>Ga0247790_10000271_pt1 | contig 22320 bp, 15 predicted proteins | sample UWRJS171409R4_FD_179913 | JGI IMG/M metagenome (GOLD analysis project Ga0247790, IMG submission 179913) | Soil microbial communities from Arlington Agricultural Research Station in Wisconsin, United States - UWRJ-S171-409R-4 | ecosystem: Environmental > Terrestrial > Soil > Agricultural land... | reverse complement strand
CTCGTCGTGCACATCCGGGGCGGCGGGCAGACCACGATCTCGAATCACCTCATCCGGCTGGATCCGCTCGAGGGCCCCTGCGGCAGCACGAACCAGCTTGTCTGTAAGTGAGGCGCGCGCCTACTGTCCTGCCCGTGCGCGATGACGTAGGGCAGCTCCTCTGGTTCGGCTTCGAGGGCACGCGCGTGCCGGCCCGGCTCCGCGATCGGCTGGACGCTGGCGCGGTCGGCGCGACGATCCTGTTCAAGCACAACCTGTCGCTCGCGGCTGCGCCTGATGGCGGGCCGGAGCTGTGCGACCTCGACGCGCTGGCCGCGCTGAACGGCGAGCTGCACCGCGCCGCGCCCGACGGCACGCCGTCGCTCGTCGCCGTCGATCAGGAGGGCGGGGTGGTGCAGCGCGTCCGCGCGCCAGCGACGCGGTGGCCGCCGATGGCCGCGCACGATCGCCTGGAGCCGCCCGAGGACGCGGCGCTCGCCGAGGAGGTCGGGCGCGCGCTCGGCCTCGAGCTCTACGCGCTCGGCTTCGACATCGACTTCGCGCCGGTGCTCGACGTGCACACGAACCCGGCGAACCCGATCATCGGCGATCGCGCGTTCGGTACCGAGGCCGAGGCGGTGGCGCGGCGCGCGCTCGCGTTCGCGCGCGGGCTTGCCGACGCGGGCCTCCTGTCGTGCGGCAAGCACTTCCCCGGGCACGGCGACACGCTGACCGACTCGCACCTCGAGCTGCCGCGCATCGATCACGGCTGGGAGCGGCTCGAGCACGTCGAGCTCCTGCCGTTTCAGCGCGCGGCGCAGGCGGGGCTGCCGATGATCATGACGGCGCACGTCGTGTTCGCCGCGCTCGATCCGGACCGGCCGGCGACGCTCTCGGAAGCGGTGGTGACGGGCCTCTTGCGCGAGCGGCTCGGCTACCGCGGCGTGATCGTCAGCGACGATCTCGTGATGCGGGCGATCGCGGGCAGCATGGGCGTCGGCGCCGCGGCGGTCGCGGCGGTGCGGGCCGGCTGCGACGCGCTCCTCGTCTGCCACCACGAGGATCAGCAGGAGGCCGCGGAGGCCGCGCTGCTCCGCGAGGCCGAGCGCGACTCCGAGCTGCGCCGCAAGATCGGCGAGGCCGCGGCCCGGATCCGCGCGATGAAGCGGGCGCACGCCGAGCAGCAGCAGCGCCGGCCGGCGCCGCCGCGCGACGTCATCGGCTGCGCCGCGCACCGCCGGCTCGCCGAGCGGTTGGCCGGCTAACCCGCGCGGGCATGGTCCGGCGGCCATCAGCCGGGGCAGCTCGCGTATGCCCTTGGTGTCCGGTATCCGGACACGGCCGATCCTCCTGCGCGCGCCGCGCTGACAGGGCGCCTCCGCCATCGCCGTCCCCTCGGTGCTAAGGTCATCGCGACGGATGCCTCGCTGGTTCCACAAGGCCGGCCCTGGTGAGCCGGCCGCGAGGGCCGGGAGGTCGCCATGAGGCCCCGGGCGCAGCTCGACGGTCGGTTCGAGCTCGAGGGCCCGATCGCGAGCGGCGGCATGGGAGAGGTGTTCCGCGCGCGAGATCGGATCTCGGGCGAGGTGGTGGCGGTCAAGATCCTCTCCGGCGGAGAGCGCCAGCACACCCAGCGCTTCGAGCAGGAGATCGAGGTGCTCGCGGAGCTGCGTCATCCTGGGATCGTCCGCTACGTCTCGCGCGGCGTGACGCCGTCGGGGGCGCTGTTCCTGGTCATGGAGTGGCTCGAAGGGGAGTCTCTGAAAGCTCGCCTCGGGCGCGGGACACTGACGGTGAGCGAGGCGGTGACCCTCGCGACGCGGGTCGCGGAGGCGCTCGGCGCCGCGCATGCGCGGGACATTGTCCACCGCGATCTGTCCCCGTCGAACTTGTTCCTCGTCGGCGGGGCGATCGATCGGGTGAAGGTGCTCGACTTCGGGATCGCGCAGCGCAAGGGGAAGTCCTCGCTGACGCAGAGCGGGGTGATCCTGGGGACGCCTGCGTACATGGCGCCGGAACAGGCGCGCGCGGGCGGCGTGGTCGACGCGCGGGCGGATGTGTTCGCGCTGGGCTGCGTGCTGTTTCAGTGCCTGACCGGCGTGTTGCCGTTTGACGGCGACACCCCCGAGGTCGTCCTGGCCAAGATCCTGTTCGGCGTCGCGCCGCGGGTGAGCGAGCTGTGGCCGGAGGTCCCCGCGCTCCTGGACGCGCTGGTGGCGCAGATGCTGGCGAATGAGCCCTCGCTCCGGCCGAGCGACGGCGCGAACCTGGCGGCGGCGCTCGCCGCGCTGGGGCCGCTGGCGCACAGCGTGGCTGTGGCGCCGCGGGAGTCCGTGGCTCGGCCGGGGGCGTTCATCAGCGGCGAGCGGCGGCTCCTCGCGGTGGTGATGCTGGGCAGCGCCGCACAGAGCGACGGGCCGAGCGACGGGCCGAGCGACGGGCCGAGCGAAGACGCGCTGCGGCGCGCGGCCCAGCCGTACGGCGGGCGCTTCGAGCTGCTCGCCGGCGGCTCGGCCGTGGTGGTGTTCGAGGCCGAACACCAGGTCGCCACCGATCGCGCCGCACAGGCCGCCCGCTGCGCGCTCGCGCTGCGCGGGCTGCTACAGGGCCCCGGGGGCCCCGGGGGTCCCGGAGGCCCCGGAGGCCCCGGGGGCCGCGCGCTGGCGATCGCGATGGGCCGCGCGGACGCCACCAGCGGATCGCGCGAGGAGGGCGTGAGCGACGTGATCGACCGGGCCGCGCGGCTGCTCGCGCGCACGTCGCGGCCGCCGAACGATCCGCCGCCGATCGCGCTGGACGAGGTGAGCGCGGGGCTGCTCGACGCGCGGTTCGACGTGATCGAGCGCGAGTCCCGGCTCGAGCTACGCGGCGAGCGCGCGCTCGTGCAGGGCCAACGGACGCTCTTGGGCCGGCCGACCTCGTGCGTCGGGCGCGACTGGGAGCTCGACGCGCTGACCGGGATCTTCGACGAGAGCGTCGGCGAAGGCGAGGCGCGGGTCGCGCTGGTGACCGCGGCGGCGGGGATGGGCAAGTCGCGCTTGTGCGCCGAGCTCGTGAGCCGGATCCGAAACCGCCACGGCGAGGTCGCGATCTGGATCGGTCGCGGCGACTCGCTGCGCGCCGGCTCGACGTTGTACCTGCTCGCCCAGGCGCTGCGCGGGGCCCTCGGGGTGCACGAGGGCGAGCCGCTCGCCGAGCGCCGGGCCCGGATCTGCGCCCGGGTCGCCGAGCACGTGCCGCCCGACAGTCGGCGGCGGGTGGCCGAGTTCCTGGGAGAGCTCGTCGGGGCGCCGTTCGACGACGCCGATGGCGGCAGCGCTCAGCTCCAGCGCGCGCGCCAGGACCTCACGCTCATGAGCGAGCAGGTGCGCAACGCGTGGCTGGACTTCCTCCAGGCCGAGTCCGCCGCGCGTCCGGTCCTGCTCGTGCTCGATGATCTGCACTGGGGCGACTCCGGGACTGTGCGGTTCATCGACGCGGCGCTGCGCGATCGGAGCGCGCAGCCGTGGATGGTGCTCGCGCTGGCACGTCCGGAGGTGCACGAGGTGTTCCCCCAGCTGTGGGCGGAGCGCCAGCGTGTGCAGGAGATCGGGCTCAAGGAGCTGGGCCGCAAGGCTGGCGAGCGGCTGGTTCGCCAGGTCCTCGGCGACAGCGTCGGGCGCGACACGGTGGAGCACCTCGTGCGGCAGGCCGATGGCAACCCGTTCTACCTCGAGGAGCTGATCCGCGCCGTGGCGGAGGGCAAGGACCAGGTCCTGCCCGAGACCGTGCTTGCCATGGTCGAGACCCGGCTCGCGCGGTTCCCGCTCGAGGCGCGGCGGGTGCTGCGCGCCGCCAGCGTGTTCGGCGAGGTGTGCTGGGAGGGGGGCGTGGTCGCGTTGCTCGGAGAGGCCATGGGATCGGCGGCGGTGGTGGGAGACTCCCTGGCGCGGCTGATCGAGCAGGAGGTGCTGGCGGCGCGGCCTGACAGCCGGTTCCCCGGCGAGCGCGAGCTCACGTTTCGTCACGCGCTGCTCCGCGAGGGCGCCTACGCGACCCTGACCGAGGACGACCAGCGGCTCGCCCACCGGCTCGCCGGCGCGTGGCTCGAGCAGCGCGGGGAGCGCAACCCGATCGTGCTGGCCGGGCACTTCGCGCGCGGCGGGGAAGGCGCCCGCGCTGCCAGCTACTACCTGCGCGCGGCGGAGCAGGCCAGTCACATCCTCGACCAGGAGGCCGCGCTGATCCATGCCGACCTCGGCCTCGCCTGCGCGCCCCCGCTCGAGCTCCGGATCGCGCTGCTTGGAATTCGCTGCGAAGCGGCCCAGGGACTGCAACGGGGCTCGCTGGACGAGGCCACAGAGCTGCTGCGCCTGGCGCCGCGGGGCTCCATCCCGTGGGCGCAGGGGATGCTCGCCTATCACCAGGGCGCGCTGCGGGCCGGCAAGATCGATGATCTCATGGGCTCGATCGCGCTGCTTGGGGACATCACGCCTGCCCCCGGTGCAGCGGGGTTGACCTCGTGGGCCCTCCTCTCCGGGATCTCCATGCTCGATAACTTCGGGCACGTCCTGCAAGGCACCGCGCTCGAGGCATCGTTCCGCGCGCTCGCCCGGGCGCGGGGCGATCAGGAGCCGTTCGCTCGCATGTACTGGAACGTTGCCATGTGCATGAGGGCGGCCTATGCGCACGACGACCCGTGGGCCGGCCTCCTGCACAACAACGCGATCCAGGAGCTGTTCGACACCATCGGCACCGAGACGCTGTTTCTGAGCATGCAGCTCTTGCGAGGCAGGAGCCTCTGGTACCTGGGCGCGCTCGCGCCCGCGATCGGGGTGATGGAGGGCATCCCGGCAGCGGACACGGCGATGGGCATCGTGAGCTCGGTGCGCCGCTTCGTGCTGGCATGGCTGTACGCCGATCGCGGCGCGCTCGAGGATGCGCGCGCGGTCGCGGCCCAGCTCCGCTCGTACGGCCACGAGCACCGCTACCTGCTGGAAGAGGGGCGGGGCCGCTGGGTGCTCGCGGAGGTCCTCCGCCGCATGGGCGACCTCGACGCCGCCGAACATGAGCTCCCGGCGGCGCTGGCCCTGGCGGTGCCGCTCGAGCGGCCGGGCGTACTGGCAACTCTGTCGGCGCTCCGCCTCGCCCAGGGCCGGGCCGACGAGGCGCTCGCCGCCGCCGAAGAGGCCGTGGCCCGCTACGACGCGATGGGCGGCTGCGGGATGTTCCGCGGCACCTTCGTGCGGCTCGCCCACGCCGAGGCGCTCCACGCGACCGGCGCGGAGGCCGCCGCGAAGCTCGCCATCGCCGCGGCCCGGGCGCGCCTCGACGCGATCGCCGCCAAGATCGCCGATCCGGCGTACCGGACGAGCTTCCTCGAAGAGGTCCCCGAGAACGCCCGGATCCTCGCGCTGGCGCGCGCGTGGCTCGGCGCGTGACGCGGGCGAACCGCTCCTCGCCTCGAAGGTCTCTCACCCGGGGTTTAGTTCTCAGCTTCGGTGGCCGCGCCACGATACGCTGGCGTGGTGTGGACCTGTCCGCGTTGCGACCGCGTCTTCGGGCGGGCCAACCGGGCTCACGTGTGCGCGGCGGCCATGCCGATCGCGCTCTGGCTCGACGAGCGTACGGAGGGGCAGCGGCGCGCGGCCGAGGCGGTGCTGGCGGTGGCGCGGCGTTACCGCGGCCTCGTCATCGAGGCGGTGAGCGTCGGCGTGCTGATCAAGCGCGATCGCACGATGGTGGAGCTGCGGCCGAAGCAGCGGTGGCTCGATCTCTCGTTCATCTCGCCCGCCCGCATCGACAGCCCGCGCATCGCGCGCGCCTTCGAGATGGCCGCTGGCCACGTGCACTTCGTCCATCTGCACGACGAGCGCGATGTCGACCGCGAGCTGCGCGGCTGGCTCGCGACCTCCTTCCGCGGCTGACCGGCGCCCGTGGTCGCGCGGACCTCGCGCGCGACTCTCGGCGAAATCAAGTTGGAGGTGCACCCCGACCTTCTACTTCTTCAGGGACGGTGCAGTGAGCGCGAAGGTAGCCGGATGGCTCCAAGGAGGACGCCGCGCCGAGTTGCTCGCTGCTCTGCGACAGGTCGGGCTCGTGCCATGACCCGTGCAGCGGATCATCGTCTCGCCGCCACCGGCCGGATGGACGGTGCGAGGCGGGCCCGATAGCATCGGACCGTGGCTGTCGTCGAGCTGTGGTTTGATCCGGCGACCGGGGCGGCCGAGGGGATCGCCCCGTCAGATGTGTCGCCCGATCCGGCGGGGCGCTGGAGGGTGATCGTCGAGAACGACGCGGTCTCGATCCTGGGCGATACGGGCAAGAGCAAGGTCGGGCTGATCGGCGCGGGCCACTGGTCGGGGCGCGGCATTGCCCGGCGCTACGCGGTCGCCGCGCCGATCAGCGACAGCATTTGGGGCCAGCTCGAGCACGCGCTGCGGCGCGCGCTCGCGGGCGGTGAGCCGCGAGCGGCGGCAGCTGCCGTGGCGGAAGCGGAGGCGGAGGCGGCCGTGGCGGAGCGCGCGGCGCCGGTGCCGGCAAGCGCGGCCTCCGGCGCGGCTTCCGGCGCGGCCTCGGGGCGCGGGCAGGCGGGTTCGGGAGTGAGGGAGCGCCGCTCGGGGTGGTGGGCGCTCGCCGCGTTCGGCGTCGCGCTGGTGGGGACGCTCGTGTCGTGGCAGATGATGCCGCCCGGCGACTCCGTCGCGCTCGGCGTCACGATCGCGCTCGGCGTCGGGGCGGTCGCGCTCGCGATCTATGGCGGCTACGGCCTGGGGACGCGGTGCCCGAGCTGTCGCTCGTGGTACCGGCGTGAGACGACGGCGACGACGACGACCGGCACCTCGACGTACTCGAAGCAGATCGACGAGCCCATTCGCGACAGCAGCGGCAAGCAGATCGGCACGACGTCGGTGACGGCCACGTACGAGCGAACCGAGTACCGGTACGACTATCGGTGCAAGGAGTGCGCGCACCGGTGGACCGGGTACGGCTCGTCGGAGCGCCGCATCAGCTGATCGGCGCGTCGGCCGCTACGAGACGACGCCGATGATGTAGTCGCCGCGCTGGGCCGCGGCCAGAAACAGCGCCTTGACCTCCTCGTCGAGCTCGAGGACCGAGCTGCCCTGGGCGGCCTGCTGCACCGCGGCCGGCGACAGCGTGAACGCCGGCCCGAAGCCGGCGTCGTAGTCGAGTGTGCCGTCGGCGCCGAGGTCCTTGTAGACCGCGTCCTCTTCTTCCTCCTCGTCCTCTTCGCCTTCTTCGTCCGCGTCCTCCTCCTCTTCCTCTTCTTCGTCCTTCTCGTCCTCGCGGTCCTCCGCTTCGTCCGCCTCGTCCGCCTCCTCGTCCTTGCTTGCCTCTGCCTCCTCGAGCTCCTCCATCGCGTCCAGCATCTCGGCCGCGCTGATGTAGTCGAAGCCCGCGGTGTCGCGCTCGGCGATCCCGAGCCGCTGCATGAGCGCCTCGTTCGCATCGAAGAACACGCCGTCGAGCTGCGACGGGGCTCGCTTGATCGCCTCGAACGCCGCGGGAGTCACCCGCACCACGGACACGAACATCGACATCGTCGCGTCATCCTACTTGGTATCAGCGCTGGACGAGCAAGCCCTCGATCAGGAGCAGGAGCAAGAGCGCCGCGGCGAGGCCGTGCCACAGCTCGACGCGGCGCTGGTCATCGGCCGGGCCGGAGCCGCCGCCGCGCCCGGACGCCGGCAGCGCCGAGGCCGGGGCGGGCGTCAGGTCCGAGCCGCGCGGATCGACGTTGACGACGAACGCGAGGTCGTCGCGCGGGCGCGTGACGTTCGACGGATCGGTGCCGAGCACGCGGTACACGCCGGGGCGATCGGTGCGCGTGAACCGCACGCTCGTGCGCCCGGTGATCCGGTCGCCCTCGAAGATCGCGCTCGTGCCGTCGGGGCCCTGGATCTGCAGCTTCTTCAGATCGGGCGTCGGCAGCGCGACCGAGCCGCCGACCAGGTGATCGCTCACCGCGAGCTGCGCGTGCTTGCGCGCGAGGTGGCGGACCGTCTGCTGCACGAGCGGCAAAAAGCCGGGGTGGATCGGCAGGTCGTTCCAGTCGCGATCGAGCGTGGACGTGTAGAGGATCGTGCGGCCCGCGCCGATCGATGCCTCGACCATCGCGGCCGCGCCGTTCGTGAACCGCGCGAGCACCTTGCGGTCCGCGGTGTCGGTCGTCGGCCCGAGCAGCACGATCTTGTGGAACTTGGCGTTCGCGAGCTCGGGCGCCGTCGTCGAGAACGGCGCGAAGATCGAGTGATCGGCCTCCCACTTGACGAGCCGGAGCGCGCGGCTGTCGCGGTCCTGCGGCGTCGCGCCCCACGCCGTGTCGATCGGATCGCGCAGGCTCTGCGGCAGGAGCGGCAGCATCGTCTTGTCGTACGCGGCTGGATCGACGCGATCGCCGGGCGCGACGAGGATGCCGCCGCCGCGGCGCACCCACTGCCCGAGCACGGCGGCGCGCTCCGGCGGCAGCGCCGCGACGTTCGCGAGCACGACGACGTCGAGCTCGTCGAGCTCGATCGCGCCGGCCGCGCCCTTGGCGCGCGGCTCGATCCCGGCGAGCTCCTCGGTCGTGATCGCGCGGACCTGCGTGCCGCTGTCCTCGCGGTCGCCGGGGCGCAGCGCCGCCTCGAGGTAGAACAGCTCGTCGTCGTGGCGGACGGTGCTCGGATCGCCGTTGACGAGCAGCACGCGGACCCGATCGCGCAAGGACGCGCGGACCCAGCGGCGGTCGTCGATCGGCAGCGCGTCGCCGGTGATCGACACCGACGCGTCGATCGCGCGCGTCCCCGGCGGCAGCGTCGCCAGGAAGCGCTTCAGCTTCCGCTCGCGCGTGCCGACCGCGAGCGTGCCGCGCGCGACGACCCGATCGCCGATCGAGAGCGACAGCTCGACGTTCGCCGGGGCGTCGCCGAAATTCGCGATCTCGGCGTCGAACGCCATGCCGCGGCGGCCGGCGCCCGGATCGGCGTCGACGCGCAGGCTCGTGATGGCGAGGTTCGGCATCGCGGCGGGCCGGAGGTCCACCGTCACGAGCTCGGGGCCGTCCTTGCCCCACGGCGGATCGTCGGGGCGCAGGCCCGTGCGCGCGACGAGCGAGATCAGGTAGACGGTGCGCCGCGCGTGGCTCGACGACGCGAGCAGCTGCGCCGCCCGCGCGAGCGCGCGCGTCGTGTCCGCCGGCCGCGCGCTCGGCTCGAGCGCGAGCAGCTGATCGCGCAGCCGCAGGTGATCGCGCGTCAGCTCGGACGGGTGATCCGCCCCCTCCGCGGCGCGCACGATCGCGACCTCCGCCTCGGGGCCGAGCTGGATCAGGAGCCGGCGCGCCTCATCCGTGGCGCGCCGCAGCCACGGCGTGCCGCCGAGCCGGTAACCGGCGCCGAACGAGTCGTCGATCACGAGCACCGCCGCCTGCGGCCCGCGCTGGACGCGCGGCCCCTTGCGCGCGCACGACGTGTACGGCTTGGCGAGCGCGATCGCGATCGCGGCGCACGCGACGGCGCGCACGGCGAGGAGCACCCGCTCGCGCAGCCGGAACCGGCGCGCGGTGCGCCGCTTCGTCGCGAGCAAGAAGTCGAGCGCGGCGAACTTCACCACCTTCGCGCGCTGTCGCCCGATCAGGTGGATCGCGATCGGCACCGCGAGGCCGAGCACGCCGATCAGCATGAGCGGCGCGAGGAAGCCCACTAGCCGGCCCTCCGCCGCGTCGGGCCCAGGCGCGAGCGCGTCGCGATCAGATCGAGCAGCGTGTCCTCGAGCGGGCGATCGGTCGAGACCAGGTGGTAGTCGACGCCCGCCGCGGCGAGCGCGCCGCGACAGCGCTGGAGGAACGCCTCCATCCGGTCGAGGTACTCGCGCCGGATCGCCGCCGGGTTGACCAGCATCCGGTGCGCCGTCTCGAGCGACTCGAACTGCGTGAGCCCGTCGTACGGGAACGTGCGCTCGTGCGGATCGAGCACGTGCACCACCGAGACGTCGTGGTGCTGCGCGCGCAGCTGCGCGAGCACGGCCAGGGTCTCATCGGCCTCTTCGAACAGATCGGAGGCGAGCACGATCAGCGCGCGCCGGCGGCGCGTCAGCTCGGCGATCCGGCGCAGCGCCGCGGCCGGGCTCTCGTCGCCGGTGCCGCCCTTGCCCATGATGGAGTCGAGCACCGCGAGCAGGTCGTGGAGGTGCGTCGTACGCGCGCGGGGCGGCACGTGCGTCTCGATCGCGCGATCGCCGCACGCCAGGAGCCCCACCTTGTCCTGCTGCGAGATCGTGAGGTAGCCGAGCGCGGCGAGCACGAGCCCGGCGTACTCGAGCTTCGCCATGCCGCCGCCGGCGAACGCCATCGACGCGGACGCGTCGAGCACGAGGTAGACGGTGAGCTGCGACTCCTGCTCGAACTGCTTGACGTAGTAGCGATCCTGCTTGGCGTACGCCTTCCAGTCGACGTGGCGCAGCTCGTCGCCCGGCGAGTACTCCTTGTGCTGCGCGAACTCGACGCTCGATCCGTGCACGTTCGCGCGGTGCAGGCCCGACAGCGCGCCCTCGACGATCACGCGCGCCTTGATCGGCAGGCTGCCCAGCCGCTGCAGCTGGGCCGGGTCGATGCGATCCCCGAGCTTCGGCAGCCCCACGGCCTGGCCTCCTACGGCGTGATCGCCGACAGCAGGCGATCGACCAGGTCGCCGGCGCGGACGCCCTCGGCCTCGGCGCGGTAGTTGAGGATCAGGCGGTGCTGCAGGGTCGCCCGCGCGAGCGCGGCCACGTCGTCGGTGGCGACCGCGAAGCGGCCGTCGAGGATCGCGCGCGCCTTCGCGGCCAGGATCAAGAACTGCGACGCGCGCGGGCCGGCGCCCCACGACACCGCCTCGCGCACGAACGGCGGCGCGGTCGGCGCGGTCGGCCGCGTCGCGCGCGCGAGCGCCACGGCGTACTTCACGACGTGATCGGCGGCCGGCACGCGGCGGACCAGATCCTGGAGCTGCATGATCCGCTGCGGCGAGAGCACGCGCACGAGCTCCGGCCGGTGATCGCTCGTCTGCTGGCGGACGATCTCCTCTTCTTCGGCCTCGCTCGGGTAATCGACGTCGATCTGGAACATGAAGCGATCGAGCTGCGCCTCGGGGAGCGGGTAGGTGCCCTCCTGCTCGACGGGGTTCTGCGTCGCGAGCACGAGGAACGGCAGCGGCAGCTCGTGCGTGGTGCCGCCCGCCGTGACGCGGTACTCCTGCATCGACTGCAGGAGCGCGGCCTGCGTCTTGGGCGGCGTGCGGTTGATCTCGTCGGCGAGCACGAGGTTCGCGAACACCGGCCCCTTGATGAACTTGAACACGCGGCGGCCGGTGGTGTGGTCCTCCTCGAGGACCTCGGTGCCGGTGATGTCCGCCGGCATGAGGTCCGGCGTGAACTGGATGCGCTGGAACGACAGGTTCAAGGTCTCGGCGAGCGTCGAGATGAGCAGCGTCTTGGCGAGGCCCGGCACGCCGACGAACAGCGTGTGGCCGCGCGCGAACAGCGCGACCAGGAGCTGCTCGATCACGCGGCGCTGGCCGATGATCCGCTTGCCGATCTCGGCCACGATCTGATCGTGGGCCTCGGACAGCTCGGCGACCGCCGCGAGGTCGCTTGGGACCGCGTTGCCGGTGGTGTTCCCCGACTCCTCCGCGAGCGGGAACGCGTCGACGTCCTCGGTCGAGACCGCCGTGAGCTCGGAGTCGGTCGAGCGCAACGGCTTGACGAGCCGGGGCTCGCCGCGGGGCGGGGTCAACGTGCGAGAGGGCTTGGTCATCGTCAGTGCTTGAGCTGGTCGCAGGCTGCGCGCTCGCGGGCGGCGCGCGGGTCGGAGATCTTGCCGTAGGCCTCGGCGAGGCCGCAGCGGGTGGCGGGATCGAAGGGGCTCACGCGCAGCGCCTGCTCGAACGCGGCGATCGCCTGCGGCCACTCCTGGCGCGCCGTGCGCGCGAGGCCGAGCGTGACGGCGACGGCGGCGTCGTGCGGATCGGCGGCAGCGAGCGGCGTCGCCAGCTCGATCGCGCGGGCGATCACGGTCTTCCCGGCGGGGGCCGCGGGGGCCGCGCCCCCGGCCGGCGGGGGCGGCGGCGGCGGCGCGGCGCCGCTCGTGCCGATCTCGACGAGCGTGCGCGCGAGCTTCGCCGCGACGAACGGCTCGGGCCCGCCGATCGTGAGCGCCTTCTCGTATTCGATCACAGCCGCTTCGAGCATCCGCCGGGCGCGCAGCATGCCACCGAGCCGCGCGTGCTTGCGCGCGCGGGCGCCTACTTGTTCGAGCCCCACGTTCTCCGACTCGACGCCGCCCTTGCCGAACCGGATCGGCTTGCCGGCGCGCGGCGGGACGGCGGCGGGCTGCGCGCGGAGGTGCGTGTGCCACGCCTTCTCGACGAAGGCCCACGACAGGTTCAGCGCCTCGCCCACCGCGCGGCGCGCGCTCTTGCCGCCCTGCTGCGCGAGCAGGACGTCGCGGATGCCCTTGTAGCCGATCTTGCCGTGGAGCCACGCGACGAGCGTGTACACCTCGGCGTAGGCGAGCGCCGCGGCGTCCTGGCTCGGGAGCTTGGCCATCGACGGGTGCATCTCGTCGAACGTGATGAGGCGCCCCTTCTTGAGCGCGGCGGCGAGCAGCGCCTGCTCGGTCGCCGACAGCCGGAGCTCGGGCGCGGTGCGCCAGCGCGTCTGCTCGAACCGCGCGAGCCCCTCCTGCAGCCACACCGGCACCGTGTCGTGCGAGAGCCGCGACACGAGCAGGTGCGTGTACTCGTGGGCGAGCGTGTCCATCCACGGGTAGCCGAAGATCGTAGCGCGCGGCGACACGACCATCAGCTTGTTGTACTTCGACAGGGCGATCGTCCCCGTGGTCTCGATGTCGGCCTCGGTCAGCGGCGAGAGCTTCGCGAGGTCCGCCGGCGCGCCGACCAGCTCGACGCGGATCGCGTCGGCCGGGCGGAGGCCGAGATCGGCGCCGATCGCCTCCCACGCGGCGTCGAGCACCTCGCCGGCGAGCCCCGCGATCGCGGCGTCGGGGCCGGGCGCGTGCCGGATCAGGAAGTGCCCCTTGGGCGACTTCGCCTCGACGAACGCGGCGGTGACGGCGAGCGTCGACGACGCGAGCTTGCGCGCCTGGCCGACCATGCCGTCGACCGCGGTGTCGGGGACGTTCTCGAGCTGCTTGATGGCGCCGGCGTAGTCGCCGCTCTGGAACGCGAGCTCGGCCGCGAGCCACTTGACCTCGGGCGTGCCGGGCGCCCGCTTCTCGAGATCGGCCAGGAGCAGGCGCGCGTCGTCGAGCCGCGCCGCCTGGAGGAAGCGCGCGGCCTTGATGACGTCGCCGCTGACCGTGCGATCGCGCTTGGCCTCCGACGGGGCCGCCGCCAGGAGCGCGAGCGCGCCGAGGACGAGCGGCAGCCTGGGCCCGGTGGCGCGGCCGCTCCTCACTTGATCAGCTCCTCGTAGTACCGCTTGATCTGATCGTCGTAGCCGTCGGGCCCCTGCTGGCCCTTCTTCTTCATCGCCTCGAGCAGATCCTCGCGGAACCGCTCCGGCGCGCGGTACTCGTCGGCGCCGGGGATCCGGATCGGCTCGTCGGCGACCGTGCCCTCCTGCGCCTGGCGAGCCGCGCTGCGCGCCCGGTCGCGCGCCTTCGCGAGCGCGTCGGCCGCGGCGCGCGTGCCCTCGCGCGTCCCCGACGGGTCCTTGGCGCGCGCGCGCTCGTCGGACGACTCCATGTGCTTGATCGCGCCGCCGAGCTTCTTGCCGAGCTCCGCGCCGGTGTCGCCGGGCAGCTCGCCGCCCAGCTGCTTGGTGCGCTCGGACAGCCGCTTCGCGCGATCGCGGTTCATGGTCTGGCGCCGCCGCAGCCGATCGAGCGCGCGCAGGTCCTGGGGCGACATGATCTGCTCGGGCCGCGGCAGGAGCGCCTGCAGCTCGTCGATCAGCTCCTTGGCGATCGGGCGCGCCTTGCCGACCGCGTCGAGCGCGTCCTGCGTGGCGTCGGCCCACTTCGACTTCGGATCGTCCTCGAGCGCCGCCTCGAGCTCGCCGGCCATCGTGTCGAGGCTCTGCTTGGCCTGGCGCGCCATGCCGGTCGCCTCGGCGAGGTCGCCATCGGAGACCATGCTCTCGACGTCGGCGAGCCGCCGCTCGACGATGTCGAGCTCCTCCTTGGCGAACGGCGTCAGCCCGCTCTCGTCCATGTCCTTGAGCCGCCGGCGCAGCTTGTCGACGAGCACGGAGACCTTCTTGCTCGCCTCGCGGCGGTGCTCCTTGGCGACCTCGTCGGCCTTGGCCGCGTACTCCTCGAAGATCCGGTTCGCCTCGGCGGCGATGTCGTCCTGGTCCTTCGCGAGGTCGGAGAGCTCGTTCATGACCTCGTCGAGCTTGCGCTGCTCGTCGCTGAACTTGTCGCCGCGCAGCGCGGCGAGCGAGCCCTCGAGGTTCGACGCGTTCTTGTCGTGCTGGGCGCGGCACGCCTCGAGCTTCTGCTGCGCCTGCGCCAGCTGGCCGGCGCGGACCAGGCGGCGCACCTCGTCGAGGCAGCTCGTGCCCTCGGCCGCCTGCACCGCGTCGCGGTTGACGTATTGATCGAGGACGTCCTCGGGCATGCCGCGGCGGTGCTTCTCGAGCTCGGCGAACGAGCGGTCGAGCGCCTTCATCTCGCGCTCGATCTCCTCGAGCAGGCGCGGGTCCTTCGTCTGCTGGTACTGCGCGAGCAGGTCGGCGAGCCGCTTCTGGTGCGCGGCGATCTCGTCGCTCACGTCCATCACGCCCTCGAGCCGCTCGCGGTCGAGCCAGTCGGCGAGGATGATCGTGTCGTCCTCGAGCTCGCCGACGAGCTTGGCGTCCGTCGCGGTGTACGCGCCCTTGAGCGCGGTCTTGCCCTTCGGCACGAGCTTCTGCTCGAGCGTCGCGATCCGATCGAGGCGGTCGCGCATCTGGGCGAGCGCCTTGCGCATGGCGTCCGAGGCGTGCGGGTCCTTCTCGTACGCGCCGCCGAGCGAGCCGAGCTCGACGATCACCTCGCGCAGCGCGCGGCCCGCCTCCTCGCGCGCGGCCGCGTCGTCGGGCGGCATCGTGAGGCGCCCACCGAGCTGCTTGAGCACCTTCTCGGCGAGCTCCTGGTGCCGGCCGAGCGTCTCCTCGTGGCGCTCGCGCGGGCTCGTCACCTTGAGGTGCAGCTCGCGCGACTTGCCGACGTTCGCGCCGTCGACGCTGTTGTTGTCCTTGGCCTCGAGCCAGTAGCGGACCGAGCCGCCGCTCGGCACCTGCACCTCGGCGATGTCCCACAGCACCTTGCCCTGCGCGCGGCTGCCGTGGCCGTGCGACGGATCGAGCACGATCGCCTTCTTGCCCTTGTCCTTGCCGGCCTCCCACACGAGCTCGGCCGCGCTGATCCCGAAATCGTCCTCGATCACGTACGCGAGCTCGACGCGCCGCAGGTTCGTGACGTCGAGCGGCTCGGCCGGCGCGAGCAGCTGCACCGCCGGCGCCTGATCCGGCTCGACCTCGAGCGCGCGCGACGCGCTCTCGATCGCGCGATCGCCGGACGGCGACGTGATCGCGAACCGGTAGCGCGCGGGCCGATCGAGCGTGAGCTTCGCCGTGATCTGATCGCCGTCGAGCTGGACGGCGATCCGCTGCCGCGCGTTATCGGGCTCGGGTTCGGGCTCGGCGGGCTCAGACCCGGGCTTTCCGGCGCTGGGCTTGCCGGCGGCGGGCTTGCCGGCGGCGGGCTTGCCGGCGGCGGGCTTGCCGGCGGCGGGCGCGGCGACCGCCGGCTGGCGCTCGAGCACGAGCTCGACCTCGCGGGCCGGGACGAGCGTCCGCGCGCGGAGCGTCACCGCCGTGCCCGGCAGCCCGCGCACGTCGCCCGACGACGACTCGAGCGTGAGCGCCGGCCGCCGCGAGTACGCCGGGAACTCGAGCCGGACCGCGAGGTCGCCGACGAGCGGCACCTCCGACGCGCGCGCGCCATCGAACGGCGCTGGCGGCGCGGACACGAGCCTGCGCCAGCCGTCGCGGACGAGCCGCGGCGAGGCGACGAGGAGCAGGCCGTTCGCGATCACCGCGGCGAGCGCCCACCGCCGCGCGCGGCGCAGCTCGTCTCCGGGCAGGAGCTTGGCCGGATCGACGCCCTCGACGCGCGCCGACGTGGCCGCGATCAGCGCGTCGACGAGCGCCTGCGACGGCGCGCCCGGCCGCGCGGGCGCGGCGCGGAGCTCGACCGCCGAGAGCAGGTCCGACGCCACGTCGCGCTTGCGCATGCCGACCCAGCGCGCGACCTCGGGATCGCCGCTCCACCGCCGGCGCGGCGCGACGATGCCGAGCACGACCGCGCCGACGAGGACGATCGCGCCCGCGAGCCCTGCGGTGCCGAGGACGGCGAGCGCCGTCACGCGGTTGCCGCCGGCCAGGTGGCCAGCGAGCGGGACGAGCAGCGCGATCCCGGCGACGAGCGCCGTCGCGTTGAGCACGGCGCGGCGCGCCTCGTGGCGATAGAGCCGCGCGCGCACCCGCGCCAGGAAGCCTGGTATGGGCTCGAAGTCTTCGGTCGAATGACGAGGCACGGCCACGATGTCGCCCGTACTGCGCGGCCCGTGCAGTGTAGCGCTACCCGCGTCGTCCGACATCCGCCGAGGCACATGAGCTATAACCGCAACCGGCGTGAATATGCCCGGCCAACGACCGTCAACCTCGGCGAATGGACGGGCGAACTCCAGTTCGGCGCTGCTACCGGATGACCACGAGCTGGTCCTCGCGGCCCGCAAGGGCAACCGCGACGCGTTCCGCACGCTGTTCGAGCGGTACCACCGGCGGGCCTACGCCCTGGCGCTCGGCGTCCTTCGCCACTCCGACGACGCCCTCGACGTGGTCCAGGACGCTTTCGTCAAGGCTCACAAATACCTAGACAAGTTCGAAGGCAACTCCAGCTTCTACACCTGGCTGTATCGAATCGTGATGAACCTGGCCATCGACCACCTTCGCAAGCACCGGCGGGTCAAGCCGGTCGAGTTCGACGAGGCTCGGCTCGAGGAGGCGCACTCGGACGAGGGGCTACTGCCCCGGATCCTTGGGGGAAACCCCGGGCGCGCGCTCATGGACAAGGAGATCCGCAAGCGGATCGACGCCGCCCTCGACGAGCTCAGCGACAACCACCGCGCCGTCCTGGTGATGCGCGAGCTCGAGGGCCTGTCGTACGAGGAGATGGCCCAGACCATGGGGTGCTCCAAGGGCACGATCATGTCCCGGCTGTTCCACGCCCGCCGGAACATGCAGAAGCGGCTGATCGATCTCCTGGACAACCCGTCGCGGGAGCTGATCGAGGATCTCGGGCTCGCCTCGGCCGAAGGCGGTGAGGCGGCGGCTGATGATGACGGCAAGGATGGGGATGGTAAGGATCCCAAGACGGCCGGCGCGCCCACGCGCGCGGTGCGGAGCGAACGATGACCCGGCTTCGGAAGACCGATGACCTCGAGCTGATGCAGCACGCCGATGGCGAGCTGCCGGGGGAGCTGCGCGCCCCGCTCGCGGGCGATCCCGAGGCTGCCGGCAAGCTCGAGGCGCTCGGCGAGCTGCGGGATCTGCTCCGCGGCCACCTCGAGCTCACGACCGACGAGACCGACGACCGCAAGCTGCAGGCGATGTGGCGCGGGATCGACCGGGCGCTCGACGCCGAGGCCCCCCGCGGCCTGTGGGGGCGGATCTCGTCATGGCTCGATCGGCACCGCGGCCACCTCATCACCGGCGCGGTGAGCGCCGGGGCGGTCGCGGCGCTCGCGCTCGTCCTGCGCCCCGCCGCCGGGCCCGGCGAGGGGACGGCGGAGCACGGGGCGATCGACGTCCGGCCGGTGTCACTGCGATCCCCGCCGGCGATCGAGGCGCTCGACACGCCCGAGGGCACCGGGACGGTCCTCAATTATGAAGATGAAGATGGGCACACCGCGGTGATCTGGGTGACGCCCGCGGATACTGTGGAGGGCATATGAGCGTCCGCTTTTGGCTCGGGCTGATCGTGTCGTCGGCGCTGGCGTTGCCGGCGCTGGCCGACGCGCCGGCGAAGGCGATCCCGGCGCAGGCCCCGGCGGCGCCGCTGGCCGTCTCTTGCGACTTCGTCGAGATCAGCGCGACGAAGGGCAAGGCCGCGGGGCCCTCGATCGATCCGAAGCTCGGCCCGGTCGAGAAGAAGCTGAAGAAGGCGCCGTTCTCGCCGCAGTGGAATGAATTCAAGCTCCTGGCCCAGGCGACCAAGAAGCTCGAGAAGAAGAAGACCGAGCCGATCGCGCTCAAGCAGGGCGCGGCCACGGCGACGCTCGTCGAGACCGTCGACAAGTCGAAGGTCCGGATCACCGTCACGATCGACAACGCCAAGGGCAAGCAGGTCGTGAACCAGACGACGCTGCTCGACGCGGGCGACTACGTCATCCACACGCAGGTGCTTCCTCCCAACGATGACGGGCACTTGCTCGCCGTCACCTGCAAGTAGGCGGTCGATTCCCGGCGCCTTGGGGCCGGTCTGAATTCCAGCGGCCCGCTCGGTGTTGTAATACGAGTCGATGGACCGCGCGGGCCCCCAGGAGCAGCGACCGAGCGTCGCGCGGAGCGCCCTGCGCGCGCCGGCGCGCACCGGGGTGCGCCGTGGCTGGCCCCGGCCGCCGTACCGCTGGATCCTCCTGACCGGGGTGATTGCGCTCTCGGCGTGCGCCCTGATCGCGATCGGCCTGCTCGTGGCCTACCCGCGGGTCGCCGCCTGGATGATCCGCGACAAGCTGGGTAGCAAGGTCGCGACCCGGCTCGGCCGCGAGGTCCGCATCGGCGCGATCGACGTCTCGCTCGGCCACGCGGTGCTCCGCGACGTGGTGCTCCGCGGCCCGAACGACGGCAACACGCCGCTCGTTCACGTCGATCGCATCGACGTCGACTTCGATCCGTGGCGCTCGCTGATCGGCTCGGTCCGCCTCGGGCCGGCGAAGCTCGACGGCGTCAGCGTCACGCTGCGCCGGGCCGCAAATGGCACGGACAACGTGAGCGATCTCGTCGCGCGGCTCCGCACCGAGCGGGCCGCGGGCGGCGGGGGCGGCGGTGGCGGCGGCGGTGGCCCCATGCCGACCGAGATCACCGTGGCGCGGGCGCGGCTGCTCGCCGATGACGCCGTCACGAGCTCCACGGTGGTCGTCGCCGCGGGCGCGGCCTCGTGGGTGAAGGGCGAATTCTCCGCCGAGCTCAGCGGCATCACGACGACGACGGCCGCCGCGCCCGGGGCGTCCGTCGGAAAGATCGGGATCCGCAAGTCCCCCGGCGGCCTGCCCGTCGTGAGCGTCGCGGGCGGCGAGATCGCGCTGTACCCCAAGCTCTCGCTGTCGGGGATCGGCGGGACGATCTCCCCCAACAAGGCGCAGCCCGGCGCGTACGTGATCGATCTGGCCGGCGGCTACGGCGGCGTGCCCGGCAACCTGTGGACCGCCAAGGGCGCGCTCGATCCGAAGGCCGCCACCGCGTCGCTCGAGCTCGAGGCCGCGAAGTTCCAGCTCGATCGGCTCGCGCCGATCCTGGCGCGCTCGCCCGTGGTCGACTACGCGAACACGTCGATCGACACGAAGCTCCGGCTCGCGGTGGACGGCGCGGGCGCGCGCTTCGCCGGGGACTTCCACCTCCGCGGCCTCAACGTCGGGCACCCGATGATCGCGGAGAAGGAGGTCCACGACCTCGATCTCTCCGGCACGATCGACGGCAGCTTCGATCGCGCGGCGCGGCGCCTGGAGCTGTCGCGCGGCGACTTCGAGACGCGCGGCGTGCCGTTCTCGATCACCGGCAGCGCGTCGACGCGCCGGGCGAGCCCCGAGGCCGCGGCCGCAGCCGTGGCGGTGGCCAGCGCCGCGCCGGCCGCGGCGAAGGCGCAGACCGCGGCGGCGAAGGCGCAGATCCCGCCGGCGAAGACGCAGCTCGCGGCCGCCGCGGCGAAGGCCAAGAATGTGCCGACCTCGGGCCCCGGCGGCCTGCAGGAGCTGAAGCTGCGGTTCGTGATCCCGCCGACCGAGTGCCAGCGCGTGCTGGACGCGATCCCCAAGGAGATGGCGCCGCACATGGATGGCTACAAGCTGCGCGGCACGTTCTCCACCGATCTGCAGCTCGCGATCAACTGGGCCGATCTCGACGCGACGGTGCTCGACGGCAGCGTCGGGATCCGGAACTGCAAGGTCACGAAGGAGCCGGCCGACTCGCCGAAGCGGCTCAAGGAGGAGTTCGAGCACTCGGTCGAGTACGAGGAGGACAAGTGGATGTCCTTCATGGTCGGCGACGAAAACGAGGACTTCGTGCCGCTCGCGGACATCTCGCCGCACCTCATCAACTCGATCATGAGCACGGAGGACTCGGCGTTCTACTCGCACCGGGGCTTCATCCCGTCCGAGTTCCGCAGCGCGCTCGTCCACGACCTCAAGTCCGAGAAGTTCAAGTACGGCGCGTCATCGATCACGATGCAGATGGTCAAGAACGTGCTGCTCTTCCGGGACAAGACGCTCGCGCGGAAGCTCCAGGAGCTGTTCCTGACGTGGCACGTCGAGAACACGCTCGAGAAGGATCGGATCCTCGAGATCTACTTCAACGTGATCGAGTACGGCCCGGCGCTCTACGGCATCGGCCCGGCGGCGCACCATTACTTCGGCAAGTCGGCGAAGGACCTGACGCCGCGCGAGGCGGCGTTCTTCTCGTCGATCCTGCCGAGCCCCAAGGAGCGCTACAAGCAGTACTGCAAGGGCGAGGTGACGCAGCTGACCGACGAGAAGATCAACTTCTACCTCGGCGTCATGCTGAAGCGGAAGCGCCTGACGCAGGAGGAGCACGACGAGGCCGTCCGGTCGCAGCTCCGGTTCTACGCCGCCGACGACGAGACCGAGGAGGATTGCCTGAAGCGCACGCAGAAGGCGATCAAGAACGCGCGCTCGACGAACCCGATGAAGCAGAAGGACAAGCCGCCCGCGAAGCGGCCGAAGTCCGAGAAGAAGGGCGACAAGGGCGACAAGGGCGACAAGGGCGACCAGGGCGACCAGGGCGACCAGGGCGACAAGGCCGATAAGGCCGAGCGGGTCGAGAAGCCCACCCGGCGCGACCCGTCCTGATCGCGTCGGCCGCGGCGCGCGGCGGTCCTGATTGCACCCGCCGTCGTGCGAGGCTGGTCGTGGTTGCGCCTGCCGCCGTGCGTGGCCGTCGTGGTTGCGCCCGCCGTCGTGCGAGGCTGGTCGTGGTTGCGCCTGCCGCCGTGCGTGGCCGTCGTGGTTGCGCCTGCCGCCGTGCGTGGCCGTCGTGGTTGCGCCTGCCGCCGTGCGTGGCCGTCGTAACCGCGCTCTGCCCGCCCGCGGCATCCTGTCTCACGCGGCGGCCTGGGCGCCGCGCTGTCTCCGCGCGCTCCGTCCCGGCGTGGTATGCGTCCCTCATGCGCAGGCTGATCCTCGTCGCGATCGTCGCCCTCGGGCTCGGGGGCGGGCTCCGCGCCGCGTCCGCGTCGGCGTTGCCCGACCCGACGACAGAGCCGCCGCCTCCGCCGCCGCGCAAGGTCGAGGTCCTGACGCATCGCCCCTCCGGATTCTGGACCTCGAACCGGCCCGCGACCGGCGGCGCCTACCGCTGGCGCCTGCTCGGCATCGGCGTCGTCCTCGCCGCCGGCTCCGGCCTCCTCATGTGGCGCCTCACCCGCCGCGCCAACGCCGAGCGCCTCCAGCGCAACAAGGCGCAGTAACCCGCACGGCGGTCTCCGCGCGTCGGCGAGATGCCCTGCTCGCGGAGGATCACCATGACGCCCAGAATCGAAACGGCGCTTCGAGCGGGCACCGCGGCCCGCTACCGGCGCTGACGGTCAGGCGTTTCGCTCACCTCGAGGAGGTCACGCTGCCGCTGGCCGATCTCGTTGTCATGGTCGGCCCCCAGGCGACGGAGCGCTCTACTTCGGCGGTGGATTCGAGAAGAGCTGGACGGCCGAGACGCAGATCCGCTACGGCAGCGAGGCGCTCACGCTGCGTGAGATCGCGGGATCGCGCGCGTACAAGGGCGAGGACGCCGTGTTCTACATCCCGGCGCATCGCACGCTCGCGATCGCCGAGGGCTGGCCGCGGCCATTCTCGCAGTACCAGATCGAGAAACCTACGTGGCGCGTCGCTTCAGGGAAGAGCTGCTCACGTCGTTCAATCAAGGGCTCGTCGGGAAGGGCAAGATCTTTCCGCATGATCGCCGTCTGACAGGGACTTCGGCCCATCCAGTGGTAGAGGATCAGATCACTCGGACCGGCCGTGCCTCGGCGGCGGCGGCTCGACGACGAACCGGAGCTGTCGGCCATCGCGGCGCAGCTCCCGGCGG
>Ga0247790_10000270_pt1 | contig 22397 bp, 28 predicted proteins | sample UWRJS171409R4_FD_179913 | JGI IMG/M metagenome (GOLD analysis project Ga0247790, IMG submission 179913) | Soil microbial communities from Arlington Agricultural Research Station in Wisconsin, United States - UWRJ-S171-409R-4 | ecosystem: Environmental > Terrestrial > Soil > Agricultural land... | reverse complement strand
CGACTCCACGCTCACACCGTCGCCGCCGCCCACCGGGGGGAGTGACTCGGATCTGCAGCCGGGGCAGGTGGTCGGCGAGTACGAGGTCGAGCACAAGCTGGGGCAGGGGGGCTTCGGCGCCGTGTTCAAGGCGGTGCACCCGCTGATCGGCAAGCAGGTGGCGATCAAGGTGCTCTCGCACCGGTTCTCGGTGGATCCGCAGATGGTGTCGCGGTTCGTGTCCGAGGCGCGCGCGGTCAACCAGATCCGCCACCCGAACATCATCGACATCTTCTCGTTCAAGACGCTCGACGACGGCCGCCTCTACTACGTGATGGAGTACCTCGACGGCGAGCCGCTCGATCGGCGGCTCGCGCGCGGCCGGATGTCGCTCGCCGAGGCGATCCCGATCCTGCGCGGGATCGCGCGCGCGCTCGACGCGGCGCACGGCAAGGGGATCGCGCACCGCGACCTCAAGGCCGAGAACGTCTTCCTCGCGGCGCACCCCGACGGCGTGTTCCCGAAGCTGCTCGACTTCGGGATCGCCAAGCTCATGACGCCCGAGGACCAGCTGACCCACAAGACGCGGACGGGCGCGCCGATGGGGACGCCGCATTACATGTCCCCGGAGCAGTGCCACGGCCGGGACGTCGATCACCGGACGGACATGTACGCGTTCGGCGTGCTGGCCTACCTGATGCTGACGGGCGTCTACCCGCTCGACGGCGACGATTACATGGCGATCCTGATGCGGCAGGTGCACGACGAGCCGCAGCCGCCGTCGTCGCACGCGCCGGAGCTGCCGGCGGGCGTCAACGCCGCGGTCGCGTGGCTCATGCGCAAGGATCCGGCGGCGCGGCCGGAGACGCTGATGGCGGTGGTGCGCATGCTCGAGAAGGTGGCGAGCGGCGAGGAGGTCGGTGTGCCGCCGCCGGGCGCGGCCTCGGACTCGCTGAGCACGCTGCCGATCGCGGCCACGGTGCCGGAGTCGCGGCGGGCGCGGGCGGCCAGCCCGGCGGTGCTGGGGAAGCCGACGCCCGAGGGCAACCTGACGCCGCCGGGCGCGCTGTTGCCGCCGGGCCAGCCGACACCGGCGGGGCTGCCGGCGGCGCCGGTGTCCGCGGCGCATTTGTCAGGCGAGCTGCCGGGCGAGCTGCCGGCCGCGCGCGGGGGGCTGTCCGAAAAGCGGACGGCGACGGCCGGCGGGGCGGAGCTTCGCCAAGCGCCGCACGTGCTACTCGCGGGCGGCGCGCTGCTCGCGGCGGCGGTGATCATCGCCGTCATCGTCGTGCGGAGCGGCGGCCGGGGCGCGGCGCAGGACCCGTCACCGCCGCCGCCCACGCTGGCCGTGGCCGCGCTGCCCGACGCGGCAGCGGAGCCGCCCGACGCGGCGCCGCCGGCCGCGGGCCGCGGGCCCGCCCAGTCGGCCGAGGTGTTCGTGACGATCGAGGGCCCGCCGGAGGGCACCGAGGTCCGCCGCGCGGGCGTGCTCGTCGGCACGGCGCCGGGGAAGTTCCAGCTCCCGCGCTCGGAGACCCCGAGCATCCTCCTGCTCAGCGCCGACGGGTACTTCCCCGAGCCGCTGACGGTGGTCCCGTCGGAGGACCTGACGCGCACCGTGACGCTCCGGCCAAAGCCGGTGGCGGGCGCGGGCAGCCGGCCGCCGCAGCCAGGCGGCGCCGCGATCCGCACGGGCAGCGGCAGCGGCAGCGGCAAGCCGGCGGGCGGCGGCTCGGGCAGACCGGCGCGCCCGGGCCCGGGCTCCGGCGCGGGCAGCCAGGAGCCGACCAACGACCTCGAGGTGTTTCCGGAGGATCAGGGAAAGCCCGCGCCGCGGAGAGGGTCATGACCGGGAGAGCCGCGTGAAGCAGAGCCGCATCGTGATCGCCACGCTCGTCCTGTGCCTCGCGGCGCCCGCCGCCGCCGAGGATCGGGCCGCCGCAGAGCAGCTCTTCCGCGAGGGCGCCGCTGCCTACAAGAGCGGCAAGTTCGACGAGGCGTCCCAGCGCTTCGACGCGGCGTACGACAACCTGCGGGCGCCCGAGATCGCGTTCTCGGCGGCCCAGGCGCACCGCCTCCAGTACGAGGTGGATCGCGATCCGGCCCACCTCCGGCGCGCGCTCGAGCTGTACCGGGTCTACGTCGAGGGCGCGCCGAACGGCGCCAAGCGCAAGGACGCGCTGGTCTACATCGATCGGCTCGGGGACGCGCTCAAGAAGGCCGAGCCGGCGGGCGCGGCGGTCGCGCAGCAGAAGCCGTCGGTGTTCGTGTCGATCGCGCTCGCCAGCGCGCGGGTCACGATCGACGGCAAGGACGTCGAGGCCAACACGTCGATCGAGGTCCCGCCGGGCGAGCACGTGGTCGCCGCGAGCGCCGAGGGCTACCTCCCCGAGGAGCGGAAGATCCGCGTCGGCAACGGCGCCGCGCCGGTCCCGTTCGAGCTCAAGCCCCGCCCGGCGACGCTCGCGATCCGGAGCCAGCCCGACGCGCGGATCACGGTCGACGGGCGCTCCGTGCTCCTGCGCGGGGGCCAGACCGAGGTGCCGGCGGGCACGCGGTGGATCACGGTGTCGGCGCGCGGCCGGCGGCCGGTCAGCCGCGAGGTCGTGCTCGAGCCGGGCAAGCAGCTCACGCTCGACGCGCCGCTGGCGCCGACCACGCAGCGCCGCGCGGTGCGCTGGGTCGTGATCGGCTCGGGCGCGCTGCTCGCCGCCTCGATCACGTCGGCCGCGATCGCGATCTCCGCCGACTTCGCCGCCGCGGATCTCCGCGACCAGAACCCGCTCCCGACCGACAAGCAAGGCGAGTACGTGGAGGCCCGCGACAGCCGCGATCGGTGGCGGACCCGGAGCATCTTGCTGGGCGTCGGCGCGGCCGCCGTGGGCGCGGTCGCCGCGGTGATGTACTACGCCGACGAGCCCTCGGCCGACGCGCTCCCGCGGCCGATCGAGCAGAAGCCGGACGCCGGGTTCACGCCGATCGCGCTGGGGGACGGGCTGGGCCTGGGCCTCGGCTACGCGGGAGGCTTCTGATGCGGATCGCCCACGTCCTGTGTGCGGCTGCCGCGGCGGCCCTCGCCGTGCTCTTCGCGGCGGGGTGCCACGACCTGCCGGACCTCGGCACCTGCGGCAACGGCATCGTCGAGGAGGCGAACGGCGAGGCGTGCGACGATCCGCGCGATCACGACGCGTGCACGGATAAGTGCGAGCTCCAGTGCGCGTCGCGCGCGCTCACCGCGTCGTACGTCGACGTCAAGGACGGCGACGACCAGGAGAGCAAGTTCTGCCCCAGCGACGCCTTCAAGTGCGGCAGCGACAACATCTGCCGCGCGCCATCGGGGTTCTTCGAGAAGCTCGGGCCCGCGCTGCCGTTCAACATCGGCGACGCGCCGACGACGGGCGACGTCGACAACGACGGCCTGCCGGATCTGGTCGGCGCGAGCGCGACGAACATCTACATCCGGTTCGCCAGCACCACCGGCGTGCCGCTCGATCAGGTGGTCGTGCAGGAGGCGCCGTCCTCGGACGCGGCGCCCCTGATCTTCGATCCGCGGCCGAACGAGCGCAACGACGTCCGGTCCGATCTGCTGTTCGCGATCCCGACCGAGGGCGTCGCGCTGCTGCAGTCGGACAACGAGCGGTTCGCCCCGGAGCTCGAGCTGCCGATCGGGATCGACCTGGACGCGATCGGCGTGGTCGTGCGCGATCCCGATCCGGTGCTGGATCTCGGCGACGTGGTGGTCTCGGTGGCGAGGGCCAGCCCGAGCCCGACGATCACGTTGGGCCGCGTCCCGGTGCTGAAACCGAGCCGCGATCCGCTCAATCCGGCGGTCCCCGGGATGCCCCTGCCGGCGTGCGCCGGCTCGGGGACGGGCCCGTGGGCCTTGCTCCACATCGAGCCGGCCGCCGATCGACGCTCGTTCGTGATCGTCACGCAGCGCGTCGCAGGAGGCGCCTGGCACGTGTGCCGCTACACGCACGCGGGCTCGGCCTGGAGCCGCGCCGATCTCGACTTCCCGGCGCCCGCGGTGGTGCCGCTCGAGACCCGGCTCGCGAACCTCGACAGCGATCCGTGCCTCGAGCTCGCCATCCGTTCGGGCTCGCAGATCCTCCGGATCGACGCCGCCGAGCCGACGTGCAACTTCGTGCCGGGGGCGACCGCGCTACCGTTCGCGGTCCCGCCCACGAAGCTGTTGGCCGCCGGCCCGCTCTCCAGCGGCGGCATCGACGAGCTCGTACTCGAGAGCGGCGTGTTCCAGACGTGCACCGGCCCCGAGGACTGCCGCGGGGCCAGCCCGGGCACGTTCGTCCGCACCGCCGCGCCCACGGGGGCGGGCTGGTCCGCGGCCGCGGTCGCGGACCTGAACGGCGACGACGTGCTCGACGCGGTGGCCGCGCGCGCCCCGGAGGCGGACGTGGACGTCGTGCGCGGCGGCGCGATCCCGAACGTGTACCGCGCGACCACGTCCGCGCCGATCCGGACGATGGTGGCGGGCGACTTCGACGGCGATCGCCTCGAAGACATGGCGATGGCCGAGATGTCGCCGGCCGGCGATCGGGTCGTCGTCCTGTTCGGTACGCGGGAGGCGACCGTCGACGTGCCGCGCGCGATGAGCGGCCCGAGCGGGATGGGCTTCGAGCTGCGGCTCGATCGCTTCCAGAAGATGGCGTGGATCACGTCGACGCGCGGCACCGATGGGATCGACGACCTGGGGGTCGTCCGGGTCAAGTCGATGGACGCGCAGGAGCAGATCCGGTCGGGCTTCGCGTTCGGCGACGCGGCGCGCCTCATGACCACGCCGCGCTTCCCGCCGACCGCGGCGGCGGCGGTCTCCCTGAGCGCCCTCGCCGCGGGTGCGTTCCGCGGCCCGGGCGTCGAGCTCCTCGCGGTCACCGGGAACCAGGTGCTGTTCTACCCCGCCGCGGACCTGATGAACGCGATGTGGTCGCAGCCAGTGGCGACGAGCCTCGCGCTTCACAACCCGATGACCGCGCTCCGCGGCCCGGCGCCGGTGCGCGGGGTGGCCTCGCTGGATGGCAGGAGCCTCGTCGTGTTCTCGGTGGTCGGGGGCGCGCCCCGGGAGGTGTGCACCGCCCAGGCGGCGCAGGTGTCCCTCCGCGAGCTGCGCGGTGTCGACGTCGATGGCGACGACATCGACGAGGTGGTCGTCGTGTCTGACGCGGGCGATCCGTCGACCCGGACCGTACAGATCCTCCGCGCCGCCGACTGCCAGCCGGTCCCGGGCGATCCCTTTGTTGGCTGCACCGACGTCGCGAACGTCGGCAGCAGCGTCGTCGCGGTGTGCCGGCGCGACGGGGGCGTCAAGGGCCCGGTGCGCGGAGTGTTCGCGATCGGGATCGGGACCGGGATCGGGACCGGGATCGAGAACGAGCGGAAGCTGATCGAGGACTTCGACGCTGGCGACGCCCGGTTCGTGACCCCGGGCGACTACGACGGGGACGGCGTGCTGGACGTCGCGGTCTCGGTGCACCTGATCGACGAGATCGTGGTGCGCTACCTGCGGCAGTGCCCCGCCCACGACACGCGCCGCTGCCCGTCTCCCGCGAGGCAGTGACCGCGGCGGCGGGCGCTGTCCGGCGCGGGGGCCCGCCGCGACCGGCGGCGGCCTCGCGGCGGTCGGGCGATTCTGAGCGGGGATTCCGAGCAGATTCCGAGCAGGGGGCCCGGCGCAGCGCGCGGCTTTCGGCCGGCATCCTCCAGATGCTTGTTGGCGCGCGGACGGTCCGCGGCTATAAGTCGCCCGGTATGGGCTCGACGGGTAAGCGAAATCTCGCAGCGGTGGCCACGACGCTCAGCTTCGACAAGTTCTGGAGCTGGCTCGCCGGACACGCGAACTGCATCGTGCGTGCGGGCACTCCCGAGGCGGTGCTGCTCGACCACGACGACTTCCACTGGACGCTGATCACCGAGGACGAGCACACGCTGGTTGTCCAGCTCGCCCGCGCCAAAGATCTGGTCGGCGAGATCCTCGTCTTCCCCGCCGAGATCGCCTACGTCCAGGTCGAGCCAGCGGAGGCCGAGGGCGAGTGGCTCTTCGAATGCATCGTCGAGAACGAGAAGGCCCGCGAGGTCGCCTACCACTTCGTCATGGCTCACGAGTACGAGGACAGCGAGCACCGCCGCGAGGAGAAGTGGACCCATTAGCCGCGGGCATCGGTGGTGGGGTGCGTGCTAGGCTCCGGCGATACATATGGCCACGGGGGATGACCGCGTAGGTAGCCTCATCGAGGAGCGCTACCGGATCATCGCGCCGATGGCCGAGGGCTCGATGGGCGCCGTCTACAAGGCGGAGCGGGTCCCGGTCGGCAAGCTCGTCGCCGTCAAGTTCCTCCACGCGACGTACGCGAACGACTCCGAGTTCCAGGCCCGGTTCGAGCGCGAGACGCGGGTGATGAGCAAGCTCGCGCACCCCAACTGCGTCTCCGTCGTCGACTTCGGCGTCTGGAACGGCGCGCCGTACCTCGTGATGGAGTTCGTCGGCGGCCAGACGCTGCGCGCGATCCTCGATCAGGAGGGCGCGCTGCCGGTCCCGCGGGCGCTCTCGATCGGGCGCCAGATCATCGCGGGCCTCGCGCACGCGCACGCGCAGGGCATCACGCACCGCGACGTCAAGCCGGCGAACCTCATGATCAACGAGGAGATCGGCGCCGGCGAGCACGTGCGGATCCTCGATTTCGGCCTGGCGCGGCTGCGCGGCGCCGGCAACCGCGACGCGACGCAGGCGAACGTCGTCGTCGGTACGCCGAACTACATGGCGCCGGAGCAGACGATCGGCGGCGGCATCATCGACGCGCGCACGGACATCTACGCCGTCGGCATCGTGCTGTTCGAGATGATCGCGGGCCAGCGGCCGTTCCAGGCCGAGGACACGCTCTCCTTGCTCGGCATGCACCGCGCGGCGCCGATCCCGCTGCTCGCCGAGCGCGCGCCCCGGGGCGTCGAGATCCCCGCGGGGCTGCAGGCGATCCTCGAGAAGGCGATGGCGAAGTCGCCCGACGATCGGTTCCAGACGGCGATCGCGTTCGCCGAGGCGCTCGACGCGCTGGTCGGCCGCACGGCCATGACGACGGACCCGCGGGGCCTGCCGGTCGTACGGCCGTCGATGCCGCAGATCGAGCCGCTCTCGATCGCGCCGACGCGCGTCGACCTGGACTCGCGCAGCGAGGTCGCGACGATCGTCAACCCCGAGCGCGACCCGTCCGAGCGCGCGGACCGCGGCTCCGGACGCGGCGCCGGGCGCGGCGGCCCGGTCGGCGCTGCGAGCACCGTCCCGCCAGCGCGCAGGGGCAGCGGCGCCGGGGTCATGCTGGCGCTGCTCATCCTCGGCGGCGGCACCTACGCGGCGTACTACGTCAAGAGCCGCGAGGCGAAGCAGGCCGACGCGGCGCAGGGCAGCGGCGAGGTCGCCCAGGGCTCGGCCGCGCTCGACGCCGCCGGCTCGGGCCGCGCGCCGGATCCGGCGGGTAGCGGCGGCAGCGGCGAGCCCGCCGCGGGCAGCGGCGCCGGGGGCACCCAGGTCGCGGTCGGCTCGGGCAGCGGCGAGCCCACGGGCACGGGCAGCGCGGGCTCCGGCGAGCCAGCCGGGGGCAGCGGCAGCGGCAGCGGCGCCGGTTCCGGATCGGCCGGTGACGGCGAGGTCGAGGCCGTGCCCTCGCCCGCGGAGGCCACGAACCCCGATCCCGCGGGCGCCACCAGCGCCACGGCCGTGGACGAGGACGAGAACGCCCCCAAGACGCAGGCCGAGGTCGACAAGCGCGTCAAGCCAGCGGCGCCCGCGCTCGCGACGACGATCGCCGGCGCCGTCAAGCTGATCCAGGACGGCAAGCGGGACCTCGCGCTCGCCAGCCTCCTGGCGCTCTACCAGAAGCAGCCCAAGAGCTCGTACATCCCGTTCCTGCTCGGCAACCTCTACTTCGACCAGCGCTGGTGGTCGGTCGCGATGGAGCACTACCGCGCGTCGATCACCCGCGAGGCCGGGTACCGCTACAACGCGACCCTGATCCGCAACGTCATCCGCATGCTCATCAGCAACAAGACGAGCCGGCAGGCGGAGTTCTTCCTGAAGAAGACGATCGGCAGGCCGTCGCTGCCCTACCTGCAGCAGACGGCGCGGACCGATCAGAACGCGTACATGCGCAAGTACGCCACGGCGCTGGCGCGCCAGATCCGCTAGCGCGGCGGGGAGGGGGGGAAATGGCCCGGCTTGCGGGCAAGAGGGGACGAGAAGGCCCCTCTCGATGATCCAGCCGGCCGCCGCGCTTGACAGGGGGGCGGATATCCATAAGATTTCGCGCTCCGTTACGAACGCCAGGATCCTAGATGCCCACGATCAATCAGCTCGTCCGCAAGGGCCGCGAGAAGATTCGCCAGAAGAGCGCGTCTCCGGCCTTGAAGCAGTGCCCGCAGAAGCGCGGCGTCTGCACGCGCGTGTACACCACCACGCCGAAGAAGCCGAACTCGGCGCTGCGCAAGGTCGCCCGCGTTCGCCTCACGAACGCGATGGAAGTGACGTCGTACATTCCGGGCGAGGGGCACAACCTGCAGGAGCACAGCGTCGTGCTGATCCGCGGCGGCCGCGTGAAGGACCTGCCAGGCGTTCGCTATCACATCATCCGCGGTACGCTCGACACGACGGGCGTGCAGAACCGCAAGCAGAGCCGTTCGAAGTACGGCGCCAAGCGGCCCAAGTAAGCCGCCCAGGAACGAAAGAGCCCTGCGATGCCACGTAAAGGTGAAGTCCCCAAGCGCAAGGTCCTGCCGGACCCGAAGTTCACGGATGCGCCGCCCGACGTCCGTCGGCGCATCACGAAGTTCGTCAACGTCGTGATGCGCGACGGCAAGAAGGCCGTCGCCGAGGGCATCGTGTACGGCGCGCTCGACATGGTCGCGGAGCGCGCGAAGGACGATCCGCTGAAGGTGTGGGACCGCGCGCTGTCGAACGTGCGCCCGCGCGTCGAGGTGAAGAGCCGCCGCGTCGGTGGCTCGACGTACCAGGTGCCGGTCGACGTCCGCCCGGATCGCTCGCTCGCGCTCGGCATGCGTTGGCTCGTCGAGTACGCCCGCGAGCGCAACGAGAAGACGATGATGGACCGGCTCGCGAACGAGATCGTGGACGCGGCGCAGAACCGCGGCAACGCGGTCAAGAAGCGCGAGGACGTCCACAAGATGGCGGACGCCAACAAGGCGTTCGCGCACTACCGCTGGTAGGCAACGAACGACCTAACGAACGACCTAACGAACGACCTAACGAGCGACCCGAGGATCGACCCCCAGGAATCGAGGAGGCGCGAGGCTAGACGCGACACACAACGCGGGGCTTGAAAGGCGGCCCTCGGACTTCCCGCCCGCGCGGGACCCGAGGTGCTCGAACCAGCGAGCTCGACTCGGAGCGACCGCCACGCGCACAGGCGCGCGGACCTCGCCCCAGCCTCTCTCGCCCCGCGGCGTTTGGTTCCTCTCGAACACGCCGCCATGAAGCCCTCGGTCCGCTCCCACGAGCCCCGCAGCGTCCCGCTCGCGCGCACCCGCAACATCGGGATCATGGCGCACGTCGATGCCGGCAAGACGACGACGACCGAGCGCATCCTGTTCTACTCCGGCGCCACGACGCGCATCGGCGAGGTCGACGAGGGCTCGACCGTCACCGACTGGATGCAGCAGGAGCAGGAGCGCGGCATCTCGATCACCGCCGCGGCCACCACGTTCGGCTGGGGCACGCCCCGCCACGTGGTCAACCTGATCGACACGCCGGGCCACGTCGACTTCACGATGGAGGTCGAGCGCTCGCTGCGCGTCCTCGACGGCGCGATCGCCGTGTTCGACGCGGTCCACGGCGTCGAGCCGCAGAGCGAGACGGTGTGGCGCCAGGCCGATCGCTACCGCGTCCCGCGCCTGGCGTTCATCAACAAGTGCGACCGCGAGGGCGCCGAGCCCGAGCGCGTGCTCGCCGAGATGAAGGCGCGGCTCGGCGCCACGCCGATCCCGATCCAGGCGCCGCTCTACACGCCGAAGGGCCTCCACGCTGGCGGCGCTGGCCTCGTGCTCGAGACCTCGCGCGCCAGCGGCGCCACGTTCGACGGCGTGATCGATCTCATCTCGATGCGCGCGCGGACGTGGGACACCGCGTCGTTCGGCGCGAAGTTCACCGACGGCCCGATCCCGCCCTCGCACATGCCGCTGACGAGCCGCGCGCGCGAGAAGATGCTCGAGACGATCGCCGAGCTCGACGACGAGCTGATGGCGTCGTGGGTCTCGGGCCGCGAGCTGCCCTCCGAGACGATCCGCGCGGCGCTCCGGCGGGTCACGCTCGCCGGGCGTGGCGTGCCGACGTTCGTCGGGGCCGCGTTCAAGAACCAGGGCATCCACAACCTGCTCGACGGCGTGCTCGACTACCTGCCGTCGCCGCTCGATCTGCGCGAGATCCGCGGCCGCGATCCGGCGGAGCCCGCCGGTGGCCCCACGGTGACGCGCGCGATCACCGAGCAGGCCGACGACGAGCCCCTGGCCGCGCTCGCGTTCAAGGTCCAGCACGACGGCCACGGCGGCCACCTCACGTTCGTCCGCGTTTACACCGGCGTCCTGCGCGTCGGCGACGCGGTGCTCGACGCCGCGAAGGGCCACAACGAGCAGATCGGCCGCCTCGTGCGGATGTTCGCGAACCACCGCGAGGACATCCGCCAGCTCGAGGCCGGCATGATCGGCGCCGTCGTCGGCGGCAAGCTCGCCACCGGCGACACGCTCTGCGATCCCCGGTTCCCGATCCTGCTCGATCCGATCGCGGTGCCGAGCCCCGTCATGGGCGTCGTCGTCGAGCCCGATACCGCGGAGGATCACGCGCGCCTCCTCTTCGCGCTCGAGCGGCTCGCGTTCGAGGACCCGTCGTTCCACGTGAAGACCGACGTCGAGTCCGGCCAGGTCGTGATCTCGGGGATGGGCGAGCTCCACCTCGAGATCGTCGTGGACCGGCTGCTCCGCGAGTTCGGCGTCCGCGCCCGGGTCGGGAACCCGCAGGTCGCCTACCGCGAGAGCGTCACCCGGCGCGCCGAGGGCGAGCACCGGATCGCGCGCACCGCGCCTGGCGGGGCCCGCGGCGAGTACGGCCACGTGCAGCTGGTCATCGAGCCCACGGACCGGGGCGGGGGGTACATCTACGAGAACCGGGCATCGGCCGCGGACATCCCCTCGGAGCACGCTCCCGCGGTCGAGGCGGGGATCGCGGAGGCCGTCGAGCGGGGGATCCTGGCGGGCCACCCCATGACTGATCTTCGGGTCCAGGTGGTGGGTGGCAGCTTTCACCCTGTAGATTCGAACCATTACGCGTTCAAGGCCGCGGGTGCCAAGGCGTTCGTGGCGGCCGCCGCCCAGGCCGGCCCCATCCTCCTGGAGCCTGTCATGTCGCTCGAGGTGACCACCCCCGACGAGCACCTCGGGGACGTCCTCGGCGATTTGCATGCCAGAAGGGGAAAAGTCGCTGGAATTACCGCACGACCTGGTGTACAGAGCGTCGCCTGTTTTGTCCCGATGGCGACGATGTTCGGTTACGCCACCGACCTGCGCTCTCGGACCAAAGGTCGCGCCACCTACGCAATGGAACTAGATCACTACGCCGAGCTTCCTCACCAACTCCGAGACGAATTGATGTCTCGCCGCGCTCGCGCTTGATTCGATAAGGAGAAGACCGTGTCCAAAGAGAAATTCGTCCGCAACAAGCCCCACGTCAACATTGGAACGATCGGCCACGTCGATCACGGCAAGACGACGCTCACTGCCGCCATCACGAAGGTGCAGTCGACGAAGGGCTTCGCGAAGTTCACGGCATTCGATCAGATCGACAAGGCGCCGGAGGAGAAGGCTCGCGGCATCACGATCTCGACGGCGCACGTCGAGTACGAGAGCGACAAGCGCCACTACGCGCACGTCGATTGCCCGGGCCACGCGGACTACATCAAGAACATGATCACGGGCGCGGCGCAGATGGACGGCGCGATCCTCGTGGTGTCGGCGCCGGACGGCGCGATGCCGCAGACGCGCGAGCACGTGCTGCTCGGACGCCAGGTCAACGTGCCGGCGATCCTCGTCTACCTGAACAAGTGCGACATGATCGGCAAGGGCGACGAGGAGCTGCTCGACCTCGTCGAGATGGAGCTCCGCGAGCTCCTCACCAAGTACAACTACCCCGGCGACACGACCCCGATCATCCGCGGCTCGGCGCTCAAGGCGCTCGAGGGCGACGCCTCCACGGAGTACGGCCCGGCCTCGATCCAGAAGCTGATGGAGGCGTGCGACACGTTCATCCCCGAGCCCGTGCGCGAGCTGGACAAGCCGTTCCTGATGCCGGTCGAGGACGTGTTCACGATCACCGGCCGCGGCACCGTCGTCACGGGCCGCATCGAGCGCGGCATCGTCAAGGTCGGCGACGAGCTCGAGATCGTCGGCCTCGGTGACACCCGCGTGACCACGTGCACCGGCGTCGAGATGTTCCGCAAGCTCCTCGACCAGGGCCAGGCGGGCGACAACGTCGGCGTCCTGCTCCGCGGCACCAAGCGCGAGGAGATCGAGCGCGGCATGGTGCTCTGCAAGAAGGGCACGATCGCCCCGCACAACAAGTTCACCGCCGAGGTGTACGTCCTGAAGAAGGAGGAGGGCGGCCGCCACACGCCGTTCTTCAACGGCTACCGGCCGCAGTTCTACTTCCGTACCACCGACGTGACCGGCACCGTGACGCTGCCGGCCGGCACCGAGATGGTGATGCCCGGCGACAACATCAAGGTCGACGTCGAGCTGGTCTCGCCCATCGCGTGCGAGGAGCAGCTGCGGTTCGCGATCCGCGAGGGCGGCAAGACCGTCGGCGCAGGCGTCGTGACGAAGATCCTCGAGAACGTCGTCGCGGCCAAGAAGTAAGCAGCAGCAGTAGCAGAGGCACTCATGACCACTCCACGCATTCGCATCCGGCTGAAGGCCTACGACCACAAGCTCCTCGACCAGTCGGCCGGGGAGATCGTGGAGACCGCCAAGCGCACGGGCGCCAAGATCGCCGGCCCGATCCCGCTGCCGACCAAGATCAACAAGTACTGCGTGCTGCGGTCGCCGCACACCGACAAGAAGTCGCGCGAGCAGTTCGAGATCCGGACCCACAAGCGCCTGCTCGACATCCTCGAGCCGACGCAGCAGACGCTCGACGCGCTGATGAAGCTCGACCTCTCGGCCGGCGTCGACGTCGAGATCAAGACCTAGCCCGGGACCACGAGGAACGAGATCGTTTATGCCGAAGCTAGAGATCAAGAATACGAGCGGCAAGGCCGTCGGGTCGATCGACCTCGACGACGCCGTGTTCGGCGCCGAGATCCACGAGCACCTGCTCTGGGAGACGGTGAAGTGGCAGCTCGCCAAGCGGCGGGCTGGCACCGCGTCCACCAAGCGGCTCGGCGAGGTGCGGGGCAGCTCGAAGAAGGTGTGGAAGCAGAAGGGCACCGGCCAGGCCCGCCAGGGCAGCCGGCAGGCGTCGCACTGGGTCGGCGGCGGCTCGGCCTTCGGCCCCAAGCCGCGGGACTACGGCTACCAGCTCCCCCGCAAGGCGAAGAAGCTCGCCCTGCGGTCGGCGCTGTCGCTCCGGGCCAAGGAGCAGAAGCTCGTCGTCCTCGACAACTTCACCACCGACGGCAAGACCCGGTCGGTCGCGACCGCGCTCGCCGCCCTGGGCGTCGCGCAGCCGCACAACAAGGTCCTGATCGTCGACGCCAAGGACAACGCGAACCTCGTCCGCGGCGCGCGCAACCTCCCCGGGTCGCAGTGGATCGCGCCCGAGGGACTCAACGTCTACGACATCCTGCGCCACGAGACCCTGGTCCTCACCCAGGCCGCCGCGAGGCAGCTCGAGACCGCGCTCTCCGGCCAGGACCAGGACCAGGACCAGGGATCCGACAGCGGAGCCAAGAGCCATGCGTGACGCGCAGACCATCATCAAGCGCCCGCTCCTCACCGAGAAGAGCGCGCGCCTCCGCGAGACCGGCGGCGCCTCGTCCGGGGTCGCCGAGGGCGACGCCTACGCGCAGCAGGTCGTGTTCGAGGTCGCCCGGGACTCGAACAAGATCGAGATCCGGCGCGCGGTGCAGGACCTGTTCAAGGTCACCGTCACCGACGTCCGCACCGTCGTCATCCGCGGCAAGCAGAAGCGGATCGGCCGCTTCTCGGGCCAGCGCCCGACCTGGAAGAAGGCGTACGTGACGCTCAAGGCCGGCGACAACATCGAGTTCTTCGAGGGAGTCTGAGATGGCGATCAAGCGGTACAAGCCAACGTCTCCCGGCCGGCGCGGCATGTCGAGCCAGGACTTCGGCGACATCACGAAGAGCGAGCCCGAGAAGAGCCTGCTCGCGCACAAGTCGGCCAAGTCGGGCCGCAACAACTACGGCCGCGTCACCTCGCGGTTCCGCGGCGGCGGGCACAAGCAGCGCTACCGCGTCATCGACTTCAAGCGCAAGAAGACGGGCGTGCCTGCCACGGTCGTGGGCATCGAGTACGACCCGAACCGCTCGGCGCGCATCGCCCTCCTCCAGTACGCGGACGGCGAGAAGGCGTACATCCTCGCGCCGCAGCGGCTGGTCGTCGGCGACACCGTGCTCTCGGCCAACACGGCCGACATCAAGCCCGGTAACTCCCTGCCGCTGCGCTACATCCCGATCGGCACCGAGGTGCACGCGGTCGAGCTCAAGGTCGGCCGCGGCGCGCAGATCGGCCGCTCGGCAGGCACCAAGGTCACGCTGATGGCGAAAGAGGGCGACTGGGCCACGCTGCGCATGCCGTCGGGCGAGATGCGGCGCGTCCACATCGACTGCCGCGCCACCGTCGGCGCGATCGGCAACTCCGAGCACGGCAACATCGAGTGGGGCAAGGCCGGCCGCAGGCGGTGGATGGGCATCCGCCCGCACAACCGCGGCGTGTCGATGAACCCGGTCGACCACCCCATGGGCGGCGGCGAGGGCCGCTCGTCCGGTGGCCGCCACCCGTGCTCGCCGTGGGGGCAGAAGACCAAGGGCTTAAAGACCCGCCACAACAAGCGCACCGACCAGTTCATCATCCGGCGCCGGAGCAAGTAGAGATGCCTCGTTCAGTGAAGAAGGGTCCGTTCGTGGACCACTACCTGCCGAAGAAGATCGTGGCGGCCCAGAAGGAGTCGAACCCGAACAAGCGGGTCGTCTCGACGTTCTCGCGCCGCTCGACGATCACGCCCGACATGGTCGGGCTCACGATCGCGGTCCACAACGGCCGCAAGTTCATGCCCGTGTTCGTGACCGAGCAGCATGTCGGCCACAAGCTCGGCGAGTTCTCGCCGACGCGCACGTTCCACGGCCACAGCGGCGAGCGGAAGAAGGGCTGAGCCATGCAAGCACGCGCACTCATCCGCGGCATCTCGATGTCGCCCCGCAAGATGCGGGTGGTGGCGAACCTGGTCCGCGGCAAGCGGGTGGAGGACGCCGTGGGCCTCCTCGATCTCATGCCGAAGAAGGCCGCGGGCATCATCTCCAAGGCGATCAAGTCCGCCGCGGCGAACGCCGAGGATCGCTCCGGTGGCGACGCGTCGGTCGACGAGCTGCGCATCCTCACGATCGCGGTCGACGGCGGCACGATCAACCGCCGTTACATGCCGCGCTCGATGGGCCGCGGAAACCGCATCAACCACAAGACGAGCCACCTGACGGTGGTCGTCACGGACGACAAGTAGGCGCGCCAATGGGCCAGAAGACACACCCGACCGGTTTTCGCCTCGGCATCATCAAGACGTGGTCGTCTCGGTGGTACGAGGAGAAGAACTACGCCAAGTGGCTGCATGAAGACTTGAAGCTCAAGGACTTCATCAAGAAGAAGCTGAACCACGCCGGGGTCTCGTTCATCGAGATCGAGCGCGCCGCCAACAAGGCGAAGATCAACATCCACACGGCGCGGCCGGGGATCGTGATCGGCAAGCGCGGCGCCGGCGTCGAGACGCTCAAGAAGGAGGTCCAGGCGCTGACGGACAACGAGGTGTTCCTGAACATCATCGAGGTCCGCAAGGCCGAGACCAACGCGCAGCTGGTCGCCGAGAACATCGCGACGCAGCTCGAGCGCCGCATCGCGTTCCGCCGCGCCATGAAGAAGGCGACGCAGACGGCGATGAAGTTCGGCGCCAAGGGCATCAAGGTCGCCTCGAGCGGCCGGCTCGGCGGCGCCGAGATGTGCCGCCGCGAGTGGTACCGCGAGGGCCGCGTGCCCCTGCACACCCTGCGCGCGGACATCGAGTACGGCTTCACCGAGGCCCACACCACCTACGGCAGCATCGGCGTGAAGGCGTGGGTCTTCCACGGCGAGGTCCTGCCCACGGCCCGCAAGGAGCCGCGCGCGGCGGCGCCGGCGCGCACCTAGGAACGAGAGCTCACCATGCTGTCACCCAAGCGCTCCAAATTTCGCAAGTCCCACAAGGGTCACCTGGCCGGCAACGCCAAGGGCGGCACGCAGGTGTCGTTCGGCGACTTCGGCATGCAGGTCCTCGAGCCGGGCTGGGTCACCGCCCGCCAGATCGAGGCGGCGCGCGTCGCGATCTCTCGCCACGTGAAGAAGCTCGGCAAGATCTACGTCCGCATCTTCCCCGACCACCCGTTCACGAAGAAGCCCGCCGAGACCCGCATGGGTACCGGTAAGGGCGGCGTCGAGGGCTGGGTCGCCGTGGTCCGCCCGGGCCGCGTGATCTTCGAGGTCGAGGGCGTGTCCGAGGAGATCGCCCGCACCGCGTTCACGCGCGCGCACCACAAGCTGCCGATCAAGACGCACATGATCGCGCGGGAGTCCCTCCTATGAGCAAGGCCGCCACCACCCTCGAACAGCTGCGCGATCAGCCGGACGAGGAGCTCGTCCAGCTGCTCGCGCGCACGCGCGACGAGCTGTTCCGGCTCCGGCTCGGCCAGCACACGAACCAGGTCACGTCGACGGCGGAGCTGCGGACGAAGCGCCGTGACATCGCCCGGGTCCTGACCATCCTCCGCGGCCGCGGGCTCGGCATCGAGGCCCAGGCGCAGAAGCAGGCGTCGTCGGATGCAGGCAGCGCCGAGACGAAGCAGACGAAGAAGGCGAAGTCATGAGCGATACGACTGACACCAAGGACGCCAAAGGCGGCGGCAAGACCGACGGCCGCGGCTCGCGGCGCGTCATCATCGGCACGATCACGTCGAGCGTCATGGACAAGACGGTCACGGTGACGGTCATCCGCCGCGTCCGCGACCGCCGGTTCCACAAGTTCCTGACGAACCGCGTGAAGTACCACGTGCACGACGAGAACAACACCGGCAAGGTCGGGGACGTCGTCGAGATCGTCGAGTCGCGGCCGATGTCGCGCACCAAGCGCTGGCGGCTGCTCCGCACGATCTCCCGGGCCGTGGAGGGCGCGTCGTGATCCAGATGACCTCGGTCCTCGACGTCGCGGACAACAGCGGCGCGAAGAAGGTGTACTGCATCAAGGTGCTCGGCGGCACGCGGCGGCGCTACGCCACGATCGGCGACGTCATCATCGTGTCGATCCGCGAGGCGATCCCCGGCGCGAAGGTGAAGAAGGGCGAGGTCGCGCGCGCGGTCATCGTGCGCACGCGGCGTGAGCTCGCGCGGCCCGACGGCAGCTCCATCAAGTTCGACGGCAACTCGGCCGTCCTCATCAACAAAGAGAACGAGCCGATCGGTACCCGCATCTTCGGGCCGGTCGCTCGCGAGCTGCGCGCGAAGCGGTTCATGAAGATCATCAGCCTCGCGCCGGAGGTGCTGTAGCCATGGCGCACGTACGCAAGGGCGACCTCGTCGTCGTCACCAGCGGGGCCTACAAGGGCAAGCGGGGCAAGGTCCTGCGCGTCGTCGGCGATCGAGTGATCGTCGAGAAGGTCGCGATGATCAAGCGCCACAGCCGCGCGACGCAGAAGAACCCGCAGGGCGGCATCGTGGACAAGGAAGGCACGATCCACATCTCGAACGTCGCCCTCTACGACGATAAGAAGTCGACGAACAACGGCGGGACCCGCACGAAGAACGTCACTGACGGGGACCAGAAGGTCCGCGTCGCGGTCCGGTCCGGAACCAAGTTCCCCAGCGCCGGCATGGCCTGAAAGAACGAAGCGAGTAGATCATGGCGAAGGACGACGAGAAAGCAGGCGGGGCGCCGGCCGAAAAGGCCGAGAAGAAGCCCCCGCGCGCCAAGGGTGAAGGCAAGAAGAAGGCGACCGAGCCGACCGGGCCGGCGCCGAAGTACAAGCGCGAGAAGGCTCCCAAGCTGAAGGCGCAGTACGACGGGCAGGTGCGCCCGCAGATGATGAAGGAGTTCAGCTACTCCACCATCATGCAGGTGCCGCGCATCCTGAAGATCACGGTCAACATGGGCCTCGGCAAGGCGAAGGACGAGCCCAAGATGATCGACAACGCGATCGAGGAGCTCAAGGCCATCACCGGCCAGTCCCCGGTCGTGTCGCGCGCGAAGAAGGACATCGCCGTCTTCAAGCTCCGCAAAGGGCAGAAGATCGGCGTGATGGTCACGCTGCGCCGCGAGCGGATGTGGGAGTTCCTCGATCGCCTGTGCAACATCGCGCTGCCGCGCGTCCGCGACTTCCGCGGCGTGTCGCCGCGCGGCTTCGACGGGCGCGGCAACTTCACCATGGGCGTGCGCGAGCAGATCATCTTCCCCGAGATCGAGTACGACAAGATCGACTCGATCAAGGGCATGAACATCAGCATCGTCACCACCGCCGAGACCGACGCCGAGGGGCGCGCGCTGCTCGGCCACCTCGGAATGCCGTTCCGTCAACCTGCTCCCACGACGGGCGCCGCAGGAGCCGCGTAATCATGGCCAAGCTGATCGATACGCTCCCCAAGAAGCAAAAGTTCAAGGTCCGCATCAAGGCGCGCTGCAAGCGCTGTGGCCGCTCGCGCGCGTACCTGCGGAAGTTCGAGATGTGCCGGTGCTGTTTCCGAGAGCTCGCACTGCGCGGCGATATCCCGGGCGTCATCAAGTCGAGCTGGTGAGGCAAGTATGTCGATGACCGATCCAATCGCTGATCTCCTCGCACGCATCCGGAACGGGATCCGTGCGCGTAAGCAACTCGTCGAGTGCCCGCGTTCGACCATCAAGCTGCGCATCGCCGAGATCCTCCGCGACGAGGGCTTCGTCCAGAGCGTCACGGCGCAGGACGACAAGCACCAGGGCACGCTGAAGCTCGCGCTGCGCTACGACGGGCGGGCCACGCCCACGGGCTGCGCGATCACCGGGATGCGGCGCGTGTCGCGCCCCGGCCAGCGCAGCTACGTCCCCGCCAAGCAGGTGCCGAGGGTCCGTAACGGCCTCGGCATCGCCATCCTGTCCACGTCGCAGGGCGTGATGACCGACCGCGAGGCCCGCAAGCTGGGCGTCGGCGGCGAAGTCCTCTGCGAGGTCTGGTGAGCCATGTCGCGCATCGGTCGCAAGCCGCTCGAGATCCCCAAGGGTGTCCAGGTGACGATCACGTCCGACACCATCTCGACCAAGGGCCCCAAGGGCACGCTGACGCTCAAGCGTCACAAGGACATCGAGGTCAAGCAGGCCAAGGACGATGACAAGAAGGACGTCATTGTCTTCGAGCGCAAGGGCAACGCGGGGCCGGAGCGCGCCGCGCACGGCCTCATGCGCGCGCTCGTCGGCAACATGCTGACGGGCGTCACCACGGGCTTCACGCGCCAGCTCGAGATCAACGGCGTCGGCTACAAGGCCGAGCTGAAGGGTCCCAAGATCGTGCTGTCGCTCGGCTTCTCGCACCCCGTCGAGTACACGCTGCCCGAGGGGATCACCGCGAAGGTCGACAAGAACATGCTCATCTTGTCGGGGATCGATCGCCAGGCGCTCGGCGCCGCGACGGCGAAGATCCGCAGCCTGCGCCCGCCCGAGCCGTACAAGGGCAAGGGCATCAAGTACGTCGAGGAGACGATCCTCCGCAAGGCGGGCAAGACCGCAGGCAAGTAACCGAAACGCTCGCACAGGCTGCCGCGCACGGAAACCGCGGCGAGAGCCTCGAGCAGGAGAACGAACATGGCTGGCCACGTCAAATTTGCAAACCCCAAGCTCAGGAAGCGCCTCCGCCGCAAGGAGTCGATCCGGCTGCGCATCAGCGGCACCGCGGAGCGTCCGCGCCTGAGCGTGTTCCGCTCGGCGCGCTACGTCTACGCCCAGGCGGTCGATGACACGCAGGGCCGCGTGCTCGCGTCGGCGAGCGAGCTCGAGGCCGCCCTCAAGGAGGCGGTCGCGGGCAAGCCGAAGAAGGAGCGCGCGCGCATCGTCGGCAAGGTGATCGGCGAGAAGCTGATCGCGCGCGGCGTCACGCATGTCGTGTTCGACCGCAACGGCTTCATCTATCACGGCCGCGTCAAGGAAGTCGCCGACGGCGCTCGCGACGCGGGCCTCTCGTTCTGAAGAAAGCAAAGCAATGCTGATCAATCCCGAAGAAGTTGGCGAGCTGGTCGACCGCGTCGTCCACATCAACCGCGTGGCCAAGGTCGTCAAGGGCGGCCGGCGGTTCTCGTTCTCGGCGCTGGTCGTCGTCGGGGACCAGCACGGTCACGTCGGCGCCGGCCTCGGCAAGGCCAACGAGGTGCCGGAGGCCATCCGCAAGGGGACCGACCGCGCCAAGCGCAACCTGTTCCGGATCCCCCTCGTGAAGGGCACGATCCCGCACGAGGTCGAGGGCATCTTCGGCGCGGCGCAGGTGCTGCTCCGCCCGGCCTCCCCCGGTACCGGCGTCATCGCCGGCGGCGGCGTCCGGCCGGTGCTCGAGGTCGCCGGCATCACCGACATCCTGACCAAGTCGCTCGGGACCTCGAACCCGCACAACGTGATCCACGCGACCGTCGTGGCGCTCAAGGCGCTCCGCTCGGTCGAGCAGGTCGCCAAGACGCGCGGCAAGAACGTCTCGGACTTCTACCAGCGCCGGCAAGCGCCCTGAGGACGGCCATGGCGATCAAGCTCAAAGTCACGCAGGTGAAGAGCGGCATCGGCCGCTCGAAGTCGCAGAACCTGACCCTCCAGGGCCTCGGGCTTCGGGGCCCGCAGCGCTCGGTCATCCTCCAGGACACCGAAGCGGTCCGCGGAATGATCCGCAAGGTGGCGCACCTCGTCACGGTCGAGGCAGCTGACTGAGGATTGGCCTCGCCGGTCATGTGTGGCCTCGCCGGGCCTCGCCTGGCGGCTCCTCCGGCCCGGCGATGCCAACCCCCCATCTTGGTAGTTGCCCAAAACCAGTTTCCGCGCCAGATTCCCCAGGCGCCTCGGGATTTCGCTCATGTCCACGATCTCACTGCACAACCTCCATCCGAACCCAGGTGCTACCCGCGACAAGAAGCGGCTCGGCCGCGGCCGGGGCTCGGGCAAGGGCAAGACCTCCGGTAAGGGCGTCAAGGGCCAGAAGGCGCGGCCCGGTCACCACGGCGCGCGGTTCGCGTTCGAGGGCGGTCAGATGCCGATGCCTCGCCGGATCCCCAAGCGCGGGTTCAAGAACCCGTTCCGCATCGAGCCGTACCCGATCAACGTCGCCACGCTCGAGAAGGTGTTCGACGCCGGCGCCACCGTCGATCTCGACACGCTCCGCGCGAAGGGACTGCTCCCCAAGAAGGCGGAGTACGTGAAGATCCTCGGCGAGGGCGAGCTGACCAAGGCGCTCACGATCAAGGCGTACCGCGCGTCCGCCGTGGCGATCGAGAAGGTGTCCAAGGCCGGCGGCTCGATCGAGCTGCTCTCTGCCGCGGCGGCCCCGACGGCTGAATAAGGACGGAAGTGGCCTCGATCTTCAATATCACCAAGATCCCCGAGCTCCGGCGGCGGATCCTCTTCACGCTGTTCATCCTCGCGGTCTATCGCCTGGGCGTGTTCATCACGATCCCCGGTGTGAACCGGCTCGAGATGAGCCACGTCGTGTCGAAGGGCGGATCGGGGTCGTTCCTGGGCATGTTCAACATGTTCTCGGGCGGCGCGCTGGAGCAGTTCTCGATCTTCACGCTCGGCATCATGCCGTACGTGACGTCGTCGATCGTGATGCAGCTGCTCACGGTCGTCGTGCCCAAGCTCGACCAGCTCAACAAAGAGGGCGAGCAGGGCAAGCGGCGGATCAACCAGCTCACGCGCTACGGCACCGTCCTCGTCGCGATCGTCCAGTCGTGGTTCGCGGCGAGCTACGTCGAGGGCCTGTCGCGCGGCGGCGCGGACGTCGTCGTCGACCCGGGCCTCGGGTTCCACCTGCTCACCGTCATCACGATGACCACCGGCACGGTCGTCATCATGTGGTTCGGCGAGCTCATCACCGAGAACGGCATCGGCAACGGCTCGTCGATGATCATCTTCGCCGGCATCGTCGCCGACATGCCGGATGCCATC
>Ga0247790_10000268_pt1 | contig 22873 bp, 13 predicted proteins | sample UWRJS171409R4_FD_179913 | JGI IMG/M metagenome (GOLD analysis project Ga0247790, IMG submission 179913) | Soil microbial communities from Arlington Agricultural Research Station in Wisconsin, United States - UWRJ-S171-409R-4 | ecosystem: Environmental > Terrestrial > Soil > Agricultural land... | reverse complement strand
AACGGCATCCCGACCACCGGCGAAGCGTGCGACGACGGCAACCCAACCAACGGCGATGGCTGCGACAACAACTGCACCGCCACCGCCTGCGGCAACGGCATCCCGACCACCGGCGAGGCGTGCGACGACGGCGATCTCGACAACGGCGACGGTTGCGACGGAAACTGCACCGTCACCGCCTGCGGCAACGGCATCCCGACCGCCGGCGAGGGGTGCGACGACGGCAATGCCACCAACGGTGATGGCTGCGACAACAACTGCACTGCCACCACCTGCGGCAATGGCATCCCGACCACCGGCGAGGGCTGCGACGACGGCAACGCCAACAACGGCGATGGCTGCGACAACAACTGCACCACCACCGCCTGCGGTAACGGCATCCCCACGGCGGGCGAGCAGTGCGACGACGGCAACGGCACCAACGGCGATGGCTGCGACAACACCTGCACCGCCACCGCCTGCGGCAACGGCATCCCGACCACCGGCGAGGGCTGCGACGACGGCAACGCCACCAACGGCGACGGCTGCGACAACAACTGCACCACCACCGCCTGCCGTAACGGCATCCCGACCACCGGCGAGGTCTGCGACGACGGCAACGCCACCAACGGCGACGGCTGCGACAACAACTGCACCATCACCGCCTGCGGTAACGGCGTCGTCTCGACAGGGCCGATCGGCATCACCGAGATCTGCGACGACGGCAACGCCAACAACGGCGATGGCTGCGACAACAACTGCACCGCCACCGCCTGCGGCAACGGCGTCGTCTCGACGGGTCCAACAGGCCTCATCGAGGTTTGCGACGATGGCAATACGACTAGCGGCGACGGCTGCGACAACAACTGCACCTTTACCGGCTGCGGTAACGGCGTCCCGACCGCCGGCGAGGTATGCGACGACGGCAACGGCAGCAACCTCGATGACTGTCTCAACACGTGCGTCCTCAACACGTGCGGTGACGGGAAGCGCGATATGCAGGACCCCGACACAGAGGAATGTGACAACGGCAGCGCAAACACCAACAGTTGCCCGTACGGTGTCCCTATGTGCATGGTGTGCAACACGAGCTGCCAGTTCGTGCCCGGCACGACCACGTCCTGCGGCGACGGCATCGTCCAGCCGGGCAACGAGGTCTGCGATGACGGCAACGCCACGTGCGGTACTTGTGACTCCACCTGCACGACGTTGACCACGGCGGCCAAGGCCACCGGCACGATCCGCGTGGTCGATGGAAGCTTAATCCTCGATGGCGAGACGTTCACACTGGACGACGGCATCAACGACCTGGTGACGTTCGAGTTCGTGAAGCCGGGCGGCACCGTCAACATGGGGAACGTCGGGATCGACATCGCTGCGACCGCGAGCACAAACACGGTCCGCACCGCGGTGAGAAACGCGATCAACAACTTCGACATGACCACTGGCCTGGAGTTGCTGATCACCGCAGCCACGGGCAGCGGTGGAGCGACCGTGACCCTGACGCATGACTTCTTCACTCAGTTTGGAAACCACCAGATCGTGGAAAACATCGTCAACAGCAACTTCGACGTTACTGGGATGGAGGGTGGCGCGGGCGGGACCTGCGACGACACCGAGGTCTGTCGGGCCAACGTGGACTGCATCTCGAACGTCTGCACTATGAACGCCTGCGTCGGGCCGTAACGGCGCAGAGCAGCCGTAGGCGGGCGCCAACAGGTCGCGGGCATCACCGCGCTCGACGAGGAATCGCATAGAGACTCGGCGGGCGCGGTGGTAGAACCGCGACCATGCAGCTGTCGTCTCTGAAGATCATCGTCACGGGTGCGGCCCAGGGCATGGGCGCGCACTTCGCCCGCCGCCTCGCCGAGGCCGGCGCCACCGTCGCGGCCGGCGACATCAAGGAGGAGGGGCTCGCCGCGCTCGCCGAGTCGGCCGCCGGCCTGCCGGGCAAGATCCACACGCGCAAGCTCGACGTGTCGAGCGAGGCCGACGTCGGCGCGTTCGTCGACTGGGCCTTCGGCGCGATGGGCGGGCTCAACGGCCTCATCAACAACGCCGGCATCCTGCGCGACGGGCTGCTCGTCAAGAAGGACCGCACCACCGGCGAGATCACGAAGCTGTCGAAGGAGAGCTGGGACGCGGTGATCGGCGTCAACCTGACGGGCGCGTCGCTCATGGTGCGCGACACCGTGGCGAAGATGGTCGCCACCGAGCAGGGGCCGGGCGTCGTCGTGAACATGTCGTCGATCGCGCGCCACGGCAACCGCGGCCAGTCGAACTACACGTCGGCGAAGGCCGCGCTCGCCGCCAACACGCTCACGTGGTCGCGCGAGTTCGCGCCGTTCAAGGTCCGCGTCGGCGCCGTCGCCCCGGGCATGATCGAGACGCCGATGACGCAGAACATGAACCAGAAGGCGAAGGACGCCCTGGTCGCCAACATCCCGGTCGGCCGCATCGGCGTCCCCGAGGACATCTGGCTCGCCGTGAAGTTCGTCCTCGAGTGCGACTACTTCAGCGGGCGCACGATCGACGTCGACGGCGGCCTGTCGATGTAGCTGCGGCTCATAGGTGAGATCTTAGATCGCGGTAGATCGCGGTAGGGACGCCCCTTCTTCTTGGCCAGGCCCCTTCCCTCCACCACCTCCGAGCTCGTGGGTCCTCTCTCGTGCGGTAGCTTGGCCACCTGCTGCTTGTCGCGCTGGTCGAAAGTGAGCTCAGTCGACGATCTCGACGAGCTCGGTGGCCGTGCCCAGGAAGAATACGCGCGCGCCCGCGTCGAGGAGTGGGCGCCGCTCCTGGCGCGCCATCCACTCGAACGGGAAGACGATCCGCACGGTATCGATCGGGCGCCCCTCGGCGTCCTGTTGGGCCTTGATCAGCGCGCGCAGACCGTGGATCTCGCGGAGCAGCACGTGCCGCTGGCTGGCGGCGCCGGGCTGTGTATACGGCGGCGCCGCGATGAAGCCGGTGTACTCGACGGTCCGCGTCGCCGCCTCGTAGCCCACGTAAGCGAGCGCTGGCTGGCCCGCCCTGTTGGCTTGGGAGTCGCCATATTCCCACCATGGCGCGAGCTCCGGCGGGATTCGGCTCGGGGTGTCGTAGCTGGTGAGCTTCGGCTTCGCCAGGCGCACGAGCTCCATCGTCGACTCGAAGGTCGCGCCGAGCCAGGAGACATCGTCGAGCGCTTCCAGCGCGCGGATGCAGACGCGCGTGTCGCCGACCGTCTCGACGCGGTCCCACACCTTCCAGAAGTAGTCTGGATTCTCGTACTCGTCCGCGATCTCGCACTCGGTGACAGTGGTCAGGTGATTGGCACGAGCGAGCGGCGGTTCAGGGACGAACCGTGTCGACGACTGCTCGCGGCGCAGCACAGCGTAGTTGAAGCCGGGAATGGTCGGAACCAGCGTGCCCAGCTCCGTCATGCGCCGCATCCAGTCAACGGTGGGGCGCGTTTCGGCCGGATGATGCCCCTCCACGTACCAGAATGGTTCGCCACCCAAGTTCCGCAAAAACCACAGCTCGGCCTGCCCAAAGTCCATAGTGAAGAACCCATCGTCGACGCCATGTCGCCGCCGATCCTCGATCGCTCCAACGAGATCGGCGTGAGTGCCATGTGTCATGTCACCACCCATGCCCGAAATCGTGTACGCCGTAATCTCGTGCATGCCGACCTGGCGCAGTCGCGCCATGTACTCGTCCGCTAACACGCGAGCCGGAACGTCATCACGGTGTTGCACAGCCAAACGTGTCCAGCTTGGGTAGTAATCGCGAGTCATCGACCACTCCTGATCGATCTCGCGGGCAGTCTGGTTGCCATCTGGAAATCTCCACTGTCATTTATGCACATGACATGAATCCCGCCGGGGTGTCGCAGGAGCACAGGCCGAATCGTTGGATCGTCTGCCATACGCTTGAGTGCCGTATTTGCCTCGCTCTCCCGTGAGAACACGTACACGAGGCCATCGTACTCCGACGTCGTGCTGGTCGGGGTCCGCTTGAAGCCACCGGTGGCCATCCCGTACGCGGGATCGCCACCCGCGCGCCGCGCCACGGCCGGATCCGAGCGCTTCACGTAGTCGCGCGCCTGGTGGATGTCGAACGCATTGGGGCCGGTCTTGTCCTCGATCGCGTAGCGGCCACCCGGCAAGCGTTTTTCGACGCCAGCGCGGATGTCAACCACGTCATCGGGGGTTCGCCTCTTGAGCAGGTCGCTACCTTCGAACGGAGGGGGCCGCTTGCCTGCCACGGTGTATGCGCCCTCTGGATCCGCGCTCATGAGTCGCTGGCGAAACGCGGTGAACAGATGGCCACCGGACGCCGGGTCCGGCTGGATCCCGATCATGTCGTAGAGTGCTTGTTGCGCCTCGACGGGATCTTTGAGCCGCACCGCCATGAGGTAATCCACCGTGCGCTGGCGGACGAGGCGCCGGAAGTTGTCGATATCGACGGCTCGCACCGGCCCGATCAGCGGGCCGAGGAAGCTGTCGAGTGTGAGCGGCGCCCCCAGGCTGTAATCGCGCGAGCGCGACTCGAGCTGCTCGAGCACGTGGCCCCACTTCGCGAGCAGCCCGGCGCTGCCCTCGTCGAGCGTGCCATCGGCGACGCGCTGCGCGAGCTGGGCGCGGAATCCCGGCCCGGCCTCGGCGAGCGCGCGCCGCGCGTCGATCGCCGCTTGCCCGGTCAGCTCGCCCGCGTCGAGCGCGCGCCGCCTCTGCGCGATGTCCGCTTGTGATCGTGTCCATTCACGCGCCGCGTCCGCCTTCGTCTCGTCGAAGGCGAGCGGTCGGTCCGCGGTGCGCTCGAAGATGCGCGGGACGCCGGTGTCGTCCGCCTCGACGCTGAGGTGCGGCAGGCTCTGCGCGTGCACGTCCGGGTTGCGCCGGAGCCGGAAGACGCGGCCGTTCCGGCGCTCCGGGACATAGCCGAGCTTCTGGAGCTTCGGCAGGACGCCGGGATCCTCCGGGCTCCTGCCGACGCACAGCTCGCGCACCTGCTGGGCCCACCGCGCCTCTTGCTCCGTCCTGGCGGCTCGCGACTGGATCCCGTCGGAGAACAGGCGCGGCGGGGCATCCTCCAGCCCGAGGCTCTTGAGGCTCGCGCCGGGCGCCGCGCCACGCAGCTTGTCGAGCTGCTGCCCGACGACGAAGAGCGTCTCTTCGGCGTCGAACATGCGCAGCGCGGCATCGGGATCGTCCTTGGCTGCCTCGGTGAGCTGGGCGATCAGCCGGCGCTGGACGTCGGCTTCGACCTCGAGCTTGGCCAGGTGCGTCTGGACCTTCTCTTCGACGGAGAGGTGCTTCCAGTCGGCGCGGCGCTCCTCGGCGAGCAGCGCCATGCGCTGCCGCATGAAGAAGTCGCTGTGCCACTGCGCGAGGTGATTGACCTCCTCGCGAATCGCCGACGCGGGCGCGCCTCTGCGCGCGATGATCCGCGGCTGACCGCCTTCAATGATCACCACGGCGTCGCCGCGCTTGCTGCCGGCGAGCTGACGAAACTCCTTGTCGGAGACGATCTCCGGTAGGATCGCTGCGCCGTCGATGTCGATCGCGCCGAGCTCGCCCGGGGCGGGCAGCGCGCGAGATGCGCGCACCACCTCGAGCAGTTGGTCGCGCGCGTGGCGCGGCAGCGCCTGGAGGCTCTCGAGCAGCTCCGACGCCTCGGCGAACTGGCGCGCGCTGAGCAGGCGACACAGCTCCGCGAGCTCGGCGTGTGCAGACTCCGGAAGCTCGTCGAGGAGCTTGCGGCTGACGCCCGCGGCGTCGGCGAGGCGGCCGATCTCCGCGGCGACGTCATCGCCGGCGTGCGCCGCGAGCTTGCCGAGCCCGGCGATGGCGCCGCCCACGGCGCCGCCGAGCACGCCGCCCGTCACCGCGCCCCGCGCGACCGCGGCGAGCATCGCGGCGAACGCCTCGCTCACGCCGCGATCCCAGGTCGCCTCGTCGGTGGCGGTCATGAACAGCTCGCCCGCGGCGCCGCCCACAGCGCCGTCGATCGCACCTTCGGCGAGCTTGGCGCCGAGGGAGCCGACCGCGTGCGCGGCAGAGCGGCCGCCCGCGGCGGTCGCGGCCTGACCCGCGGAGACGCCGATGGCGCCACCGCGCACGACCCGCGCCGCGAGCCCGGCGCCGGCGACGGACATCGCGCCATCGACGGCGCCCGCGCCGAAGTCTCGTGCGACCGAGCCGAACGTGTCGTCGTCGCGGATGGCGGCGCCGGTGATGGCAGACGCGGCGCCGGCACTGAACGCCGAGAGGACCGCGGCTGCGGCGGGCGCCATCGTCCCGCCGGTCGCGATCGTCACGACGACCGCGGCGACGGTGGCGGCGACCGTCGCCCCGATCCGCGCGAGCGCCTCGTTCTCCGCTGCGTGGGCCCGCTTCGTCTCGTCGATCGCGCGGACCGCGCGGTGATACAGCTCGGCGAGCTGCGCCAGATCGGCTCGGTCGAGCCCGCCGAGCCGCTTCGTCGTGTACAGCGCATCGAACGCGGTGAGCGCCTCGGCGAGCGCGGGGCTGTCTGTCGAGATCTGGGTCAGGCGCTGGTCGTCGGGGATCCCGGCGAGCTCCTGGAGCCGGAGGTGCATGAAGGAGCCCTCCAGGTTCGGATCCAGCGCGGCATCCGGCGTGTCGAGCAGCTGCGGCTGCCCGAGCGTGATCGCTTCGGAGTCGCGCCGGCCGGCATCGTCCAACCCGTTGACGTAGTCGTCGCGGATCTTGCGCAGCGCCGCCAGCGCGCCGCGATCCTCCGGGGTGAGCTGCTGCTCGACGGCGGGATCGCGCTGGATGCGCCTCTCGAGGACGTACGCACGGCGCAGGTTCGCCTGACCTGCCGCCTCCGCCTGCACACGGTGACGCTCGAGCGTCACGTCCTGCCACGGTCCGGGCTGGTCGCCGGTGACTCCGAGGGTGCCTCCGGGTCCGGGATACGACGCCATCACCCGCGCCGGGCTCTCGGTCATGACCGCGAGCAGCGCTCGCTTGAAGTCGTTCGCCGCGACGTGGCCGCTCTGCGGATCCGGATCGCCGTCGGGGATACTCTCCACCTTCGCGCGATAGTTGGGCGCTGCGACGAGCCATCTGCGTTCCTCTTCGCGGAGCCGCTCGAGCCGGGCGAGGATCGCGTACGCGGCCTGGGGCCCGCGGTCGATGAACCCGAGCACGTCATGGAGCGCGATCGTCGCCTCGGGCGTCGGGCCGGCGTCGGCCGGGAGGCCCATGATCGGGCCCCGCGGCGCGCTCTGCGCAATCAGCGCGTCGACGAGCTCGCGCTGGTCGGCGGTCATCGGCCACGTCCAGAGCGTGTCGAGGGCGTCGAAGATGCCCGCCGCCTGTAGCGCGGCCGCGCGATGCGCCGGGGCGATCTGACGCAGTGCCGCGATGAGCGCGTCGGCGTCGCCCTCCGTCACCGCGTACAGCCGCTCGCGCCCGATGGTCACCGGATCGGCGCCCATCACCCGGAGCCGCTGGAGATATGCTTCCTGGCTCTGCGCGCCTTGCGCCACCGCGAGCTGCATCTCGTAAGCGCCGGTTCCCGCGAAGCGATCGGCGAAGAACATCGACTCGAGCCGCTCCACTTCTGCCCCAAGGCGCGTGCGCTCCGCCTCGGGCGCGTCGGGCGCGAGCTGCCGGAGCTTCGCGCGCGCCTGCCGCACGAGCTCGCCCGCGCGCTCGAGCGCCACATCCAAGCCGATGCCGCGGTCCGCTTGCGCCTGCACCTGCGAGCTTACGAGCGATGCACGGATCGCGGCCTGGATGACGGTCGCGTCGTCGGTCTCGAGCGCGAACTTTTGCAGCACGGTCCCGCGATTCGGGTCCTGGAGCGGTTGCGTCCGTAGTCGCAGCGCCAGCGCTCGGCGCTCGTTCTGGTTCAGATCGGCCAGCGCGAGGTGCGCCTGGGTTGGGTTCGTCGAGCCCGCGGCCGAGTCCACGGCGCGGATCCGCTCCTCGGCCAGCGCGACGCGCTCACGCGCCACTGGATCCAGGATCAGCGGGTTACCACCGGCGGGATCCATGAGGATGTGCGCGGGGGCCGTGATGAACGCGCCGGGCGCGAGGCCCTCCACTGGCGCGCCCCGCGCCTGCCGCGCGGCGAGGGCACGATCTGCCTTGGCGAGCAGGACGCGCATCGCCCGCGTGTAGTCGTCGCCGCTGGGCAGCTTGGCGCGCAGCTGCGCCTTGATCTCGGCGAGCGTGGTCGCCGCCGGTGCATGCGCCGACGGCGCGGCCGTGGCGGTGCCCGTGCGCTCCGCGCTCACGACGAACACGCCGGCGTCGAGCGCTGCGCTCTCGAACAGCGCGAGCGCGCGATCGTCGGCGATCCGCTCCAGATCACGGAAGAGCGCCTCCTTGTCCGCGCGCGACTCGAGCTGTTTGTGGAGCGCGAGCTGATCGCCGAGGAACGCGCGCGCGCGCGCCCACCCCGTGGCGTCGAGCGCCGCGCGCAGCTCGTCGACGACCGCCGCGGGCCCGCCCCACACGCTCATCAGCGCATGCATGCGCTCCGGGTGCGCGTTGCGCTCGAGGATCTCGAGGATGTGCGCGCGATCCTTGGCGCGGATCGCCGTCGCGAGCGCCTGCGCCTCGGGTTTCTGCTCGTTACGCTGCTCGGGGCGCACGACGGGCGTGCCCGGAGCCGCCGCGAGCTGGACGTGCGCGGCCGGCGCTGCGGTGACCTCCGGCACCGGCGCGCCGAGTCCACGCGCCGCGCCCCGCGCGGCGACGCGGTCAGCCGCGCGCGCGCTCGGCGCGCCGCGCGCAGCAGATGCGGGCTGCGGCTCGCTCGCCCCGCGCGGCGCGCCGCCGCTCGGCTGGGGCTGCCGCTGCGGCTGCGCCGGGTTGAACTGCACACGGTGGGTCCCGGCCAGCACGCCGAGCAAGGTCTGTTTATGCTCGATGATCGCCGTGAACGCGCGCGCGATCCGATCTTCGGGATCGGGCTCCTTGAGCCGCTGGCGAAGCACGAGGCGATCGCGCTGCTCGAGCGCATGAAACAGCTGCGCGAGATCGTCGGCCTGCTCGCGGCGCTCGCCGGGGCCGTGCCGGCGCTGCGTCGCCGCCAGCTCGATCTCGGCCTCGGAGGCGACGCGCTCGAACCACGGCGGCGCAGGTGGCGCCTCCGCGAGTTGCTGCTCGATCGCGCGCAGCTGCGTATCGAAGGCCGCGAGCGCCGCGGCGGCATCGAGCTGATGCTCGGCCGCATACTTGACGCACGCGGCCTGCGCGTCCTTCGCCGCCGCGAGCCTCGCCGTGGCTGATGCCGCGGCGGCGGCGTAGTCCGTCCGCCGCTCGCGCGCTAGGCGCCTGTCCTCAGCGCGCGGTTGCGCATCCCGCATCCGCGCCACGCAAGCCCGGGCGCTCGTGAGCGCATCGGTCCCATCGCGCACCTTGACCGCGAGCTCGTCAGCGGGGCGCTGCGGCGCGCGTTCCCGCTCGGCTTCGGGCGCGGAGCGCACCGGGCCCGAGACATACTCGCGCCCTCGCCCGTCGCGCCCGTCGCGCCCGTCGCGCCCGTCGCGCCCGTCGCGCATCAGCGGGCCTCCGCCATCGACACGCGCGCCACTCGCCCGAACCCGACACCCAGTGATGTAGTCACCATCAACTCGCCACCCTTCCTCGCCTACGGGGACTATATATTAAGAAGATCGAAGCGCTGCGTCTGCGACTGACAACCCCGGCACACCGATGCCAGTGCGGCACAACCTACCGCCACAGGCGCCGACGATCAACACCTCGGATTCTGCTCAAACACGGCGCATCACCTGGCGCGGCGGTGGCGCACCTACGAGGAGCGCATTCTCTCCTGAACCTGGACGCCTCTCGGCACGGCCGCGCTCGACGTTCGAGTCGTCGTAAAGATCGCGTAGACTCCAGGCGAGGCCAGGCTCACATAGCAGGCCGCCAGCCGCGCGTGCGGGAAACTCGATCATGAGTCCACCCGACGCACTGGCCGCATTGGCCAGACGCTCGGCGCCCGGCGCGCCGAGATCTCCGAGGAGTGGCGCCACCGGATCGCCGCGCTGCCGGAGCTCGGAACGCTGATGGTGAGCGCCTGTGCACGCCCAGCGGAACGTGATAGGGACTCTGGCAGGAGCTCTCGTCAGGCGGCCGCTCGTCATCGTCGAGAACACCTGAACTTCCTGCGTGACCTTGCCCGCCGCGCCGAGGCGACAGCAGGCGGTGACCTGGTTCTTGTGCACGTTCAAGCCGGCACACCTTGCGTACAAGACTGCCACGGGCGCTCCTTGGGATCCTTGGGATAGCGTGCTCGCTCCCACCAAGCCGAGCGTGAACTTCGAGCAGGTCGACTCGGTTCTCGGTGAGACCACGCTCGATGGAATCCTGCATGTGCTCGGCATTCCTGGGGTGGAGCGACTCCCGTAGACGGGTCTCTGTGCAGGGACTTCCCGTCGCTGCGAGAACCTGGGCGTTGGGAGACTCTACGAGCACGTACGAGCACGTAGCCGCGGCTACTCGCGCCCGACGATCCGCGCCAGCGTCGTGATGCCGTCGGCGATCCGCTCGGACCACGGCGTCCCGGCCGAGATGCGGATGAAGTTCGCGAACCGCTGGCGCGCCGAGAACAGCGGCCCCGGCGCGATCACGATCCGGCGCTTCAGCGCCTGCTCGTACACCGCGAGCGCGTCGATGCCCGGCGGCAGCTCGATCCACAGGACGAAGCCGCCGCGCGGCATCGACACGCGCGTCCCCTCGGGGAACTGCGTCGCGATCGCCTCGCGGTAGCGCTCGACGTTGCCGGCGACCGCGGTGCGGAGCCGGCGCAGGTGGCGATCGTAGCCGCCAGACGCCAGGAACTCGGCGACCGCCATGCCGGGCAACGTCGGGCACGACAGCGACTGGCCGTACTTGAGGCGCACGATCGCGTCGTGCCAGCGGCCGCCGGCCACCCAGCCGACGCGGTACCCCGGCGCGAGCGTCTTCGACACCGAGCTGACGAGCAGCACGTGGCTGTCCTCGCTCGGGCCGGCGAACGCGCGCAGCGGGCGCGGGCGCGACCCGTCGAACACGAGCTCGCCGTAGACATCGTCCTCGATCACCGGGATGTCGTGCCGCCGCGTGATGCGCACGAGGCGCTCGCGCTCCTCGTCCGGCATGATCGAGCCGAGCGGGTTCAGGAGCGTCGGCGAGCACATGAGCGCGCGGATCGGCTGGCCCCGCAGCGCTTCCTCGAACGCCGACACGTCGAGGCCCGTGCGCGGGTTCGCCGGGATCTCGATCGCGCGCATCCCGAGGCCCTCGATGATCTGCAGGACGCCGAAGTACGCCGGCGACTCGACGGCGATCACGTCGCCGGGGCGCGCCACCGCGCGCATCGCCAGGGACAGCCCCTCCGTCGCGCCGATCGTCGTGCACAGGTCGTGCTCGGAGATCGCGACGCCCGCGTCGACCGCGCGCCGCGCGATCTGCCGGCGCAGCGTGAGGAGGCCCGGCGCCGCCTCGTAGCGCGCGCCGACCGTCGACATCTCGCGCACCATCTGCGTCACGATCCGGTTCAGCGCCGCGATCGGCAGGTACGACGGATCGATCGTCGCGCACCCGAACGGCAGGAGCTCGGGATCGCGCATCGCCTCGATGATCTTCGTGTAAGCGTCGGAGACCGTCACCTTCGACGGCGTCGAGCATGCGCGCGGCGGCCGCGGCTCCGCGGTCGCCGCCATGCGCCGGCGCACGAAGTGGCCGGATTTCGGCCGGACCTCGATCAGCCCCGCGTTCTCGAGCTGGAGGTACGCCTCGAGGACCGTCGCGACGCTGACGCTGCGCTCCTGCGCGAGCCGCCGCACCGACGGCAGCCGATCGCCGGCCCGGAGCGCGCCGCGATCGATCGCCTGGCCGAGCTCGTCGGCCAGGTGCTCGTAGAGGAACCCCCGCTCGGGAGCCCCGTGCAGATCGACGGAAGGTACGGCCCGGGTCGCCACCACGGGTCCAAGTGTACCCATGGCCCCCCGGACCGACCAGCACAGATGCCAGGCCCCCGACCAGCACAGCAGAACTGTACCGGTCGGGTCACGATTTTCGTGTATCTGTGCTGCTCGGCGGGGCGCGCCATCCTGTAGCGCATGCTCGCCTCGGCCTCGTCACCTTCACTCGCCCGCGCCGCCGTGGATCCCAGGCTCGCCCTCTCGCTGCTCGCCGTGTACGTCATCTGGAGCTCGACGTACCTCGCGATGCACGTCGTCGTCGCGGAGCTGCCGCCGCTGCTCACCGCGAGCCTGCGCTTCGAGTCGGCGGGGCTCGTGCTGATGCTGATCGCGCTGCGCCGCGGCGCCGTCTGGCCCAAGCTCGGCGACTGGCTGCGCGTCCTGCCGATCGGCGCGCTCCTGTTCCTCGGCGGCAACGGCTTCGTCTCGATCTCGCAGCAGTCCGTGTCGTCGGGCGGCGCGGCCGTGGTGTGCGCGATGATGCCGCTGTGGGTCGGCGTGCTCGGCGTCATCAGCGGCGAGCGGCCGAGCCGGCGCGAGTGGCTCTCGCTCGTGCTCGGCTTCGTCGGCGTCGCCGTGCTGATGGGCGGGCCGTCGCTCGCGGGCGATCCGCTGCACGTGCTCGTGCTGATCGCCTCGCCGATCTGCTGGGCGATGGGATCGATCCTCGCGCGCCGGCTGCCGGGCTCGCTCGGCCGCGATCCGATCCTCCTGCCGGCGATGGAGATGATGGCCGGCGGCGCGGTGCTCGCGGCCGTGGGCGGCGCGATGGGCGAGCGGCTGTCCGCGGAGGCGAGCGCGGGGGCGTGGCTGTCGCTCGCGTACCTGACGGTGTTCGGCTCGCTCGTCGCGTTCACCGCGTACAACTGGCTCCTCCGCAACGCCCGCCCGGCGACGGCGACCAGCTACGCGTACGTGAACCCGGTCCTCGCGGTGCTGCTCGGCGCCGCGCTGTCCGGCGAGCCGATCGGCGTGACGACCGTCATCGCGAACGCGCTGATCGTCGTCGCGGTGTTTTTGGCGCTGCGGCGCCCCCGGCCGCGGTAACTGGCGCGGCCGGGGCCGTTTCGCTACGCTGCCGGCATGTTGCGAGTGCTGATCATCGCCGGCCTCCTGGTCGGGGCCGGGTCTGGGTGCAGCGGTACTGACAAGCCAGTCAACTCGGCGAAGCAGGACAAGGCGCAGCGGAAGAAGGAAGCGCTCGCGCTCCTCAAGGACGCGCAGGCGAGCGCCAAGGCCGGCGAGGTCGACGCCGCCGACAGCTCCTACGCGCAGGCGTTCGACAAGCTGAACGACATCGACATCCTCGAGGAGCACGTCAATTTCCTGATCCGCGTCGGCAAGGGCGCGCGCGCGCGGGACGTGGCCAAGCCGTACTACGAGGAGAACTCCGGCGAGATCAAGGCGCTTGAGCTGTACGCCGAGGCGACGCTCGCCGCCGGCTATGGCCAGGAGGCGCTCAAGATCGCCGAGCAGATCATCGCGCTCGGCACCGACGAGGCGTCCGGCGTCGAGAAGAAGGGCCGCGCGCAGCTCCTCCTCGGCAAGCCCGACGAGGGGATCGAGCTCTTGCGCAAGGCGACCCTGCTCGACGAGAACAACGCCGGCTACCACGTCTCGCTCGGGCTCGCGCTGTTTGACGCCAGGAAGATCAACGAGGCGGCGCTCGAGTTCCGCGCGGCGGTCAAGCACGCGCCCAACGACTCGAAGTCGCTCGCCTACCTCGGCATGGCGCTGCGCGAGCAGGACGAGACGAAGGAGGCCGAGGAGATCCTGCAGCAGGCGCTCGAGGCCGACGGCAACAACGGACAGGCGTACTTCGAGCTGGGCCTGCTCTACAACCGGCAGGGCAAGCAGGCCGACGCCGAGCAGTCGCTGTCCAAGGCGGTGCAGAAGGCGCCCAACAACTCGCGGTTCTGGTACGCGTACGGCGAGATCTACCGGCTCCAGCAGCGCAACGACGAGGCGATCAACGCGTACCGCAAGGCGATCGAGATCGATCCGCCGTACTCCAAGGCGATCACGAAGCTCGGCATCGTGCTCGCCGAGAAGAAGGACTGGGACGAGGCAGAGCGGATCCTGTTCATCGGCGTCAAGAAGGAGTCGAAGAACCCGGCCAACTACCTCGCGCTCGGCGATCTGTACGTCGCCCGGAAGAAGGCGAAGGAGGCCGTCTCCTATTACGAGGAGTACCTGAAGCTCGCGCCGAAGTCGGACAAGGAGCGCGGCCGGGTGCAGGACGTCCTGCCGGGGCTCCGGCGCCGGCGGTGACGAGGCGATAGGGCGCGCGCGGGCTGGCCCTGGCCCGCGCGACCCGCGAGACGGCCGCGCGGGCTGGCCCGGGGCGGGCGCTGGGACGTGCGTCGGCGGGGCGGGGTATCCGTTATCGTTGACAGGGCATCCGTCGACGTGTACACATCCGTTATGACGGATGCCCGGCCGGCTTCTCGCGTGCTCGAAGGGTTGAGCGCCGGCGAGGAGCCGCGCCGGGCGCGAGAGGCCGGCCCGCGCGGGGCGGCGGAGAGCAGGCGCGATGTCGCGTGACGCGCTTTACCCGGTGTTCCTGAAGCTCGGCGGGCTGCCGGTGGTGGTCGTCGGCGGCGGGACGGTCGCCGCGCAGAAGCTCGACGGGCTGCTCGCGGCCGGCGCGCGCGTCACCGTGGTCGCGCCGGAGGTCAGCGCCGAGGTGCGCCGGCGCCCGGTCGCGGTGATCGAGCGCGCGTTCCAGCCGGAGGATCTCGACGGCGCGCGCTGGGTGGTCGCCGCCGCGACGCCCGCGGTGAACCGCGAGGTCGGCGCCGCCGCGGCCGCGCGCGGCCTGTTCGTCAACGCCGTCGACGATCCGCAGGCGGCGACCGCGTACCTCGGCGGCGTCGTGCGCCGCGGCGAGGTCGAGGTCGCGATCTCGACGGGCGGCGTCGCGCCCGCGCTCGCGGGCCTCCTGCGCGAGGCGCTCGAGGCCGTGCTGCCGCACGACCTGGGCGCGTGGCTCGAGCTCGCGGTGCGCGAGCGCGCCGCGTGGAAGCGGGCGCAGGTGCCGATGGCCGAGCGCCGGCCGCTGCTCTTGCGCGCGCTCGAGCGGCTGTACGCGCCCACCGAGCCGGTCCGAGGTCTCAGATGACGACTGGCTTCGTCTCGCTCGTCGGCGCCGGGCCCGGTGACCCGGAGCTGCTCACGCTGCGCGCGCTGCGCCGCCTGCGCGAGGCAGACCTCGTGCTGAACGACGCGCTCGTCGACGCCGCGCTCCTCGAGCTCGCGCCCACCGCGCAGCGGTTCTTCGTCGGCAAGCGCGCCGGCCGTCACTCGATCGAGCAGCCGGAGATCCACCGGCTCATGATCCGCGCCGCGCGCCGCGGCCAGCGCGTCGTGCGGCTCAAGTGCGGCGACCCGTTCGTGTTCGGCCGCGGCGGCGAGGAGGCCCTCGCGCTCGAGGCCGCCGGCATCCCGTACGAGGTCGTGCCCGGCGTCTCGTCGGCCGTCGCGGCCCCCGCGCTCGCCGGCATCCCGGTCACGCACCGGGGCACGGCGTCGGGCTTCGCCGTGATCGCCGGCCACGCCGAGTCCGCCTACGGCCCGATCCTCGACGGCCTCGCCCCCGGCGCCATGACCGTCGTCGTGCTGATGGGCCTGCGCGAGCGCGGCGCGATCGCCGCGCGCATGCAGGCGCGCGGCTGGCCGGCGTCGACACCCGCCGCGATCGTCTACGGCGCGTCGCACGCCGGCAGCTTCACGTGGACCGGCGAGCTGCGCGACCTCGGCGCCGCGTCGTTTACGACCGAGCTGCCGGCCGTCCTCGTGATCGGCGAGGTCGTCGCGCTCGCGGATCAGATCGCGCCCGCGCCCGCAGATCACGCCGCGGTCACACCTGCCGCCCCGCGGCTTTCTTCGCTGGAGAGATCCTCATGAGCGTCGTCGATGTACCGCCCCCTCCTGGCCGGCTCGGGTTCGCCCGCCGCGCCGACGTCGATCTGTTCGTCGAGCGGCTCGAGGCGTTCGAGCGCGGCGAGCTGTCCGCCGACGACTGGCGCTCGTTCCGGCTCCTGAACGGCGTCTACGGCCAGCGCCAGGACGGCGTGATGATGATCCGCGCCAAGCTCCCGGGCGGCCTCGTCACGCCCGAGCAGCTCGAGGCGCTCGCCGACGTCGCCGAGCGCTTCGGCGGCGGCAAGGGCCACGTCACCACGCGCCAGAACGTGCAGTACCACTTCGTGCCCGAGGCCGACGTCGATCAGGCGCTGCACCGGCTCGCCGACGCCGGCATCACGACGCGCGAGGCGTGCGGCCACTCGGTCCGCAACTGGACGTGCTGCCCGTTCGCCGGCGTGGCGAAGGACGAGCCGTTCGATCCCACGCCGTACGTCGAGGCGCTCGCGCGGCACCTCCTGCGCGGACCGTACTCGTCCACCCTGCCGCGCAAGCTCAAGCCCTCGATCGGCGGCTGCTGCGGCACCGACTGCTCGCAGGCGTTCATCAACGACCTCGGCTTTCTGGCGCGCTCGCGGGACGGCGCGCGGGGCTTCCAGCTGCTCGCCGGCGGTGGGCTCTCGACCCTGCGTCGCAGCGCGATCACCGTCGACGAGTTCGTGCCCGAGGCCGAGGTGCTCGAGGCCGCCGACGCCGTGATCCGCGTGTTCCACCGCATCGGCAACCGGCACAACCGCGCCAAGGCGCGCCTCAAGTGGGCGATCGACAAGATCGGCGCCGAGGCGTTCCTCGCCGAGTACCGCGCCGAGCGCGAGCGGATCCGCGCCGAGGGCGGCGTGCCGCTCGTGCTCCTGCCGCAGCCCGCGCCGCCGGCCCGCCGCGCGCCGCTCGCCCAGATCGCGTCCGCCGAGCCGGGCTACGAGGCGTGGGCCAAGGACAGCGTGCGCCCGCAGAAGCAGGCCGGGTTCTCGTCGGTCGTGATCCGGCTCGTGCTCGGCGACATCACGGCCGCGCAGCTCCGCGCGCTCGCGCCGCTGATCGTCCAGTTCGGCGAGGGCGAGCTGCGCACGACGAACGAGCAGAACCTCGTCCTGCGCTGGGTCGCCGACGCGCGGCTGCCGGCGCTCCACCGCGAGCTCCTGCGCATCGGGCTCGCGCTCGCCGGCGCGAACACGCTCGCCGACGTGACGAGCTGCCCCGGCGCGTCGAGCTGCAAGCTCGCGGTCACCGCCTCGCGCGGCCTCGGCGCGCAGCTCACGGCGCTGCTCGATCGGCGCCCCGATCTGGTGAGCGCCGCCCGCGGGCTCGACGTCAAGGTGTCCGGCTGCCCGCACGGCTGCGGCCAGCACTACATCGCCGGCATCGGCTTCCAGGGCGGCATGCGCAAGATCGCCGGGCGGCCCGCGCCGCAGTACCTCGTCTACGTCGGCGGCGGCATCCGCGCCGACCGCGCCGAGTTCGGCCGCCTGCTCGGCAAGGTCCCCGCGCGCCGGGCCGCCGCCGCGGTCGAGCGCCTGCTCGACTTCTACATCGCCGAGGGCGCGACCGGCTCCGCGTTCTGGGCGAGCGTGCCGCTCGATCGGCTGCGCGCGCTGATCGCGGACCTCGAGAAGCTCTCCGACGCCGACGCCACCGAGGAGGACTTCATCGACCTCGGCGAGGCGCGCGCGTTCGAGGTCCAGACCAGCGAAGGCGAGTGCGCGAGCTGAGCTAGCGCCGCTGCGCCCGCCCCGCGTCAGCGGGACGGGGACTTCACCGTCGGGCGCGTCGCGTTCAGGATGATGCCGACGAGCCCGGCCGTCGCCAGGACCGCGCCGGCCACGATCGCGCCGGAGATCGGCGGCTCGTACGTGCACATGAGGCCCGGCATGCACGGCGCCGGATCTTCCCGGGTGAGGACGTCGCCCGCGATCGCGCCGCCGCCGCCGAGGATCAGCACCGTGTCGCCGACGTACGACCAGCGCTTGGCCGACTTGTTGTAGCCGAAGCAGCCGGTCGCGCTGAGCGCCAGCGCCGCGACGAGCACGTAGGGCCGCCGTTTGGTCCCCATCAAGGCCGCGAGCGTAGCGCGTTTTTCGGCTTCTTTGGCGCGGCCGCGGTTCCCGTCGGTGCGGGTTTTCGAGATCCTGCGCCTGGTGTCGCAGCGGTCCCCGCTCCTGCCGATCTTCCTGATCGTCCTCGTCGACGTGCTCGGCTTCACGATCGTGATCCCCCTGCTCGGCCTGTACGCCGAGAAGTTCCATGCAACGCCGCTCGTCGCGACGACCCTCGTGTCGGTCTACGCGGCGTGCTCGCTGCTCTCGACGCCGGTGATCGGCAGGCTGTCAGACCAGTACGGCCGAAAGCCCCTGCTCATGATCAGCCAGGCCGGCACGTGCCTGGGCTTCGTGATGCTCGGCTTCTCGAATTCACTGTGGATGGTGTTCGCCGGCCGGATCCTCGACGGCCTCACCGCCGGCAACCTGTCGATCGCGCAGGCGTACATCTCGGATCACACCGCGCCGGAGAACCGCGCGAAGGCGTTCGGCGTGATCGGCGTCGCGTTCGGCATCGGCTTCATGTTCGGCCCCTTGCTCGGCGGCTGGCTCAGCCGCTCGCACGGGATGCACATGCCGTTCATCGTCGCGGCCGGCCTGTCGCTGTGCTCGATCTTCGCCACGTACAAGCTGCTCCCCAAGGAGCCGCCGCGGGGCGAGCCAGCGAGCAGCGAGCCCGGAGCTGGCAAGAGCGCCGACGCCGCGCCCGGCGGCCAGCGGCCTGGCGCGTTCGACTTCGGGACCTACGCCCTGTTCTTCCGGCGACCGGGGCTCCTGGCGCTCTACGCCCAGTTCTTCCTGTTCTCGTTCGCGTTCTCGTGCTTCACCAGCGGCTTCGCGCTGTTCGCCGAGCGCCGGTTCAAGACCGCCGACGGCCAGCCGTGGGGCGGCTACGAGGTCGGCCTGCTGTTCGGGTACCTGGGCCTGCTCGGGATCATCCTGCAAGGCGGGCTGCTCGGCCGCCTCGTCAAGCGATTCGGCGAATTCAACCTGACGGTCGCCGGCTTCCTCGCGTGCGCGATCGCGTACGTCTGCGTCGGGCTCTCGAACGAGCTGACGCTGCTCGTCACCGCCGCGACGATCTCGTCGTTCGGCAACGGCGTGCTGCGCCCGGTGATCACGAGCCGGCTGACGCAGGCCGTGGGGCGCCACGAGCAGGGCGTGGCGATCGGAATCTCGGGCTCGCTCAGCTCGTTCGCGATGATGCTCGCCCCGCCCACCGGCGGCGCCATGCTCGAGAACCGCTGGCTGCTCGCGTGGACGCTGGTCCCGGCCACGGTCGTCACGCTCGGCCTGCTCGCGACGCTGGCGGCGCCGCGACCGCCGGCAGCGCCGCAACCGCCGGCAGCGCCGCGACCGCCGGCCGAGGACGCCGCGGCCGCGCCGCCCGCGGCGTAGCGACCGCGCGCTGCGCTACTGGATGCCCATCGGCTTGATCTCGAACTTCCAGACCGCGCCCTCGGAGCCGAGGCCCGTGCCGCCGCCGACCGGGTTGTCATAGCTGAAGTTGATCGCGCCGCGTAGCTCGTAGACGCCCTTGGTGCCGCTGCACGTGACCTGCGCGACCATCGTCTGATCGGTGATCGTGAGCTGACCGCCGCGCAGCGCGGTGTTGTCGCACTTGATATCGGCGGGCGCGGTCAGCTGGAAGTCAGCCGGCCGGCTCCGGTTGTACTTGAGCCATGACGCCAGCTTGACCGTCATCGCGAGCCGAAACTTGTCACCGGGCTTCACGATCGTCGGCCCGTCGGACGTGACGGTGAAGTCCCGGATCGCGTTCGCCAGCGCGGCCACCTTGGCGTCGCGCGCGTCCGCGTCCGACTGCGCCCCGCCCCTCGTCACGTGCGCGACCTTGCCGTCGATCCCGACGACGACCGAGGCCGGGCCGGTGGTGCCGAGCCGGGAGAGCAGCGCCGTCGTGTTCTTGCCGTACGCGACGGTGCCGCGGCCGACGCCCTCCGTCTCGCGGATCGGATCGAGCGCCTTCGCCTCGCCCTTGGCGCCGGCGATGTACGCGACCACGTAGACGCGGGCGTTGTTCTCCTTGAGCTTCACGATGCGCTCGAGGTCCTCGGCGCAGGCATCGACCTTCGGCGAGCAGAACCAGTGCAGGACGATCTTGCCGGTGGCGTCCTTGAACGACGGCACGTCGTAGAGCCAGTCGAGCTTCTGCGGCCAGCTCGCCGCGCCGTTGGGCGCCAGCGTCTCGCCCACGGCCGGCAAGGACAGCGGCCCGGCCGAGGGCTTCTTCTTCTGCGCGTGGGCGGGCGCGCTGGTCATCGCGGCCGAGGCGACGACGAGCGCAATGATGGCGAGTCGAGTCATGGGTCGGACCATAGTAACGCGCGGGCGCGGGCTCGCGCACGGGCATGGACGGCGCGCGGGCGCCGCCTATTCACCGGCTGTCGCCGGCTACCCGCCGGTCGCGCCGAAGTAGATCGACGCGACCACGGCCACGAGTGCCTCTCCCGCGATGAAGCCCGAGCCGAGCGGGATCATGTAGGTGTCGGCCGACTTCTTGTCGAGCTTCTCCCAGATCGCGCCGACCACGCCGCCGAGGAACATCGTGAACACGACGAGGAACGAGACCAGGATGCCGATGCCGATGCCGGTCGGCGACGGCACCCACTTCTTGATCTTCTTGTTCGACTCGAGGACGGTGAAGATGACCCCGAGGATCGTGAAGATCACGAGCATGTAGAGCGCCGAGCTCGGCAGCGCGCCCGGCCCCTCGCGCAGGATCTGGGCGAAGCCGGACCACTTCTGCGAGATCGGCGAGTCGAGGCCCGGCGGGACCTTGTTGCCCGCCGCGTCGACCGTCTCGATGAGGTGGAACGTGTCGACGAGCACCGGGTAGATCAGCGACACGGCGAGCGCGCCGACCGGGATCGCGAGCAGCTGCATCACGGTGACGAGGCGCGGCTTGGTCCCGATGATGTGGCCGCACTTGTAGTCCTGCATGATCATCTCGGACGAGGTCGCGACCGTGCCGGCGGTGCCGCTCGCGACCATGTTCGCGGCGATGTTGCCGGGGGCGACGGCGGCGAACAGGCCCTGCATCATGTTCGACAGCGCGCTGATCGGGCCCCAGTTCGTCTCGCCGAGCACGCGCAGGCCGACGAGCATCAGCGGCACCGATAGCAAGATCGCGGCGAGCGTCATCCAGATCGGCATGCCCAGGAGCTCGCGCTGCACGACGCACAGCGCGATCGCGCTGATCACGACGCCCGGCACGATGATCGACATCGGGAACTCTGCGCCGTCGATCTTCGCCGAGCGCAGGCTGCGGAACGTGTCGACGAGCAGCCGCCAGCGCAGCGCGAGCGCCGTGAGGCCGCCCGCGACGAGCATGCCGGTCGCGGGCCACATCACCCAGAACAGGACGTCGGTCTTCGAGGGGGTCGTGATCACGGCGCCGCTCGGGTCGTGGAGCAGCCCGTGCTTGACGAGGAAGTACGGCGCGACGACCCACGCGAGCGTGCTGCCGAGGATCATGCTGACGTTGATCCGCAGGCCGATCAGCATGCCGGAGCCGACGCTGAGGAGGCTCCACTGCACGCCGACGCCCATCTTCGCGAGCACGACGCCCGTCACGACCGCCGCGCCCGCGCCCTCGGGGCTCACCACCGTGTCGCCGATGATCTGCCAGCTCGGCTTCCACGCGCCCGGGATCCAGGTGACGAACAGCGCGTCCTCGCGGAACGCCATGAGCATGCCCGAGAGGAGGACGCCGATCATGACGGCCCAGAACGCGTTCAGCGCGGCGCGCCGGACGTCGAGAGGCGCGTTGCGCGGCGGATCGAGCACGGAGATCGTCTCGGCCGTCGAGAGGCCGTCGACGTACGGCAGCTGCTCGTCGACGACGAAGTGGCGGCGCAGCGGGACCGCCATCAGGACGCCGAGCGTGGCGGCCGTGGTGAGCCAGATGAACGACGTGTGCCAGGGCAGCTCCATGTGGAACGGCGCGGCGCTGTGCTTCGTCTGCTCGCGGAGCAGATCGAACGCGCCGAGAAGGACGCACATGAACGCGGTCTGCGCGGCGCTCGTCCCCGCCGCCTCGGCGAGGTTGTTCTGCCAGCGGTCGTAGGTCCGGCGCATCAGCACCAGATCGAGCACCTTGAGGAACAAAAACCCGAAGAACGCGGCGACGACCGACACGTTGGGGCCAAAGCCCAGCTTCAGCACCATGTACGGGTAGGCCGTGCCCATGATCGCGGCGACGATCAGGCCCGAGATGATCACCTGCCAGGTGATCTCGCCCCGGAGCTCGTGCGGCGCGTCGGGCACCCGGGCCCCGGTCTGCTTCAGGGCGGGCTCGAGCTTCGCTCGCTCCGGGACCTCGACGTCGGGCTCTTCGTGGCTCACGATCCGGACATTACACGCATGCTCGTCGGGTTTTGAGCGGCGTCTGCGCGCTGGATCGCGAACGCGCCGGCTCGTCGACCGTCGCAGCGCGGCCGCGGCCGCGGCTCGGGCCCGCGGCGCGCGGTCAGCGGCTCGGGCCCGCGGCGCGCGGTCAGCGGCTCGGGCCCGCGGCGCGCGGCCAGCGGAGCCTCAGGGCCGCCGGTCCTTGTCGTTCTTGCGGCGGTCCTCGTCCCGCTTGCGGCGGTCCTCGTCCTGCTTGCGCCGGTCCTCGTCCTGCTTGCGCCGGTCCTCGTCCTGCTTGCGCCGATCCTCGTCGGCGCGCTTTTTGTCCTCCTCCTGGCGCTTGCGCTGCTCGTCCGCCTGCTTGCGGCGATCCTCGTCCTGCTTGCGCCGATCCTCGTCCTGCTTGCGGCGATCCTCCTCGGCGCGCTTTCTGTCCTCCTCCTGACGCTTGCGCTGCTCGTCCGCCTGCTTGCGGCGATCCTCGTCCTGCTTGCGGCGATCCTCCTCGGCGCGCTTGCGGTCGTCCTCCTGGCGCTTGCGGTCCTCGTCGGCCTTCCGCTTGTCGTCCTCGGCGCGCTTGCGATCCTCGTCGGCCTTCCGCCGCTTGTCGTCCTCGGCGCGCTTGCGA
>Ga0247790_10000264_pt1 | contig 23880 bp, 19 predicted proteins | sample UWRJS171409R4_FD_179913 | JGI IMG/M metagenome (GOLD analysis project Ga0247790, IMG submission 179913) | Soil microbial communities from Arlington Agricultural Research Station in Wisconsin, United States - UWRJ-S171-409R-4 | ecosystem: Environmental > Terrestrial > Soil > Agricultural land... | reverse complement strand
GTGTCCGTTTCCCGGCCGCGCGAGCTGGTCGCGGGGGCCGGGGGCGGAGTGACCGCTTGGCGGTAGATGCGGGGCCGCGCGTAGTCGATCACCGGCACACGGCTCGTCTCGTTGATCGAGCCGGGGCGGCTCTTGGGGGTTCGCCTGTCCACGGATTGCTCTGCAAGCAAGCATCGCGCCGGCAGGGGCGAGCGGGCCAAGCCAGCGAATCTCCATGTCCAGATGTATTACAAAGTCCGATGTATGCACACCAAGTGCGCATGAATCGGCCACCAGGCATCGGGGAGTCGCGCCCCGGGGCTGCGCCAGGCCACCAGAGCAGCGCGCTGCCGGCGTGGGTGGTGCGCTGGCCATCGCGTCGGCGTATATGAGGTGCGTGCCGCGTCATCTCCCGCGCCACCTCGTGAGCATCGCCGACCTGAGCCGCGGCGAGATCGCGCAGATCCTCGATCGAGCCGATCGCTACTGGGCGCTCGCCGACGAGCCGGTGAAGAAGCTCGCCTCGCTGCGCGGGCGCACCGTCATCAACATGTTCTTCGAGAACTCGACGCGCACTCGCACGTCGTTCGAGATCGCGGCGAAGCGGCTGTCGGCCGAGGCGGTCAACATCTCCGGCTCGTCGACGTCGACGTCCAAGGGCGAGACCCTGCTCGACACCGCGGAGAACCTCGAGGCGATGTCCCCCGACGCGATCGTCGTGCGGCACTCGTTCGGCGGCGCGGCGGCGATGCTCGCGCGGAAGGTGCGGTGCGCCGTGATCAACGCTGGCGACGGCCAGCACGAGCACCCGACGCAGGCGCTCCTCGACGCGGCCACGATCCGGCGCGCGAAGGGCAGGATCGAGGGCCTCGAGGTCGCGATCGTCGGCGATCTCGCGCACTCGCGCGTCGCGCGCTCGAACATCCTGTGCCTCGCCCGGCTCGGCGCGCGGATCCGGCTCGTCGCGCCGTGGACCTTGATCCCGCGCGGCATCGAGCAGATCGGCGGCGACGAGACGCGCGAGCGGGTGCGGATCGCTACCCGGCTCGAGGACGGCCTCGACGGCGCGGACGTCGTCATGATGCTGCGCGTGCAGCACGAGCGGTTCGACGGCGAGGCGCCGCGGTTCCCGAACACGCGCGAGCTGTCGCGCACGTTCGGGCTGTCGGAGCGGTCGCTCGGGTTCGCCCGCCCCGACGCGATCGTGATGCACCCCGGCCCGATCAACCGCGGCGTCGAGCTGTCGCCGCAGGTCGCCGACGGGCCGCGCGCCGTGATCCTGCAGCAGGTGAGCTGGGGCGTCGCGGTCCGCATGGCGGTGCTCGAGCGCGCGATCCTGGGCGACCTCCCGGTAGAGGGCGCATGGGGATGACCGACGCGGCGGCGCTGGTCGTCCGGAACGTCAGCAAGCAGTTCGGCAACCACCGCGCCGTCGAGGACATGTCGTTCTCGATCCCGCGCGGCTGCGTCTACGGGATCCTGGGCCCCAACGGCGCCGGCAAGTCGACGACGCTGCGGATGATCAACGACATCATCGCGCCCGACGCTGGCACGATCGAGATCCTGGACGGCCTCGCTCCCGGTCCCGAGGCGGCGCGCCACATCGGCTACTTGCCGGAGGAGCGCGGGCTGTACCCGCGCATGCGCGTGCTCGAGATGATCGAGTTCATGGGCGAGTTGCGCGGGCTCCCGCGCGCCGAGGCGCGCCGCCGCGCGGGGGCGTGGCTCGACCGGCTCGGGCTCGCCGCGTGGGCGAAGAACCGGGTCGCCGATCTGTCGAAGGGCATGCAGCAGAAGGTGCAGTTCGCGACGGCGCTCATCCACGAGCCGGCGCTGGTCATTCTCGACGAGCCGTGGAGCGGCCTCGACCCGATCAACGCCGAGGTCTTGCGCGAGGTGGTCGACGAGATCCGCGCGGCGGGCCGCACGGTGCTGTTCTCGACGCACCTCATGGAGCAGGCCGAGAAGGTGTGCGACGCGGTGTGCATCATCGCGCGCGGCCGCAAGGTGCTCGACGGGCGGCTGCTCGAGCTCAAGCGCTCGTGGGCGGCCGACGGGCGGATCGCCCTCGGCTTCGCCGACGACGCGGCGCGCGCCCGGGCGGACGCCGTGCTCGCGGACGCCGCGCTCGTCGCCGACCGGCTGCCGCCGCGCGCGGGCGACGTCGCGGACTGCGAGGTGAAGCTCGCGCCGGGCGCGACGCCGCAGCGGCTGCTCGCGGCGCTGGTCGGCGCCGAAGTCGCGCTGCGCCGGTTCGAGTTGATCGTGCCGACCTTGCACCAGATCTTCGTCGAGCGCGTCGGCGACACGGCCGCGGTGGCCGAGCGGCGGCCGGAGGCGGCCTCGTGAAGGACCTCCGCGACACGCTCGTGATCGCGCGCCGCGAGCTGCTCGAGCGCGTGAAGTCGAAGTGGTTCGCCGTGATGACGCTGATCGGCCCGATCGGGATGATCGCGATGATCGTGATCCCGGCGCTGATCGCGCGCAGCAGCACCGAGGGCACGCAGGTCGACATCGTCGATCGCAGCGGCGTGCTGGCCAGGCCGCTCGCCGCGAAGCTCGAGACCGCGAAGTGGAAGGTGCGGATCGTCGATGATCCAGCTACGCGGGATGACGCCGAGGAGGCGCGGATCCGGCGGAACGAGATCAACGGCTACATCTCGATCGACAAGGACGCGCTCGAGGGCGGGCGGATCGTCTACCGCGGCGACAACGCGAGCAGCCAGGCGGTGAGCATCCTCCTGGGGCAGAGCATCAAGGATGTCGTGCGCGACGAGCGTGGCAAGCAGCTCAAGCTCACCGAGGAGCAGCGCCGGCACCTCGCGACACCCATCAACTTCGACGCGCAGCACACGACTGGTGAGAAGCAGGCATCGTCGGGGCTCGGCGCGTTCGGGCTCGCGTACGCGCTCGGCTTCATCCTCTACATGGCCATCACGCTCTACGGCATCAACGTCATGCGCAGCGTCGTGCAGGAGAAGACGAGCCGTGTCATGGAGCTGATGGTCGCGGCGGTCAAGCCGCGCTCGCTGATGGCCGGCAAGATCCTCGGCGTCGGCGCGGCCGGCCTGATCCAGATCGGCGTGTGGCTCGCGATCGGGGCCATCCTGCTCGCCTACCGCGACGAGGTGCTCGGCGCGTTCGGCATCGCGGGCGGCGGCAAGGCGCTGCCGCCGCTGGCCGCGGACGAGATCGCGGTCATCCTCGCCTACTTCATCGGCGGCTACTTCTTCTACTCGGCGATGTACGCCGCGCTGGGGGCGATGGTGTCGTCGGATCAGGAGACGCAGCAGGTCCAGCTGCCGGTGACGATGCTGCTGGTGATCGGCGTGCTGTGCCTGACGATGATCAGCAACGATCCGCGCGGCTCGACGGCCGCGACGATGACGATGATCCCGTTCTGGTCGCCGATCCTGATGCCGATGCGCTACACGCTCGGCGGCGCGACGCTCGGCGACATCGCGCTCTCGCTCGGGATCCTCGCGCTGTCGACGGCGCTCGTCATCCGCGCGGCGGCGAAGATCTACCGCGTGGGCGTCCTCATGTACGGCAAGCGGCCGGGGCTCGCGGAGCTCATCCGCTGGCTCCGCTACTAGGATATGCTCGGCGCGAGATGCGCCGGTGGGTCGTGCCGTGGTTGTGCTGCGCGGCCGCCGGAGGCGCCGCCGCGGAGCCCGCGCGTCCGGGCGCGCTCGGTGCCAGCGCGCTGCCGGGCGGGATCCACGCGCCGGAGGCGGAGACCCTGCCTGCCGGCACGATGGGCTTCGCGGCGACCGGCGGGCTCGGCTACCGCAGCGGCCTGGTCGGCGAGGGGCACCGCATGTCCCGCGGCCTCGGCGCCCTGGGGCTCGCGTACGCGCCCACCGGCGGGCTCTCGCTCGCGCTCGAGCTCGACGGCCGCTACGATCGGCACACCGGCGTCACGCCGGACGGTGACGGCAACTACGTCGGCGATCCGCGGCTGATCGCGCGGCTGTCACGGGGGCGTGGCGCGGCGCGCATCGGCGGCCAGCTCACGCTGTGGGCGCCGGGCCGGGAGGCGCCGTCGATCGCTGCGTCCGCGATCTCGGCGGAGGCGCGCGCGCTCGCGTCGATCCGCGCGGGCGCGATCGATCTCGGGATCTCGGCGGGCTTTCGGCTCGACAACAGCCTGAGCTCGATCGAAGACCCGATGCAGCTCCGGGCGCACGAGCGCGTCTCGCTCGGCGTCTCGGATCACCACGCGGTCGTCGGCAGCGCGCGCGTGACGGTGCCGGCGGGGCGGGCGTTCCTCGGCGCCGAGGCGAGCATCGAGCTCTACGTCGGCGGCGCGCCGGAGCCGCCGGAGCCGATGCTGCGCGCTGGCGTGCACGGCGGCGTGCACCTGGGCCGGCTCTCGCTGATCGCGTTCGCGGAGGTCGTGCGGGTGCCTGCGATCGATGCCGCGGATCTCGCGGCCGACGACTTCGCGCTGATCCCGTACGAGCCGGCGATCACCGGCGGGCTCGGCGTGCAGGCCCGGTTCGGCGGCGCGGGCACGGGCCGGGGCGCGGCGGGCGCCCTGGTCGCGGCGCCGGGCGGCGGGGCCGACGGCGGGGCCGACGGCGGGACCAACAACGGCCCGGTGATCGAGTACGCCGAGCTCTCCGGCGTGGCCACCGACGAGGCGGGCCGGCCGATCGCCGGCGCGACGGTCACGGCGAAGCTCGGGGGACACACCGCGACGGCCACGACCGGCGCGGACGGCGCGTACACGATCGCGCGGCTGCCGATCGGCAGGACGGTCCGCGGCGTCACCACGCTCGACGCCACCGCCGTCGAGATCACGATCAGCGCGCCGGATCGCAAGCCCGCGACGGCGACGTCCACGCTCGGCAAGGGCCCAAACCGGGTCCCAAAGCTCGAGCTCTCGCCGCTCGCCGAGCCGAGCGAGCTGCGCGCCGTCGTGAGCGACGCGGTCACGGGCAAGCCGATCGCGGGCGCGACGGTCGCGATCGAGCCGGGCGGCGTCACGGCGACGACCGGCGAGGGCGGCACGCTCTCGATCCAGCTCGCGCCTGGCACGTACAAGGCCACCGCCACCGCGCCGGGCCGCCGGCCGCAGACGCTCGACGTGGTCGTCGAGAGCCACGGCGTCCACATCAAGAACTTCGAGCTGCGCAAGCTGCGGTGATCGGCGTGGCGTCGCGTCCAACCCTCGTCGGCTGGGTGCTGGCCGCGGTGCTGCTCGCGCTCGCGTGCGCCGCGTGCTCCGGCAAGCGGACCGCGCTCGCCGAGCTCGCGAAGGCCGACGGGCCGGTGGAGCGCGAGGCGGCCGGCGCGCCGTGGCGCCTGGCCCCGATCGGCACCCAGTTCTTCGTCGGCGATGCGGCGCGCACGGCCGGCGGCGCCGCGGAGCTCGCGGTCCCGGGCGGCGCGCGGCTCGCGATGCAGCCGCACACCGTGCTGCGCTTCGGCGGCAAGGCCGCGGGGCGGGGGCTCGTCGTCGAGGCCGGCGCCATCGATATCTCCGGCGAGGGGCGCTACGAGCTCGACGTCGGCGACGTGACGGTGTCGCCCGGGGCCACCGTGCGCGTCGCCGCGCGCGGCGCCGGCCGGCGCGCCATCGAGCTGAAGGTGGGCGCGGCGCAGATCTCGACGGAGGACGGCGGCCGGGTCGAGCTCCAGGTCGGCCGCGCCGTCGAGCTCGGGGTCGGCGCGGTCGTCGTGACCGCCGTCGTGGACGCGGCGCTCCCCGGCGCGGCGGGCGCGCAGGCGGGCGCGGGCGACGCCGGGATCGCCGTCGACGCGCCCGAGGGGGACGGCGCGGCGCTGGAGGCCGAGCTCACTGGCCGCGTCGAAGTGACGCTCCCCGGCGAGCGGACCTGGAAGGCGCTGCCGCCGGGCGCGCGGCGACTCGAGAAGGGGACGGTGCTGCGGGTCCCCGCGGGCGGCTCCGCGAAGCTCTCGTCGCGCGGCGTCTCGCTCGAGCTCGGCGGTGGCGCGCGCGCCTCCGTCGGCGACGACCTGACGCTCGCGATCGAGGCCGGCGCGGGCCGGGCCAGCGCCACGGGCGGCGTCGTGCGCCTGCCGGGCGGCGCGCTCGCGCTCGGGGCCAGCGCTGCAGCGCCAGCCACGAGCGCCGCGCCGATGACAGCACCGGCCACGAGCGCCGCGCCGCCGACAGCACCGGCCACGAGCGCCGCGCCGCCGACAGCATCAGAGGCGCGGTTCGACGTCGGCGCCCGCGAGGCGGCGGTCGCGATCGCGCGCGGCGCCGGCAAGCTCTCCGGCGCGCCCGGCACCGATCTCGCGATGGCGCGCGGCGAGAGCGCGGTGCTCGGCCGCGCCGGCACGATCCGCGTCGTCGACGCGATCCCGACGCGGTTCGATCTGCGCGTCCCCGCCGGCGAGACGCTCACCGTGCACGATCCGCGTCCGCCGTCGGCGGTGCAGCTCCAGTTCGGCGATCGCTGCCCCGAGGGCGGCATCATCGAGCTCGATCGCGACGGCCGGTTCCGCACGCCGCGCGTGAGCGCCGGCAAGGACGCGGCGAACCTGCGCGTCGATCCGGGCGCCTGGACGTACCGGCTGCGCTGCACCACCGGGGGCGGCGAGGGCGCCGCCGTCGCCACCGGGCGGATCGCCGTGCTCCACGACGCTGGCACGCGCGCGCTGCCGAAGGCGCGGCCGCCGAACGACATCGACGCGGACGGCCGGACGTGGCGGATCTCGTACCAGAGCGTGATCCCCGATCTCCGCGTGCACGCCAGGGGCGTTCTGCCGCCGTTCCGGCTCATCCTGTCGCGCGGCGGCGGCAAGAACGAGGCGATCGAGGCGACCGCGCCGGTCGTCACCGTCCCCGGCGCGTCGCTGCGCGAGGGCACGTTCACGTACTGGATCGAGGCGAGCGGGGCCCTCAAGGGCAAGATCTCGACCTTGGTCATCAACTTCGATCAGACGGCGGCGCAGGTCTATATCGAGTCGCCAGAGGACGGCGCGGCGTGGACCGGCGATCTCGACGTGCGCGGCGCCGTGCTACCCGGCTGGACCGCGAGCGTCGACACCGTCGCGATCCCGCTCGATCGGCAGCGGCGGTTCGCTGCGCGCGTCGGCGCGCCCGCCGGGGGCACGCTCGTGATCAAGCTCGCGCACCCCGAGCGCGGCATTCACTATTACCTGCGCCGATCGAAGTAGAGCGGACTGGCCGGCCGCGGGCTAAGATGCTCCACGGATGCGCTGGCTGTCGCGCCTTGTCTCGATCAGCGTCATGCTCGCCGTCCTGGCGATCGTGGTGCTGTGGATGCGCTCGCGCATCCCCGACCTGAGCGTCGGCGGGGGCTTCATCACGCACGCCAAGTTCCGCGACGGCTCGCGCCTGGCGATCGGCTCGCCGGTCGTGATCGCGGGCGTGCGGATCGGCGACGTGACGCGGATCTCGATCGAGGGCCAGTTCGCCCGCGTCGACATGCGGCTCCGCGACGACGTCCAGCTCCCGGCCGACTCGTTCGCCACGCGCCGCGCCGACTCGCTGTTCGGCGACAGCTACGTCGAGATCATCCCCGGCACGCACGTGCAGGTCCTGCGCTCGGGCGAGCCGGTCATTCACATGGAGGAGGGCGCCTCGACGGACAGCATGCTGCGCGCGATGGGCACCGCGCTGCCGAAGATCGACAACGCGCTCGACTCGGTCCACCGCAACGTGGTCCGCAGCCGGCAGGTGGTGCAGGGCCCGGTGGACGATCGGCTCGTCGCGGCCGGCGACTGGCTCGCCGAGGGCCACATCGAGCCGCCGCTGACCGCCACCGATCGCGCGCTCGAGCGGCTCGAGACCGCCACCGCGCGCGCGGCCGACGCGCTCGCCGGCGCGGCGCCCGGCGTGACCGCGCAGCTGCAAGACCTCGACGCCGCGATCGCGTCGGCGCGCCAGAGCATGGCCGACGGGCGGACCGGCCTCGCCCGGGCCATGCAGCGCGCGCGTGACGGGCTCGATGCCGTCGATCCGACCGTGGCGCAGATGGCCGAGGTGATGATCGCGATCGACCGCGGCGAGACGAACGACTGGCGCGGCTCGCTCGGCCGCCTCGTCAACGATCCGAGCCTCCACGACACGCTCGAGGAGGCGACCGTGGGCGCCGAGGAGGCGGTGCACGGCTTCAACCGCTTCCGGTCATGGCTCGGCGCGCGCGTCGAGCTCGGGGCGTACTCGAAGGCGTTCCGGTTCTACGCGACCGCCGAGGTGCGCGCGCGCAACGACAAGTTCTACCTGGTCGAGTTCGAGAAGAGCGGCCTCGGCGGCGTGCCGGGAGACGCGCTGACCGACGTCCCAGGCTCCGGGGGCTACACCCGCACGCAGGAGATCCGCGACAAGCTCCGGTTCACGGCGCAGTTCGGCAAGCAGTTTGGGCTGTTCCAGCTCCGCGGCGGCCTCAAGGACTCGACGTTCGGCTTCGGCGGCGACGTGCTGCTCTCCGAGGGGCGGCTCCGGCTGTCGGCCGACCTGTTCGGCTCGTTCCAGCGCACGCCGCGGCTCAAGCTCGCCGCCGCGTTCGCGATGCTGCGCTCGATCTACGTGGTCGCCGGCATCGACGACGCGCTCAACGCGCCGGGCACCCTGCCGATCGTCCCCGGCGGGACGCCGGTCCCGGTCGACTTCCGCGAGGTGCACCACGGCCGCGACTTCTTCATCGGCGCCGCGCTGCACTTCAACGACGCCGACCTCGCGACGCTCCTCCGCGTCTACGGCGCGGTGCTGGTCGGCCTCTTGACGGCGACCTAGGCGCCTAGCCGCCCGCGAGCGGCGCGAGCAGGTACAGCTCGTCGCCATCGGCGAGCGGCCGGCGCGCGTGCTCGCCGATCGGGCAGCGCTCGCCGTTCAGCATCATCGTGTCCGCCAGGTGCGGCGAGCGCGCGAGGGCGTCGCGCAGCGGGATGCCCGCGCCCTCGGCGGCGTCGACCAGCTCGGACAGCGTGGTGCCCTGCGGGACGCGCAGGTAGGTGTCGATGTCCCGCCACTCGTCGCCGATCCGCCCGCGGATGAGGATGTGGATGCGCAGCGACGCGCCGCGCAGCCGGTCGAAGATGCCCATGATTACTGCGTGTACCCCTCTAGGATCTCGGCCATCCCCAGCTCATCGGCGCGCGCCTTCGCCAGGTGGCCCGTGGTCTTGTCCCACTGCATCGACGAGTAGTAGTCGTCGCGCAGGACCGGCAGCGGCACGCGCACGCCGCGCAGCGGGCCGGCCGGCAGGTGCCCGTCGCCCTCGCCGAGCATGCGCGGGTGCGGCGCGAAGTCCGCGGGCCGGATGCCCTCGCGGCGGTTGAACGCGGCGCGCAGGTTCTGGATCCGCTCGCCGCACCGGAGCACGTCGGCGTCGGTCATCGCCCAGCCGGTCGCCGCGTTCAGGAGCTCGGTCCACGGCAGGGAGCCCGTCAGCATCGTGAACATGCACAGGCCCAGGCCGTTCATCGCCTGGTGCGCGTTCGAGTGCAGCGCCTGCGCACGGCCCTTGCCCTCGGTGCCCTTCCACTTCACGTTCCAGTCCTTCCGCTCGGCCGCCTTCGGCAGCGAGAAGCCGACACCGAACGTCTCGTTCCACGACGCCGAGCCCGCGGTGTGGCGGCCCGGCGTCGGATCGGCGATGTAGGTCACGCCCATGAGCGACGTGAACCGGCTGTCGTGGTACGCGGGCTCGCCGCCGTGGATGTGGACGGCGAACGCCTCGGTCCCCTTGCCGACGTGCGCGGCGGCGCGCGCGACGCCGTGGCCGAGCCACGCGCCGCAGCCCTCGCCGCGGCCCATCTTGATCGTGAGCGCGAGGGCGCCCTCGCCGTTGCCCCACCGCATGTCGATGCCGTCGAGGTCTGCCGCCGAGAGCAGGCCCTTCTCGACCGCCTCGCACACCCAGCCGATCGTCATCGACGAGCTGACGGCGTCGATGCCGTACCGGTTGCACGCGTCGTGGCACGCGGTGACGAGCTCGATGTCGTCGTTCACGAGGTTCGCGCCGAAGCCGACGATCGTCTCGTAGTCCGGCCGCCGGACGTCCGTCAGGTTCCTCGACTTGACCTTGACGATGCCCTTGCACGGCATCGGGCAGTCGCCGCACGAGAGCTTCTTCGTGATGTACTTGTCGACGACGGCGCCGTCGATCTTCATGCCGCGCTTGGCGAGCGGGAAGTCGCGCGCGCCGACGCCCGTCCAGTTCTTGATCGGCGCGTCGCCGTTCTCGATCGAGAGCGCGACCGCGGCCGTGGTGCCGCGCTGGGTCCACAGCCGGCGCATCGCCGCCGTCGGCGATTGCAGCTTGGCGCCCATGCGCGTCATCGCGCGGTACATCCAGCCGAGCCAGCCCTTGGGCCTACCGAACCAGGCGAAGATCCGCGCGACGAGGCCGAGGTCCCGCCGGTACTCGTCGGTGATCCGCTTGCAGAGCGCCTTGAACTCGGCGGGGTGGGCGACCGGGATCTCGCCGGTGCCGGAGACCACGATCGCCTTCAAGTTCTTGCTGCCGTAGATCGCGCCGAAGCCCTGGCGGCCGAACGCGTGGTAGCGGTCGTTCATGACCGCCGCGATGCGGAGCTGCTGCTCGCCGGCCGGGCCGATCGCCGACACGCCGACGTCGCGCTTGCCGCCGAACCGCGCCTTGAGCGCGTCGAACGCATCGGGGATCTCCTGTCCCCACAGCTCGCCAGCGGGCTCGAAGGTCACCTCGCCATCCCGGATGACGAGCACCGTCGGCTCGGCCGCCCGGCCGCGCACCACGACCGCGTCGTAGCCCGCCTGGCGGAGGTGGCTGCACACGCTGCCGCCCGAGTTCGAGTCGGCCCACGTGCCGGTGAGCGGCGACTTGCCGACGATCTGGATCCGGCCGGAGAACGGTGTCCGGAGGCCGGTCAAGAGGCCGGAGCAGATCGCGAAGCACGCCTCGGGCGCGAGCGCGTCGGTGCCCGCCGGGAAGTGCTTCCACAGGAGCCACGCGCCGAGGCCGTAGCCCCCGAGGTAGCCCCGGTACACGGCCTCGTCGATCGTCTCCACCCGGTGGGTCCGCTCGCCCAGATCGACGAACAGCACCCGGCCCAGGTGGCCGTACCGCTTGTGCGCCAGCGCGGTGTCCCCGGTCTCAGCCATGGCGCGCAGCGTACACGGCCCGGTCGGCCGGAGGGGGCGTGGCCCGGGCGGGGTCCGGGCGGGCCGGGGCAGGGCCAGGGGCGGGCCCGAGGTCGGGGCCGGGGCCGGCCCTGGTCCCGCGCAATGAAGACGGATCTCCCCGGTGGAGTCGGCCTCCCCAGATCACGCGGGTCCAGACACCACATGCCTGGCGCTTACCCCGCGAAATCATTGATCGCGATCGTGGTGCACCCGTTGCAAAGCTGTTACGGCGATGCGCCACCTCACCACGTTCTTCTTCCTGGCTGCTGCTGCTGCTGGCTGTGTCGGAAACATTGGCGACCAGACTCCCGGCGGTGGCGGCGACGACGACACCACGGATCCTCCGGTCACCGACCCCCGGCCGGCCAAGGACATCTTCAAGGCCGACGTGCACCCCGCGCTCGGCAAGTGCAGCGGTAGCGGCTGCCACGGCCTCAACGCCACCAGCGCGGCCGTGGGCAAGTTCTACACGATGGACGCGGAGGCCTCGTACAACGCCATCGTCATGGCGCGGTCGATCACCAGCGACTTCTCGGCGCTGGCCCCGGTCCTCACGTTCGTCCAGGCTGGCCACAAGGGCCTGTCGTACTCGGCCGACGAGGCGACCAAGATCACCAACTGGCTCGCGAAGGAGACCATCGAGCGCAGGGACACCGGTGGCCCGGTCCCGGTCCCGGCCGTCGACCCCAAGAAGCTGCTCGGCGAGTGGTCGGGCTGCATGACCCAGGAGAACTTCAACGCCGCGAACATGACGCAGGCGTGGTCCACGCTCGCCGCGGACAACCTGCAGAAGTGCATCAACTGCCACGGCGGTGGCATCGCCGGCTTCCTCGTCAGCACCAACGCCACGCAGTACTTCACGCTGATGACGCAGACGACCTCGTTCCTGCTCAAGTACTTCACCGTCGACACCGTCGCGGGCAAGGTCGTCGTCAACACCGGCGCGATGAAGTCGGCGAACATGCTCTCGGGGCACCCGCCGTTCAACCCGACGACGAACGCGGGCATGACCGCGCTCGGGAAGCTCTACGACTCGACGCTGGCGAAGAAGACGGCGGGCACGTGTGACCCGTCGCGCCTGAAGGACTGAGAGCCAGGCGACTAGCCGGCGTCCGCCGGCAGCCGCAGCACCAGCGCATCACCATCGACCGCGATCTTCGGCCAGCGCTCCGGCGCGAACCGCTCCACGGTCACCTCGAGCCCGGCTGGCGTCCCGATGACGTCGCCGGGCTCGATGCGTTCTCCCTCCGCGAGCGTCTGCGCCAGGTCGCGCAGGAACAGCGCGGCCTCCGCGGCTGCGTCGGGCACGATGCCGATGAGCACCAGGTCCGGGCGGCCGAACTTGCAGAGGCCCAGCGACCAGGCGGCGAGCGCCCGCCGATCGGGCTCCGGCTCGGGATCAAGCTCCTCGAAGAACAGCGTGACCTCGTGCATCACGTCGAAGCTGCGCTCGGGCGAGAGCGCGGCGACGTCGCTGCCCTGGTGGGCGCGCGCGGCGTAGACGTCGATCACGACCGCGGCGCCCTCCTCGCACACGCACTTCGCGAGCGCCCACGCCGCCTGCAGGTGGCCGAGGTCGTCCGGGTCGGCGAGGTCGGTCGTGATCACGTACGCGTGCTCGGCGGCGAGCGCCGCGGCGGCGGCCTCGGGGCTGAGGTCCTGCGCGATCAGCTCGGCGAACCGGCCGACCACCTCCGCGGTGAACCACGCCGGATCGTCGGCGCGGTCGCGCGCGACGAGCGACACGGCGGTGGCGCCTTCGCCCTCGTCCGGCATGCCGTGGCGGCGGATCGAAACCGGCAGCGGATCGGGCAGCCGCACCGGCGACAGCGCGAGCAGCGCGACCTTGCCCGGGCCTCCACCGACGACGTAGCGCTCGCGCGGCCAGGGCGCGGCCACTAAACGGAGGGCTCCCCGGGCGAGCTGGACCGGTCCGGCTCGGCGTACATCGCCTCGATCTGGGCCGCGTACTTCTCGGCCACGACCTTGCGCTTGAGCTTGAGGGTCGGCGTCAGCTCGCCGCTGTCGATCCCGAACTGCCGCGGCAGCACCGTGAACCGCTTGATCTGCTCGACGCGCGCCATGGTCTCGTTGACGCGATCGAGCTGCTCCTGGATCGCGGCGCGCACCGCGGGCGCGTCGGCGAGCGCGTCGGCGTCGGCCGCCCCGAGCTCCGGGGCGAGCTTGCGCGCGGCGACATCGTCGAGCGTGACGAGCGCCGTCAGGTACTTGCGGCGATCGCCGATCACGACCGCCTCCGCGACGACGGGCAGCTGCTTGATCGCGGCCTCGATGTTCTTCGGCGCGATGTTCTTGCCGCCCGCGGTGATGATGATCTCCTTCTTGCGGCCGGTGATCGAGAGGAAGCCATCGCGATCGATCTCGCCCAGATCGCCGGAGCACAGCCACCCGTCGGCGAGCGTCTCGGCGGTGGCCTCGGGCTCCTTGAAGTAGCCGAGGAACACGTTCGGCCCCTTGACGAGGATCTCGCCGTCCGGGGCGATCTTCACCTGGATCCCCGGCAGCGGCGGGCCGACGCTGCCGAGCTTCGTCCGGCCCGGCAGGTTGTACGACGTCGGGCCGGTGTCCTCGGACTGGCCGTAGATCTCGCGGATCGGTAGATCGAGGCTCGCGAAGAACTGCAGCACGTCGGGCGCGATCGGCGCGGCGCCCGAGAGCAGGCTGCGCGCGCGATCGAAGCCGAGCGCCTTCTTGAGCTTGCCGAGGGGGACGCGGTCGGCGAGCCGGTGCTGGAGCGCGAGCGCGGCCGGCAGCGGTGCGCCGCGATCGCGGAGCGCGTTGACCTCGGCGGCGGTCTTGCGGGCCCACGCGAGGAGCGAGCCGGAGATGCCCTGGACCGCGCCGAGCTTCTGCGCCACGCCCGCGTGGAGCTTCTCCCAGATCCGCGGCACGCCGAAGAACACTGTCGGCCGGGACTCCTTGAGGTTGTCGGCGAGCTTCTCGAGCGACTCGGCGTAGTACACCATGCTGCCGACCGTGGCCGGCATGTGGATCGTCGCCATCTGCTCGGCGATGTGCGACAGCGGCAGGTACGACAGCGAGACGTCTCCGTCGTGGCCGCCGCCGACGTCGGTCAGCAGGCGCGAGGTCCACGCCAGGTTCTCGTGCGAGAGCATCACGCCCTTGGGGGGCCCGGTCGTGCCCGACGTGTAGATGAGCGTCGCGAGATCGCCGGGCTCGAGCGCGTCCATGCGCGCGTCGAGCGCAGACTCCGGCGTCTCGGCGCCGCGCGCGAGGAATGCCTCCCACGACAGCACGTCACTGCCGGCGCCCTCGCCGGCGCTCTCGCCGGCGCCTTTGGTCGTCGCGCCGCGCATCAAGACGATCGTCTGGAGCAGCGGCAGGCGCGCGCGGACCTGCCTGACCTTCGCGAGCTGCGCCGCGTTCTCGACGAGGACGAGCTTCGACTCGCTATGGTGGATGATGTACTCGACCTCTTCGGGCGAGCACGTCGTGTAGATACCGGCGGGCGAGCCGCCCGCCATCATCGCGGCGTGATCGAAGATCACCCACTCGGGCCGGTTGAAGCCGAGCAGTGAGACCTTGCCGCCGCGCGGCAAGCCGAGCGCGATCATCGCGCGCGCGGCGGTGCGGGCCTCATCGGCGAACGCACGCCACGTCGTCGGCTGCCAGCGCCCGTCTGCCTTGTGCTGATACGCGATCGCCATCGGCCGCTGGCTCGCTTGTGCGAGGAGGCGGTGCGGAATGGTGTCGCGTGTTGGCATGGAGACGGGCGGCCAAGACTTCGCCTCGCGTCGCGAGGCGCGCGAAGACTAGCCCTTCGCCTTCCGCTTGCGGCCGCCGCCGCCGCCGCCACCGCCACCGCCACCGCCGCCGCTACCGGCGAAGTACGTGGTGGAGCGCTTCTGCCCCTTGGCGTGAATCGCCCCCTCCGCGAGCAGCTTGCGGATCGGCAGTGCGAGATCCTTGGTGGTGGTCCCGAGCTGTTTGTTGATCTGCTCGATCCGGAGACCGGGGTTCTCCTTCACGAACGCCTGGAAGCGCTCGGCGAGCTTGTCGAGCTCGTCCGGAGAGCGCTTGGCACCGCGGCCACGAACACGACCGGCGGCAGCGACGGGGGCAGCGGTAGCTCCTCGACGAGCTTCGCTACCGCTGAGGGCCGCCTCGAGAGTGTCGATGGCAGCGCGACGGGCAAGCTCGGTGATTTGCGCCACGAACCCCGCCACGACACGATTCATCTGGTTCTGAAAATCACTCATTCGATCATCCCTCGAGGTATTTGGATATACACTCAGTGATGGGGCTGAATGGACCATATTGCAGCCCCCGGCACAACTCCGGAGATCAAGGAATTTGAATCAAGATTCGTCCTGCTCCGCAAAAGTTGTGTAAATGGTGGACATCACTGAGGGGACGTATCTGAGGGGGCAGAGATCTCTACTGGCCCCGGTATATAACCGGGTAGTCGAGGACTCGGCTTCCCGGGCGCGCGGCGCCGTGCAGCACAGTCGTTCGTCGAGGGAGATGTAGTCACGGATCGCATCCTCACCGGAGCGGAGTGAGGCGCGTCTGCAATCGCAGTTCTCGACGGAGATCGGCGCGAAGACGGCGCGAAGACGGCGCGAAGACGGGCTCCGCGCGGTCGCCGCGCCGAGCGTCGCGTGGCCGGGAAGGCCCGTGCGCCCCCCCTGCGACGAAGGCGCGCACCCCAGGCGGCGGCGGCGGCGGCGAGGGCCTCTGGCCGGTCTGCGCGCCCGGTCTGCGCGCCCGGTCTGCGCGCTCGGCGCTGCTCGCCCGGCGCTGCCCGTCCGACTTCGCTCGCTCGCGTCGGGTTGCCTGGCGGCTCGCCCGAGCTGCTGCGCGGAGCCGGGCGCCGGGCGCGGCTCGAGGTGCTGCGCGGCAGCCGTGCGCGGGCGGGCGCGGCTCGACGGACATCGTCGCGCGGCGGACATCGTCGCGCGGCGGCTCGCTGGACGGCGTGCTGCCGTATCGCGCGGCGGTCCCGCCGCGCGAGGGTGCGTGCGCGAGCGCGCGGCCGGATTCGCAATCGCCGCCGGCCGCGGCTCCAGAGTCTCGAGCCCTGTCCGACACCGACGTTCTGAACAGATCGTTCCGGGGAGCGCGCGCGGTGGGGCCTTGATCAGCGCGTAGTCAGCTCCCCGATCGACATCGCGATCGACTCTGGGATCGACTACCCGGTGGCCGGCGCGCCCGGGGCGGCGCAGGTGCGAGCGCGGGTGTCGCGTGCTGAGTCGGCGGCGCCGAAAAAAAAGCGACCCGCCGGTGGCGGGCCGCTGATCGTGCGTCGAACGAGGCTGCGAGTGCGGGCTACGGGCGGACGCCCGCGTCGGCGATCTTCGTCGCCGAGAGCGCGTTCGTCCCGGTGAGCGTGGCGCCGTTGCCCGCGACGGGGGCCGTGCCGTCGAACCAGCTGCCGGTCACGTCGCCAGACACGCCGGGCTGCGTGTGGATGTCGATCTCGTTGTCGTACCAGTTGTTGTTCCTGAAGATCGCGTTCTGGCCGCCGTACAGCATCAGGCCATAGGGCGACGCGTTGATGTTGCTCTTCGTGATGTTGATCGTGTTCGCGTCACCGCTCGTGTGGATGTTGCAGTGCGTGGTGTCGGTCTGGCCCGGTGGCACGCCGATCTGCGAGTGGAGCATCGTGACCGAGCCGCCGTTCATGATGAGCAGGTCGCCTCCGGCGCGGGACATCAGCGTGTCCGTGATCGTCGTCGTCGAGCCGGGGTTGGTCTGGATGCTGCCGCGGGTCATGACCGCGTAGGTCAGATCGAGCTTGCCGGTGCTGCCGACGATGAGGCTGTACGTGTTGCCGTCGACGTTGGGCCCGAGCTGGACCTTGCTGGCCGAGGTGCCCTGGAACTTGAGCGTGCCCCGGATGTCGAGGCCGGCGCCGAGGCCCTCCTTGAACTTGATGATCGTGCCCGGCGCGACCGTGATCGTGACGCCAGCGTCGATGCGGGTGGTGGTCTGGCGATCGATGCCGATCAGCACCGTGCCGGTCCAGGTCGTGTCCGCCGCGATCACGCCGGTGAGCGAGCCATCGTTCACGCTGCCGCCGCCGCCCCCCCCGCCGCCGCCGTCGCCGGTGTCGTCGCCGCCGCCGCCACCGGACCCGTTCTCTTCACCGATGATGCAAGCCGCGAGCGGCAGACAGAGCGCGATCGACAGGAGGTTCCTCATGTCACGCGATTGAAGCAACGGTTGTGCCGGCTGTGCAAGAGCTGCACAGCTGGGTGTGCCCGAGATCATTGAGCTCCCCGCCAGGCCGAGCTGGGGCTCTCAGGCATGATCCAGGTCTGGGCACCTCACCCCCCGGGGGCCGTCACCCCGGGCGCCGGGGCGGCTGCGTCCGCCGGGAGGAGCCGGGCGTGCTACGTCCTTCCGCGTGGCGGAGCCCGCAGACGAGGCGCGTGGCCCGGCCGGCGATGAGGCCCAGATCGACGCGATCATCTCCCAGGGCCGCGCGACGCGCCGCCGGCCGGCGCGCGGCGCGTGGATCGCGGCCGCGATCGTCGGCGCGATCTGCGCCATCGGCTTCGTCCTCCTGCTCGTGCCAGGCGCCGCGCCGGGCGGCGATTCGAGCGATCGGCCCGCGGCGGACGGATCGGGCGCCGGGCCGCGGGCCGCGCCGCGCCGGACCGCGGGCCGCGCCGGGTGCGCTGGCGGCCTGGGCGTCGGCCTCGGGATCGGCCTCGGGATCGGCTTCGGGATCGGCTTCGCGATGGGGCGGCGTCAGGCGGGCCCGCGCGACCACTCCTCGCGGAGCAGCCCGTAGAACGCGACGTCGTGCAGCCGGCGCCCCTTGCGGATGTGGCGGCGCTTCGTGCCCTCGTTCATCATGCCGAGCTTGGCGAGCACGCGCATCGACGCGTCGTTGCCGAGGATCACCTGCGCGTAGATCCGCGCGAGCGCGAGCTGGCGGAAGCCGAATCCGACGGCCGCGACCACCGCCTCGGTCGCGTAGCCGCGGCCCCACGCTGGCGCCGCGAGCCAGTAGCCGAGCTCGGCGCGCCGGTCGCGCGTGTTGCGCCGGAGGCTGACGGTGCCGAGCAGCGCGTCGGGCGCCTCGCGGCGCGCGATCGCGAGCGTGACGCCGCGGCCGAGCTCCCACCACGCGATCCGGCCGGTGATCCAGCGCCGCGCGAGCGCGACCGGGTAGGGCGACGGCACCTCGATCAGGTAGCGCGCGACGCGCTCGTCACCGGCGCCTGCGGCCACCGCGGGCGCGTCGGCGAGCCGCAGCTCGCGGAGCAAGAGCCGCTCGGTGACGAGGACCGGCGGACGCGTGGCGCGCACGTCGATCATGATTCGATCACGAGGATTCGAGCGCGGTGATCGATACGATGATCGATACGGTGACCGATACGATGCTCGACAGGCGCCGCTACTCCACGGGAGGCGGGCGCGTCGCGTTGAACTCCTGCTTCGACACGCAGGTCTGGCGCGTGGCGCAGTCCGCGTGACCGTTGGTCGCGGCGCGATACTCGACGCGCCCCGCCAGCGTGTCGCCGTCCTGGGCCGCGATCACCTTGCCATTGTACGTGTACGCGCAGCCGCCGCTCGTCTTCTGCGCGGTGCCCGACACCGCCAGATCGACGTCGCTGCCGTCGACGTCGCCGGCGAACGTGTTGGTGCCGAGGATGGTCGCCACATACAGGCCGGGTAAGCCGTTGACGATCAGCGTGACGTCGCTGCCGGACTGCGTGACGGTCATCGTGGCGTTGTTCATCTCGTTCGCGGTCCAGCCGATACCGCACGGATCTGCCCCGTTGGTGATCGCCGCGGTGTAGTTGCCGGCGACGTTGGCGTCGCTGCACGCGGCAGCGCACACGAGGGCCATCCAAGCGATCGAGAAGCGTCGCTCCATGCGCGCCAGGATAGCCCGGCACGGTGCCCGAAAAGAACCCCGGCGCACGGCGCTGTGCGATAACCCTCGCTCGGGGGACAAAAGATGCCCCGCATCGCACACCGTGCCTATGATGCGGCCGCCGCCGCGTTGCTCTCGTGTGTCCTGACGAGCACCGCGGTCCACGCCGCCGTGCACGACGTCATCACTCACCGCTTCGAGAACGGCCTCACCCTGCATGTCGCACCCGAGCATCCGGCGCCGGTGGCGGCGGTGCAGGCGTGGATCGGCGTCGGTGCGGCGGATGAAGCGCCCCAGAAGGCGGGGGCCGCGCACTTGCTCGAGCACATGCTGTTCAAGGGTTCGACGAGCTACGGTATGGGCGAGCTGGCCCGCGCGATCGAGGGCGGCGGCGGCGAGATCAACGCGTGGACCGCGCTCGATCACACCGTCTATCACGCGGTCCTCGGCGCGGGGCACCTGGGCACCGCGATCGACGCGCTCGGCGACATGCTGACCGCGCCGCGCATCGATCCCGAGGCGCTCGAGCGCGAGCGCGAGGTCGTGCTCGAGGAGATCCGGCAGGGCAGCGACGATCCGGCGCGCGCGGTCGCGCAGAGCCTGTTCGCCACCGCGTACGCCGCGCACCCGTACCGCCGCCCGGTGATCGGCACCGCCGAGACGGTGCGCCGGATCGGCGAGCGCGAGCTGGTCGACTTCTTCCGCAGCTACTACACAGCCGACAACCTGACGCTCGTCGTGGCCGGCGACGTCGACCCCGAGCGCGTGCGGCGCGACGCCCTGCGCCGGTTCCGCGCGATGCCGTCGGGGCGGCCGGCGCGCTGCACCACCGCCGAGCCGGAGCAGCTGGCGCCGCGCGCGAGCTGCTCGCGCCGCCCGCTCGGCGAGGCGTACCTGGCGCTCGGCTTCCACGTGCCGGCCGCCCGCCACCCCGATCTCGCCGCGCTCGACGTGGCCGCGATCCTGCTTGGCCAGAGCGAGTCGGCGCGGCTGCCGCGCCTCCTGCGCGACCGCGATCAGCTCGTGACGTCGGCCTACGCGAACGTGCACGCGCTGCGCGATCCGGGCCTGCTCGTCCTGTCGGCGACCTCGCGCGGGCCCCTCGCGGTCCGCGCGATCGGCGCGCTCGCCGATCACGCGCGCGCGCTCGCCGACGACCTGTCGCCCGGCGAGCTCGACAAGGCGCGGATCGCGGCCGAGACCGCGTTCGTGCGCCAGCTCGAGACGGCGCAGGGCCGCGCTCGCTCGCTCGGCTGGCACGCGACGGCGGCGGGCGATCCGCAGTTCGGCCACGTCTACCTCGACCGGATCCGCGCGGTGCGCCGCCACGACGTGGCAGGCGTCCTGCGCCGCTACCTGCGCGCGGAGAACGCGAGCGTCGCGGCGATCCTGCCGGCGCCGGGCGCCGGGCGCGGGGCGCGGGCAGCGCGGGCAGCCGCGCCCGCGCCGCTCCCCGCGTCGCTCCCCGCGTCGCTCCCCGCGAACCCGGACGCCGCGTTCCAGCGGCGCGCCGAGCTGGCGATCCGCCGCTCGCTCGCGACGCCGCCGCTCGCCGCGGGCAACGCGCCCGTCGAGCGGCGCGTCGCGCTCGGGAACGGCATGGTCCTGCTCGTGCGGCGCGATCCGTCGGTGCCGGTCGTGGCGATGCGCGGCGTGTGGCGCGGCGGCCAGCGCGTCGAGGACGCCGCGCACGCCGGCGCGTCGACCCTGCTCGCGCGCATGCTGACGCGCGGCTGCGGCGAGCTCGACGCGGGGCAGGTCGCCGACCGGATCGATCACCTCGGCGGCGCGCTCGCCGGCGTGGCCGGCCGCAACAGCTTCGGGCTGACCGCCGAGTGGCTCGCGCGGTCGTGGCAGCCGGGCCTCGATCTGGTCGCCGACTGCGTCCTCTCGCCGGCGCTGCCCGTCAGCGAGCTCCAGCGCGAGGCGCGGCTCCTGCTCGAGGACCAGGCCGCCCAGCTCGGCAGCCCGACGCAGGTCGCGTTCCGGCTGTTCAGCGAGGCGCTCTACGGCGAGCACCCGTACGCGCGCGACATCCTCGGCACGCCCGCCTCGATCGATCGCCTGTCGCGCGCCGAGCTCGTGGCGTTCTACCGCGACCGCTACCCGATCTCGGGCCTCGTGCTCGCGGTCGTCGGCGACGTGGACGTCGACGAGGTCGTGGCGTACGCCCGCGCGCGCTTCGAGCGGGCGCCGAAGGCGCGGCCCGCGCCCGTCCTGCCGCCCGCGGCGCGCGCGCCCGCGGCGGCCGAGGTCTACCGCTACCTCGATCGCGCGCAGTCGCACCTCGTGGTCGGCTTCCCGGGCGCCACGCTCGACGCGCCGGATCGGTTCGCGCTCGAGGTGCTGGTCGCGATCCTGGGCGGCCAGAGCGGGCGGCTGTTCGTCGAGCTGCGCGAGAAGCGGGCGCTCGCGTACCGCGTGTCGGCGCACTCCGTCGAGGGCGTCGATCCGGGCTTCGTCGCGGTCTACCTGTCGTGCGCGCCCGACAAGCTCGACGACGCCGTGGCCGCCGTGCGCGCAGAGCTCGAGCGCGTGCGCGCGTTCGGCGTCACCGCGGCCGAGCTCGAGCGCGCGCGCAGCTACCTGATCGGGAGCCACCAGATCGCGATGCAGCGCCGCGCCGCGGTCGCGAACGCGATGGCCTACCACGAGGCGTACGGGCTCGGCTGGCAGGCGTGGACCGGCTACGACGCCGCGATCCGCGCCGTGCGCCCCGAGGACGTCGCCGCCGCGGCGGCCACGTACCTGCGCCCCGATCGCATGATCGTCGCGACCGTGCAGCCGCCCTCGGCGAGCCCCGCTGCCCAGAAGCGATCGCAGACGCCCGTGCCGCGGTCGCGCCCGGCGCCTGCCCGCCCCCCCGCCCGCCGCCGGCCGAGCTCGTGATCGAGGGCGATCGCGATCGCTCGCCCGCAGCGCGGCGAGGGCGGGCCGCCCTGGTCCGCGCGGCTCCCCGGCGGGTGGTCCTGGCCCGGAGGTCGCGGCTGGTGCAGCGGCTGCAGCCGCGGCCACAGCGGCCCTGGTGGGGGCACGGCGAGCTCGCAGCGAGCTTCGTGCTCGTCTTCCCGCTGCTCCTCGCCTACGAGGTCGGCGTCCTGTTCGCCGGCTCGGTCAACGGGGCCGACGTCGTCACGCGCCTCCTGTTCGCGGCGCTCGGCCGCCCGGCGTACCTCGCGCTCCACGCGGCGACCGCGATCGGCTTTCTGCTCTGGATCCGGCGCGGTGACCGCTGGTCCACGCTGCGCCTCGAGGTGGCGGCGCCGGTGATCCTCGAGGCGGCGCTCTACGCGCTCACGCTCGGCGGGCTGATCTCGCTCGTCCTCGATCGCGTGCTGGGCCTGGGGGTCTCCGCTGCCTCGGTCATCGGCGCGCTCGGCGCCGGCATCCACGAGGAGCTCGTGTTCCGGCTCGCGCTGCTCGGCGGGCTGGTCGCGCTCGCGCAGGACGCGGCGGCGGCCGCGCCTGCATCGCTCTGTGCGCGGCGGCCGCGCCTCGTGCTCGCCGGCGCGCTCGCCCTCTCGTCGGTCGCGTTCGCGGCCCTACACCACGTCGGCGCGCACGGCGAGCCGTGGACAGCGCACGCGCTGGCGTTCCGCGCGCTCGCCGGCGTCGCGTTCGGCCTGATCTTCTGGTTCCGCTCGCTCGCGCACGCGGTGTACGCGCACGCGATCTACGACCTGCTCGTCTACTGGCGGCCGTAGGCGACGCGCTCCGGCCGCCGCCGCGGGCCGCGGCGGGTCACTCGAGGCCGACGGCCGGGCCGTCGAGGTCCATGCGCCCGACGTAGAGCTCGAACTTCACGCGCTTGATCTGGTCCTGGTTGGCCTGCGACGGCAGGACCTGCAGCGACGCGAGGCCCATCTCGTACATGTTGATGCTGAAGATCGCCTTGTCGCGCTGCGGGTTCAAAAACTCGATCGAGCCGGTCTTCTGCGCCTTCGGATCCGACTGCCCCTTCATCACGTACTGATCGTGCCACTTGAGCAGCTTGTCGGCGTACTCGAGCGCGATCGTGCCGGTGATGTTCGGGAACTCGATCTTCGTCGGCTCGATCTGCGGGAACCGATCCTGGCCCGTGTAGAGCTTCTTCACGCCCTGCTTGATCGTGAAGGCCTCGATCTTGTTCGTGTACTTCATCTCGTCGATGCCGTCGATGTTGAGGCGGAAGCCCGACGACATCCACATCTTCTGCTTCTTGCCGAGGTTGCCCTGCGCCATCGCGCTGCCCGGGAGCTTCGTGGCGCGCACGAACTCCGGCTGGATCTTGATCTTCATGTACGCCGCCTCTTTCGACGAGCCGTCGAGGGCGGGGAACGAGGTCTCGGTGATCAGCGCCTCGCGGAACTCGTGCTCGAACGTCTTCTTCAGGTTGAAGTTCGCGTGGCTGATCGAGCCGTTGCGGCGGTCGTACTTCTTCTTCCACGAGCCCTGGATCCAGCGCAGGATGTCGTTCGCGCCGGAGATGCCGAAGTCGATCGTGAACGGATCGATGTCGACGACGGACGTGTGCTTGATCCGCTGGTTCGCGGGCCCGACGGGCTCATCGACGAGCTGAGCCTTGGCGAACCCACCGTCGACCGACTTCAGGTATGCGGTGGACGCATGGCCGTCGATCAACAGCTCGAAGTGGCCGGAGGTGTACGAACGCTTGTCCAGGGTCATGGGCGAGCCTCAGCTTAACGCAACCTCTTACGGACGCTGGCGCCTGGATCCCCCCGACGAGGTCCGCGGCTCCCACGCAAGACGGAGGGCCTGCGATCCCCAGCGAGCTTCGTACCCCCAAACGCACGTGATCTTGCCCCATTAAGCGAGCCGCCCGGAGCCGGACGGTCGGGCTTTACGTGCGTGGGCCGGCACGGGGCTTGTACAATCGGCCCACCATGCGCGTGCCGGCTCTGCTCCTCGTCCTCTTGCT
>Ga0247790_10000261_pt1 | contig 24007 bp, 19 predicted proteins | sample UWRJS171409R4_FD_179913 | JGI IMG/M metagenome (GOLD analysis project Ga0247790, IMG submission 179913) | Soil microbial communities from Arlington Agricultural Research Station in Wisconsin, United States - UWRJ-S171-409R-4 | ecosystem: Environmental > Terrestrial > Soil > Agricultural land... | reverse complement strand
GCCAGCTGCGCAGGGCGCCACGGTCAACGTGGGCCTGCCGAGCGGCGCGGGCGACGCCGACTACGCCGCGGTGTTCGATCACGTGTTCGTCCCGGCGCTCGAGCAGTTCCGGCCCGACCTCGTCCTGATCTCGGCCGGGTTCGACGCGTTCGAGCACGATCCGCTCGCGGGCATGCGCGTCACCCACGCGGGGTTCGCGGCGATGGCGCGCCGGCTGCGGGCGGCCGCCGAGCACCACGCGGCGGGCCGCCTCGTCGCGGTCCTCGAGGGCGGCTACGACCTCGACGGGCTCGCGGGCGGCATGACGGCGGTCCTCGAGGCGCTGGCGGCGCCGGCGCCGGAGGCGGGCCCGACGCCGCCGCTCGCCCCGCTGCCGGCGGCGGGTGGTGTGCGGGCGGCGATCGATGCGACGCTCGCCGCGCACGCGGCCGCGGGCGTCCCGATCCCGCGACCGGCGAGCACGTGACCCTGTTCGGCGGGCGCTACACGCTCCTGCGGCGCCTGGCGGTCGGCGGGATGGCCGAGATCTACCTGGCGCGCCAGGCGGCGCGGGCGGGCTTCGAGAAGCTGGTCATCCTCAAGCGGCTGCGCGCCGAGCACGCCGCGGATCCGCGGATCGTGCAGATGTTCGTCGACGAGGCGCGCATCGGCGCGCTGCTCGGCCACCCGAACATCGTCCACGTCTACGATGTGGGCGAGCACGAGGGCATCCCGTTCATCGCGATGGAGCACATCCTCGGCGAAGAGCTCAACGAGCTGTGCCGCCGCGGGATCGCGCACAAGAGCTTCTTGCCGCTCGAGCACGCCGTCGAGCTGATGCGCCAGGCGGCGATGGGCATGGGCTACTTTCATAGCCGGCGCGGCGCCCTGGACGGCGCGGAGGCCGAGCGGCCGCTCGAGATCGTCCACCTCGACATCTCGCCGTCGAACCTGCTCGTCACGCAGGACGGCTTCCTCAAGATCATCGACTTCGGGATCGCGAGCGCGCGCGGCCAGCGCCACCGCGGCGACGTCCTCCCCGGCAAGCTCGGCTACATGTCGCCGGAGCAGGCGGCGCGCAAGGCGGTCGATCGCCGGAGCGACATCTTCTCGCTCGGCATCGTGCTGTACGAGATCACCGTCGGCAAGCGGCTGTTCCGCGGCTCGGCGCGCGACGTGATCGCGAGGCTCACCGAGGGCCAGATCGAGCCGCCGACGTCTGTCCGGCGCAAGTTCCCGGCGGCGCTCGAGGCGATCGTGATGCGCGCGCTCGCGCGGAGCCCGGACGCGCGGTACCAGAACGCGTACGATCTGGCCGACGATCTCGAGGCGTTCCTGCAGGGCGCGCAGCTGCGCTCGGGGCCGGTGCGCATCGCGCGCTACCTCGACGCGCTGAGCCAGGCGGCCGGCGGACCGCGGCGGCCGGAGCTTTTGCCCGAGGCCGAGACGCGCGGCGCGGCGGCCGCCGCTCGGGACGGCGGGCGCGGGACGCTCGAGGCGTACGCGCCGGCCCCGGCGAAGGAGTGGGAGGACGCCGAGCAGCCGGAGGCGGACGTCGCGGCGGCGCTCGGGCTTGATCTGGCCGAGCTGCGCGCGCTGCGCACGCCGCCGCCGCTGCCGGGCGGTGGAGAAGGCGAGGGCGAGGCAGACGCGACGGCGCCGCTGGATCGGATCGACCCGGAGGAGCTCGAGCGCCCGAGCGCCGCGACGATCGACGACGAGGACGACGACGACGACGACGTGCCGGCGCCGGGGGCGGTCGCCGCGCCTGCGGTGCCGCTGCCTGCCGCGCCTGCGCCGCTCGGGGGCCCGATGGCCTCGCCGCTGGCGGCCGGGAGCGGGCCGGGCGGCCCGGGCGCGCCGGACGGCGAGCCCGGGTGGCTGGTCGTCGGGCCACCGCCCGGGAGCCTTCTGCCGTACAGCCCGCCGCCGCCGGGCCTCGCGCAGCGGCTGCCGTGGATCCTGGTCGGCGCGCTCGGCATGGCCGTGATGGCACTCCTGGCGTATATCGTCGTAGGCGCGTGAACCCGAGGATCGTCACCCTGTCGCTGCTCTTCGCGGCGGCCTGCTCCGACGAGGATCGCAGGCCGCAGGTGCGCACGACCGAGCCGCAGCGGCCCCGCCGCGAGATCGATCCGCCAGCGGGCACCACGGTGCGCTCGCTGCCGCCGCACGCGATCCGCGCCGATGGCGTCGGCCCGTACCGGCTCGGCGAGAAGGTGTCGGCGGTGATGGCGCAGCTGCGGTCGGGGCCGCGCATCGCGCGCTTCGAGATCCCGGGCGTCGTGAGCACGAGCGTGATCCGCGCCGAGGAGGAAGACGCCGTCCTGATCGGCGGCGAGACCACGAGCACCACGACGTTCGTCGCGGTCGTCGGCGCCGAGGTCGCGCGCACCGACTCGAACGTCCACGTCGGCTCGACGGTGGACGAGCTGGTGCGGGGGATCGGCCCCCTGTTCGAAGATCCGGAGCACGCGCGCGATCCGCGGCTGGTCGTGCCGACGGCGCTCCGCAACGCCCGCGTCGTGCTCGCGCGCGATCGGATCGCCGCGTTCGTGATCGCGATCGCGCCCGAGCGCGCGCCGATCAAGGTGGGGCCACAGCCGGAGGCCGCGTGCAAGCGGCCCGAGCCGTCCAGCAAGAAGCAGCTGGGCGCGTGCCTGTCGGGGGTCGGCGAGATCGTCGAGGTCGGGGGCGACGAGATCGTCGTGCACCCGCCCGACTCCGAGCGCGTGCTGTACACGCTGCGCGCGCCGGGCCTCGTGTTCGCCGCGCCGCTCCGCAACCCGAGCGACGGGCGCGACGAGCTCGTCGTCGTGACGCGGTCCGACGAGTCGCACCGCCGGACGTGGACCCTGGTCGCGTACCGGCTCGAGGGCCCCCGGATCCAGCGCGTGATCGACCAGGAGCTGTACACGCTGACGGCGATGCAGAGCCGGTGGATCGGCGCGGAGCTTGGCGACGTCGATCTGTACCTCGAGCTCGCGAGCGAGCCCGAGGCGATCGAGGTCGGGGGGCTCCTCACGACGCGCGCGGGACAGCACGTACGCGATGTGGCGCTACTCTCCCCCAAGGTGGTCACGCGGCGCCACCACAAGCCGGGCCCGGGCGAGCCGGCGGATGCCAAGGCCCCGGCCGGCGGCAGCGCCGCGGCGGCCGCCCCGCGGAGCGATTAGGGGGGGGGCCCTTTGCCCGACCTCCTTTTTTTCGGCACAATGATCACTCGTGTCGCGCTGCCGCGCTTTCATAGATCGCGCTCGTGACGCTCGCGCTCGTCCGCGGCGCGGGGAGCCTGCCGCGTGAAGTTCCTCTGCGATCAATGCAAGACCCGGTACTCGATCTCCGACGATCGGGTGCACGGAAAAATCCTGAAGATCCGCTGCAAGGGTTGTTCGAACATCATCACCGTCCGCGAAGGGATGCCGCCCCCGGAGGATGATGCTGCGGCCGGGCCGGAGTCCGACGATGCCCCGCGCGGGCAAAAGTCGACCATCGCCCCGGAGATCCAGTCCGAGGCGCCGGCGGATCCGGCTGCGCTCGCCGGGGCCCCGCCGGACAGCGCGCTCGGCGCCGCGTTCGCGTCAGCGATGACCAAGCCGACGCCCGCCCTCGATCAGGAGTGGTACGTCTCGAACGAGGGCGCGCAGGAGGGGCCGTTCTCGCTGGCCGACGCGCAGCGCTGGATCTCCGAGAAGCCGCCCGACGCCGAGCTCCACTGCTGGAGCGAGGGCTTCGACGACTGGCTCCCCGTCGACAAGGTCAACCACTTCCGCGGGCTGCGCAAGAAGGCCACGCCGCCCGCGCCGCCCGGTGCGCCGGCGGCGTTGCCGCCGCGGGCGATCCTGGCCGCTGCGCCGGGCGCGGGGCCGGAGACGCTCCGCGGCGCCGCGCTGCGGGGCGAGGTGCCCAAGCCGATGTTCGCGTCGTCGATGGCGCAGGTCGAGCGGGGCACGAACGGCATGCCGGCGGGGATGCCGGTGCCAGCGAACGGCGCGGCGCCGCTCCAGGCCAAGACGTCGCGCGGCACGATCCCGCCCGGCGCGGCGCGGCTCCGGCCGTTCGATGTCAACGACGAGTCGGAGACGCAGCTCGAGTCGGGCCTGGGCGACGCGGCCGACGCGACGCAGCTCGAGCCGGGCCTCGCCAACTTCGGGACCGATCAGGCCGCGGCGGGGCCGACGTTCCCGGGCGCGGCGGGGCCGATGTTCCCGTCTTCCGGGGCCGCGGCGGGGCCCGCGTTCCCGGCGGCGGCGCCCGCGGCGGGGCCCGCGTTCCCGTCGGGGCCGGCGTTCCCGTCGGGGCCGGCGTTCCCGACCTCGGAGGGTGGCGGTGACGGCGACGATCTCGAGATCGCCGAGGTGTCGCGCGTCGTGAAGCTCACCGATCTCGCGAAGGACGCGGCCCGCGCCGCCGCGGCCGAGACCGCCTGGCCCGCGCCCGAGGCGGCGCCCGCGGCCGCGGAGCCGCCCGCGCTCGCCGCGGCCCGCGCCGTCGTGGCCGCGCGGCTCGAGCAGCTGCGCCCTGCTGCCGAGCCTGCGCCCGGGGGCCCGCCCGGCGAGGCGGCGCTCCAGCCGGTGCCCGAGCTACCGCCGCCCGCGCCGCCGCGGCGCGGGGCGATCGCGCTGATCACCGGCGCGGTGGTGCTCATCGGCGTCGCCGTCGCGGTCGTGTTCTTCGTGCTCACCGGCGAGGACGAGGCCCGCACGCGCCTCGGCAAGGTCGAGGAGATCGACACGACGCGCCCCGACGAGGTGCGCACGAATGGCAGCGGCGGCGGCTCGGGCTCGGCCACCGATGCGGCGGGGAACCCGCTCGGGCCCAAGCCTTGGAAGCGGCCCGGGAGCGGCGGGACGACGGGCCCGGTGCAGACGCCGACCCCGCCGTCCGACGTCGGCAAGCTCGAGGCGCGCGAGATCGAGGAGATGGCCGGCAAGAACGCGTCGATCACGCAGCGCTGCTACATGCGCTCGCAGCGCGGCGCAGACGGCATCCTGATCGGCGACGTGAAGAAGATCCAGGTGACGCTGACGGTCAGCAGCGACGGCCTGGTGACCGACGCGCAGCTCTCGGACAACCACGCCCAGAACTCGCTCGGCAAGTGCCTGATCACCGCGATCAAGTCGTGGAAGTTCCGCCAGTCGCCCGGCGGCACGTTCCGCTTCGTCCTGCACTTCGGCTAGCGGCCCGCGCGGCCGCGCCCGCGGCGCTCGCTACGGGATCGCGTCGATCTGCGTCTCTGCCACCGGCGCGTTGATGAGCATGATCTCCGGCGCGCCGCCGGCCGTGAAGCCGCCGAACTTGAAGCACTCCTTGTCCTCGGCGCTCTTGCACTCGTACGCGCCGGGATCCGTACACACGGGGAGCCGCGCGCAGGTCCGCGCCTTGCCGAAATCGAGGGTCATCAGCCGGAGCGGCCCCTCGAACCGCTCGGCCGGCAGGCCGAGCGCCTCCCCCAGCTTGACCGGATCGTGGCGATCGCCGGTCATCGACTGTTTCACTTTCTCCCCGAGGGCGCCCGCGGGCGCGGCGAACACGTAGCACGTGTCCCCGCTCTTGTTGCAGCGCCCCCACTTCTTCGCCCCCGGGCTGACGACGTACTTCTGGTAATCCGCCTCCTTCATCAACCAGGAGGCCCGCCCGTCGGGGAAGCTGGTCGCCAGGTGCTGCGCGATCGGCACCGTGCTGTCGTACTTATCGCCCTGGACGCGCTCGTCGGCGTCGCGGCTGATGGCGGCCTGGTACGCGTCGCAAATCGACACCCCCGCGGACGGCTGCGGCCCCTCGGGCGGCGGCTTGGGGCCGCAGCCGGTCACCGCCGCCAGGAGAACGAGGCCGCGCACGGTCCACCCACCGATGAGCTTCATGCGCCGAACATACACGCGCGAGCCGCGATCGCGCGGCGCCTGCGGCGCCCGATCAGGGGGCCCGGCTCGCCAGCTCGCCGACGACATCCGCGAGGATCTCCGTCGCCGCGGCGACCTCCTCGGCGGTCGTGTCGAGCCCGAACGACAGCCGGGCCATCCCGGTGTCCGCGGGAAGGCCGATCGCCTCGAGCACCGCCGATGGCTTGCTGTCGCGCTCGGCGCACGCCGAGCCCGTCGAGATGTACACGCCCCGGCTCGCCAGCACGGTGCGCAGCGCCGACGCCGGGACGCTCGGGAAGCCGAGCGCCAGGATGTGCGGCGCCCGCCGCTGATCGGGCACGAGCTGGCGGAACGCCGCGCCGCGCTCGGCGAGCCGCGCCGTCACGCGGCCCGCCAGCTCGAGCCACGTGGCGCGCGCGGCCGCGAGCGCCTGCGTCGCGCGCTCGGCGGCGAGGCCGAGGCCCGCCGCGCCGGGCGCGTCCTGCGTGCCGCCGCGCAGCCCGCGCTGCTGGCCGCCGCCGACCCACAGCGGCGCGAGCGCGGCGCCGGTGCGCAGCCACAGCGCGCCAGAGCCCTTGGGCCCGTGCAGCTTGTGGCCGGCGACCGCGAGCGAGTCGACGCCGAGCGCGTGGACGTCGATCGGGATCTTCCCGAGCGCCTGCGCCGCGTCGACGTGGAGGTGGCAGCCCGGCGCGCGCCGCCGCACCGCCGCCGCGATCGGCGCGATCGGCTGCACGACGCCGAGCTCGTTCTGCACCATCACGGCCGCGACGACCGCGGCGCCCGCCGCCGCCTCGGCGACCGCGTCGGGATCGAGCACGCCGTCGGGACCCGGCCCGATCGCGACGACCCGCCGGCCATCCGCGGCCAGCGCGGCGGCGGCGGCGCCCACGGCCGGGTGCTCGATCGTCGACACGACGACCGCGCCGTCCTTCGCGCGCGCGGCGCCGAGCACCGCGAGCGCGTCGGCCTCGGTGCAGCCGCTCGTCCAGATGATGTCGCCGTCGCCGCGATCGCCGAGCGCCGCGAGCAGGCGGCGGCGCGCCGTCTCGATGTGCGCGCGCGCCGCGGCGCCCTGCGGGTGCTGCGCGCTCGGGTTGCCCCAGGCCGTGCGCATGACCTCCGTCATGAGGGCGAGCACGTCGTCGGAGACGCGGGTCGAGGCGGCGTGGTCGAGGTAGATTGGCGGCTGCATCGTGTCCGGACTTGGCGTCTACCTCCACTTCCCATGGTGCCGCAAGCGCTGTCCGTACTGCGACTTCGCGGTCGAGGTCGGCGAGGTGCCGCACGAGCTGTACCTGGAGGCGATCCTCCGCGAGCTCGACGCGCGCGCGCCGGCCTTCGCCGCGGCCGGCGAGCTGGTGTCGATCTACCTCGGCGGTGGCACGCCGTCCCTGTGGCGCCCCGACTGCATCGCGCGCGCGATCGCCGCGATCCGCGCGCGGCTAGGTGCCGCGGGCGCGGGCGCCGCGGGCGCCGCGCCGCGCGAGGTGACGATCGAGGCGAACCCGACGGACGTTCTGCCCGCGAGCCTCGACGCGTGGCGCGCCGCCGGCATCGATCGGATCTCGATCGGCGTGCAGTCGCTCGAGCCGGCGGAGCTCGTCGTGCTCGGCCGCGATCACCGGTTCGGCGATGGCCTGGCCGCCGTCGAGCGCGCCCTCGCGCACGGCGGCTTCGCCGTGTCCGCCGACCTCATCCTCGGCGTCCCGTCCGGGAGCCGCGACACCGCCGCGTCGCTCCGCCGCATCGCGGACTTGCCGCTCGACCACCTCTCCGTCTACGAGCTCACGATCGAGGAGCGCACCGCGTTCGGCCAGCGCGCGCGCGACGGCCGCCTGGTCCCGCTCGACGAGGACGCCCTCGAGCGGCTCTACACGGCGGCGCACGCGGCGCTCACCGGCGCGGGCTTCGAGCACTACGAGATCAGCTCGTACGCGCGCCCCGGCCGGCGCGCCGTCCACAACGCGCGCTACTGGCGCGGCGAGCCGTACCTGGGCCTGGGCGTGGGCGCTGCGTCGCTCGAGGTCTTCGCCGACGGCGCGGGCGCGCGCGCGACGAACCCGCGCCGCGCCGCCGAGTACCTCGCCGCGCCGGGCGTGCCCGCCGAGGTCGTGCCGATCGATCCGGACGCGATGGCCGCGGACCGGGCCTGGCTCGGGATGCGGACGTCCGATGGCGTGCCCGAGGCGGCGCTCGCGCCCGCGCGCGGCGTCGCCGGCTGGCTCGTGGAGGCGGGCCTCGCCGAGCGCCGGGGCGGGCGCATCTGCCCGACACTGCGCGGATTTCTGTTCGCCGATCGGATCGCGGCCCGCATCGTGCAATGCTGGGGAGCGTGACGGCAGGGAGCCGTCTTTGTAAGCTGAGTCCTCGGAAACAGTCGTTCTGAGTGGCGTAACGGTCATGAGCAGCAGCACCGAGCTATCTCGCCGCGCGCGGAAGATCCTCCACGCGGTCGTGACCGAGTACCTCCAGGGCGGCGACGCGGTCGGCTCGCGCACCGTGACCCGGCGCCACGATCTGGGCCTGTCGGCGGCCACCGTGCGCAACGTGATGGCCGATCTGGAGGAGCTGGGCCTGCTCGAGCAGCGCCACTCGTCGGCGGGGCGCGTGCCCACGCCGTCCGGCCTGCGGTTCTTCATCGACAGCCTGCTCAAGGTGCGCGGGCTGTCGGTGCGCGAGAAGGAGGAGATCCGCGAGCGCGTGACGGCGCCGACCCCGGCGGAGGTGGTCCAGCGCGCCTCGCGGCTGCTCAGCGATCTCACGCAGCACGCGTCGGTGATCGTCACCCCGGATCCGGATCACCTGCGCCTCGCCCAGATCGAGTTCGTGCCGCTGCGCGACGGCAAGCTGATCGCCGTCCTCGTCACCGCCGACGGCCGGATCGAGAACCGGCTGATCATCGATGACGTGGACCCGCGGCGGCTCGAGCCGATCCACAACTACCTGAACGAGCTGCTCTCGGGCATGACCTTGGACGAGGTCCGCGAGCGCGTGATCCGCGAGCTCGGCGAGGACAAGAACCGGTACGACGAGTCGATCGCCGCGGCGCTCCGGCTCGGGCGCGCGGTGTTCGTCGAGCGCCCCGAGCGCGCGGCGGACGTGGTCGTCAGCGGCCAGGCGAACCTGCTCGACGACACCGTGGCGCAGGACCGCCTGCGCGAGCTCCTCCGCACGCTCGAGGACAAGGAGACCCTGATCCGGCTCCTCGATCGCACGCGGCAGGCGGCCGGGCTCCAGGTGTTCCTCGGTGCGGAGACCGCGCTCTCGGCGCTCGCCTCGTCCTCGGTGATCGCGGTGTCGTACGGGCCCGAGGAGCAGCCGATCGGCGCGCTCGGGGTGATCGGCCCGATGCGGATGAACTACGGCAAGGTGATGGCCGTCGTCGACGTGACCGCGGAGGCGGTGACCCAGCTGCTCGCGGAGCTGGGGGGGCAGGGATAGCGCCCGCGTTACTGGTCCCCGCGCACAAACGTGGTTATGGTCGCAAGCGATGAGCGCAGATGCCAACCAAGACGACCCTCGCACCGCGACCGAGCGCGCCGCCGCGGCCGACGGCACGGACGACGTGATCCCCGTCGAGGTCGTGCCGCCGCAGGACGGCGGGGGCGCGGATCCGGGCGGAGCGAGCCTCGAGTCGAAGATCGCCACGCTGGAGAAAGAGAAGAAGGAGAACTGGGAGCGCTACCTGCGCACGGCGGCCGATCTCGAGAACTTCCGCAAGCGGCAGCGCCGCGAGCTCGAGGACGCGCGGTTCGAGGCCAAGAGCAAGGTCTTAAAGGAGATGCTGCCCGTCGTGGACAACCTCGAGCGGGCGATCGAGCACGCCTCGCAGCAGGCCGGGGCCAGCCCGATCATCGAGGGCGTGCAGCTCGTGCTGCGCCAGTTCATGTCGGCGTTCGAGCGGCTCGACGTGACCCCGATCGAGGCGGCCGGCCAGCCGTTCGATCCGAACCTCCACGAGGCGATCTCCCAGGCCGAGAGCGACCAGCCGCCCGGTACGGTCGTCCAGGTGCTGCAGCGCGGGTACCGCTCCGCCGAGCGCCTCCTCCGCCCGGCGCTCGTCGTGGTGGCGAAGGCGTCGACGAAGACGGCAGAATGATCCGGCGATGACACGCGTCGTCGGCATCGACCTCGGGACGACGAACTCGTGCGTGGCCGTCATGGACGGCGACGCGCCGGTCGTGATCGCCAACTCCGAGGGCTCGCGGACCACGCCGTCGGTGATCGCGTTCGCGCAGAGCGGCGAGCGCCTGGTCGGCCAGGCCGCGCGCCGCCAGGCGATGACGAACGCCGAGAACACGGTGTACGCCGCCAAGCGGCTCATGGGCCGCAAGTTCGACGACGACGAGGTGCAGCGCCACCTCCTGACGTGCCCGTACGAGGTCGTGAGCGCCGACAACGGTGACGCGCACATCCGCATCCGCGGCCGCGACTTCTCGCCGCCCGAGATCTCGGCGCTCGTCCTCCAGAAGATGCGGCAGACCGCCGAGGACTGGCTCGGCGAGCAGGTCACCGAGGCGGTGATCACCGTCCCGGCGTACTTCGACGACTCCCAGCGCCAGGCGACCAAGGACGCCGGGCGGATCGCCGGGCTCAACGTGCTCCGGATCGTCAACGAGCCGACGGCGGCCGCGCTCGCGTACGGCGTCGAGACCGAGCACGCGCAGCGCGTGGCGGTCTACGACCTCGGCGGCGGCACGTTCGACATCTCGATCCTCGAACTCCACGAGGGCGTGTTCCGCGTCCGCTCCACGGCGGGCGACACGTTCCTCGGCGGCGAGGACTTCGACAACGCGCTCGTCGAGCACCTCCTCACGACGTTCTCGACGCAGAACGGCGGCATGGATCTGCGCGGCGACCGCATGGCGCTGCAGCGGCTCAAGGAGGCCGCCGAGCGCGCGAAGATCGAGCTGTCGAGCGGGCTCGTCACGGAGGTCAACCTGCCGTTCATCGCGGCGGGCCCCGAGGGGCCGCGCCACCTGCAGCTCGAGCTGGGGCGGCACGATCTCGAGCGGCTGGTCGAGCCGCTCGTCGAGCTGACGCTCGATCCGTGCCGGCGCGCGCTCGCCGACGCGGGCCTTGCCCCCCGCGACATCGACGTGGTCATCCTGGTCGGCGGCCAGACGCGCATGCCGCGGATCCAGGGGCTGGTCTCCGAGATGTTCGGCCGCGAGGCGAGCCGGCGCGTCAACCCCGACGAGGTCGTGGCGATGGGCGCCGCGATCCAGGGCGGGGTCTTGACGGGCGAGGTGCAGGAGGTGCTGCTCCTCGACGTGACGCCGCTGTCGCTCGGCGTCGAGACGGCGGGCGGCGTGTTCACGCGCCTCATCCCGCGCAACACGGCGCTGCCGGCGCGCGCGACCGAGATCTTCTCGACGACGGTCGACAACCAGCCGTTCGTCGACATCCACGTGCTCCAGGGCGAGCGCGAGATGGCCGCCGACAACAAGTCGCTCGCGCACTTCGAGCTGACGGGCATCCCGCCCGCGCCGCGCGGCGTGCCCAAGATCGAGGTCGCGTTCGACATCGACGCCGACGGCGTGCTCTCCGTCTCGGCCCGGGACCACGGCACCGGCCGCAACACGCGCGTCACGGTGACGCCGACGACCGGCCTGTCCGACACCGACATCGACCGCCTGGTCGACGAGTCGTTCGAGATGGCGGACGCCGATCAGGTGCGGCGCGCGCTCGCGGAGGCTCGCAACAAAGGGGAGGGTCTGCTCTACTCCTCCGAGAAGGCCATGGAAGAGTTCGGCGTCATCCTGCCCGAATCCGAGCGCTCGCTCCTCGCCGCCGAGCTCGCCGAGTGCCGCGCGGCGCTCGAGGGCGATGACCTCGCCGTGGTCGAGCACGCCGTGGCCCGCCTCGAGGTGTCCGCCCAGCGGATCGGCGAGGCGATCTACGCGGCCGCAGAGACGGGCACCACCTGATGGCCCGCCGCAAGCGCGACTACTACACGGTCCTCGGCGTCCCGCGCGACGCGAGCGAGACCGACATCAAGCGCGCGTTCCGCGAGCTGGCGCGCCAGCACCACCCGGACGTCAACCCCGACGGCGGCGAGCGCTTCCGCGAGATCAACGAGGCGTACGCCGCCCTGTCCGACAAGGAGCAGCGCGCGCGCTACGACCGCTGGGGCCACCCCGACGACGGGCCCTCGGGCCTGGCGGCCGTGGTCGACGCCGCGCAGGACATCATCAACGACGTGTTCCGCCGCCGGCGCGAGCGGCAGAAGGGCAAGGACGTCCGCTACACGCTCGAGGTGACGTTCGAGGAGGCGGTGTTCGGCGCGGACAAGGCGATCTCGCTGCCGGCGGACGCGAGCCAGCCGGCGCGCGCCGCGCGCGAGATCCACATCGTGGTCCCGCCGGGCATGAAGGACGGCACGGTGAAGACGCTCAGGGGCGAGGGCGAGCCGGGTCGCGGCGGCGCCCCGAGCGGCGATCTCCACGTGCTGATCCGGATCGCCGAGCACGCGCAGTTCCAGCGCGACGGCCAGGACATCCGCAGCGAGCAGACGGTCAGCTTCGCGCAGGCGGCGCTCGGCGCGGTGATCGACGTCTCGACGCTCGACGGCCCGCTCAAGGTGCGGATCCCGGAGGGCACGCAGCCGGGCCGCGTGCTCCGGATCCGCGGCAAGGGCATCCCGCAGGCGGCGGGCAAGAACGCGCCGCGGGGCGATCACCTCGTGACCGTGCAGATCGAGGTGCCGACCGAGCTGACGCCGCGGCAGCGCGAGCTGATCGAGGAGCTGGCGCGGGCGTTCGGCGAGCAGCATGCGATCAGCGCGCCGGCGCGCAAGGGCCTCCTCGATCGGGTGCGCTCGCTGCTCGACGAGTAGCCGGCGGCGCGAGGCAGGCAAAAGAGCAGGCCATGGGGAGCCGGCGCGGCGCGAGGGTTTCGGCGAGGCGCGCGCGAGCTGGCAAGGCTGTGCTCGGGGCCGTGCTCGGGGCCGGGCTCGGAGGCGTGCTCGGGGCCGTGCTCGGGGCCGTGCTCGGGGCGTGCGGCGCGCGCCCGCCGCAGCCGAGCTGGATCGAGGAGGACGCGCCGCGCGTCGGCGAGCGCCACGCGGCGCGCCCGGCCGCGCCGGTGGATCCGGCCGCGGCGGTGGATCCGGCGGCGGGGGCCGCCGCGGCGCCGCCGAAGGTCGACCTCGCGCAGCTCCTGGCCGATCCCGCGCGGATCGACGCGCGGATCGACGCGCTCGACGAGCCGGCCGTCCTCGCGGCGCTCCAGCAGGCCGGCAGCGCGGCCCCGGCGGCGCGGCTCGCGCTCCGGGCGGCGCGGCTCGCGTACCACCGCGGCGACGCCGCGGCCGCGCGCGCGATGGTCTTGCGCGGGCAGGCCGCGGCGCCTGCCCCGGGCGACGCGGCCGCGCGCGCGGAGCTCACCGCGCTCGGCGTGCGGCTCGCGCAGCCGGCTGTGGATCCAAAGCAGATCGCCGTCCTCTTGCCGCTGACCGGCCGGTTCGCCGCGCTCGGCGCCGAGCTCCGGCTCGCGATCCAGCTCGCGCCCGCCGCGGGCACGAGCTGGCTGTTCCTCGACACCCGCGGCGAGGCCGACGCCGCGGCGGCCGCCGTCGGCGAGGCGATCGCCAAGGGCGCGCTCGCGATCCTCGGCCCCGTCGGCGATCGCGAGGCGCTCGCCGCGGCGCGCGCGGCGGCGCTCGCCGGCATCCCGATCGCGCTGCTCGCGCCCGCCGACGGCGCGGACGCCGCCTCCGGCGTGTTCCGCGTGGTGGGCTCGCCCGCCGACGAGGGGCGCGCCGTCGCGCGGCTCGCCGCTGCCCAGGGCTTCCCCACCGTCGCGGTGCTCGCTCCGCGCGACGACGTCGGCCAGGAGGCGGCGGACGCGTTCACCGCCGAGGCGCGGCGCGGAAAGCTCGCCGTCACCGCGCAGGGCACCTACGATCCGACCGGCGGCAACCTCGAGCCGGACGTGAAGGCGTTCCTGAACCTGGTCCCCGCGAGGAACCCGCGCCTCGCCGCGCACCTCGCGCGCCACGGCCCGCGGGGGGTGACGACGTTCTCGCCCGACATCCCGTTCTCGCTGCTCTATGTCCCCGATCGGCACGATCGCGCCGCGCTCGTCGCCGCGTTCCTGCCGTACTTCGGCGTCGAGCTCCGCACCACGGACTTCCCCGATCCGGCGCGGCTCGCCAAGAAGCACGGCGGCAACCTGCCGCAGGTCGTGCAGCTCGTCGGCGGCGCGGGCTGGAACCACCCGACGTTGCCCGTGCGCGGCGGCGCGGCCGTGCAGGGCGCGATGATCGTCGACGTCTTCCCCGGCGCGCTCGGCGCCGATACGAGCGCTGCGTTCGCCGCCGCGTTCCAGCAGCGGAGCGGCCGCGCGCCGACCGCCGCCGCGGCCGAGGCCCACGACGCCGCGGCGCTGATCGCGCGCGCGCGCGCCGAGGCCGCGCCAGCGGTGGCGCGGGCGAGCGCCGGCGGCGCCACCGGCGGCGGCCGCGGCACGATCGACGCCCGCGCGCCGATGCGCGCCGCGCTCGCGCGCGCCCGCCTCGACGACGGCGCGTGCGGCCCGGCGGCGATGGGCCCCGACGGCGAGCTCGCCCGCGCGCCGATCGTGCTCGAGGTCGCCGGTGATCAGCTGATCCTCGCGCCCTGAGCCGCGCGCGCTACGCGCGCGCTGAGCTCCCTGAGCCGCGCGCGCTGCGGGCGTGCCGCGCGCGCTGCGGTTCGCGCGCGCGCCGGGGCGCTTTTCGCCCCGCGCGGGGTAAGCTCTCCGCGCGGTGCCGCTGTCCTCGCGCGAAGTCTCGATCCACCTCGCGCTGTTCCTCGCGTCGTGCGTGACGACCTGTGTGCATGGCGCCCTGGACTCCGAGTCGGGGTGGGTCGGCGGCCTGGCGTTCTCCGCCACGCTGATGGGCATCCTCGTCTGCCACGAGGCCGGCCATTACTTCGTCAGCCGCCGCCACGGCGTGCCCACCTCGCTGCCGTACTTCATCCCGCTGCCGCCGTACCTCACGCTCGGCACGATGGGGGCGGTGATCCGCATGGACGAGCCGATCTCCGATCGCAACGCCCTGTTCGACGTCGGCGCGGCCGGCCCGATCGCCGGGCTCGTCGTCGCGATCCCGCTGCTCGTCGTCGGGCTCACCCTGTCCGAGCTCCGCGTGCCCGCGCCGGATGCCATGATCGAGGGCAACTCGATCCTCTACGCGGCGCTCAAGTACGCCGTGTTCGGGCGGTGGCTGCCCGGCGACGGCCTCGACGTGCAGCTCCACCCGATGGCGCTCGCCGGCTGGTTCGGCCTGCTCCTCACGATGATCAACCTGATCCCGATCGGCCAGCTCGACGGCGGCCACGTCGCGCGCGCCGCGCTCGGCGAGGCGCACGAGCGGTGGTCGGCGCGGCTGCACGTCGCGCTGCCGGCGATCGGCCTCGCCGTCGGCCTCGTCATGCTCGCGCTCGCGCTCGACGCCGGCAAGGACATCACAGGCGCGCTCCTGTATGCGTTTCACGGCCTGGGCTCGTGGCTCGTCTGGGCGCTCCTCCTCGGCCTCATGCGGTGGCGGGCCGGCGAGTACCACCCGCCCGTCGGCGACGCGCCGCTCGATCCATCGCGCCGCCGCCGCGCGATCGGGATGCTGATCGTGTTCGTGCTGATCGCGACGCCGGTGCCGTTCCGGCCGGTCCTGTGACAGGATCGCCGCTGGCCGTGGCCGCCTCCGCTCCCGCGAGCTGTCCCAAGTGCGGCGCGCCACGGCGCGGCGAGCGGGCGTGCCCCCGCTGCGGGCTCTTCGCCGAGCGAATGGACGCGTACGCCGAGGCGGGCACCGCGGCGATCCCCGACGACGTCGCCGCCGCCTGGGAGCGCGTGCTCGAGGCGTGGGACGACGACGAGCGGCACGCCGCGCTGCTGCGGCGCGTCGCCCAGCACGACGCCTACGCGTGGGCCGCCGCCCGGTACCGCGACGCCAAGCGGGCCGCTCCCGCATCGCCCGCGCCGTTCCGGAGCTATCCGGACCACGCCGTCGACGCGATCGCCGATCGCCAGCTCGACCGCATGCGGCGCGCCGCGCTCGCGACGCTGTATGCCAGCGCGAGCGTGCCGGGCGCCCGCGCCGGGGCGCCGTACCGCGCCGCGACGGCCATCCTGGTGGTGCTCGTCTTCGCGGTCGTCGCGGGGCTCGCCTTCGCGACGGCGTTTCGGCGCCTTCCTCCCGCCGGTCCGGGTCAGGCCACGCCAGCCCAACCCGCGCGCCCGAAGTGAGGTAGTGTTCGACCGTGGCGGTCGTCGATTTCCAGGAGCGTCAGCTCACGCTGAAGCTCGTCTATTACGGCCCGCCGCTATCCGGCAAGACCAGCAACTTGCGCGCGCTGTACGCGGCCGTCGACAAGCTGAACCGCGGCCGGCTCATGACGCTCGACACGCGCGATGACCGGACGCTGTTCTTCGACCTGATGCCGATCTTCTTCCGCGCGTCGGGCTTCTCGTTCCGGATCAAGGTCTACACGGTGCCCGGGCAGCCGGTGCACGAGGCGACGCGCAAGGTCGTGCTCGCCAGCGCCGACGGGGTCGTCTTCGTGGCCGATTCGAGCCCCAAGGCGCGCCAGGAGAACGCCGCCTCCTGGCACAACCTGCTCGCGAACCTGACGGCGCTCGGGCTCGAGCGGCTGCCGATCGTCGTCCAGTACAACAAGCAGGATCTGCCCGACGCGGTGTCGATCGACGCCGTCGACCGGTTCGGCGACCCGCGCCGGCCCATCCAGGCGGCCTGCGCGAAGCGCGGCGAGGGCGTCGTCTCGACGTTCTTCCAGCTCGTGTCCCACGCATGGGACTACCTCGACCGCAATATCCGCGTGTCCCAGAAGCTCGGCATCGACGCCACGGCATTTCGTACGGCGCTCGAGGAGCACGTCGGGGTCGCAGAACCTGATAGACTCCCCGGGTGAGCGCGGGCTCAGGGCTCGATGATTCTCTCGAGCTAGGTCGCTTGGTCTCCCCGAGCGAGCTCGACGAGCTGGTGATCTCCGTCGGCCGCGCGATGGGTGGCGCCGTCGCGATCTACGATCGGGGCGGCCGCCGGCTCGCCGGCACCGACGAGGCCGGGGCGCCTACCGTGCCCTTCACGCACGCCGGCGAGGATCTCGGCCAGCTCGCCGCCACCGGGCCGCGGTCGGCCGTGGCGCTGACGCTCACCGCCGAGGTGCTCGATCTGCTCGTCCACCACGCGCACGCCCGCGAGCTCGGGGCCGTGACGCACGAGGAGGCGATGCGGCACACCTTCGCCGAGCTCCGGGAGCACAACCTGCGGCTCCAGCGCGCGGTCGCGCGGCTCGAGGAGCTGGATCGGCTGAAGTCGAACTTCCTCGCGACGATGTCGCACGAGCTCCGCACGCCCCTCACGTCGGTCATCGGGTACACCGAGATGATGGTCGAGGGCCTCGCCGGGCCGGTCTCCTCCGAGCAGCGCGAGTACCTGACGACGATCCTCGGCAAGGCGGATCAGCTGCTCTCGCTCATCACCGCTGTCCTCGACGTGGCGTCGCTCGAGTCGGGGCAGCTCGCGATCGAGCGCTGCGCGCTGTCGCTCGCCGACGTGGTCGCGAGCGAGGTGGCGACGATCCAGCCGCAGGCCGGCCGCCGCGGGATCGCGATCCAGCTCGACGCGCACGGCGAGACGACGATCGTCGGCGATCGGCGCAAGATCCGCCAGATCGTCTCGAGCCTGCTCTCGAACGCGATCAAGTTCACGCCGGATCGCGGGCGCGTCGGGGTCGCCGTGCGGCTGGGGCCGCTCGCGCCCGGCGAGCCCGGCGCGCCCGCGGTGCAGCTCGTCGTGACGGACTCGGGCATCGGCATCTCGCGCGATCAGGTGATGAAGATCTTCGAGCCGTTCTTCCAGGTCGACTCGTCGTCGACGCGCGCGTTCGGCGGCACCGGCCTCGGGCTCACGCTCGCCAAGGCGTACGTCGAGGCGCACGGCGGCCGGATCTGGGTCGACACCGCGCCGGGGCAGGGCTCGACGTTCACGGCGACGTTCCCGTCGCGATCGCCGGAGGGCGCGCCGGACGGTGAGGATCGCGGCGCGCCGGAGGCGGCGCCGGCCGGGTCTGGCGGGGCGGGGGCGGGGGCGGGGGCAGTGGCGGGGGCGGGAGGCGCGACGGCGTGATCCTCGCAGAGCTCTCGGTCGCGCTGCCGCTCGCGATCGCCTGCGTCGTGGTCGCGGGCTTCTGCTCCGGCACCGAGGTGGCGCTGTTCTCGCTGCGCCGGGTCGATCGCGAGCAGCTCACGCACTCCGATCTCGCGGTGGATCGCCGGATCCTGCGGCTGCTCGAGCGGCCGCGCGTCCTGATCGCGACGGTCCTGATCGGCAACCAGGCGTTCGGCGGGACGCTCGCGGCGATCGCGCTCGCGATCGTGCTCCAGGCCGGCTGGGTCGCGTCGCCGTGGGCCGCCGCCGGGATCGCGCTCGCGCTCGCGATGCCGCTCCTCGTCCTGATCGCCGAGGTGACGTCGAAGACGCTCGCCGCGAAGCACCCGCTCGCGTGGGCGCGCGCGTGCTCGCTGCCGCTCTGGCTGTTCGCGCTGCTCGTGACGCCGGTGCGCCTCGTGCTGCAGACCGTGGCGAACATCCTCTTGCGGCCGTTCGGCGAGGCGGCGCGCGCCAGGCCCGTGCGCGATCTCTCCGAGCAGGAGTTCCGCACGCTCGTCGACGCCGGCTCGGCGCAGGGCCAGGTCGACGCCCGCGAGCGGCGCCTCATTCACCGCGTGTTCGAGTTCAACGACAAGAACGTCGGCCAGGTGATGACGCCGCGTGAGCGGATCTTCGCGCTGTCGTACGATCTGCCGACGCAGCGGCTCGCAAAAGAGATCGCGGCGCGCGGCTTCTCGCGCGTGCCGATCTACCAGAAGTCGCTCGACAACGTCCGCGGCATCTTGAACGCGAAGGCGCTCGTGCGCGCCGCTGCCGGGCAGCCGCTCGGCCGGCCGCTCAACGATCTCCTGCACGAGCCCCTGTTCGTGCCGCGCACGACGCCGGTCAAGCGGCTGTTCCTCACGTTCAAGCAGAAGAAGGTCCACATCGCGATCGTCGTGAGCGAGTACGGCAAGGTGCTCGGCCTCGTCACGATGGACGATCTGCTCGCGCAGATCTTCGGCGTCCTGCGCGACGAGCGCGCGGATCTGCAGCAGTCGATCCCGCCCGGCAAGGTGCGCTCGGTGGCGGGGATCGCCGTGCCCGGCAGCGACAGCGGGCCCCTGACAGAGGCGGGCTCGTCGCCCGGCTTCGAGGCTGGCTCGTCGCCCGGCGCCCTGGCCGGCTCGTCACCCGGCGCCCTGGCCGGGGCGGCGCCTCGCGCGGAGGCGGCCGAGGCGGTCGGTGCCAGCGGCATGGGCCGCGGGCGCGGCGATCTGGGCGGCGACGACCGCCCGACGCACGCGCGCGACGACGTCACGCCGCCGGCGATCGACATCACCGAGCTCGCGCGCGAGCACGAGCAGGGGGGCGGCGGCTCGTGATGACGACGCAGACCCTCGCGCTCGTGCTCACCGGCTGCGTGGTCGTGCAGGGCTTCTTCGTCGCGTCGGAGGTGGCGCTGTCGGCCTGCGATCGCGGCCGGCTGCGCACGCGGGCGGCGGGCGGCGCGGCGCGGGCGGTGCGCGTCGAGCGCATGCTGGCGGTGCCGCAGGTGACGCTCGCGACGACGCTGGTCGGCGCGAACCTGGCCACGCTGGTCGCGGTGCTCGCGATCGGGCTCGAGCTCGCCGAGCGCGGCGAGCGGCTCCTGTGGGCGCCGCTCTTCGCGGTGCCGCCGCTGCTCGTGCTCGGGCACCTCCTGCCCAAGACGATCGTCACGGCCCACGCCGACAAGATCGTCGAGCTGGTGGCGACGCCGCTGCGGCTCATGTCGTTCCTGCTCCGGCCGATCGTCGCCGTCGTCGGGGCGTACGCTTCGCTCCTCACGCGGGTGACGCGCACCGATCGCAAGAAGGCGTTCGTGACGCGCGACGAGCTGGCGCTGCTCATCGAGAGCGAGCCGGAGACCGACAAGCCGGAGATCAGCACCGACGAGCGCGAGATGATCGCGAACGTCTTCGAGCTGTCCGAGTACAAGGTGGAGGAGCTGATGGTGCCGCTCTCCGAGGTGACGGCGCTCCCCGAGGACGCGCTGATCTCGGAGGCCGCGCTCGAGATCGCCGACAAGCAGCACTCGCGGCTGCCGATCTACCGCTCGCGCGTCGACGACATCGTCGGCATCGTCCACATGTTCGATCTCCTGCAGGCGGCGAGCAAGAGCGAGTCACAAAAGCCCATCGCCTCGCTCGCGCACCCGCCGACGTACGTGCCGGAGACGATGAAGGCGAGCGATCTGCTCGTGCAGCTGCAGACCGAGCAGACGCACCTGTCGATCGTCGTGAACGAGTACGGCAGCGCCGTCGGGATCTGCACGATCGAGGATCTGCTCGAGATCATCGTCGGCGACATCGACGACGAGTACGACACCGAGCCGTCGCCGATCCGCGTCGAGCGCCCCGGCGTGTGGCGCGTCGAGGCGCGCACGAGCGTCGCCCGGCTCAACGCCGAGCTCGACCTCGGGCTGCCCGAGAGCGACGACTACGAGACGATCGCGGGGCTGCTCATCGAGCGGGTCCGGCGCATCCCGGACCGCGGCGAGACGCTCGCCCTGCCCGGGCTCGTGATCGAGGTGATCGCGGCGACCGATCGGGCGATCGAGGCCGTACGGATCACGAAGCGGAAGAAGTGAGCCGGCGGATTCCGGATCGCGCACGCGCAAGGTTCGGCCGGTCCAGCAGGAGCAGCACGCGCACTCATGCCGCGGCTCGCGATGGCGGCCGCTGTGCACGCCGGGGTTGCGTTTGAGCAATGGCTACTTGGAATCTCCCCACCATCTGCCCAATGCCTGACAATATCGGCCTAGTCTTCGAGATCGAGTTTTACGTCGCCGTTGCGAAGGGCGGCTTCCACCGGAGCTGGCGAGCGAGAGCGTCTTCTTCTTCTGCGCGCGTGCTCGGGTCCTGTTCGTCGACGCGGCTGCTGGCGGGCGGTCGGCGCGGGCGCCGGAGCAGCGCGGGCAGCGCGGGCAGCACGATCGCGCCTCGGCTTACGGGAACACCTGCGCGGTGTAGAGCTTCTCGGGCGGATCGGCGTGCCCGGCGAGGTTGTTCAGGAGGTAATCGAGGTTCGCGTCCCAGGCGTCGAGGTGCACCTCGACCAGCGCCACCGCCGCGGCGGTGGCGGTCGACGGCGCCTTGAAGAAGTAGTTGGCCGTCGTGACCGAGCTGTGTGCCGGGACGTTCGCGATCACGGTGGTCGTCAGGATAGCGGCGCTGAACGGGCCGGCGGCGGCTGCAGCGACCGTCGCGCCGTTCATTCCCTGATAGTGGATCTGCACGTTCTTCATGTTCAGATCGCCGTTATTGGTCACGGTGATCTTGAATGCCCATACTTCGTTGATGTTGACCGCGCCGGCCGTGCCGGGTGGCTGTACGACGAGCGAGCCGATGGTCAGGGTCACATTGGCAGCTGGATAGCCCTGGATCGCAGCTGCAAAGTCATTGAAAAACGCCATGATTGTCTCCTTTGAGTCCTGGATTGATGATCGACCGGCCACGCGTCATGGGTCGATGCTGTGCGGTCGACGTCGGGCTCGTGCATCGTCCGTACCGCTGCCCGCAGCCGCGAGGGGGCGGACGGGGCGCGTCCGTCGCGTTCCGCTCCTCGCGGATCTCTGCATGAATACGCCGCGCGATCGCCCTCGGGGGCCCGAATGCAGGATCTCCCGGTTCTGCGAAGACGCTGGATCCCGACACCTGCACGGCAGGCGCGGATTGCAGGCCCACCGGCAAAACATGCCAGCCACCGATGGCTCCTGGAGCTTTGTAGAGTCGCTGGCTACGGCGGGTGCGCGCGATCGAACGCGGCGAGGGCGGCTGCGAAGACGAGCTTTGTGGGGACGCCGTGCTGCCGCGCGGCGGCGGCGCAGGCCTCGTACTCGGGGGCGGCGTTGCGCAGCGCGCCGCCGTCCTCGGCGACCTTGATCGGGATCGCGCCGTAGCGCGTCTCGACGAGGACGGTGCGGCGCGCGAGCACCGCGCGCTGGCGGGATGCGTACCGGACACCGATCGTCGTGGTCTCGCGCAGGATCGCGGTCACCACGGCCGGGCGCGCCTCGGCGGTGGTGAGCGCCGACAGGAGCAGCGCCGGGCGGCCCTTCTTCATCGTGATCGGCGACCACCACACGTCGAGCGCGCCGGCGGCGAAGATCGCCTCGGCGGCCGGCGCGCATAGCTCGGGGGACATGTCGTCGATGTTGGCGTCGATCTGCCAGACCGTGTCGCCGGGCTCGGCGGTGTCGGCGGTGTCGGCGGCGGCGGCGGCGGCGGTGACGGCAGAGGCGGTGGCCGTGACCGCAGCGGCGGGGGCGAGCGCGGTCAGGCGGAGCACGTTCGGCCGGTCGGCGAGATCGATGTCGCCAGCGCCCCAGCCGATCGCGGCGGGGCGACCCGTGGGGGCCGGCGTCCAGGCGGTGACCGTCGCGGCGAGGATGGCGGCGCCGGTCGGCGTGCATAGCTCGCGGGCGAGGCCACCGTCGGCCATCACGCCACCGGCCTCGCGCAGCACCTCGAGGGCGGCGGGCGCGGGCACCGGCAAAAGGCCGTGCGAGCAGCGGAGGGTGCCGTGCCCCATCGCGACGCTCGCGCAGGTCACGCGCGAGGGCGCGAGCCAGTCGAGGGCCGCCGCGGTCCCGACGACATCGACGACCGAGTCGATCGCGCCGACCTCGTGGAAGGCGACGTCGTCGACGGTGGTGCCGTGCAGCTTCGCCTCGGCACGCGCGATGCGGTCGAAGATGTCGAGCGCCAGCCGCCGCGTGCCCTCGGTCAGCGCGGCCCCAGTGAGGCGGCGCCTGATGTCCGCGTAGTGGTAATGCGGATGCTTGTGGGCGTGCGCGTGGGAGTGATCCGCGCCGTGGTCGTGGTCGTGGTCGTGGTCGTGCGCGTGGTCATGCGCGTGGCCGTGGTCGTGGTCATGTCCGCGGTCGTGGTCATGCCCGCGGTCGTGGTCATGCCCGCGGTCGTGGTCATGCCCGCGGTCGTGATCATGCCCGTGCTCGTGGGCATGGCCGTGCTCGTGCTCGTGGCCGTGCTCGTCCGCGCCGCCCGCGCCCTCCTGGCCGCGATGCGCGTGCGGCGCGAGGCCGGCCAGCGTGCCGCCGGTGTCGACCTTGACGTCGACGGCGGCGATGCCGGCCTTGACGACGCGCGTGACGTGCAGCCGCTCCCGCCCGGCGCCGATCGCGTCGAGCGCCGCGCCGATCACGTCGACCGGGACGCCCAGATCGATCAGCGCCGCCAGCATCATGTCGCCCGCCGCGCCGCTCGCGCAGTCGACGTGCAGGTGCAGCCCACGCGGCCCCGGCGCCGTCTCCGGCACCTTCTGCGCCGTCACGGCGTCACCGCCAGGCGCGCCACCTTGACGGCCGCGACCGCCGCGCCGACGCCGTTGTCGATGTTGACCACCGTGATCCCCGGCGCGCACGACGTCAGCATCGCGCCGAGCGCGACCAGCCCGTCGACCGAGACGCCGTAGCCGACGCTGGTCGGCACCGCGATCAGCGGCTGATCGACGAGGCCGCCGAGCACCGAGGGCAGCGCGGCCTCCATGCCGGCGACCGCCACGACCACACCGGCCTGCCGGATCTCGGAGAGCCGCGCGAGCAGCCGGTGCAGGCCCGCGACCCCGACGTCCGAGATCCGGACGACAGGCGCGCCCAGGAACTCGGCGACCAGCGCCGCCTCCTCGGCGACGGGCAGATCGCTCGTGCCCGCGCACACGATCGCGATCGGCGCCGCGGCGGGCCGGCCGGCCGCCGCGCCGAGCGTCACGATCCGCGCGAGCGCGTGGACCTCCGCCTCCGGGCAGAGCGCGCGCACCGCGGCCGCCTTCTCCGGATCGACGCGGGTCGCGATCGCCGCGCCCTGGCCCCGCTGAAGCTCGCGCAGCGCCGCGGCGATCTGCTCGGCCGTCTTGCCGGCGCCGTACACGATCTCCGGGACGCCGGTCCGCAGCTCGCGGTGGTGATCGATCATCGTCGAGCCCACCGCGTGCGCCACCTCGGCGTAGGGGAGGGCGCCGATCTGGCGAGCTGCGTCCTCGGGGCTCAGCGCGCCCG
>Ga0247790_10000260_pt1 | contig 24183 bp, 21 predicted proteins | sample UWRJS171409R4_FD_179913 | JGI IMG/M metagenome (GOLD analysis project Ga0247790, IMG submission 179913) | Soil microbial communities from Arlington Agricultural Research Station in Wisconsin, United States - UWRJ-S171-409R-4 | ecosystem: Environmental > Terrestrial > Soil > Agricultural land... | reverse complement strand
AGCGCGACGCCGACGCCGAGCGCCCCCGCCAGCGCGGCGAGCCCGACGGTGCCCGACACCCGCGACGGGAACGCGAGCGCCAGCACGGCGGCGCCGATGACGAGCTGCCAGCCCGGGCTCTCTGCCAGGCGCCGCCCGACGGAGCGCAGCCAGTCGATCACGGCAACCGCGTTACCACGGCCGCCGCACGCTGTCATGAGGCGCCCGGGCCCCCGCGCCTTCTCCGATCGCCACCCGGACGAGGCATGGATATTCGCCGCGGGTTGCTATCATCGCCCCCGTGGATCGCACGCCGCTCGCCTTGGAATACCAGTTCCCGGTCTTCCTCCCGAGGGAGATCCGGGCGGTCTGCAATCCATCGAGACCCCTGCTTCCGGAAGACGAGCCACTCCACGAGAACCTGTCCGCCGTCCAGGGCGGCGCCCGGTTCGAGAAGATCGAGAACCGGATCAGGATGGCCGACCACAGCCAGTTCGTTCGCGAGCTCGTCACCGGTCACGCAGGATCCGGCAAGTCGACCGAGCTGCTCCGCCTGGCCGCTCGGCTGCGGCAGCCGAAAGCGACGCAGGAGTTTCACGTCGTCTACCTCGACGCGTTCGAATACCTGTCGCAGTGGGGCGTGCGGCTCCCGCACATCTTGATCGCGTTGCTCGCGGGCCTCGCCCGGCAGGAGCGGGTGGATCTCAAGGAGACCCGCTCTGCGAGGACGCTGGTGGCGCGGCTCAAGGCGCTGGTCGGGGGCATCTCGAGCGAGATCGCGAAGCAGTTCGACTCACTGGCTCATATTCCCGTGTTGACGACGCTGCTCCGGACGAACCAGGAGTTCTCCTCCAAGTTCCGGGATCAGGCCGTCACGCAGATCCAGGATCTGCTCCGGCTCCTGAGCGATCTGGTGGCGGAGGTCAGCAAGGACCTGAACGTCGAGATCGTCTTCATCGTCGACAACCTCGAGAAGGTCCCCGAGCAATCGATGGAGGGAGCCGCGTCGCTGCACGAGGCGCTCTTCGTGCGAGATCTGCCGCTCCTCGACATCCCCGCTCACCTGGTGATCACGTACCCGATCTCGCTCAACTACTCGAACGCCGAGCTGCTGCGCGCGTTCCCCAACGCGAGCAAGACCACCTTGCCGATGGTCGGCGTCCGCCGCCCGCCGGGAGCCCAGGAGCGCGGCGACGATCCCGATGGTATCGCCGCGCTGAGGAGCTTGCTCCTCCGGCGCGTCGCGCCTGAGGTGTTCGCGGATGACGCGGCCATCGAGCACTTGATCCGATCGAGCGGCGGCTGCGTGCGCGATCTGATGCGGTTCACCGGCGAGCTCCCGATCGTCGCGGCGCCGCCCTTCACGCGCGATCACGTCGATCAGGCCATCCAGGACTTCCGGAACGACTACGAGCGGGTCCTGCAGGGCAAGCCCTACGTTCGGCACCTCCGCGAGATCGAGCAGACGGGACAGATCTCCGACGAGATCGCCCCGGAATGGAAGCGCGAGATCCTGCTCGGCCTCGTGGTGCTCGAGTACGATACGGACACCTGGTTCGATGTTCATCCGCTCGCCAAGCGAACCCGGGCGTTCATGGCTGCACGGAATGGATGAGCTCGCAGCCCAGGACCTCGGACCGGAGAACGAAGAGCAGCTGGCCCGGCTCCGTCGCGCGCTGATCCTGGGGACTGGGTTCCAGATCCTGTTCCTGGAGATCTCGAACCAAAACCTCGCGAAGGAGGTCTTGCGTCGGCTCCGCGCGTGGAGCGGCCATGACGGTGTTCCGCCGCTGGCGATCGTGCGGACCCGCCCGGGCCGCGATCCCGTGGCGTCGCTCCAGCACATGTCGGCCGGTGCCGTGCTCATCGGAATCGATCGTGTCTTCGACCTCCCCGGCCTCGATCGCGGCCTCGTGACCGTGGACGACGGTGGGCCCGACGCACGGGACGACGCGCCGGCCGAGACGCTGGTCGAGCGGACCATGACCACGCTCAACTGGAACCGAGACCAGCTCCCTTTGCTCGTCGATGGCCCGCTCGTGCTGATGTTGACTCCGGACGGGTTACGACAGCTGTTCGTTCACGCGCCCGATCTGCTCGCCTGGCGCGCGCACACGACCCGGATCACGCTGCCGCGGCCCATCGATCTGCAGATCCGGCCCCGGCCGAGCCGGCGCGCCTCCCTCGAGGAGAAGGCATGGCTCGAGCAAATGATCGCCTCAAGCGCCTCGGACGCTCGGGGGCTACTCGCGCGCGAGCTGCCGGGATGGCTGATCCGGCTCGGCGAGATCGAAGCGCGCGAGGGCGGGCCGTGGCAGCAGTGCTTCGCGCGCGCCGAGGAGCTGGCCGCCGGGAGGCGCGAGATCCTGTTCAAGGTCGAGCTCGCGAGAGTGCGCCACGCGTTCGACGAGGAGCGCCACGAGGACGCGGGAGCCCACATCAGCAAGGCTATGGCGTACGTCGCCACCGCGTCAGACAACAAAGAAGACGGCCTCGAATCGATGCTGGAGACGATGGGGTGGGGAGCCGCCGCGCGCGAGATCTGGACACGAGTTGCGGTGAACGAGATCTTGATGGTGGTGGCGGAGCACACGCTGCGCACTGGAGACGCTGAGTCTGCCTCCAACCTTGCAGAGTCCGCGCTGCTGGGAGCGCGCACCTTCGACGATCGCGCGTTCGTGATCGCGGCGCTCGGTGTCGCCGGGACGGTCACGAGCCATCGCGGCGATGCAGCCGCGGCCTCGGCACGATTCGACGAGCTGCGAAGGCTGGCTCGCGACGCACAAGACCGCGCCGCGGAGCTCTTCGCGCTGACCCACCTCATCGAGCTCGCCCCGGACGTATCGGACGCGCGCCGCCTGTATCTCCAGGCAATGTGGCTCATGGAACCCGAGGACCACGAAGCCCGTGCACGCGTAAGCCTCGAGCTGTCCCGGTTGGAGCTCCCGGTAAATCCTGACGAAGCTGAGCGCGTCTTGTCGCAGATCGAGGTAGCACAGCTGACGCCCAAGACGCGGATCCAGATACTCGCCAGCCGTGGCTCTGTAGCGATGACGAGAGGCCACCATGCAGCCGCGCTCGTGGCCGCCCGGTCGGCGTGGGACGATCCCCAGCGCCCGCAGTTGCCATCGCGGACACAAGCAATCATCGGCGTGATCCTCGGCTCGAGCGCGCTCCTCGCGGGTGACCGCGCGGCCGCGCGGGATGCATTCGGGCGCCTCGCCGAGATCGCGGAGATCCTCGCCGACCGCAACCTCGCCGAGATCGCGCGCGTCGGCCTGGCAGCCGCCGATGGCCCGCCCGAAGCCGCCAGTGGCACGCCCGAAGCCGCCGGCGGCACGCCCGAAGCGCCCGGCGAGCCAGCATGACGCGCCGCTTTCTCCTATGCTGCACCGGATGCCGCGCTGGCTCGGCACCGTGCTCCGCCTCGCCGGCACCGCCGCCGGGCTCGCGTGGATCGCGACGCAGGTCGACCTCGCCGCCGCCGGCCGCGCGCTCGGCCGCGTCGCGCCGGGCACGTTCGTGCTCGCGGCGGCGCTCGTCGCCGGGAACGTCGTCGTCGCGGCCGGGCGGTGGCGCGCGCTCCTCGTCGCGTACGGCGCCGCGCGCATCCCGCCGTTTGCCCGCCTGACGCGCCTCTACTTCATCGCGTTCTTCTACAACAACTACCTGCCCGGCGCGGTCGCCGGCGACGTCGGGCGCGGCGTCGTCACGCGCGACGCCTTCCCCGAGGAGGGCGCGGCCGGCGCGCTCTCCGTGGTGCTCGTCGAGCGGGCGCTCGGGCTGTTCGGCCTGTTCGCGCTCCTGGGCCTGGGCCTCGGGACCGCCGGCCGCGCGCTCGACACCGGCGCGCTCGCCGCGTGGACGGCCGCCGGGTGCGCCGGCTCGTGCGCGCTCGTCGCGGCGATCCCGCTCCTGCGCCGGCTCGCGCCGCACCTGCCCGGCCCGATCGGCCGGATCGCCGGAAAGCTCCCCGCGCTCCGCGACGCGCGCGCGTTCGTGCTCGCGCTCGCGCTCTCGACCGCCACGCAGGCGCTCGTCGTGCTCGCCGGCTGGATCTTGCTCGCCTCGCTCGCCGACCTCGGCATCCTCGCCTCGCTCCTCATCGTGCCGCTCGCCGCGGCCACCACGTTCTTGCCGATCACCGTCGGCGGCGCCGGCGCGCGCGAGGCCGTCTACGTCGCGCTGTGCGGCCGGCTGTTCGGCATGCCCGAGGCCGACGCGCTCGCCGCCTCGCTCGGCCTCTGGTTCGCGCACCTCGCCGTCGGCGCCGTGGGCGGCGCGCTGCAGCTCGCCGGACGGCGCCGCGAGAACGCTGCTATCGTGCGCCCATGAGCGAGCGAGTCACCGTGGAGCCCATCGCGAAGATCCGGGTGGCGTCGGCCGGCCGCGTCGTGGCCGAGACCGCGCGCGGCTACGTGATCCACGAGGCCGGCCTTCCAGATCGCTACTACGTGCCGCGCGAGGACATCCGCGCCGAGCTGTCCGACGGCACCGGCGCCGGCACGTGCCCGTGGAAGGGCAAGTGGAAGCACCTCGACGTCCGGATCTCGGACGAAAAGATCGCGAACGGAGCGTGGACCTACCACGAGCCCCTGCCGCGCACCGAGGGGGTGCGCGACTTCGTCGCGTTCTACGAGAGCAAGTTCGAGATCGAGGCCGGCTGACGCGCTACTGCAGGCTGTTGATCCAGTTCTCGACCGTGGTCTTGTCGGCAGCCGAGAAGTACACGATCCCGGCGTGGTCGCCCTTGGTCACGAGGACGTTCGTGTTGCCCGGCTTGGCCGTGTACTTGGCCATGAGCGTGCTGTACGAGGTCAGGTTCGGTTGCGAACCGCCGTTGCCGTGACAGCCCACGCACCGCATGACGACCGGCTTCATCGTCGTGGTGAAGGACAGCTCGTTGCCACTCGGGGCAGCGTCCGGCGTGCCAGGTCCATCGACGGAGCCGACCGAGCAGGCGGTGAGCAGGGCGAACAGGGCGGCCAGGGCGGCCTTGGCAGGGGCGGACATCACGAGGGACATCATGCAAATGTCGGCACAGTTTCGGCCATGGAATTTCAGCCGTCTACACGCCGCGGCTGGCGAGTCGAGTCCCCGACAAGGCCGCCCGGCGAGGTGAGGAGACCGCAACCTCGGAAAACTGAAGCGATCTCGGCCACAGCGGGCCGCCCCCGCCACCCTGCCCGCCGCTCGCCGTCCACTCCCGATCGAGCTCCCTGTCCTGGGCCGCGCGTGACGATTCATCCGATGGCCCGGCCCTCTGAGACCGATCGAGCCGACGCACTGCCAGACGCACCCATGTCGCATGCCGTAACAAACACGTTTGGCTCAGCTAACTCTCACGCAATCATCGATTGATTCCCACTCACTACGAGCTCCTCCGAGGAGCTCCGAGAAAATCTGCATCAAAAAATGAATTCTATCCTGTCACAAAGTGCTCCAACCGGCGTCTACTAGCTCACCATGCGGACGTCTCTCGACATCAAACTACTTGTCGCGCCTGAGCGGCTCTCGATGAGCCAGCGCAAGACGTTTCAAGCTGGGCTCGAAGCCATCAACCGCAGCGGAGCGCCGATCGATCCGGATCTGGCCAGCGCGACGCTCATGGTGGACGGCCGCCGCTCGACCGCGTGGGACAGCGCGATCCAGCACGCTCCCCAGGACGCGCCGTGGCGCAAGGTGTCGCCCGATCAGCGGCTCTCGATCTGGTGGACGCTCGGCGAGCGGCTGTTCGAGAGCCCCGGCCGCTACCAGCTCGTGCTGAAGGTCGGCGATCGCGAGTCGGTGGCCGAGGTCGAGGTCACGCCCTGATCACGTCCTGATCGCGCCCTTGGGGGCGCGGCCGGCGCGGGGCTCGCGTTCCCGCCGTCGAGCAGCCAGCGCCAGCCGCCGCCCGCGTCCCGGATCCACACGGTGAGGTACTTGCTGTAGAACCGCAGCGGTCCGGTGCCGTCGTCGAAGCTGTACGCCGCGGCGCCGACGGTGTACGCGAGGTCGCCGGAGGCAGCGGCGCCGCCGAGGACACCGCGCGCGACGCAGCGTGACGCGCGACGCTAGACTCGCGCGTCTACCGACGACGCGCGACGCTAGACTCGCGCGTCTACCGACGACGCGCGACGCTAGAACCAGGAGTCTACTGACTCGGGGATTGACCGAGGCAGACCTCGGCCTACGTTGCCGGGCTCATGGAATTGCTCGAGCTGCTCCTGTCGCTCCCCGATCTGCTCGCGTTCCTCTTCTACGTGTGCAAGGGGCTCTGGTGGCTCCTGAGGCTCCTCGGCGCGCTCGTCGTGCTGATCGCGCGCGGCATCGGCGCCGCCGGCCGCGCGATCGGCCGCGGCTTCCTCCGCCTGCTCGACTGGCTGCGCGCCCGCGAGCGCGCCCGCGACTTCCCGACCGCCAGCGTCGTCATCGACCGCACCGCCGAGCGCGCCGCCGAGCGCGCCGCCGAGCGCGCCGCCCGCCGCGACGCCCCCCACGACGCCCGCCACGGCGCCCCCCGCACCCTCCGGTAGCGCTAGCGGCTGCGGAGCTCCTTCGACAGCCGCTGGAAGCAGTCGAGGATCGGCGCCGCCACGTTGCGGCCCTCGAGCTGCGAGGCGTGGCGCACGCCGGTCGGCGACGTGATGTTGATCTCCGTCAGCATGCCGCCGATCACGTCGAGGCCGACGAGGATCTGGCCGTGGCGGCGGAGGAACGGCGCGATCGTCTCGATGATCTCGTGGTCGCGCGCGTCGAGCTCCGCCCGCACCGGCTTGCCGCCGACGTGCAGGTTGCCGCGCGCCTCGGCGCTCGCGGGCACGCGCAGGACCGCGCCCACCGGCTCGCCGTCGGCGAGGATGATCCGCTTGTCGCCCGCTACCGCCTCGGGCAGGTACCGCTGCGCGAGCGTCCAGCGCGTGCCGGCTCCCGTCGAGGTCTCGATGATCGAGGACGCGTTCGGATCGCCGTCGCGCACGACGAAGATGCCGAGGCCGCCGTAGCCGTCGACGGGCTTCACCACGATCGCGCCGCCCTGCGCGGCCTGGAACGCGCGCACCCGCTCGGCCGAGCGCGTCACGATCGTCGGCGGCGTCAGGTGCGGGAACCGCAGCACCGCGAGGTGCTCGTTCAGCTCGCGCAGGCCGCGCGGCTCGTTGACGAGCAGCGTCTTGCCGTGCGCGTGGTCGAGGATCCACGTCGCGTGCAGGTAGCTCACGTCGAGCGGCGGGTCCTTGCGCATCAGCACCGCGTCGAACCACGAGAGCCGGTGCGGCGCGCGGTCGCCCGTCGCGAACGCCTCGCGCGGCGTGGCCGCGTCCACGACGCGCGTCGGCACCGCGTCGGCGACCGCGTCGTCGCCTTCGAGCCCCAGGTGCTCGATCTGGCAGGTCCAGACCTCCCAGCCGCGCGCGGCGGCCTCGAGCATCAGCGCGTACGAGGTGTCACCGGCCAGCGCGAGCCGGTCGAGCGGATCGACGATGAACAGGAAGCGCACCCGGGGACTCTAGCCCAAAGCGCGGGCGAGCCGGTTACCCCGAGGCGCCGGGCTCACCACCGCCCGCCGGCGGCGCGGCCGGCTCCTCGCCGCCGACCTGGACCTTCGTCGGCAGGAGGTGCTCGAGGCCGTGCTTGCGCAGCCGGTAGTAGAGCGTCGAGCGGTTGATCCCCAGGATGCGGGAGGCGCTCGCGATGTTGCCGCGCGACTTCTCGACGGCGGCGATGATCTCCTTGCGCTCGCTGTCGAGCAGGCGCTCGGCGAGGCTCTTGCCGTCCTCGGCGGGCGCGGCGGGCGACGCCGGCGTCGGGACCGGCCCGCTGCCGGGCGCGGGCGCGGGCGCCGCGGCCGCGCGGCGGCCGAAATCGAGGTGGTGCGCGGCGAGCGGCGCGCCCTTGGCGAGGATCATCGCGCGCTCGACGATGTTCTCGACCTCGCGGACGTTGCCCGGCCAGTTGTACTCGCGCAGCTTCGTCAGCGCGTCGGGCGCGGGCGGCAACGGCGCGACGCCCATCTGGCGCGCGAACTTCGCGATGAAGTGCGTCATGAGCGGCCCCAGATCGTCGAGCCGGTCGCGCAAGGGCGGCAGGTTGATCGGGAACACGTTGAGCCGGTAGTAGAGGTCCTCGCGGAACTCGCCGTCCTCGATCATCTTCTCGAGGTTCCGGTTCGTCGCGCTGACGAGCCGCACGTCCACCTTGATCGTCTCGCTGCCGCCGACGCGCTCGAACTCGCGCTCCTGCAGCGTGCGCAGGAGCTTGATCTGGACCTCCATCGGCAGGTCGCCGACCTCGTCGAGGAACAGCGTGCCGCCGTCGGCGAGCTCGAAGCGGCCCGGCCGGCGCGACATCGCGCCGGTGAAGCTGCCCTTCTCGTGGCCGAACAGCTCGCTCTCGAGCACGCCGGGCGCGAGCGCGGCGCAGTTGACGCGGACGAACGGCTTCTCCTCGCGTGGCGAGTTGATGTGGATCGCGTGCGCCACCAGCTCCTTGCCGGTGCCGGTCTCGCCGCGGAGCAGCACCGTCGACGCCGTCGGCGCCACCTGCTCCACCTTCGCGAGCACCTCCTTGAGCGCCGCGCTGTCGCCGATGATGTTGCCGAAGTCGAACTCGCCGTGGATCTGCTGGTTCAGGTACCCCGTGTACTCGGCGAGCTGCGCGGCGAGGCGCTTGTTCTCGCGCGTCAGATCGTAGCGCTCGATCGCGTACTGCAGGACGCCGCGGACCTCCTTGGCGTCCCACGGCTTCGTGATGTAGCGGTAGACCTGCCCGAGGTTGATCGCCTCGATCAGGACGTCGACGTCGGTGAACGCCGTCAGGATGATCCCGACGCACTCCGGCTGGCGCTGCCGCACCTCGCGGAGCAGCTCGACGCCGGTCATCCTCGGCATCCGCTGATCGGTGACGACGACCGCGACCTCCCGCTCGGCGAGGATCTGCAGCGCCTCGGCCCCGCCGCCCGCCGTCAGGATGTCGAACGTCTTGCGGAAGTTGAAGCGGAACGCGTCGAGGTTGTCCTGCTCGTCGTCGACGACGAGGATCGGATAGCGCTTCACGTCGACGGTCATCTTGCTGCCTTGCCTGCCCTTTGCGTGCCCGAACATACACCGTCCCCGCCCGCGCGTGGTCAGCCGGCGGCGGGCGCCGCCGGGGCCGCGCCGGGAGCCGGATCGGGGACCGTGGCGGTGTCGGCGGGCGCGCCCGAGGGCGCGAGGATCCCCGAGCGCTCGGACGAGCGGATGAGCAGCGCCTCCTTCGCGAGCCGCAGGACGAGCGGCCCGAGGAGCAGGCCCCAGCCGCCGATCAGCGCGATGCCGCCGAACATGCCGATCAGCACGAGCCACGTCGGCAGCTGGAGCTTGCCGCGGCGCGCGAGGAAGGGCCGCGCGACGTTGTCGACGGTGCCGATCACCGCGACGCCGACGATGCCGAGCGCGATCGCCGCGGTGGTGCGGCCCGTCAGCGCGAGGCCGGCGGCGACCGGCACCCAGACGAGCGCGGTCCCGATCGCGGGGATGAGCGAGAACAGCAGCGTCAGGAGCCCGAGCGCGAGCGCCGACGGCACGCCGATGACGAGGTACGCGATCGTCGCGACGATCGACTGGATCATCCCGGTGCCGACGATGCCGAACCACAGCCCGCGCCCGGTCTCGATGAACGCGGCGCCGTACCGCGCGAGGTGCGCGGGCGCGATCGGCGCGTGCTCCTCGAACCACCGGTACCAGGCCGGCCCGGCGACGAGCACGCCGTACATCCCCGTCACCATGACGAGCAGGCCGATCACGATCTGCGCGGCCACGCCGGCGACCTGTCGCGCGATCGCCCACGCGCGATCGCCCTGCGCCATCAGGAGGTGGACGGCGCCCTGGACCGAGCCGAGCGCCTCCTTGGCGCTGGTCGTGGTGTCGGTGCCGTCGCCGCCGCCGCCGCCGCCGCCGCCACCGCCGCCGCCGCCGCCCTGCACGAGCTCCACGAGCATCGCCTGCGCCTGCTCGGACTCCATGAGGCGCCGCACGAGCGCGATCAGATCGAGGACGATCGAGGTCACGACCGCGGCGATCGGCAGCGCGATCACGAGGAGGAGGCTCACCGTCAGCGTGGCCGCGAGGCCGCTCCGGCCGCCGAGCCGCTTCGTCAGCGGCGTGTGGATCCGCCGCGCGTACAGGCCGAGCCACAGCGCGAGCACGATCCACGGCACGAACGGCCCGATCACGAGCGCCGCCGCCAGGAGCAGCGCGACCAGGGTCCAGAGCAGTCGCCTGTCGATCCCGGGACCTGGCTCGCTCATGGAGGAACCATAGCGCCAGCAGCCGATGTAGGAAACTTGGCCACCATCCTCGGCTCCGTTAGCGTTCGATCATGAGCTCTCCGAGACGCGCGCGCCGGCCCCCGAACCGCACCGGTCCGGGGGAGCCGGCCGCCGCGCCCGCTGCGGTGCCGCTGGCGGCGGTGCCCGCCGCGCCCGCCACGCCCGCCGTGTCCGCCGCGCCCGCCGTGTCCGCCGCGCCCGCGAACGCCGCGCCCGCGCTGCCGCCGCGCAAGCCGATGGCGCTCGCGCGGCGCGTGTCGCTGTTCGAGCGCGAGGTGGCGATCCGCCTCGCGCCGATGGCGCTCGATCTGCTCCACGGCGCCGCGCGGGTCCTGACGGAGGGCGAGCTCTTCGGCGACAGCTACGCCGGGTCGACGATGCTCACCGTGGATCTCGCGCGCACGGCGGACCGGATCAGCGATCCGCCCGACGCGTCGACGGCGCAGCGCGTGGCGACGCTCTACGTCCGGGACGAGCGCTGCCGCGAGCGCGCCCGCCGGATCGCGCTCGGCGAGGCGGCGCGTCGCGCTGGCTGCTCGCTCGCGGCCCCGCACGTCGACGTCGAGAGCCGCGCGCGGGGGGCCGAGCTCCACCTGAGCGTGAACGTCGAAGCCCAGCGAAGGACCTCTCCATGATCGAGCTGTACAGCGTCCGCGACGTGTCCCGCATCCTCGCCGTCCAGGAGTCGCGCCTGCGCTACTGGACGCAGACCGGCTTCGTGGGCCCGACCGTCCGCAAGGGCGGCCGCTTCTACTACACGTTCTGCGATCTGGTCGCCGTGAAGGCCGCGAAGGATCTCACCGAGGCCGGTCTGCCGCTGCAGAAGGTCCGGCGGAGCGTCGACGCGCTCAAGAAGGCGCTCCCCGGCGACACGCACCCCGCGTCGCGCCTGCGCGTGTGCTCCGACGGCGAGACGATCGTCGCGCTCGCCGACGACGTGGCGTTCCAGCCGATCGGCGGCCAGGTCGTGATGGCGTTCACCGTGCCGAGCTTCGGCGAGCACGTCGCCGAGGTGCTCGCGCTGCCGCGCGTCGCGCCTGTGGCCGAGGCCCCGGCCGCCGCCGCCGCCGCCGCCGCTGCCGCCGATCCCTCGGCCGCGCCCGCCCCTGTCGAGGACAGCCCGACGGAGGCCAACGGCGGGACGACCGCGTACCGCCACTTCGTCGAGGCGTGCGCCGCCGAGGATCGCGGCGACTCCGAGCTGGCCGAGCACCTGTTCCGCCAGGCGATCGACCTCGAGCCGAACATGGCTGCGGCGCTCACGAACCTCGGCAACCTGGTTTATCGCCAGGGCTCGCTCGAGGAGGCGCGCCGCCTCTACGAGCGCGCGCTCGATCACGATCCGATGCAGCCCGAGGCCCGCTACAACCTCGGCAACCTGCTCGAGGACCTCGGCGAGACCGAGCTCGCGATCGCCGAGCTGCGCCGCGTGTGCGCGACCGCGCCCGCGTTCGCCGACGCGCACTACAACCTCGGCCTCATGCTCGCGCACGTCGGCGGCACCGCGCAGGCGCGCCAGCACCTCGAGCGCTACCTCGAGCTCGACACCGGCAGCGACTGGGCCGGCCACGCCCGCAGCTACCTCGCGCAGATCGCCGCGTAGCCGCCAGACCCGGCGCTGCGCCCTGCGGCGGCGGCCGCGAATTCACGACGCCGCGAGGAAGACACGGGACACCTCGCTGTATAGAGTTGCTCGGTGCGGGGGAAGGTGGAGGGTGGCGGTGAGAGCGAGATCGCGCGCGAGGGCACCCCTCACGAGCTCGCGCCAGGCAAGCAATCGCTCACCGGGCTGCTCGGCCACCCCTCGAGCGCGCACCCGGCCACACCGGGCAAGCGGACGCTCACCGAGAGCGTCGTCGCCCCGGGGCTCGCCCCGCCCTCGTTTGCATCCCTCCTCGCGCCGTTCGGGTTCCTCGGGCGAATGGGGCCGGGCGGAGGGACGGGGCTCCCCGGGCCGAGGAGCCCGCAGCTCGACGCGTTCCAGTACTTCGAGAAGCACGGCGAGGCTCACTTCAAGGAGCTCCTGGACATGCAGCTGGGCGACCCGACCCTGGAGACGGGGTCGCCCTACGCAACATGGGAGGCCGGGAGCTCGAAGGTCTTCGTCGAGCAGATCGCGCACGAGCTGTACCTCGGCATGCAAGCGCGCCCGTGGGACCTCGCCGAGCAGACGCTCGCCCCGGCGAGCCTGTGGAAGCTCGTCGACACCGGACGCGACGCAGAGAACCAGGACGATCCCGCGCAGGCGAACGAGCACCACCTCGGCGTCACGCTCGAGCTGCAGAAGGCATATCGCGAGCGGCTCCGCGAGGCGCTCGCGCGCCTCATGCCGCGCCTCATCCGGGAGTGGAACCGGCGCACGGTCGCCGATCACGCCGAGCGCAGCAAGGACGCGAGCGTCCCGATCCCGGAGCACCCCGAGACCAACCAGCCGGGCCTCGGGATCCTGCAGTCACACCCCATCGATCGGTTCGTGCTCGGCGCGCTGTGGAGCCTGACGCGGCCCACGCTCAAGCCAGACTTCGCAGCCTACCGGAAGGCATTTCCGGCCGAGGCCAAGCCGAATGGATCGCGCGACGGCGACCCCGTCGCCGACACGCTGCGCAAGGTGCAGTTCCAGTGGCAGTCGCCCAACCAGGCGCGGCGCTGGATCAAGGTCACCGATCCGATCGACGCGACGCCGGAGGAGGTCGCGAAGGAGCTGCTTGGCGACACGCACCTGACCTACCTCATCACGTCGGCGGCGCCGCTGTTCGGGTTCGATCCGACCCAGCACGTGCTCCGGCCCGAGCACGAGCGTGCGTACGCGAAGCTCTACGACGACGGATCGCCCGGCGGCGACGTCGCGCACGAGCTGCTCGCCGGGCCGCAGGCGGACGACGCCGCGCTCAACCAGGCAGCTGCATTCACCGCTGCCAAGGCGTCGAAGCCAGCCGTGCTCCAGCAGTTCGATCTGGCGATCGATCAGCTCAAGACCGTGGCGGCCAGCACGCAGTCGTGGGTCACGCTCGACAAGGACGTCCAGGAGGCGATCGCGCGCGCCGAGCAGCGCAAGCAGAAGATCGCCGACGCGACCGACCTCCGCGAAGCGGACAAGTGGAACGCGCAGATACGCGAGCAGCTCGACATCGCAAGCAAGTGCGAGCGCGGCCTCGGCATCGTCGGCAAGCTCTACCACTCGATCCAGGCGACCGAGCCGCGCGAGCTCGCGCACGAGATCGGAACATTGTTCGTGAAGGCGGCCGGCCACTCCGACCTCGTCGTCACGGCGCGGCAGGAGCTCGACCAGGCCAACCAGCGCCTGCTCGCGTTCCCAGCGGATTGGGTGGAGGTGCAGTTCCGGTGGATCCGACGCGCGATCCTCGCGTCGCAGAAGAACGCGCGGACCGGCCAGGACGACTCGTTCGTGAAGCTGCTCGACGAGCGGGAGACAAAGCTCCGCCTCGAGCTGATGCAGGTCCGCAACAAGCTCCTGACCAATCCGCTGGCGGTGGAGCGAGATCTCGAGCGGATCACGCAGGAGCTGCAGGAGCTCGCGACCGGTGCCGCGGCCGCGCGCAACCTGGACCTCTGCGACGAGGCGTTCGTCGCCGTGAAGGAGGCGAAGTCGGCCACTGGCTGGATCCGCAGCCTCGCGAGCAACCCGATCACCGGAGATCACGGCAACGATCGTCTCGACGCGCTCGCCGGCCGCGCCGAGAAGTTCCAGGGCGAGTGGAGCGCGATCCAAAAGCAGTGGAAGGCCGGCGACAAGCAGGGCGCCGCCGACGCGCTCGAGCGAAAGGCCAAGTCCGACGAGTGGAAGCAGCTCTTCCAGGACGTCGCCAAGGAGATCAAGGACCAGGCGAAGTACGACGCGTGGATGACGTTCGCGATCCTCGTCGGGGTCGCGGTCGTCACCGGGTTCACGGGCGCGCTGCTCGAGCCGGTCGCGGCCGCCGCGGTCGGCCCGGTGCTCGGCTTCGTCGTCACGGCGACGACCGAGGCCGCGCTGTTCACGACGCTGTCCTACTTCCTCGTCGAGAGGCACCCCTCCCTGCAGGGGTTCGCGCACGAGTTCGGGAAGAACGTGGTGGTGTTCGGGGGCCTCAAGGGCATCTCGAAGCTGTTCGCGGGCCTCGAGCAGCTGCTCGCGCTCGAGCTCACGGAGGCCGAGCTGATCGCGCAGTTCGCGACGATCAACGGCATCGCGCTCCACGAGGCGAACCAGGAGAAGGCCAAGCGCGGAGAGACGCTGAGCGAGGCCGAGATCCTGAAGATCAGCCTCGACAACCTGATCTTCACGATGGCCGTGGCGCTCGGCGGCAAGGCGCTCGCGCCAGCGCTCGGCCGGTGGCGCGTCAAGGCGGAGGTCGGCAAGGGACTCCGCGAGATCGACGCGCTGTACGAGCAGGTCACCAGCCTCGCCGAGCAGGTGAAGGCCACCAAAGACAAAGCCGCGGCCCAAAAGCTGCTCGAGAAGCAGCGCGAGCTCCTGACCGCCGAGCGCGAGCTCCTCGAGGGCCTGCTCGAGCTGACGCAGAAGGGCAGGGACCACGCGCTGAAGCAGGGCATGACCGCGGCGCAGTACGACGCCCTCATGGGGGCCCAGAAGGATCTGGCGAGCGCGACGCGCGGGCTGCGCGAGGCCGAGCTCTTGGGCAAGCTCGAGCCGATCACGCAGGGGCAGTACCTGTGCGAGCCCGGCAAGACGTTCGACGAGGCGCGCGACCACTACGCCGGGGACAAGGCCAACCAGATCGGCGATGTCGTCACCGACACGACCAACGGCACGCGGTCGTTCGAGGTCAGGCTGCCCGACGGCAGCACGCTGCGGATCAGCGAGCGCGCCGGCGAGCCCGGCGAGGTCACGACCCGCACGCGGCCGGTGGCCACGGCTGGCGGTGAGCCGCCCGCGTCGCGCGCCGAGGAGGTCGCGAAGGCGCACGGGCTCTCCGATCCGGCCGCGCTCCTGGCATTCGAGGCGCTCTACAAGGCCCAGCCCAAAGAGCTGCTCACCTTCCTGGACGCCCTGAAGTCGCAGCCCGGCCTCGCGGGCCGCCTGCTCGCCCAGCTCGGCGAGTCCACGCTGACGCACGTCAGGCCGGCCGGCGAGCACATGATCAGCATCCACGGCGAGCTCGAGATCTCGCCGAAGAAGCTCGGCTCGCTGAGCGATGCCGACATCGCCAAGCTCGCCCTGGTCTGCAAGAACAAGGGCCCCGTCGAGGCCTTTGAGTACTTCGAAGCGACGAGCACCAAGGGTGGCCAACCCGGCGCGCGCCTCCGGTTCCAGTCGCGGCTCGCCTCGCGCGCGAACGAGGTCATCACCAAGATCCTGGAGAGCATCAAGATGGATCGCAGCGATCCACGAGCCAAGATCTTCGACGGCATGCGTGAGGGCGATGCCATCCGGCTTTGGGACCTCGTCAACGAGCGCGCCTATAAGGACGCCACGATCCGGAGGCAGGCGGCCGAGTGGGCGTTTAGCAAGAATCCCGCCAACGCGCGCGAGCTCGTCGCGGAGTTCCAGTTCTACGATGCCGAGATATCGAACCGCCGGGACAAGATCTACACCGAGGCCAAGGCCGAGCTGCAGAACGAGCTCGCGAGGCGCGAGGCCGCGAAGGGGAGCCCGCTGACCGAAGCAGAGGCCAGGCTAGCGATCCAGCAAGTCACCAAGGCCAAGCTCGGTAAGAGCTTCGACGTCGATGGGCCGGCGTGGGGTAAGCAAGCGACCATCAAGGCCCTCGAGGAGATGGCGCAGACCAAGACCGGCACAGACGGGAAGCCGACAACGGTGGGCGCCGAAGCGGCAGACGCTGCGTGGAGGACGAACCTGGAGGCACAGAAGGGGTCGAAAGCCGCTGGATCGAAGAACATTGGTGTGAAGTCGGACGCCGAGCTCCTGGGTCACGTGAAGTCAATCGCGGATACATTGGGATTTGGCACCAATGTCGATGGCGCGTACCACGCGCACAAGCACGCCCGCGAGCTATCCTCCAAGCCGCCGCCAGCGATTGAGATGGAGACGTACCTGCAGGCGGCGCGAGACTTCATTCGCACGAAGAACGGGGTCGTGCGCCACAACCAGAACGGCTCGCGTAGTGTGGTATTCGAGGCCGAAGGGATGCGTGCGATCGTGAGCGTCAGCGCCGACGGTAATGCATCGATCGCGACCTTCGGAAAGGCGAGCAACTGATGTCCATCGAACCCATCCTGCACGACGCCGATCTGGCGCTGGCGGAGTCGCTCCAGAGCGATGAGCAAGCGCGCCTCGATGCGATGACGCGATTCATGCGCTGCTTCGAGCAACTCGCACAAGAGATCGCGAGAGGCAACGCCACCTGGGACGTAGTGCGACTATGGACACGCGAGCGCGCCGAGCGCGTGCAAGCCGCGCGCCGCGCGCTCGGCGACTGGCAGCTCGAGATTGGCAGGATCTTCTACGACCCTTCAGGGAACGAGGTTGACGCCGAGGCCGCCCTGGACCGGCGCTCACAACACGCGTTCGCGCGCGAGGCGTTTCGCGACACCCCCGTCGATGCAATGCTCGCCGAGTTCGAGGACGCCGAGGTCGACCAGGACTTCAAGGAAGAGGCCGAGCGGCTCGCGCTCGATGCACCGTCGTACGCTCCCGCGTCTCACACGTGGTGGCGCCGGCGCGCCCCCGAATGATCCTGCGGGTGATGCAGTCGCGACAGCGGCGCTTGGCTACCTGTCTGCTCGACGGCTGTCAGGGTGGGCTCCTCCCATCCCACTGGGAGAGCGCCGCTTCCGTGGCGCACAATGATCCGGGCCAGGTGGCTACGGCGCCCGCACCACGGCCTTCGGCAGCTCGCGCCTGGAGAGCTGCGCAAGGCTCTTGCGCGTGATCGCGAGCCGCCGCGCCGTGCGCAGCGTCGCCAGGAACAAGGCGGCGAAGCCCAGGACGGAGTACACGACGAAGCGGTGGAAGATCGCCATGTAGATCACGGCGCCGACCGCGGCGAGATCGAGGAAGATCAGGACCACGAGCATGATCCGCGCGTTCGTGCGCTGGTCTCGCAATAGCTCGAGCACCGTGTCGATGTTCTGGCCGAACTCGTAGCCGCAGCGACATTGCCACTCATTGGCCACGTTGCGGGCGTGGCACATCGGGCAGAGCTTCGCCGGCATGGCCCCGTATCTTAGCCGCACCGCCGCGAGCGCGCACACGGCGCAGCCGCCACGGCGCGCGGCGGCGCTATAACCGGCGGTCATGCTGCACCAACCGCTCTCGCTGCGCTCCGGGGTCGTCCTGCCGAACCGGATCGCGCTCGCGCCGATGACGAACCTCCAGTCGCACGCCGATGGGCTGCTCGGCGACGACGAGCTCGCGTTCCTCGCGCGCCGCTCCGACGGCGGGTTCGGGCTCGTCGAGACGTGCGCCGCGTACGTCGCGCTGGATGGCAAGGGGTGGCCGGGCGAGCTCGGCGTCGATCGCGACGAGTGCGTCCCGGGCCTCACCCGGCTCGCGGCGCGCCTGCACGAAGGCGGCGCCGCGTGCATGGTGCAGCTGTTCCACGGCGGCGTGCGCGCCGACCGCGAGCTGACCGGCGAGCAGCCGTGGAGCGCGAGCACGTGGACCGAGGACAGCCCGACGTTCGTCGCGCCGCGCCCGGCCACGCTCGATGACATCCGCCGCGTGATCGGCCAGTTCGCCGACGCCGCGGCGCGCACCGAGGCGGCCGGCTTCGACGGCGTCGAGCTCCACGGCGCGCACGGCTACCTGCTCTCGCAGTTCCTGTCGCGCACGATGAACCCGCGCACCGACGGCTGGGGCGGCGACCTGCCCGGGCGCGCGCGGCTCGTCCGCGAGGTCCTGCGCGCCTGCCGCGCCCGCTGCTCGCCGCGCTTCTCGATCGGCGTGCGGCTCTCGCTCGAGGACTTCGGCAACGCGCGCGGCATGGACCTCGACGACAACCTCCAGGTCGCGCGCTGGCTCGCCGACGACGGCGCCGACTTCATCCACGCCTCGCTGTGGGACGTCTCGCGGAATTCGGCGAAGTACCCCGACCGCCACCCGGTGACGCTCCTCCGCGAGGCGCTGCCGCGCGACGTCGCCGTGATCGCGTGCGGCAAGATCTGGACGCCCACCGAGGCCCAGGCCGTGCTCGAGAAGGGCGCCGACGCCATCGCGCTCGGCCGCGCCGCCATCTGCAACCCAGACTGGCCGCACGCCACCGACTCCGACATCAAGCGGCTGCCGGTCACGATGGCCGAGCTGCACGAGCGCGCGGTCTCGCCGACGTTCGCCGGCTACCTCCAGCGCTGGAAGGGCTTCGTCGCCGACTGACGCCGGGCCTGACGGCGGGCCTAGAACGCGGACTTCACGAGGAGGTAGCCGTAGACGAACGGGGCGATGAACAGGACAGCGTCGATCCGGTCGAGGATGCCGCCGTGGCCGGGGAGGAGCGCGCCGGAGTCCTTCACGCCGACGGAGCGCTTGATGAGCGACTCGGTCAGGTCGCCGAGCTGGCCGAGGACGCCGCCGGCGAGCGCGATCACGGCGACGTCGAGCCAGGTGAGGAAGTCGAGGAACAGGAGCTTCATCGCGACCACGCCGAGCAGCGAGCCGGCGATGCCGCCGTAGGCGCCGGCCCACGTCTTCTTCGGGCTCACGGCCTCGTAGAGCTTCGCCTTGCCGAGGAAGCGGCCGGCGAAGTAGCCGCCGGTGTCGGCGAGCCACGCGATCAGGAGCACGAGGATCACGAGGTGGCCGCCCTCGCGCGCGGGCACGAGGCGCTTGAACAGCGCGAGGTGCGTCGTCAGAAAGCCGGCGTAGACGATGCCGGTGACCGTGGCGGTGAGCCGCCCGGCGACGCTCGGGATGTCGCGGAACCGGAACAGGTAGTAGAGGCCGGGCACGACGACGGCGCAGAACAGCGCGATCGTGGGCCCGCTCTCGCCGAGGCGCGCCCAGCGCGGATCGAGGCGGACGCCGAACGGCTCGGCGAGCGCGAGCGGGTGGAGCCAGTAGAGCGCGGCGCACGCGATCGCGCCCATGACGAGCGCGGGGCGGCGATCCTCCGCCGGCAGCGTCATCGCGAACAGCTCGTACATCGCGACGAGCGACGCCGCGAAGATCAGCGCCCACGCGGGCTCCGGCCGCGGCAGGTACAGGATCACGATCAGGATCGGGACCGCGACGAGCGCGACCAGGAACCGCTGCGCGAGGTTGCCGAGAGCCACGTGGGGGGCAGCTAACCGCAGCGCGCGCAAAGGGTCAATAGACCGAGCCGTGCGAGGTCAGTGATCGCTCACCGCGACTCGACGTCGGAGGTGAGCTGCGCCGCGGTGCGGCCGAAGCGGCGCTCGCGGCCGGCGTACTCCTCGAGGCACTGGTAGAGGTGCTGGCGCCGGAACTCGGGCCACAGGACGTCGACGAAGACGAGCTCGGCGTACGCGAGCTCCCACAGCATGAAGTTCGAGATCCGCTGCTCGCCGCTCGTGCGGATCAGGACGTCGAGCGGCGGCAGCCCGGCCGTCGGCAGGTAGCCCTGGAACCGCGCGACGTCGACGTCCGCGACGCGCAGCGTGCCGGCGATGGCGTCGCGCACCGCGTCGCGCACCGCGCGCGCGATCGACTCGCGGCCGCCGTACGACAGGGCGAGCGTGAGCGTCATGCCGCGGTTCTGCGCCGAGACGGCGCGCAGCTCGTCGAGCGGGTCGCGGACGAACGGCGGCAGGCGCTCGACGTCGCCGATCGCGTCGAGGCGGATCGCGTTGTCGAGGATCTCCGAGCGCTCGTCAGTCAGGTACTCGCGCAGGAGCTGCATGAGGCCGGCGACCTCGGTGGCCGGCCGCGCCCAGTTCTGCGACGAGAACGCGTACAGGGTCAGCGCCTCGATGCCGAGCTGGCGCGCCGCGCGCGTGATGTCGCGGACCGAGGCGGCGCCAGCGCGGTGCCCCTCGAGCCGCGGCAGGCCGCGGGACTCCGCCCAGCGCCCGTTGCCATCCATGATGATGCCGACGTGACGCGGGAGGTTGCGGGGGTCGGCTAGCTGCTCGGACATCGTCGAGGTGCGGCCGCTCTGCGTGCGTGCGCGCGGGCGTTCTCGAGGGCGTATCACGCTCGGTGCGAGCGTTGCAACGCCGCGATTGATCCCGTACCCTCCTGTGACCCATGGGGATCTTTTCCAGGCTCGGGACGCTGATCAAGTCGAACCTCAACGACCTCATCACGAAGGCCGAGGACCCGGAGAAGATGCTCTCGCAGGTGCTGCTCGAGATGCAGCAGCAGCTGGTCGAGGCCAAGAAGGCGGTGGCGGTCGCGATCGCCGACGAGAAGAAGCTCCAGAAGCAGTACACCGCCGAGAGCGACAAGGCCAAGGAGTGGGAGCGCAAGGCGATGGTCGCGGTGCGCGCCGGCGACGACAACCTCGCGCGCCAGGCGCTCGCCAGAAAGCAGGAGCACGAGACGATCGCGACGCAGTTCCAGCAGCAATGGATCTCGCAGAAGCAGGCGGTCGAGAAGCTCAAGGACGCGCTCCGCCTCCTCAACAACAAGATCGAAGAGGCGAAGCGGAAGAAGAACATCCTCATCGCGCGCAAGAAGCGCGCGGAGGCGCAGCAGCAGATCGCCAACACGATGCAGGGGCTCGGCGACACGAGCGCGTTCGACACGTTCGATCGCATGGCCGAGCGCATCCAGCTCATGGAGGCCGAGGCCGAGGCAGGCGCCGAGCTCGCCGGCGAGCTGTCGGGCGACACGCTCGAGTCGAAGTTCCTCCAGCTCGAGCAGAGCGGGAGCGGCAGCGAGGACGACGCGCTCGCCGATCTGAAGGCCAAGATGGGCATGCTCGAGGCGCCCAAGGGCGAGACGGCGAAGCAGCTCAACGCGGGCGCGTCCGCGGCCAAGGACGCCAAGGACGACCTGCCGGCATCGGCGGGGCACCTGTCGGCGGAGGATCTCAAGGAGCTCGAGGACCTGGATCTGTCGGAGCTCGACAAGGACGCGAAGAAGTCCTGAGCTCCCCATCGCTGCTCGGCGGCCGCTCGGCGACCGCTCGGCGACCCCGGCAGATGACAGCCGGATCGCCGGGCTGCCTGCGTTGTCTATCGAGCCCGGCCAGCGGGCCCGGCCCGGCCCGCCGGGCTCGGCCGAGCCCAGGCGAGGTGGCGAACCTCAGGCGGTGCCTGTCGAGCCGGACGACAGCGAGCCGGTAGATCGCGTGACGGTTTGCGACACGGGCTGCGCGAGCTGTGAAGGCCCGGCTACAACGAGCTGAAATCGCATCGAGATTGTCTCGAGTTTCAGCGGCTTGGCGCGGTGGGTTTCGGATCGCGGATTGCACCGCGAGGGACCTGATGCGCGTCGCCGTCGGCCTCCTGGCAGCTCTCCTGGCTCCTTCGATCGCGCTCGCCGAGGACGCCGCTCCGGTGCGGGTCGCAGTGAAGACCACAGAGGCGCCGAGCCCGACGCCCGCCCCGGCCGCGCCGCGGCAGAAGGTGCCGGTCCGCGTCGTCAAGGTCCTGCGAGACACGAACCAGGCGCTGCTGTTCGATCGGAGCGTCGGCACGCATGTGCTCGTCACGGTCGGCCAGAAGATCGGGATCTACACCGTCGAGACGATCGACGACGACGAGGTGACGCTGTCGGCGAGCGGGCAAGAGGTCGTCCTCGCGGCGCCGGATCGGCCCTGGCGCCGGCGCGGCGGCGAGGCGCGTGGGCAGATCGAGAAGCTGCGGTCGCCGCGCGGCGGCGAGGCGCCGGCACCGGCGGATCCGTACACCAGCGGCGAGCTGGTCAATCCGTATCAGGCGCCGAGCGCGGGCGCACCGGGCCCGGCGGATCCGTATCAGGCGCCGAGCGCGGGCGCACCGGGCCCGGCGGATCCGTATCAGGCGCCGAGCGCGGGCGCACCGGGCCCGGCGGATCCGTATCAGGCGCCGAGCGCGGGCGCACCGGGCCCGGCGGATCCGTACAGCGAGGAGATCCGCGAGGTGAAGGCGCCGAGCTGGATCAGGCCGGACTCGCCCGCGCCGAGGTCGGTGCAGGCACCGGCCGCGCCGGCACCGGCCGCGCCGGCTCCGGTGGCCGCGCCGGCTCTGGCACCGGCCGTGCCAGCACCGGCCGCGCCGGCCATCACGCCGGCCCCCGCCGCGCCGGCCGCCCCCGCCGGCGCCGATCCGGTGCTGGCCCGCCGCGAGGTCGACGCCGCGCTCGCCGACTTCGGCGCCCTCGCGACCGCGTTCCACGCCTCGTTCACCCCGGCCGGCGTGCAGGTCGACGCCGTCTCCGACGGCTCGCTATTCGCGAAGGCGGGCCTCCGCGCCGGGGATGTGATCGCCGCCGTCGACGGCAAGCCGCTACGCTCGCTCAATGATGTGGCCGCGCTCTACGCGCGCGCCGGCTCGCTGCGGGCCGTCACGGCGCAGGTGGTCCGGAATGGCAAGCCGCTGACGCTCCGCGTGATCGTCCAGTAGCCCCGGCCGCGCGGGGCTGGTTTAGGATGCCGCCGTGGGAGCGCAACGGCTCGAGCTCCGGCTCCGGGATCAGCACGAGTGGATCAAGATCTTCGATCCGCGTGACTGGACGGTCTTCGTCGCGAGCGAGCAGCGCGTCGAGAACGACGCGGCGATCCGCGTCGATCTCGACGTCGGCGGCTGGCTCGTGACCCTGCGCGGCACCGTGGTCGGGCTCCGCGAGGAGCCGCGCGGCCTCATCGTCGCGCTCGGCGCCGCCGAGCGCGACAAGATCAACTACCTGAACGGCTACGTCCGCGGCGGCCTCCTCAACCTGCGCGTGAAGCGGCGCCTGCCGCTCCGGCTCGCGGTGACCTACGGCGCGATCGAGGGCCCGGCCTCCACGTTCACCAAGGACATCAACGAGGAGGGCGTGTTCCTGCTCACCGACAAGCCGCTCCCCGAGACGTCGCAGGTCCACATGCTGGTGACGATCCCGGGCCGGCCGCAGCCGGTGTCGGTCGTCGGCAAGGTCACGCATACGATCCTGGCGCACGACGGCGCGCCCCCGGGCATGGGCCTCGTCTTCGAGCTCGACGAGACGCAGCGCTCGTCGCTCGTCGCCATCATCAAGGAGCTCGAGCAGCAGATGTACGCGGGCGAGCTGCCGACGAACGCCCTCGAGTGAGCCCCGAGCCGTACGGCGAGACCTGTCCAACGATTGCGGGACATGTCCTGAGCCCCGGATCGCCGATCGCCCGTCGCCGCGCGGGCGATTGCGCGGCCCGCCCGCGGGTGGCACCGTGAGGCCGTGGCGCGCGGCTCGCGAGCAAGCTCGATCGCGCCGGTGCGGTGGCGCGACGGCGTCCACCTCACCGGGACGCCGATCTGGTGCGACGCGCGTCGGCGGCGCGACGTCTGCTTCGTGTCGTCGGCGGATCGCGTCGGGCGCGCGGGCCACGGCCAGCTCGTCGGCTCGCCGCTCACGCTGGCGCTGCTCGACGCGCGCGACGGCGGCCACCTGGCGGTCCCGCTGCGCCGCCGGTTCACGCTCGGCACGCTGCGGCTCGAGCTGATCGCGTCGGGCCGCGGGCCGGGCGCGGCCGCGCTGCACGTCGACGTCGGCGGGCGCAGCGTGCTCTACGCGGGGCCGGTGCGCACCGAGGTCCCCGGCCTGCACGCGCCAGGGAGCGGCGAGGCGGCGCGCGCGCGGCAGATCTGGGCGCGCGAGGCGCTCGCCGAGCCGGCGGGCGTGCGGACGTGCGACGCGGTCGCGGTGGCGGCGCCGTACGGCGAGGAGCGCCACCGCTTCCCGCCGCTCGCCGACGCGATCGCGCAGACGCTCGCGTGGACGCGCGCGCAGCTCGCCGCGGGCCGGCACGCGGTCCTGTTCGTCGACACGGCGCTCGACGCGCTCGAGGTCGCCGCGTGCCTGGGCGCCGAGGGCGTCCCGCTCGCTGGCGATCGCGGCGCGCGCGACCTCGCGCGGCGGGCGGCCGGCCTCTGGG
>Ga0247790_10000259_pt1 | contig 24208 bp, 20 predicted proteins | sample UWRJS171409R4_FD_179913 | JGI IMG/M metagenome (GOLD analysis project Ga0247790, IMG submission 179913) | Soil microbial communities from Arlington Agricultural Research Station in Wisconsin, United States - UWRJ-S171-409R-4 | ecosystem: Environmental > Terrestrial > Soil > Agricultural land... | reverse complement strand
GCCGCCGTTGCCGCTGTCACTGCCGCTCATGGATCCTCCCTACGCCGGCATTACCCGGATCAGGTTCTTGGGGTCGCACCGTCGTGCCTCTCAGCCTCCCGCCGCCGCGTGCTACCGCGCCGGCGAGAAGCTCCCCCGCTGTGGATGGTAGTTCGTCTGAGGGGCGGACCGTACCGCGCGCACGATCAGAAGACCAGGACCCTGGTACGCTCCGGCTCGTGTCGCTACCGCAGAGCTTCGGGCGATATCGCGTGACCGGGAGCCTCGGCGCGGGCGCGATGGGCGAGGTGCTGTCCGCTGTCGACGAGCTGCTCGGCCGTGAGGTCGCCGTGAAGACGCTCAAGGGCCGGAGCTCGGGCCTGGCGGCGCGCATCGCCGACGAGCGGTTCCGCCTCGAGGCGCGGGCGATCGCGCAGCTGACGCACCCGAGCGTCGTCCAGGTCTACGATCTGGATCTCCAGGCGGATCCGCCGTACCTGGTGATGGAGCGGGTCGCGGGGCCGTCGCTCAAGGATCAGATCGCCGACGGGCCGCTGCCCGAGCGCGAGGTGCGCGCGCTCGGGATCCAGATGGCGAACGCGCTCGCCACGGCGCACGCACGCGGCGTCGTGCACCGCGACGTGAAGCCGGCCAACATCCTCGCCGCGGGGCCGGGGACGTGGAAGCTGGCCGACTTCGGCGTGGCGCACGTCCCCGACTCGTCGCTGACGATGACGGGCCAGTTCGTCGGCTCGCCGGCGTACGCGCCGCCCGAGGCGCTCGTCCGCGGTCAGCTCGGCCCCGAGGGCGACGTCTTCAGCCTCGGCGCGACGCTCTACCAGGCGGCGGCCGGCGAGTGGCCGCGCGCCACGCAGGAGGTCCGCGGCCTGCTCGCGCCGATCCCGCCGCTCTCGAGCATCGCGCCGGGCGTGGCGCCGGATCTGGCGGCCGCGATCGATCGCGCGGTCGCCGTGGATCCGAGCGCCCGGCCGACCGCCGCGGAGCTGGCGCTGGCGCTCGCGATGGTGCCGGGCATGGCGACGCCGCCCGCCGGGGTGGCGGCCGTGTCGATGCCGATGCCGGGGCAGGCGCCGGGGTGGACGCCGACTCCCGTGCCGGGGTCGATCCCGACGCCGGTGCCGGGGTCGATCCCGACCGGCACCGCGACGGGCCCGGTGGGCGTCGTGGGCGCCGTGGGCGCCGTGGGCGCGTTGGGCTCGGCGACGTCCATCGGCTGGACGAGCTCGACGTCGAGCGGGACGTCGCCGCCGCTCGGCGCGCGGGCAGAGACGGGCGCGCCGGTGCCGGGCGCCGCGGATACGAGCGGGGCGATGGCGACGGGCGCGAGCGGGGCGATGGCGACGAGCGCGGGCGCGGGCGCGAGCGCGGCGAAGTTCCGCTGGAAGCATGCCGTCGCCGGGATCGTGACGCTGCTCGCGATCCTCGTGATCGCGATTGCCCGGAGCTCGCCGTCCGCGCCCTCGGACGCCAAGCCCCTCGATCCCAGCAAGGTGTTCGATCCCGGCCCCGCTGGCGGCGGCGGCGGCGGCGAGCGCGACGAGCGTGGCGGCCGCGGCGACGAGCCCGACGAGTCCGGCGAGGTGCCGCGCGTGATCGAGGCCCACCCGCCGCCGATCACCTCGCACGAGGCCGCCAAGGACTGGCGCAAGGTCATCGAGAAGCTGCAGCGGCAGCAGTTCCGCGACGCGCGCATGAAGCTCGCCGAGTGGGAGACCAAGCACGGCCCGACCGACGAGACGAGCCGCCTCGCCAAGCAGCTCGACGCCGTCCTGCGCGCGCAGGGCCGCGGCGGCCGCGACCGCGAGGACGACTAAGATCCGCCGCAGCAGCTCTGACCGGTGCAGTGCCGTGCCGATCCGTCAGGGTTGAATCCGCTATCGACCGAGGCGAGACCGTCGCCGACGGTGAGCACGCTCCAACTTGATTTCGCCGAGAGTCGCCCCGACGGCACTGCCAACTGGATTTCGCCGAGAGCCGCCCCGACGGCACTGCCAACTTTGATTTCGCCGAGAGCCGCCCTCGGCGCCATCCGCCAACTTGATTTCGCCGAGGGTCGCGCACGACGCGCTGAGAGCAGGGAGTCTGTTCCCATGCGAGCGCTTGTGTGTTGCAGTGACGGCTGTCGGGCGCTCGGTAGCCGGACCGAGTGGGAGCTCACGGGACTCGCATCGTGAGGCTGTGCCCCTCAGCCCACCTCAGCCCCCGTTCTCTCTTGGCGCTTGATTCAGGGCTAGCTCTTGCGACAGCTCGACGCGTCGCGGACGCAGGTGTAGCCCGGGGGCGAGATCAGCGGCGGGATCGTGTGCGGCGCGCAAGTGACACCGTGCGGGACGGCCTTTGCCGCCAGACATATCGCCCCCGTCGTGCACCCGTTCTCGACACGGACCAGCTCCCCCTTGGGCAGGCGATCCGCGGCCACCACGCTGAAGCGGCCCTGCGGATCCTTCGCGACGAGCGCGCAGCCGGCCCACTCGTCGCAGATCATGGCCGGGAGGCACTGGTGCTCCGTGAGCGGCGCGGCCTCGCTCGGCTGCGGGCCGCCGCCGGGAGGCGTCGAGACGCCATGAGGGCCATCGCCGCGGCACGCCGCGAGAGACAGCAACACCACGGCCGGAAGCTTCACCATGCAAACAGCATCGGAGCCCCCTGTGAGGCCCGTCAAGACATGCCTCGCTGCGCGGCCGGCGGGGGCTTCGCGGCGGCCTGCGACAGCGACCGCGGCGTGCGCGCGGGCCGTGTCATGCGCCGTGAACGGCGGCGGGTTCCCGCGGCGCGGCCGGGCGGCGATCGTGGAAGGATGGGAATGTCTCGAGGCTCCGCGGGCGAGATCAACGTGACGCCGCTGATCGACGTGCTGCTCGTCCTGCTGATCATCTTCATGGTCGCGATGCCGATCCTCCTGCGGATGCAGACGATCGAGCTGCCGCCGTCCGAGCCGGACACGGCGCCGAGCGGGACGGCGATCGTGCTGCGGCTGCACCCGGACCTCACGGTGTCGATCGAGGACGGCGCACCGATCGCGCGCGCCGACCTGCCGGCGGCGCTGCGCGGCAAGGCGGTGGGCGCGGCGGCCGTGTTCGTGGACATCGACGACACGGTTCCGTGGAGCGAGGTGATCGCCCTCGTCGACACCGTGCAGGGCAGCACCGACGGCGCGCGCACCGCGGTGCGGATGCGCGAGGCGCCCGCCGGCAGAGAGTGACGGCCGGCGCGCTCGAGATCGGCGGCCTGCGACAGCGACCGCGGCGCGCGGCGCGCGGCGGCGGCGATCAGCCGCTGCGGCGATCAGCCGCCGCGCATGGCGGCCGCGCGCTCGGCGATGAGGCGATCGATGTGCGCGCGCAGCTCGCCCTTGCCATCGAGCTCGACGAGCTTCTCCATCTGCGCGGAGCGCGCGCCCTGCTTGCGCAGCGCCGCGTAGACCCGGACGGTCGCCTCGACGCCCGCGCGCAGGTCGTCGTCCTTCTTCCCCGACCGCAGCTGCGAGGCGGTGCTCCCGCCCATGTACGCCGCGAGCATGTGCTGCTTGAGGGCGTCGTCGATCTCCTCCGTGACCCACGGCGCCACCTTCTCGTCGAGGACGACCATGATCTTCGAGCTGGTCGCCGCGAAGACCATGATCCGCTGCGGCGCGTCCGGGGGCGCCTCGGACGGCGACGCCAGGTAGCGCTCGATCAGGTCCAGGATCTCGCGCTCCTGGGGCGTGAGCTGCGCCTGCGCCTGTGACGCCGGCACCGACGCCGGGCCGGGCCCTGCCTCGGGCCCGGCCGTGCTCCGCGCCGACGACGATCCTCCGCAACCGAACGCAGACAGCGCCAGCAGCACCACGAGCCCGAGCTTCACCATTGCCGCAGCATAGGCGAGGATCGACCATACACGCGACCATGCACGCGACCGAGGAGCACGTGACCCTGCCCGATGGGATCCGCCTGTACGCCCGCATCGTGGACCCGCCCGCGGTCACGGCGGAGCCGACGACGGTGATCATCCCCAACGGCATCGTCTATCTCGACGACTTCGCGCCCGCGCTGCCGGGGCACCGCATCGTCGCGTACGACCTGCGCAACCGCGGCGCGTCGGACGCGGCCCCGGGCGCGCGCGGCGTCCCCGACGACATCGAGGACCTCGAGCACCTGCGCGCGGCGCTGGGCATCGGACGCAGCGCGACCCTGGGCCACTCGTACGTCGGGCTCGTCGCGGCGCTGCACGCGATGCGATACCCGGGCGCCATCGCCCGCCTCGTCATGATCGGCGCGCCCCCGCCGGATGCGGCGGCGACCTACCCGCCGGAGCTCGCGTACTCCGACGGCGTGCAGGCGGCCGCGTTCGCCGAGCTGGGCCGGCTGCAAGCAGAGCGCGAGCACCACGACCCGGTGGCGTTCGCCCGCGCCGCGTGGGACGCGCTCCGCCCGCTGTACGTCGCCGATCCAGCGAACGCCGCGAAGATCCGGTGGGACCGCGCCGAGCTGCCGAACGAGCGCGCGTTCCTCGGCTACTGGATGGCCACGGTGCTGCCCTCGATCCAGGCGCTGCACCTGGGGCCCGAGGACTTCGCGCGGCTCACCGCCCCCGTGCTCGTCGTGCACGGCCGGAAGGACCGGAGCGCGCCGTTTGGCGCCGCGCTCGACTGGCTGGGCAAGCTGCCAGCGGCGCGCCTCCTCGAGGTGCCGGAGGCGGCGCACGCGCCGTGGCTCGAGGATCCATCGGTGCTCCCCGCGATCGCGGCGTTCCTCGGCGAAGGCGGGACGGCGTAATACACGCCCACCGCGCGAGGCGGCGATACGCTCCGGGGCCCATGGCGCAACACGGAGATCCGGCCAGCGATCCGACCCTGACGCCGAGCCAGGTCCAGGGACCGCGGGAGACGGTCAGCGAGGACGACACGAGCCCCCGCGGCGGCGCGGCGGGCCCCCGCGCGTCCCTGCCGGGCTACGAGGTCGCCGGGCTGATCGGCCGCGGCGGGATGGGCGAGGTCGTCCTCGGCCGCGATCGCGAGATCGGCCGCGAGGTCGCGATCAAGCGGCTGCACGACGCGCACGGATCGGCGGACGCGGTCGCGCGCTTCTTGCGCGAGGCCCGGATCCAGGCGCGCCTCGAGCACCCGGCGATCGTCCCGGTGCACGAGCTGGGGCGCGACGCCGACGGGATGCCGTACTTCACGATGAAGCGCATCGGCGGCGTCACGCTCGCCGAGCTGCTCGACGCGCCGGCGGCGCCGCAGCTCCAGCGAGTGCTGCGCGCGTTCGCCGACGTCTGCCGCGCGATCGACTTCGCGCACACGCGCCGCGTCGTGCACCGCGATCTGAAGCCGTCCAACATCATGCTCGGCGATTTCGGCGAGGTCTACGTGCTCGACTGGGGGCTCGCGCGCGTGATCGGCGACGACGAGGCGGCGGCGATGGCCCAGGACGTGATCAGCCTCGACGGCACGACCCAGGCGGGCGCGGTGCTCGGCACGCCGGGCTACATGGCGCCCGAGCAGATCGAGGACGCCCGCGGCGTCGGCGTCGCGGCAGATGTCTACGCGCTCGGCGCCATCCTGTTCGAGATCCTCGCGGGCGAGGCGCTGCACCCGCGCAGCGGTAAAGCCCTGGCGAGCACGCTCGCCGGGACCGACGGCGCACCGGGCCGCCGCCGCCCGGACCGCGGGATCGCGCCGGAGCTCGATCAGCTGTGCACCGCCGCGCTGGCCCGCGAGCCGGGCGCGCGGCCGACGGCGCGCGAGCTCGCCGACCGGCTCGACGGCTACCTCGACGGCGACCGCGATCTCGAGCACCGGCGCCGGATCGCGGCGCAGGAGGTCTCCGCCGCGCGCGAGGCGCTGGCGTCGGGGCAGGCGGCGCGCCGCGCCGAGGCGATGAAGGCGGCTGGCCGCGCGCTCGCGCTGGATCCGGAGTCCCGCGCCGCCGCGGACCTCATCACGGCGCTGATGCTCGAGCCGCCGCGCGAGGAGCCGCGCGCGCTGCGCGCCGAGCTCGACGCGAGCGCGACCGCCGTCCAGCGCCGCCACGGCAAGGCCGCGACGCTGTCACTGCTCGCGATCCTGGGGTTCCTCGCGATCTGCGCGTGGAACGGCCTCTACAGCTGGCCGGTGCTCGGCGGGCTCGCCGCGTTCACGCTGGTCCTCGCGAGCGCCGCGCTCCAGGTGTCGCGCCGCGCGATGACCGCGCGCGAGATGCTGCTCGTCACGTGCGGCAACGCGCTGCTCGTCGCGCTCCTGTCGCGGACGTTCGGCTCGCTCATCATCGTGCCGAGCGTGACGTGCGTGATGGCGCTCTCGCTCACGTCGTACCCGCAGAATATCGATCGGCCGAAGGTCGTGATCGCGCTGCTCGTGGGGAGCTGGCTCCTGCCGGTCCTCCTCGAGTGGGCGGGCGCGCTCGAGGCGACCTGGCGGGTCACCGGCGGTGCCGTGGTCTCCACGTCGTCGCTGGTCCGGATCGGCGGCGCGCCGACGACGGCGCTGCTCGTCTTCGCGCACGTCACCACGATCGTCGTGATCGGCCTGTTCGCGCACGCGCTCGCCGCGTCGCGCCGCGACGCCCAGCGCCAGGTCGAGATCCAGGCCTGGCACCTGCGGCAGCTCCTGCCGTCGTGAGCGCGGGCGCGAGCTGCTGTGGCGCTCAGCGCTCGATCAGGATCAGCAGCGAGCGGGGGGCCAGATCGTACGTCGTCACGGTGAGCAGATCCTCGGCGCCGGGATCGGTGAAGTTGCCGCGCGACTCCATCCACGGCGCGGTGTCGCCGACGCGGTACCAGGACTTGCCGGCGCGCGGCGTGGGCAGGCGCGCGGTCACGGTGCCAGACCAGCCGTTGTAGGCGACGTAGATGCTGGCGGCGCTGTCACCGGCGGGCGCGCCGTCGATGCGGAAGCCCAGGAAGTGATTGCCCGCGTTGCTCATGTACGCGCCGTCGCCCTCGACACCCTGATCGGTCAGCCACTGGATGTCCTTGAGGCCGCTCGATCCGACGGCGCCGGTGTAGAAGCCGGCCCGGCGCAGCGCGGGGTGCGCGCCCCGGAACGTGAACAGCCGGCGCGAGAACGACAAGAACTGCGCGTTCGTGGTGGCGTCGGTCCAGTTGAGCCAGTTCTTGTCGGTGTCGAGGTTGTAGGCGTTGTTGTTGCCGTACTGCGTCCGGTACATCTCGTCGCCGCCGGTGAACATCGGCACGCCGGCGGACAGCGCGAGGAACGCCATCGCGTTGCGCGCGGCCTTGCGCTGCATGACGGGATCGCCGCCCTGGTCCCACGAGACGTTGTTGTCTTCGCCGCCGTCAGACGGGCCGTACGGCCACGGCTGCAGGTTGTTCTTCGCGTTGTAGGCGTAGAGGTCGCGGTTCGTGAAGCCGTCGTGCGCGACCACGAAGTTGACGGACGCCCACGGCGCGCGGCCGTCGTCGGCGTAGAGATCGCTCGAGCCGGCGAAGCGCGTGGCGAGCTGGCCGGGGGTCACGGCGTCGACGCCGAGCTTGTTCTGGTCCTTGCGGAACGTGTCGCGGTAGATGCCGTTCCACTCCGACCAGCCGCTCGGGAAGTCGCCGACGCGGTACGTGCCGTCGCCGATCGCCCACGGCTCGCCGATCAGATCGACGCCGCTGCCGCCGCCGGCCGGGCGCGCGCCGACCTCGATGACGGCGCGGTTGAGCGCGTTACTGGGGTTCAGCTTGTCGAAGTTGAAGCAGCCGCGATTGCACGAATTGCCGAGCACCGAGGCGAGATCGAAGCGGAAGCCGTCGAAGCCGAGATCGCCCTTCCAGTACTGCAGCGAGTGGATGATGAGATCCACGGCCATCTGCGTGGTGGTGTTGTAGTTCGCGCCGATACCGGTGTTGTCGTAATAGAACTTGGCGTCCGTGCCGAGCTCGTAGTAGCTCGCGTTGTCGAGGCCGCGGAACGACAGGAGCTGGGCCTTGGTGCCGGTCCCGTCGGCCACGCCGCCCTCGGCGGTGTGGTTGTAGACGACGTCCATGTAGACCTTGATGCCCTGGTCGTGGAACGCCTTCACCATCGCGCGGATCTCGCGCGTCGGGCCGCCGGCCGTCTTGTCGGCCGCGTAGCGGCGATCAGGCGCGAAGTAATTGAGGGTCATGTACCCCCAGTAGTTGTCGTCGGTCGTGTTCGCGACGACGTCGTTTCCGTCGTTGACGGTCTCCTGGATCGGCAAAAACTCGATCGCGGTGACGCCGATCGACTTGAGGTAAGCGGCCTTCTTGCCGGCGCCCGCGTACGTGCCACGCTCGGCGACGGGGACCGACGGATCGTTCTTCGTGAAGCCGCGGACGTGGACCTCGTAGACGACGTCGTCCTTGAGCGCGCGCGTGGGCTTGGTGCCGAAGTCGCCGGCGGCGGTGTCGATCACGATGCTCTTGGGCGCGACGAGCGCCGAGTCGCGCAGGCGATCGGTGGCGCCGGTGTTGTAGATCGTGCCATCCGAGTTCGACGGGTTCGTCGGATCGTGGCTGAGCTCGAGGCCGTACGGATCGAACAGGAGCTTGTTCGGGTTGAAGCGGTTGCCGTTTCCGTCGACGTCGGAGGCGAAGCCGAGCGACGAGCCGGGCGTCCAGCTCGCCGAGTACGTCCAGTTCGGGCCCCACGCGCGGTAGCCGTAGTAGATCGTGCCGCTGAGGCCGCGCGACGCCAGCGTGGCGACGCTGACGGTCGTCGACCAGCGGCCGGTGCCGTCGTTCGTCAGCGCCTGGCGCAGGACCTCCGCCTGGCCCGACGCTGCCTTGTAGATCCACACCTCGATGCGCGTGGCGCGATCCGAGCGGACACGAAACGTGACGTTGCTCTTGGTCGCGTCGTACCGGCCGCCGAGGTTGGAGGCGATGGCGAGCCCGCCGTTCGCGTCGAGATCCGAGTCGTCGACGCTGGCGCAGGCCGAGGTGCCGAGCAGGGCGCAGAGGAGGAAACTGCGGAGGTTCATGGCGAAGCGGAACTTGGCGCATCGGAGCCCGTGTAGGCAACTGTCCGAAACTGACGGAGAAGTGGCTACTCGCGCTGCCACCCAGCGTCGGCGAAGCTTCGAAGATGGCGAGCCGGTGCAAGGAAACGCGGCGTTGGATCGGCGGGCGACGGGCGGCGCGCGTGGCTTCCGTCACAAGTCCGGCGTCTCGGTGCCCCTCTATATAAAGGAGGGCGCGGCGCGTCGAGGATCATCCTCCGGGCGTGGGCGCGGGTGCGGAAGGATCGCCGGCGGCCCGGCGTAGCGCGGCGCGCGCGAGGAGGCGCGTCGAGTCGAGCGCCGGCAGCGGCGAGGTCGCGGCGTCGCCGGCGATCAGCGGCAGCTCGGTGCAGCCGAGCACGACGGCGTCGCAGCCAGAGGCGGCGAGCTGCGCGATGACGGCGCGGAGGTACGCCGCGGCCTCGGGCCGCTGCACGCCGCACACGAGCTCGTCCATGATGATGCGATCGAGCTCGGCGCGCGCGGCGGCGTCGGGGCGCACGAAGCCGAGGCCGCGCGCCGCGAGCGCTGCCGGGTAGACGTCGCTCTCGACGAGCGCGCGCGTCCCGGTCAGGCCGACGCGGCGGAAGCCGCGGGCGGCGGCCTCGGCGGCGACGACCTCGGCGATGTGGAGCCACGGCCGCGGCGAGCGCGCGAGGATCGCGGGGAGCGCGCGGTGGATCGTGTTGTCGGGGCAGATCAGGAGGTCGGCGCCGATCGCGGCGAGCTTCTCCGCCGAGGCCAGCATCAGCGCGCCGACGCCGGCCCAGTCGTCGCGATCGATGCACCGCACGTAGTCGGCGAGCGAGTGCGTGTGCAGCGAGACCTCGGGGTGGGCGTGCGGCCCGAGGAGGTGCGCGCCCTCGAGGCAGAGGGTCCGGTAGCAGAGCGCGGCGCCCTCGGCGGAGCAGGCGACGATCCCGACGTGAAGCGGCGCTGCGGGCGGCGCTGCGGGCGGCATGCGCGGCGCTACGGGCAGACGCCCTCGAGCGAGCGGAACGCCTCGTCGAGAACGGCGGTCATGACCTCGGCGCTCGCGAACCGCTGGTCGGGCTTCTTCGCGAGCGCGCCCTCGACGAGCGCGACGAGCTCGCGCGTGCACCACGGCGCGTTGCCGGTCACCGCGGCGAGCGGGGGCGGCGGGGACTTGGCGTGCGCCTTCAGCATCGCGACGGGATCGTCGAATTCGAACGGCGGCCGGCCGGCGAGCATCTCGTAGAGGATGATGCCGAGCGCGTACAGATCAGCGCGCGTATCGAGGAGCTGGCCGAGCGCCTGCTCGGGCGCCATGTACCGCGGCGTCCCGAACACGATGCCGGTGCTGGTCAGCGCCTCGGCGCCGAACGCGGCGGCCACGTCGCTCGTGAGCTTCACGATGCCAAAGTCGATGATCTTGACCCGCTCCCAGCCGCCCATATCGACGAGCAGGATGTTGTCGGGCTTGAGATCGCGGTGGATGAGGCCCTGCGCGTGCGCGTGCCCGATCCCGGCGAGGGCCTGGCGCGTCAGGACGAGCGCGCGGCGCGGGTGCAGCTCCCCGAAGTCGAGCGCGCGAGAGAGCGGCTCGCCGGTGACCTTCTCCATCACGAGGTAGAGCCGGCCGCCCTCGGTGAACACGTCGACGGCGGAGACCAGGTTCGGGTGATCGAGCATGCGCAGGACGTTGGCCTCGCGCGCGAACCGGCGCGTCACGTCGATGCCCTCGATGTCCTGCACGGGCGCCTTGAGCGCGTACCGCGCGCCGGTGTCGTCCTCGACCTCCATCACGCCGCCCATGCCGCCGCGACCGAGCGTGCTGACGACGCGGTAGCGGCCGATGCGGGTCCCAGGCGGGATCTCGTCTGGCTCGGTCACGGTGCGATGCTACCAACGAACCGCCGCCGCGCCGAGCGCCTAGATGGCGAGCGCGTCGAGCGAATAGAACGCCGCGTCGACGGCGGCGATCATGGCCTCGGCGCTCGGGAAGCGGTGGGCCGGGTCCTTGGCGAGCGCGCCCTCCACGAGCGCCACGAGCTCGGGCGTGCACCACGGCGCGCCGCCGGTCACGTCGCGGAGCGCGGGCACGGGCGCCTTGGTGTGCAGCGCGAGCACCACCATCGGGTTCTTGTGCTCGAACGGCGCCCGGCCGGTGAGCATCTCGTAGAGGAGCACGCCGGTGGCGTAGAGGTCGGCGCGCGCGTCGAGGGACTGGCCGAGCACCTGCTCGGGCGCCATGTACCGCGGCGTCCCGACGACGAAGCCGGCGCTGGTCAGCGCCTCGGCGCCGAACACGGCGGCGACGTCGGTCGCGAGCTTCACGATCCCGAAGTCGATGATCTTGACCTGCTCCCAGCCGCCCATGTCGACGAGCATGATGTTCTCGGGCTTGATGTCGCGGTGGACGAGGCCCTGCGCGTGCGCGTGCCCGATCCCGGCGAGCGTCTGGCGCGTCAAGACGAGCGCGCGGCGCGGGTGCAGCGCGCCGAAATCGAGCACGTCGGCGAGCGACTGGCCGTCGACCTTCTCCATCACGAGGAACAGCCGGCCAGCCTCGGCGAACACGTCGACGGCGGCGATCAGGTTCGGGTGATCGAGCAGGCGCAGCGCGTTGGCCTCGCGCGCGAAGCGGCGCGCCACGTCCTTCCCGCCGACGTCCTGCACGGGCCCCTTGAGCGCGTACCGCACGCCGGCGGCGTCCTCGATCTCGAGCACGTCGCCCATGCCGCCGCGGCCGAGCTTGCCGACCACGCGGTAGCGGCCGATCTGGGTCCCAGGCTCGTACACGGCGGCATGCTACACGAACGAGCGGCCGCGCGGCGGGGGAGGCGGCGTGCTACGAACGGAGCATGGACAAGCTGCCCGTCGTGGGGAACCGGTCGCCAGAGCCGGCCCCGCTCGACATGACGCCGGACGAGCTCGAGGCCGAGATCAAGCGCCTGAAGACCGAGCGCAACGCCGTGATCCTGGCGCACTACTACCAGGAGTCGGAGATCCAGGATCTCGCCGACTTCGTCGGGGACTCGCTGCAGCTCTCGCAGGCGGCGGCGACGACGCAGGCCGACGTCATCGTGTTCTGCGGCGTCCACTTCATGGCGGAGACGGCGAAGATCCTGAACCCGGACAAGATCGTCGTGATCCCGGATCTCGCGGCGGGCTGCTCGCTCGCCGACGGGTGCCCGGCGCCGGTGTTCAAGAAGTGGCTCGAGCAGTACCCGGGCCACACGGTGGTCAGCTACATCAACTGCTCCGCCGAGGTGAAGGCGCTCTCGGACGTGATCTGCACGTCGTCGAACGCGGTGAAGATCGTCAAGGCGCTCGCGGATCAGAAGATCGTGTTCGCGCCGGATCGCCACCTGGGCGCGTTCGTCGCCAAGCAGGCGAACCGGCCAGACCTCGTGGCGTGGCAGGGCACCTGCATCGTCCACGAGACGTTCAGCGAGCGCCGGCTGCTCGAGCTGATGGCGCAGCACCCGGACGCCGAGGTGATCGCGCACCCGGAGTGCCACGAGGGCATCCTGCGGCACGCGAGGCACGTGGCGTCGACGAGCGGCCTCATCGACTACGCGAAGAAGAGCAGCGGGCAGAAGTTCATCGTCGCCACCGAGGCGGGCATCCTGCACAAGATGCAGCTCGAGGCGCCGGGCAAGACGCTGATCGCGGCGCCGCCGGAGGACGAGAGCTGCGCGTGCAACGTGTGCCCGCACATGCGGCGCAACACGCTCGAGAAGCTGTACCTGTGCATGCGCGACCTCACGCCGCGGGTCGAGGTCCCCGAGGCCACGCGCCAGCGGGCGCTCATGCCGATCCAGCGCATGCTCGAGATGTCGCGTTGACCGGGCGAAGCGGGGCGGCCGCGCTGGCGCTCGCGGCGGCCGCGGCACTCGCGGCGTGCGGGCGCGGGGAGACGCGGGCGGGCTCGGGGGCTGCGACGGCGGCGGGGACGGCGGCCGCGCCGGCCGCGCCGGCCGCGCCCGCGCCGAGCGCGCCGAGCGCGCCGAGCGCGCCGGCCGCGGTCATCCCGGCCGAGGCGAAGGAGCTCGTCACGGCGATCGTCGACGACTGGGACGCGACGCGCGCGACGTTGCGCCGCTTCCGCCGCGCGGGCGCGAGCTGGCAGCCGGACGGCGCGCCGTGGCCGGGCGTCGTCGGCAAGAGCGGCGCCGCCTGGGGCGTGGGCCTGCACGGCGCGGGCGCGCCGTCGGGGCGCGACGGCCCGGTCAAGCGCGAAGGCGATGGCCGGAGCCCGGCGGGCGCGTTCGCGCTGCGCAAGAGCTACGGCTACGCCACGGCGCCGCTGGCGGGCGCGCGGCTACCGTACGTCCCGCTCGACGAGCGCTGGCAGTGCGTCGACGATCCGGCCTCGCAGCACTACGACCAGATCCTCGATCGCACGACGGTCACGCCCGACTGGAAGAGCGCCGAGGAGATGCGCCGCAAGGACGAGCTCTACGCGTGGGTCGTCGACATCGCGCACAACCCGGCGCGCGCGCCCGGCGCGGGGAGCTGCATCTTCCTGCACGTCTGGCGCAGCGCCAGCGGAGGCACCGCGGGCTGCACGGCGATGGAGCGGACCAAGCTCGAGCAGCTGCTCGCCACGCTCGATCCATCGGCGGTGTTCGTGCTCCTGCCGCGCGCCGAGTACGCAGCGCTCGCGCCGGCGTGGGCGCTGCCGCCGCCGTGATCGGCGCGGGCGCAAACGTCACGGCAGGAAGCAGTCGTACTGCTCCTGCCGCCACACCTTGCCGTCGCGCAGCTCGATGATGCTGCAGATGTGCGCCCGCATGACGTGGCCAGCCGGCAGCGGCCCGGCGGCGGCGGCGAGCGTGCCCGACCACGCGATCTGCACCGCGGCGCGATCGCCCTCGACGATCATCGCGCGGACCTCGTAGCGCTCGCTCGCGAGGAGCGCCTTGCCGCGCTCGCCGGCCGCGCGCAGCTCGGCGCGGTCATAGCGCTTGCCGGCGGGCGAGATCCGGTTCGGGTGCTCGGTCACCTCCACCTCGGGGTGCAGCCAGCGCGCGACCTCATCGAGATCGTGGCTCTCCACGGCGCGCAGGTACGACAGGACGGTGTCTCGCGTGCTCATGACGGATTTCGATGCTAGCAGGCGCGCGAACGTTGCCCCGGCCGCCCGACCGTCATCCGACCGTCATCCGGCCGCCGTCGCGGAGCGCGGCCGGGACGAGCGAGCTCGGCTCGCCCGTCGACACCAGCCACAGCTGGTGCGCGGCGCGCGTCACCCCGATGTGGAGCAGGTGCCGCGCCCAGTGCTGGTCCGGGTAGCTCTGCGCGTTGACGTCCACCATCACGACGTAGTCGAACTCGAGGCCCTTGACGTGCGCGACGTCGGTCACGTCGACGCCGGGCTGGAAGTTGAACTCGTCGCGCCGCACGCGGCGGAGCGCCGGCACCTCGGCGCGGCGCAGCCCCTCGAAGTACGCGTCGGCCTGCTCGGCGTGGCGCGAGATCACGGCGCACGACGCGGTCGGCTCGCGCGCCATCAGGTTGCGCAGCGCGTCGCCCAGGAACGCGACGGCCTCGCCGAGATCGCCGAACTCGTGCAGCTCGACGGGCTCGCCGGGGCGCGCGGCGAGCGGCTCGGGAGGCGCGAGCTCGGGCCCGAGGATCTCGCGCGCGAGCAGCATCACCTCGGCCGTCGAGCGGTACGACAGCCGCAGCGGCCGCACGATCGCGGGCTGCCCGGTCTGCGCGAGCAGCTGCTCCCAGCCGGTGAAGTTGTTGTCGAACACGAGCCGCTGCGCGGTGTCGCCCGCGATCGTCACCGAGCGCTTCCCGGGATCGCCGTCGGGCGCGCGCACCGCCTCGACGAGGACCTTGACCTCGAGCGCCGAGCGGTCCTGCGCCTCGTCGATCGCGACGTGCTCCCAGATGAGCTCGTCGGCGCCGCCGGGCACGAGGAGCCCGCCGCGCTTGAGCTGCACGAGCCGGAGCAGGATCGGGTCGTCCTCGTCGTCGAACCGGCCGGCGGGGTCGTCCTCGTCGGGGCCGACGGCCTTGCCCTCGGAGTCGAGGATGGGGTTGCCCTCCTCGTCGACGGGCGCCTTCTGCGGCTTGGCGAGCTGGCGCCGCATCCACGCGACGAGCCGCTCGATGTCGCGCGCGGTGACGTCGGCCCCGGCGAAGCCGGCGGCGAGCGCGGCCGGATCGGTCAGGAGCTCGGCCCAGTCGAGCACGCAGTCGTCGGCGCGCTTCTTCCACCGCTTGATCGCGCCCTCGAGCGCGATCCGGACATTGGCGTCGATCGCCGCCCTCTTCGCCCAGCTCGCGGTGGCCGAGAGCCGCGGCACGAGCGCGCGGGCGCGCAGCCGCGCCCACTCCTCGCCGGCCTCGGCGGAGATCTCCGCGAGCTCGCCGCCGATCTGCGCGGCCTGCTGCTCGACGAACCGCGCGAGGAGCGAGAGCAGCGCCGGGTGCTTCTTGACCCGCGAGATGTTCTCGGGCGGATCGGCGTTGTACTTCGTCGGCGCGTCGGGCAGGCAGCGCATCCGCGTCGTGCGCGCCCAGCCGGTGTACGTCACGACGGGGACGCCGGGGACGCCGAGCGCGGGCAGGACGCCCGACACGTAGCGCACGAGCGACTGCGACGGCACGACGAACAGGGTCTGCTGCGCCTTGAAGCGCCGCGGGTCCTGGAAGTTCAGGTACGCGATGCGGTGGAGCGCCACCGTCGTCTTGCCGGAGCCGGCGCCGCCCTGGATCACGACGATGCCGCTGCCGGGCTGCGTGATCAGGTCGAACTGCTCCTTGTCGATCAGCGCGGCGATCTCGGGCAGCGACTTCTCGGCGCGCGCGACGCCGTGGTGCACGCCGAGCTTGCCCTTGTCGCCGCGGGCGGGGGTCGGGCGCGCGGCCTTGCCCATGCCGCCGTGGAGCACCGGCGTGATCTGTCCGACGGCCTGCACCCACGCGCCGCGCGCGTCCTTCATGAACGTGCCCTGCGGCGCGCCGATGCGGCGCAGGTTGCCGCGCGCGATCGAGACGTTGCGCCGCGCCTCGACGACGCCCTCGACGCGCCGGCCGGCGATCTCCTCCTCGTAGTCGTCGCCCTCCTCGTAGCGGTAGTAGATCCGCGACACGGGCGCGTTGCGCCAGTCGACGATCTGCACGTTCGACTGCCGATCGATGAAGCCGCGCTTGCCGACCATGACGTCGCGGGACTTGCCATGCTCGCGCAGGCGCATGTGCGCGAAGTACGGCGACGCGATGTCGACGGGCAGCGACTTGCCGCCGCCGAGCCGCCCCTTGAGCGCCGCGAGCCGCGTCATCTGCTCGATGAGCGGCGGCAGATCTTCGGCCCGCGCCTCGGCGATCTGATCGCGCAAGGACAGGAGGTCCGCGTCGAGATCCGACGCGCCGACCTGCGGGCGATCATGCGTACGCTCATCGCCCTCCTCACCCAGGGCCACTCTCGCCTGCACCTGCCCGTAGAGGCGCTCTTCCTCCGCAATGATCTTTGCGGCGGGGCTGTCCTTCGCGACCTCGTTTGCCATCGAGTGACCGGCGAATCTATCCGAACCGCACCCCGGCGCAAGATGTAAGTCGACTTACTAGTTCAGACCGGGAGTTAGTGCCAAGTGCGCGATAGCGCGCGGTAGCATAGGGTAGGAATCCGGTTCGGCTCGCCGCTCGTAGGATCGTCGATGAGCCACGAGGGTTTGCTTGCGACGACCCCGGTCAAGCTGGGTGCTTACGAGCTGATCCGGCCCATCGCCCAGGGGGGCATGGCCGACGTCTACCTGGCGCGCCAGGAGGGACCAGGTGGGTTCGAGCGCCAGGTCGCCATCAAGATCCTGAGCGAGGCACGGGCGCGCGATCCGGAGTCCCGCGCGCTGTTCCTGCAGGAGGCGCGGATCTGCGCGCTGCTCGGCCACCACAACATCGCGGCGGTGCTCGACGTGGACGTCGAGGACGGCTGCCACTACCTGGCGATGGAGTACGTCGACGGCGTGGACCTCCGCGACCTGCTCGCGGCCGCCGCGCGCGCCGATCGCGGCGTGCCGTACGAGGTCACGCTCTCGATCATCACCGCCGCCGCGGCGGGCCTCGATCACGCCCACCGCCGCTGCGACGCCGCGGGCCGGCCGCTGCGCCTGGTCCACCGCGACGTCTCGCTCTCGAACATCATGGTCGCCAAGGACGGCGCGGTGAAGGTCGTCGACTTCGGGATCGCGTCCACGGCGATCTCGGACGTGCACACGCTGCCGGGCGTCGTGCGCGGCAAGGCGAGCTACATGTCGCCGGAGCAGTGCATGGGCGATCCGCTCGATCACCGCACCGACGTGTTCGCGCTCGGAGTCGTGCTCTACGAGCTGACGACCGGCGCGCGCTGCTTCCACGGCAGGACCGACTTCGAGCGGATGCTCGCGGTCGTGCGCGGCGACTACCTGCCGCCGGCGCAGCTGGTCCCCAACTACCCGCCGGAGCTCGAGCGGGTGATCCGCACCGCGCTGGCCCCGGCGCCGGAGGACCGCTTCGCGTCGTGCGCCGAGATGATCGAGGCGCTCGAGGCCGTGGCCGCCGCCCGCGGCTGGCGGATCGGCACGCAGCCGATCGCGCGCTTCATGGCGGAGGTCTCGCACGCGCCGGCCGGGCTGTGCGACGCGTGCGCCGCCGCGGGCGAGGCGACCACCGTCGAGCCGGTGATCGCTCCGGACATCGAGCCGGCCGTTGAGCCGGCCGTTGAGCCGGTGATCGAGCCGGCCGTCACGACGCGCCTGCCAGCGCGTCCGCGCACGCGCGCACAGTGGCGCGACGACGACGACGACGACGCGCTGACGCGCGGCCGGCGCGCGCTCAAGCGCCCGGCCACCGCGCCGCGACTCGCGGCGTGAGCGCGCCCCTCGGATCGCGGCCCTCTTTCCCATTGCACCGGCGGGCGAATCCGCGTAGACGCAAGGACAAACATGGCCCGCGCCAAGGCACTCCTCGCCCACGATCCGCTCCGGCGGTGGACCGCCGCCGAAGCCAACGACACGTACAACATCCCGCGCTGGGGCTGCGGCTATTTCGGCGTGAACGATCAGGGCAACCTCGTCGTGCAGCCGCGCGCCGAGGGGCCGGCGGGCGGCCAGATCGACATGAAGGAGCTGATCGACGAGCTGGTCGCGCGCGGGATCCAGCTGCCGATCCTGCTGCGCTTCTCGGACATCCTGCGCGCGCGCATCGAGCTTCTGTGCGGCGCGTTCAACGGCGCGATCCGCGAGTACGGCTACACCGGCCACTACCGCGGCGTGTACCCGATCAAGGTCAACCAGAACCGCACCGTCGTCGAGGAGATCATCGAGTTCGGGCGGCCGTTCCACTACGGCCTCGAGGCGGGCAGCAAGCCCGAGCTGCTCGCGATCATGGCGATCCACCAGGACGACGAGGCGCTCATCATCTGCAACGGCTACAAGGACGAGGAGTACATCGAGACGGCGCTGCTCGCGTCGAAGATGGGCAAGACGGTGATCCTCGTCGTCGAGAAGCCGAGCGAGCTCGAGCAGATCCACCGGGTCAGCGAGCGCGTGGGGATCAAGCCCTCGCTCGGCATGCGCGCGCGGCTGTCGTCGCGCGGCGCGGGCCGCTGGGAGCAGTCCGGCGGTGACTTCTCGAAGTTCGGCCTGTCGCCCGCCGAGATGGTGGAGGCGGTCCACAAGCTCAAGGAGTGGAACCAGGTCGAGACGCTCAAGCTCCTGCACTTCCACCTCGGCTCGCAGATCTCGGCGATCAAGAGCGTCAAGAACGCGCTGCGCGAGGCGGGCCGGCTCTACGTCGAGCTGCACAAGCTGGGCGCCAAGGGCCTGTCGTACCTCGACGTCGGCGGCGGCCTGGGCGTCGACTACGACGGCTCGCAGACGAACTTCGCGTCGTCGATGAACTACACGGTGCAGGAGTACGCCAACGACGTCGTGTTCGCGATCAAGGAGATCTGCGACACGGATAGCGTCCCGCACCCGAACCTCGTGTCGGAGTCCGGCCGCGCGGTCGCGGCGCACCACTCGGTGCTCGTCGTGAACGTCCTCGGCGTCACCGAGTTCAACACCCACGTGCCCAAGGAGCTCGGGCGCCCGGCGCCGCCGCTCGTCATCAACATGTGGGAGACGTACCAGGGCGTCAGCGCGAAGAACCTGCTCGAGGCCTACCACGACGCCGTCGAGTACAAGGACCAGGTCCTCCAGCTGTTCAACCTGGGGCACCTCTCGCTCGAGCACCGCGTGCTGTGCGAGAACCTCTTCTGGGCGATCTGCGAGAAGGTGCTGATGATCTCCCGCGGGCGCGAGCACATGCCCGAGGAGCTCGAGGGGCTCGAGAAGGCGCTCTCCGACACGTACTTCTGCAACTTCTCGATGTTCCAGTCGGTGCCCGACGCGTGGGCCGTCGATCAGCTGTTCCCGATCTGCCCGATCCACCGGCTGAACGAGGAGCCGACCCGCCGCGCCACGCTGGCCGACATCACGTGCGACTCCGACGGCAAGATCGACTCGTTCATCGATCTGCGCGACGTCAAGCACGTGCTCGAGCTGCACCCCAAGCCGGACGGCCAGGACTACTACCTCGGCATCTTCCTGGTCGGCGCGTACCAGGAGATCCTCGGCGACCTCCACAACCTGTTCGGCGACACGAACACGGTCCACGTCCAGCTCTCGGAGGACGGCGACTACGACGTCAAGGAGGTCGTGGCGGGCGACACGGTGAGCGAGGTGCTCGCGTTCGTCGACTACTCGCAGAGCGACCTGCTCGGCCGGCTGCGCAACAACGTCGAGCAGGCGCTGCGCAAGAAGCTGATGACGATCGAGGAGAGCCGCACGCTCATCAACCGGTTCCGGCAGGGCATGGCCGGGTACACGTACCTCGATCGCGAGTAGCGCCGCCGACGGTCGCCGTGTCCGAGCGAACGATCGAGTCGGCAGGGCATGGCCGGGTACACGTACCTCGATCGCGAGTAGCGCCCGCTGAAGCCGTGGCGGCGCGGTGGCGGGAGCGCCCGCGACCGTCAGTCCTCGTCCGGATCGACGCCGCGGGGGAGCAGCTGGTGCCCCTCGACCACGGTCACGACGACGAAGTCACGGCCCTCCACGCGATAGATGATCCGGTAGCGCTTCACGAACACCTCCCGGAGATCGGCCCGTCCGTACTCGGGGACGACCCGCCCCGCCATCGGCATTCGAGAGGCCTGCTCCGCACGCTCCCACAGCTTGCGCACCCAGCGGTCCGCCGCCTCAGGATCGTCGGCTTCGATGTACAGATGGATCTGAGCCAGATCGCGGACCGCGCGCCTCGACCAGCGTATCGTCATCGCTTCTTCTTCGGCGGCACGGCGAAGCGGGCGCCGATCATCCGGCCGACCTCCGCGTGACTGTAGGTACGCCCCTCGGCCACGTCTTGCAGGCCTTCATTGATCTTCGCGAGCACGCGCTCGCGATACGCGATCCGGTCGTACTCCCGCGGCGACATCATCACGGCGGCGGGCTTGCCGTTGAGCGTGATCACGAGGGGCCGGCGGCGCGACAGGCCGCGGACCATCTCCGAGAGGCGCGCCTTGAGCTCGGCGATCGGGATGATGTCCTCGGAGACCTGGAGCGCAGAGGAAGACGCCGCGTGGCGCGTCCTCGTGGACTCGGCCGCCCGGCTCCCGGCGCCCCCGGCAGCCCGGCTTCCAAAGATCAGCTTCGCCATGGCCTTTTATGGGCCTTTTATGGCCTGCAGACAAGCCGCGATCCTGCCGGACCGCTCGATCCCCTTACCGAGCTGATCGAAGCGGTTGTGCATGGTTGGGCCGTTTGCGGACGCGTGTCGGACGCGTGTCGGCCCGCTGCCTGCGCGGTTGCGTGTCCGCGAGCAGAAAGTGCCGGCGCGGCGCGGCGGCTCAGGCGCGGTCGGCGAGGATCCGCAGGCCGGTGGGGACGAGGCGGCCCTCGGCGAGGCCGCGGCGCTCGGCCGCGAGGACGTAGGCGGCGAGCTCGGCGCCGCGGGCGTCGTCGGGCAGGCCGCCGCAGAGGTAGCGGTAGAGGTACTCGCAGCGGCGCCGCTCGCGGATCGCGAGGCGCTCGGCGAGGGCGCGGCGGAGCTGCGCGCCGGTGTGGAGCGGCGGATCGTGGGCGTGCGCGTCGCGCCAGCGCGCGACCGGATCGGCGCGCGGTGGATCGAGGCGATCGGCGGCGTAGACGCCAGCGGCGACGAGCAGCTCCTGGACCTCGTAGTACCAGCGCAGCGTGGCGGCGTCCGGGGCGTCGAGATCGAAGTCGTCGGCGACGACCAGGCCGCCGGGCGCGGTCAGGGCGGCCGCGCGCTCGATGGCGGCCGCGAGCGGCGCGATGTGGTGGAGCGACGCGGTGAACACGACGGCATCGAACGGCGCGGCGTCGAACGCGAGGAAGTCGCCCTGGGCGTAGGCGACGCTGGGCGCTGGGCGCGGATCGGGCAGCTCGAGGTCGAGCGCCGTGACCTCGTGCCCGGCGGCCGCGAGCGCGCGCGCGACGTCGCCGTGGCCGCAGCCGACCTCGAGCACCCGGCGCCGCCCGCGCAGGACCTCGCGGAGGAATGCCGCCGTCTGCTCGGTGCGAAGCGCGCGCGGAGACGGAGGCACGGCCATGCGGCAGCATCGTACAGTCCGCGCCATGCTGCAGCTCCGGCGGGCGACGCCCGACGACTTCGAGGCGATCCTGCCGCGTACGCGCGCGCTCAACGCGGACGAGGGCATCGAGATCGACGGCCCGGTCCTCGAAGCGGCTCTCCGGCGCCTGCTCGCCGATCCTGGGCTCGGCGGGTGCTGGCTCGTCGAGCGAGCGGGCGCGGCGGGCGCGGCAAGCGCGGCGCTCGGCTACGCGATCGCCACGTTCGGCTACGACCTCGAGTTCGGCGGGCGCGAGGCGTACCTGACCGAGCTGTGGATCGATCCGGCCGAGCGCGGCCAGGGCGCCGGTACGGCCGTGCTCGACCTCCTGGGCGACGAGCTCCGGGCGCTGGGCGTGCGCGCGGTGCACCTGGGCGTCCGGCCGGAGAGCCCGGCCGTGCGGCTCTATGTGCGCGCCGGCTTCGAGGCGTCGCCGCGGCTGTTCATGACGCGCCGGCTGGCCTGAGCCGCGCGCAGCTCGCCGCGCAGCAGACGTAGCCGGCCCCGCGCACGGCCTACGCCGCGGTCGTCGACTCCGGGGTCGTGCCCGACGCGGCTCGCCCGCGGCGCGCCGTCATGCGCACGACCGCGAACGCGAACGCGATCGCGCCGGTGGCGAAGACGGTGTCGCCGAGCGCGCGCATCCAGCGCAGCTTCTGCATCAGCGGCGTCTGCAAGAACTCGGCGCTGCGCGCGTACCAGTAGCCGGTGTCGACCGCGGCCCACGTCTGCAGGAGGCCGACGGGCAGCACGCTGAGCAGCACCATCGCGCCGAGGCCGAGGTTGATCGCCCAGAACGCGAACTTCAGCAGCCGCTCGGGCCAGACGAGCGCCGGGCGCAGCGACTTCACCGTGAACAGCACGAGCCCGAGGCCGAGCATGCCGTACACGCCGAACAGCGCGGTGTGGCCATGGACCGGCGTCGTGTTCAGCCCCTGCATGTAATAGAGCGCGATGGGCGGGTTGATCATGAAGCCGAACAGCCCCGCGCCGACGAGGTTCCAGAACGCCACCGCGATGAAGAAGTAGATCGGCCAGCGGTAGGAGCGCATCCACGGCGTGCTGCGGGTGAGCCGCCAGTTCTCCCACGCGTCGTAGCCGAGGAACATGAGCGGCACGACCTCGAGCGCGCTGAACACCGAGCCGAGCGCGAGCGCGATCGTCGGCGTGCCGGCGAAGTAGAGGTGGTGCAGCGTGCCGATGATGCCGCCGGCGAGGAAGATCGTCGCGGCGAGCACCGAGGCGCGGCCGGCGGTCGCGTGCCGCACGAGCCCGAGCCGCGCGAACAGGAACGCGATGATGACGGTCGCGAACACCTCGAAGAAGCCCTCCACCCACAGGTGGACGACCCACCACCGCCAGTACTCGGCGATGGCGAGGTTCGTGTGCCGGCCCGCGCCGAGCGCCGCGAAGTAGAAGCCGCCGATCGCCACCGTCGAGATCAGCAGCATGACGAGCAGCGGCCGCTGGGCGTCGCGCCGGCGCAGGGCCGGCCACAGCGCGCGCGCGACGAGGAACACCCACAGGAGCAGGCCGGCGAGCAGCGCGAGCTGGAACAGCCGGCCGAGGTCGATGTACTCGTAGCCGCTGTGGCCGAGCCACCACACGGCGTCCGCGCCGAGCTCGCCGTCGATCGCCAGGAGCTGCCCCGCGAGCGAGCCGCCCACCACGGCGAGCAAGGCGCAGAACAGCACGTTGACGAGCAGCTTCTGGCCGCGGCGCTCGCGGCCGACCGACGGCGCGATCGCCAGGCCGGCGGCGAGCCACGCCGTCGCGATCCAGAAGATGCCGAGCTGCACGTGCCACGTGCGCGCGACCGAGTACGGCAGGATCTTCGCGAGCGGGATCCCGTAGAGCGCGTTGCCCTCGACGCCGTAGTGCGCGGTGACGACGCCGACCAGGATCTGCAACACGACGAGCGCGCACACGACCCAGAAGTACTTGACCGTGGCGAGCTGCGACGGTGTCGGCGACGTGCCGAGCAGCGGATCGCTCGCCGGCAACGCCTCGGGCGGATCCTCCCGGCGGCGCGCGGCGTGCCAGAACGCGAGCGCGCCGATCCCGCCGAGCAAGAGGACGATGCTGACGCCGGTCCACACGATCGCGTCGGAGGTCGGCCGGTTGCCGATCAGCGGCTCGTGCGGCCAGTTGCTCGTGTACGTGATGGTGTCGCCGGGCCGCTCGGTCGCCGCAGCCCACGCCGACCAGAAGAAGAACGCGGACAGCGCGCGCGCCCGGGCGGGCTCGGTGATGGCGCCAGGCGGCAGCGCGTACTCCTCGCGCCCGTGGGCGAACAGCGCCGCGTAGTAGGCGGCGGTGGCCTCGATCGCGCGCGCGCGGGGCGCCGAGACGGTGATCGCCCCGGTCGCTGCGTCGTACGTATTGGCGCGGACCTCCTGCCGCAGCCGCTCCCGGAGCGCGGCCTGTGGCTCGGCCGGGAGCTCGGCGTACGCGGCGCCGCGCTCCGCCCGGGCCCACTCGTCGAGCACGGACGTCAGCTCGCGGTGCAGCCAGTCGGCGGTCCAGTCGGGAGCTACGTACGCGCCGTGGCCCCAGATCGAGCCGAGCTCCATGCCGCCGAGCGATCGCCAGACGTCCTGGCCGGCGGCTACCTCCCCCGGGCCGAAGATCTCGCGGCCGTCTACCGCGACGACCCGCTCCGGGATCG
>Ga0247790_10000258_pt1 | contig 24311 bp, 18 predicted proteins | sample UWRJS171409R4_FD_179913 | JGI IMG/M metagenome (GOLD analysis project Ga0247790, IMG submission 179913) | Soil microbial communities from Arlington Agricultural Research Station in Wisconsin, United States - UWRJ-S171-409R-4 | ecosystem: Environmental > Terrestrial > Soil > Agricultural land... | reverse complement strand
CGAGCTTGCACAGCACGGTCTTGCCGGACGCGGCGGGGCCGATGAGCCCGAGCTTCGCGCCGCGCGCGACCTCGAGCGAGGCGCCGTCGAGCACGCGGCGCCGGCCGAAGCTCTTGTGGACGTCGGTGACGCGGATGGCGGGCGGGTCGCCCGTCCTCGCTGCGCTGCGGGCGGGCGGCGATCCCTCGCCCTCGCTCATGGGCACAGCTCCTTGCCGCGGGCGACGTACTTCGAGTCCGGCGCCTGCTTGCCGAGCTGCGCCAGGGTCTCGCACGCGCGCGCGGCGGCGCCAGCGCGGGCCTGCGTCACGGCCAGCTCGTACAGCGCGTCGTCCTTGAGGATCGACGCCGGGTAGTCGCGCGGCAGGCGCCGGAACGCGGCCTCCGCGCCGGCGAGGTCGCCGAGATCGTCGCGCAGGACGCGCCCGAGCTCGAGCTGCGCGTCGTCGAGCCAGATCGAGAAGTACGAGCCGACGCCGAACGCCACCTCGCGCGTCGCGAGCAGCCCGCGCAGCCGCGCCGCCGCGCCGGCCGGATCGCCGAGCGCGCGCGACAGCCGCGCCGCGTGCCACCGCGCGTCGTCGCGCAGCCCGCTCTCGGGGTAGTCGGTCGGGATCTGATCGTAGAGCGCGCGGGCCGCGGCGGGGTTCGCGAGCTCGCGCTCGTTCAGATCGGCGAGCGACCACACGAGGTTGTCGCCAACGGCCGTGCCGGCGAGCGGATGCAAGATCTTCGTGAGCTCCTCGGCGAGCGCGCGCGCGTCGCGGCCGCGGCCGTCGACGATCAGCGTGCGCAGCGCGTCGCCGGCCGTCGGCTCGTCGGGCCAGTCGGTGACGACGCGCCACAGCGCCGTCCACGCCGGCTTCACCTCGCCGGCCCGCAGGAGCAGCTCGCCGGCCCGGTACACCGCGACCGCCGCGGGCGTCGGATCGTCCCCGGCGCGCGCCGGCACCGCGAGGTACGCGTCGATCGCCGCCTGCGTGCGGCCGCCGCGCTCGAGGACCTCGCCCTCGCCGAGCAGCGCGTCGGCGCACGCCGCGCGAGCGCGCCGCGCCGGCTTCACCCGCTTGCACGTCACCTGCGCGCGGCGGTACGCGGCGACCGCGCCGTCGATGTCGCCGGCGTCGGCGCGCTGCTCGGCCGTCGTGAGATCGCCGAGCGTCGCCGGCGCCGAGCAGGCCGCGGCCGCGGCGATCCCGGCGGCCGCGGCGACCGCGGCGGCCGCGAGCGCGATCCGGGCGAGCGTGCTCCGCTCCTTGCGCACGGCCACCGGCTACGCCAGGGCGGCCGCCGCCTCGGCGATCACCTGCGCCGCGCGCAGGCAGCCGCCGCGGTCGACGTCGAGGTGGGCCACGGCCCGGATCCGCTGCGAGCCCGCGGTGCCGAGCAAGATGCCGTGCTCGCGGGCGTGCGCGACGACCGCCTCGGCCCGGCCGCTGGCGAGATCGATCATGACGATGTTGGTCTGGACGCGCGCCAGATCGACGGTGAGGTTGCGCGCGCCGGCGAGCGCCTCGGCGAGCGCGCGCGCGCTGGCGTGATCCTCGGCGAGCCGGGCGCGGTGGTGCTCGACGGCGTGGAGGCCCGCCGCGGCGAGGATGCCGGCCTGGCGCATCCCGCCGCCGTACATCTTGCGGAGCCGGTGGCAGGCGCGGATGAAGTCGCGCGAGCCCGCGACCACCGAGCCGGCGGGCGCGCCGAGCCCCTTCGACAGGCAGACGCTGACCGAGTCGAAGCCGCGGGCGAGCTCGCGCTCGGTCGTCCCGGTGGCGACCGCGGCGTTCCAGAGCCGCGCGCCGTCGAGGTGCGCCGCCATGCCGAGCGCGCGCGCCGCCTCGGTGACCTCGGCGAGCGCGGCCACATCCCAGCAGACGCCGCCGCCCATGTTGTGCGTGTTCTCGACGGCGACGACGCGCGTCGGCGCCACGTACGGATCGGCGCCCTTCCACGCCGCGCGCACCTCCGCCGCGGTGAACGTGTAGCCGGGGAGCATCTGCGTCTGCACGCCGGCGAGCGCGGCGAGGGCGCCCGACTCGTGGCGCCAGCAGTGCGCGTCGCGGCTGATGATGACCTCGTCGCCGGGCCGGGTGTGAGCGCGGAGGGCGATCTGGTTCGCCATCGTGCCGGTCGGCGTCAGCAGCGCGGCCTCGGTGCCGAGCAGGTCGGCCACGCGCTCCTCGAGCCGGCGCACCGTCGGATCCTCGCCGTAGACGTCGTCGCCGACCTCCGCGTCGGCCATCGCGGCGCGCATCGCTCTGGTAGGTCGGGTGACGGTGTCGCTGCGGAGATCGATCGTCATGGGGGCGAGGAGGTTACCACTCGCGGTCGCCGCGCTCGGCGCTGGCGCTAGGGCGTCGCTGAGATCGGCGGACCGTCGTCGGCAGACGGCGGCGGCGGCGCCTTGGCGCCGTCCTTCGCGCCGTCCTTGGCGCCGTCCTTGGGCCGCGGCGAGGGCGCCGGCGTCGGCGAGCCCAGCTCGGCGCGCAGCTTGCGCTCGAGCCGCCCGAGCATCGCGAGCTCGATCCAGCTCGGCCGGTCCTCGATCGCCAGCACGAACCGGATGAGCGTGCGGCCCTCGACGACGATCGCGATCACCTCGAGCGAGCCGCGGAACAGCTTGCCCTCGTCGCGCAGCTCGAACAGCACGTAGCCCGCGCCTTCATCCTTGTCGACGATCCGGAGCCGCTCGTCGACCGCGAGGAACCGCACCGCCGCGGGCCACGCCTGGTCGCGCGGGTACGCGAGCGTGCGCTCCGAGCGCGCGGCCGCCTCCCGGCCGGGCGGAACGGCCGAGGCGAACGAGACGAGTGCGAGCGCGACGGCGCTAGCGCGGAGCCACCGCATCGGGCGGATCGTCGCCGCCCTGCGCGCCCGGCGCCAGTTTCTCGCCCAGCTCGGCCGTGTTCTCCTCGGCGGCCTCGGCGGCGGCGGCGGCGGCGGTCTTGCGCGCCACTCGCAGGTCCTGGAACGAAACCCACGGCGACGCCAGCCCGAGCGCGCCCATCGCCACGTACCAGATGACCTGCAGGAGGTGGTTCACGATCGCGAACGCGAGCGCCTGCGCGTGGAGCGCGCTACACGCCGCGGCGGCGTCGCACCGCGCCTCGGGCCCGAGGTAGAGCGACAGCCCGAGCACCGTGAACCACTGGAACTGGCCCACGAGCCCCGGCGAGTTCGGCAGGCTGATCCCCACCGCGACGAGGCCCATCGTCGCGAGCCCGCCCATCACCGAGAGCGGCAGGCCGAAGCCGCGCGCCAGGACCCACACGCCGAGGCCGTTGCACAGCCAGTAGACGAGGCTCCACGCGCAGAACGCCGCGAGGTTCTTCCCGTCCTTCAGCACCGCGAACCCGCGGATCATCTCGAGCAGCTTGTGCTCGATGACGCGCGCGATCCGCGGCGCGAGGCGCGGCAGGAGCGAGAGCCGGAGCGAGAACCGCACCGTCGCCTCGGGCCGCCACATCGCGAACACGAGGAACACGAGCGCCGCGGCGAAGATCCCGAGCGCGAGGTACGCCGTCGGCATCATCCAGCCCGGCGCGTTCGGGCCGCGGATCGCGACGAACGCTCCGAACACGAACAACGAGATCATGAGCCCGTCGATGATCCGCTCGACCGCCACCGTGCCGAGCGCCGCCGACGCCGACACGCCGCGCCGCCGCAAGAGGCCCGGCCGCACGAACTCGCCGAGCCGCGCCGGCAGCGCGAGGATCGCCATGAACCCGACCGACGAGACCGCGATCAAGGGCCCCGCCGGCAGCCGCACCCCGAGCGGCGCGAGCAGGTGGTTCCAGCGCAGCGACCGGCACACGTGCACGATCACCTGCAGCCCGAGGAACGCCGCGAGGTACGGCACGAACGTCCCCCCGTCGAGCGCGCCGAACGCGGCCGCGAGCTTCACGCGATCGTCGGCGCCTGGCCACACGAGCCACAGGCAGAGCGCCAGCATCCCGAACGACAGGAGGAGGTTTACTGCGAGGCGCATGTCAGTCGGGGAGATCGCCGGCGAGGATCGCCCGCGGCGCGTGATCGAACAGCCGCACCACCGCGGCGTGACCGAGCTTCTTCTCGATCCACTGGAGGCCGACCTGCGCCTGCTGCACGTCGCCGACCGAGTGCGCGTCGGTCGCGACCGCCGCGGCCAGGCCGGCCTCGAGCAGGTGCCGCGCCGCCTTCGCCTCGCGCCGGCCGTGGAACCCGCCGAGCGCGGGCAGATCGATCACGAACGCGCAGTGGCGGCGCAGCGCGCCCGCGAGCTCGTCGTCGTCCCACAGCGCGTGGTAGCGCTCGGGGTGCGCGAGCACCGGCAGCTTGCCCTCGCGGCGGAACCGGAACATCCGATCGGCGATGCCCGGCGGCAGGAGCGGCGGCGGCAGCTCGACGAGGAACGCGGGGGTCTCCCGATAACCGGGTACCGTGTCCTCCGTCGATCTCTTATAGAACACATCGTCCCACATATTCTCGGCGGCGAGCCGGAGCGCCGGGTGGTGGGGGCGGCGCTCGGCGTCGAGCGCGGCGAATGTTTGCTCCACCCGGTCCCACGCCGGCAGGTACTGTCCCGCTTTCTGGTGCGGGGTCGCGCACTGATCGGTGACGCCGAGCGCGGCGAGCGCGTCGAGCATCGCGAGCGAAATCGATCGATCCGGCGAACCGTCGTCAAGACCGAACAGCACGTGGCTGTGGAGATCGACGTAGCCCATCGCGGATGGCGGGGGTGTATCGCACGGCAGCGGGCCGCACAACATCGCGTTGCTGCGCGAGATCCTGCGTGATAGAGATCCAATTCATCCGGCGTGGCTCGCCGGTTCTTGAGGACTTCCATGGCACAGCCCGAGAAGCGTGAAAACTCCGTCTTGTTCTCGCTGCGGGAGCTCCGGCAGATCGAAGAGAACCGCGTCCAGGAAGAGGAGCAGGCGCAGAAGAGCGCCGAGGAGCAACGGCGAATGGCCGTCGAGCGCGCGGAGCGCGAGCGCCGCGATGCCGAGGAGGCCAAGGCTCGCGCCGAGCGCGACGCGCTGCTCGAGATCGAGCGCGCCCGCGAGAACGCCGAGCGCGAGGCGCGCATGCGCGTCGAGTCCGCCGAGGCCCAGGAGCGCGCGCGCCAGCAGGCCGCCCTCGAGCAGGAGCGGCTGCACCAGGAGATGGAGCTGCGCCGCGCCGAGGTCGCCAAGAAGCGCCCGACGTGGATGGTCGCCGTCACCGTCGGCGCCGTCATCGCAGCGATCGGCCTCATCTTCTTCGCTGTCATCAAGATGAGGCAGTCGGCGGCGGACAACGAGGCGGCCGAGGTGGCGCGGCGAGAGGCCGACGCCGCGATCAAGGCCGCCGAGGAAGCGAAGGAGAAGGTCAGCCAGCTCGAGAAGAGCGCGTCCGACATGATCTCGCAGATCAACAGCGCGATCGGCGCGGTCGACGCCGCCCAGGGCGACGCGGATCGCGCCAACGCGAAGGCCAAGCTGGCCACCCTCCAGAGGCAGCAGGCCGAGATGCAGGAGCGCATCCGCGCCGCCAAGGCCGCCGCCGACCTGGCCGAACGCCGCAAGGGCGTGAAGATCAGCAAGGAGTGCCTTGACAACCCGCTCGCCAAGGGTTGCCAGTAGCGAGATCGTAGCGCGACGGCCTGCAATCGGCGCAGTGAACCTGTGTCGATCGAGTATGCAGGTCGAGGATCGTTCCCAGAATTCGATCGTCAAGTCGCTCTCGGAGCTCCGAGAGATCGAGCGGCAGCGGATCGCCGACGAGGTGGCCGCGCTGCAGCGCGCCGAGGCAGCGCGGATCGCCGCGCGTGAGGAGGCGGTGCGGCGCGAGCGCGAGGAGGTCGAGGCCCGCGCGCGCGCCGAGCGTGAGGCCGAGATCGCGCGCGAGCAGGCGCGGCTCGCGGCCGCGCGCGAGGAGCGGCTGCACGTCGAGGCGGCGGCCGCCGCCGAGCTCGCGCGCCAGCAGATGGCGCTCGAGCACGCGCGGATGGAGCGCGAGCACGAGCTCCGCCGCGAGGCGGTGGCGCGCACGCGGCCGAAGTGGATGGTGGCGGTGACGTCGTGCGCGGTCGCCGCGGCCCTCGGGCTCTCGGCGTTCGCGGTGTGGAAGGGGATCGACGCGCGCCACGCGCAGGAGCGGACGCGCGTGGCCGAGCTCGAGCGCCAGCAGGCGAAGGACGCCGCCCAGAAGGCGCAGGACGATCTCGTGGCCGTGCAGCGCGAGTCCGAGGAGCACGCCCAGCGCCTCGCGTCGCTGGACGAGCAGCTCCGGCACGCCGACAGCGAGGCCAAGCGGAAGGCCCTCGAAGAGAAGATCAAGCAGGAGCGGCTGGCCCAGCGCGAGCGGGACGCGCGCCTGCGCAAGCTCGCCGAGGACAGGGCGCGGGAGGAGCGGCTGCGCGGGATCGTGGTCTCCGACGAGTGCAAGACCAACGTGTTGTGCCCCAAGCGCTGATCGCGTCCGGCAAGACCGGGCGCCGCCAGCGCCTCGCTCGGTCCGTTCGCGACGAGCTGCCTTGGCCGCTGGTCGCGTCGGGCGGCGCGCCGCCGCGTTCGGCACCGATGCCGCGCGCGGCTGCGGTGCCGGCGCCGTGCGTAGCCCCGCTCACGCCGTCGCACACCCCTCAGGGTCACGGCGCGTAGCCGCGGTCACGTTCGCGCGTGCCGCCGAGCCCCCGGACCGCGCGCGGGCGCGGGTGTCCTTCACGCGGCCGTTTCACCCGCGCGAGCCGCGCAGTACAGTGGCTCGAGATGAGAGCCTTCGCATTCGCGCTGGCGTTGGTCTTCGGGTGGCTGGCCGAGGGCTGTAGCTGTAACGGTAACCCCGCCGGTCCCGACAGCGCGTACGTGTGCGTCCCCGAGTGCACCGCCGGCACCGTGTGCCGCTACGACGCCTGCGTGCCGACGCCGGGGACGTGCGCGCAGAACGCCGACTGTCCGGGCGATCAATACTGCGACACGAGCGCGGGCGAGTGCCTGCCGTGGGGGACCGGGCCCGGCGGCATGGCCGATCCCGCGTGCAAGCGCGAGCCCATCCCCGGCGTGTTCTTGCCAGGCGCCCAGTGCGAGTGGGTCGGCCCGCCGGCGGGCGATCCGTACCCCGAGCACAAGAACGTGCTCGCGACGCCGATGGTCGCGACGTTCTACAGCGACGGCGGTGAGTTCGCGACGCCCTCGATCGTCTTCGCCTCGTACAACTACACCGACGGCGGCAGCGAGTCGTGCGTCGGCTCGATGCCGGCGAGCTATTACGGCGTCATCCGCATCATCAGCGGCAAGACCTGCATGCAGCAGGACACGATCGCGATGCCGGCGGTGATCGCGTCGGCGTCGGTCGCGATCGCGGACCTCGGCGGCGATCCGACGCCGGAGATCGTGGCCGCGCGGATGGACGGCGGGCTCGTCGCGTTCACGCGGAAGCCCTCCGGCTGGGAGGTGATGTGGCAGACCGCGTCGCGGTTCGCCGACAACATGTGCGACTGGGCCGGCCCGTCGATCCACGACCTCGACGACGACGGCGTCCCGGAGATCGTGTTCTACGGCGCGGTGTACGACGCCGCGGGCAACACGCTCGACGAGTCGCGCGCCAGTATGGTCGACGGGACCGGCACCGGCTACATCCCGGTCATCGCGGACCTCGACGGCAATGGCGCCGCAGAGATGATCGTCGGCACGCAGATCTACACGTGGCAGCCCGGGGTGCGGCAGTGGGCGCTCGGACAGGCGCTGCCGGCGGGGAACGGCCACGTGGCGGTGGCCGACTTCGGCACGTTCCCGCAGAACGGCCAGGACGATCGCAGCAAGCTCGACGGGGTCGCGGAGATCGCCGTCGTGCACGCCGGCATCGCGCGGGTGATGAACAGCTTCGGGCGCGAGGTGTTCTCGGCGAACCTGCAGGCCATCGGCGGCGGCGCACCGGGCAAGGGCGGTCCGCCGACGATCGCCGACTTCGACGGCGACGGCCGCGTCGAGTTCGCGTCGGCCGGCGCGACCGCGTACAACGTGTTCGATCTCGACTGTCGCGGCACGCCGGATTCGGCGACGTGCCCGTCGATGCGGATCGACGGCATCGCGTGGATCCAGCAGTCGAAGGACCAATCGTCGAACACGACCGGCTCGTCGGTGTTCGACTTCGATGGCGACGGCCGCGCCGAGGTCGTGTACGGCGACGAGTGCTTCACGCGCGTGTACGACGGCAAGACCGGCAAGGTCCTGTACTCGCGGTTCCGCACGTCGTTCACGTGGTACGAGAACCCGCTTGTCGTCGACACCGACGCCGACTTCAACGCCGAGATCGTCACCACGTCGAACACGAACGGCAACGTGGTGTGCCCGACCGTCGATCCGATCTTCGACGGCGTGCAGTGCCACGACGACTCCGACTGCCCGGCCGCGTCGCGCTGCGGCCGCGAGCAAGCTGCCGATCCGCTCGGCCGCTGCCGCTGCGCGGTGGATCAGGACTGCGGCGGCGACGGCTTCGTGTGCCTCGATCCGATCGTCGGCGCGCCGTCGGCCGGCCGTGTCTGCCGCGCCTCGCACCCGCCGGGTGCCGCCGCCACCGGCGTGCGCGTGCTCGCCGACAGCGTCGATCGCTGGGTCAACACGCGCACGATCTGGAACCAGCACGCGTACAGCGTCACGAACATCGACTCGTCCGGAAAGGTCCCGCGCACGAGGGACTGGGCACGCAACTGGACGCAGCCCGGGCTCAACAACTTCCGGCAGAACACGCCCGGCGACGGCCTGCCGCCCGGCGCGATCCCCGATCTCACCGTGCGGCGGGCCAAGGCGACGTGCGAGCCGAGCGGCGGCGCGACGATCACCGCCCAGATCTGCAACCGCGGCACCGAGCCGGTGGCGCCGGGGCTGCCCGTCGCCGTCTACGCTGATGGCGCGCCGGCGGAGCGGCGCTGCACCGGCACGACGACCGGGCGGCTCGCTCCGGGCACCTGCACCGAGGTGAGCTGCCTGTGGACCGGCGGCTCCGGCGACGGCTACGTCGCCGCCGACGACCGCGGCGACGGCACCGGCACCGGCACCGAGTGCCGCGAGGACAACAATCTGTTGCCCGTCAAAGTCGACTGCCCGTGAACCCGACCGGCTGCGGGCCCCGATCGCTTCGTTGTCGCTCCGCTTCCGGTGCTCGCGTACAGGAGTACGCTCCGCTCCGGTTCTCACTCCGCCTCGCGCTCGGGGCTCCTCGCGCGGTCGGGCGCTAGGCGATTCTGCCCTTGGGGCAGAGCCCTCGCGTGCAGGCATGCGCTTCGCGCGCGCCCGGTCGCTTCGCGCTGAGGCGGAATTCGCGCTCCGCCTCAGCCGGTCGGGCGCGCTACCAGCCGCAGGCTTTGCCGGCCGCCAGCTTCACGTTCGCTGCTGCCCGCGAGCAGACTCCCTTGAGGTGGATCCGGTCGTGATCCGGTAGCTTGTGCCAGCCGGCCCACTGGTTGTCGAACTGCTCCTTGAGCGCGTCCTGCGTCTCCTTGGGGAGCGCGTCGCCGCATTGCATGAGCCGCTCGATCGCATCGCGGTACTCGTTGCACATGCGGGGGAGGCCGGTGGTCGGGGGCGGCACCTTGCTCGCGGTGGCGGCGGGGGCTGGCTCGTCCTTCGGCGGAGGCGGCTCCGCGGGCGGGGGCGGCGGAGCCGGGGGCGGCGGAGCCGGCGGGGTGGCTCCGGCCGGTGCCGACGGCGAGGCCTTGTACTTGTCGAGCTTGCTCTTGTCCTTGTCCGAGCCACAGGCGGCGAGGGCGAGCAGGGCGAGGGCGGCGAGGCTCTGCGCGAGGGGGCGGCGCATGACGGAGATTGTGAGGAACGATCGGCCCTAGGCAAAGGCGCGCGATCGCAGTATTCGATCACCAGCCTCGCTCGGTCCTGGGGACCGGCTCGGCATGGCCGGCGACGTGATCTTCGAGCTTCCGACTCCCGGCTTCTCGTTCGAGCTGCTCGCGACGCTCGGTCACGCGCGCGCCGGGATCCTCCACACGCCGCGCGGGGACATCCCCACGCCCGTGTTCATGCCGGTCGGCACCGCCGGCACCGTCAAGGCGATGACGTTCGACGAGCTGCGCGCCGAGCCGCTCGACGCGCGCATCATCCTCGGCAACACGTATCACCTATACCTTCGGCCAGGGCTCCCGGTGATCGAGGCCGCGGGCGGGCTGCACAAGTTCTCGACGTGGGACCGGCCGATCCTGACCGATTCGGGAGGGTTCCAGGTGTTCTCGCTCGCCGCGATCAACACGATCGACGACGAGGGCGTCACGTTCCGCTCGCACATCGACGGCTCGGCTCACCGCTTGACGCCCGAGGTGTCGATGCACATCCAGAAGACCCTCGGCTCGGACATCGCGATGTGCTTCGATCAATGCCCGCCCGGCGACGCGCCCACCGACGTCCAGGAGGTGGCCCTCGCACGGACGACCGCCTGGGCGCGCCGCTGCCGCGCCGCGGCGCGCGCGACCGGGCAGGCGCTGTTCGGGATCGTGCAGGGCGGCATCGACGTCACGCGCCGGCTCCGCCACGCCACCGAGCTCGTCCCGCTGGACTTCGACGGCCACGCGCTCGGCGGGCTCGCCGTCGGCGAGTCGATCGCGGACACCTACCGCGTGCTCGATGAGGTCGCGCACACGCTGCCCGCCGAGCGCCCGCGCTACCTGATGGGCGTCGGCACGCCGGCGGACCTCGAGCACGGCATCGCCGCCGGCATCGACATGTTCGACTGCGTCATGCCCACGCGCAACGCGCGCAACGGCTACCTGTTCACGTCCGAGGGACGCGTGAACATCCCGAACGCGCGGCACCGGACCGACCTCGGCCCTGTCGACCCCGCGTGCCCCTGCGCCACCTGCCGCACGCACTCGCGCGCGTACCTGCGACATCTCTACGCGGCGAAGGAAATCCTCTACGCCCGCCTCGCAACCCTGCACAACCTCACGTTCTATGCCAGGCACGTTCGCCGGCTTCGCGACCGGATCCTCGCCGAGGGACGGCGTGCTTGACCCCCCTCTCACCAAATGCTACTAACCGCTGCTTTTTCCTAGCAATGTCCGGCCCGCAATGTCCGGTCCCACCATGCCGGGCTAGGCCCGAATCGGAGACTCCATGGCTGCCATGCAACCCATCCTGATGATGCTCGTGATGTTTGGGATCTTCTACTTCATCCTGATCCGCCCGCAGGTGAAGAAGCAGAAGGAGCATCAGGCCATGCTGACCCGGCTCGGCAAGGGGGACGAGGTCATCACGCGCGGCGGCCTGATCGGCAAGATCACCGGCGTCTCCGACGACGGTATCGTCGTCGTCGAGCTCCAGGAGAAGGTCCGCGTCCGCATCCCGCGCGCGTACATCGAGGGCAAGTGGGAAGGCAAGGTCCCCGCCTCCGCCACGAAGGCGGCCTGAGTCGTTCCTGGCTAACCGGCCCGCGCGGCGGGCGCTCTTCGGCGATCTAGAGGTCAAACATGGACCGCAGTCTCAAGTGGAGGACGCTCGGGCTCCTGGCCATCGTCCTGGTATGCGTGGGCATCCTGCTGCCGACGGTGGCGGATGAGTCGCTGCCGTCGTACTTCCCATTCGAAAAGAAGATCAGCCTGGGGCTCGATCTCCAGGGTGGTACGCACATCGTCTACAGCATCGATCTCGACCGTGCCATCGAGGATCGCGCCACCCGCATCCGGCAGGAGCTCGAGACCAAGCTCGTCGAGGAGAAGCTCCGGGGGACGGTGAAGACGCCGCAGTCCCTGATCGGCGCGGTGACCGTGATCCTCGAGGGGATGGATGCGGCGGCCGCCACGCCGGGCAAGGAGCCAGGCAAGGACGAGCCGGCGAACCCCGCGGCGGCCAAGCCCGCGGCGGCCGACGCCGGCGCGCTGAAGCCGAAGCTCGACGAGATCAAGGCATACATCAAGAGCACGTACCCGGGCCAGACCGAGGATCGCCCGTGCGCGCCGACCGACGGGCCGATCTCGTACTGCTTCATCGTCTCGCCGAAGTACGCCGAGGACCTCAAGCAGTCGGCGCTCACGAACGCGGTCGACCGAATCCGCGAGCGCATCGACGAGAAGGGCGTGGCCGAGCCCACCGTCATCAAGAAGGACGATCAGATCATCGTCGAGCTGCCGGGCCTCGACAAGGAGGCGCGGGAGGCGACGCTCGACATCATCCGGCGCTCCGCGAAGCTCGAGTTCAAGATCGTCCAGAACAACTCGGAGTTCATGTCCGAGGTGGCGCGGCAGGTCGGCTTCAAGGGCAAGGACAGCGATCCGACCGACGAGGCCGCGAAGATGGGCAGCACGGAGCCCAAGGACTGGATCCGCGTCGGCCAGGACGTCTGGCGCAAGGAGAGCGGCGGCGACTTCATGCGCGACAACTACCTCCGGGCGCGGGATCGCGCGATGGACCTCCCCCGCGAGGACGCGGTCAAGATCGGCTGCATCCGCAAGACCGAGAGGCTGCTCGAGCCCACGATCCACTGCGCCAAGGTCGAGGGGCGCCGCATCATCGAGATGTACCTGGCGAGCCTCGCCAAGAAGGACCCCAAGTTCGTGGTCCCCGACGGCTTCCAGGTCGCGTACGAGAAGCTCGACTCGCGCCAGGACGAGCCGGACAAGAACGAGGGCGTCTTCTGGCGCTCGTACTACCTCGATCGCACCGTCAAGCTCACCGGCCAGGCGATCTCGAGCGCCAACCCCGGCTACGACCCGCAGACGAACCGGCCGGTCGTGTACCTCGACTTCGACCGCCAGGGCACCGCGGACTTCGCCAAGCTGACGCAGGAGAAGGTCGGCTGGAAGTTCGCCACGATCCTCGACGACCTCGTGAAGAGCGCGCCGGTCATCAACGTGCCGATCCTCCAGGGCCGCGCCTCGATCACGATGGGCGGCGGCAACGCGCAGGAGCAGGAGAAGGAGCGCGACGAGCTCGTCAACGTGCTGCGCACGGGCTCTCTGCCCGCGCCGCTCCAGCTCGAGTCCGCCTCCGAGCTCGGCGCGACGCTCGGCCGCGACGCGATCGACAAGACGAAGGTCTCGTTCGTGGTGGGCATCATCCTCGTCATCCTGATCATGGTCGGCATCTACCGCTGGTCGGGCTGGATCTCGGTCTTCGCGCTGGTGTTCCACAACCTGCTCACGCTCGCGATCATGGCGCTGTTCGGCGCGACTTTGACCCTGCCCGGCATCGCGGCGATCGTGCTGTCGGTCGGCATGTGCGTCGACGGCAACATCCTGATCTACGAGCGCATACGCGACGAGCTCCGGATCGGCAAGAGCGTGCGCGGCGCGGTGGACCTCGGATTCTCGCGCGCGTTCTCGGCGATCCTCGACGGTCAGCTCACCACGGCGGCCGGCGGCTGGGTGCTCCTGCAGTACGGCTCTGGACCGATCAAGGGCTTCGCCGTGATGCTCCTCGTCGGCATCTTCACCACCATCACCACCAACACCTGGGTCACGCGCATCTTCTTCGACTGGTACATCGCCAAGAAGAAGGGCCAGATGGCGACCATCTCGATCTGAGGCAGCCATGACCGATCAACACAAGTTTCGCTACCTGCTGCCTCCCGGGAACAACTTCCAGTTCGTCGCGAAGTTCAAGTTCTGGCTGGTCCTGTCCATCGTCCTCATGACCGCCAGCATCGGCGCCTTGTTCGTGAACAAGTCGATGCGCGGCGAGTACATGAACTGGACGATCGACTTCCGGGGCGGCACCGAGCTCATCTACGCGTTCAAGGACCAGGCGACCGGGAAGTACATCGCCGCCGATGCGGGCAAGGTCCGCGGCGCGCTCTCCAAGGCGGGCGAGGAGGGCGTCGACGTCTCGGAGATCTCGTTCCCGGTCAAGCAGCCCGATGGCACCGAGGTCCAGACGACCGGGCTCATGATCCGCACGCCGCGGTTCTCGGCGCTGCACTCCGCGGACACGCAGAAGGCGATCGACGCGTTCCTCGCCAAGTTCAAGGACCGCGAGATCACCAAGGCGGTGTGGTCCTCGGATCGGCTCAACGTCCGCTCGAAGAAGCTGATCTCGAACCAGGAGACCACCCCCGGGCAAGAGACCGAGGTCATGGCCCTGTTCAAGTCGATCGGGCTCGAGGTGAAGCCGTGGGCGCCGGACGAGGTCCCGCAGTACACGCTCCCCGACGAGGGCTCGAAGGAGTTCAACCAGTGGTACGCGGTCCGCGGGCTCGATCGGCAGTACGAGCAGATGATCCATAACGCGATCCCGGAGATCGCCCCCGAGATCCAGCAGAGCTACGGCGTCGGCGCGAAGGCCGGCGACAAGCTGCGCGACGACGCGGCCAAGTCGCTGATCTACGCCATCTTCCTGATCATGCTGTACCTCGCGTTCCGGTTCGACATCCGGTACGCGCCCGGCGCGGCGTTCGCGACGATCCACGACGCGGTCATGGTGATCGGCGTCTTCGCGATCACGTGGACCGAGGTCTCGCTGGTCTCGGTGGCGGGCCTCCTCACCGTCGTGGCGTTCTCGGTGAACGACACGGTCGTGATCTTCGACCGCATCCGCGAGAACCAGGCGAAGATCAAGGACAAGAAGGTCGAGCGCATCATCGACATCTCGATCAACGAGGTGCTCGTCCGGTCGATCCTGACGTCGTCGACGGTGTTCGCGACGACGCTCATCATGAACATCTTCGGCACGGGCCTCGTGCGGAACTTCGCGTTCGCGATGAACATCGGCGTGATCGTCGGCTCGTACTCGTCCTTGTTCCTGGCGCCGCCGTTCTTCCTCTGGATCTCGAAGCGGTGGTACTCGGGGCCGCCGCGCCGCCGCCGCGGCTCGCTGGCGTCGCTCGAGAAGGTCGAGAAGGTCGAGAAGGCCGAGAAGGCCGAGAAGGCCGAGAAGGCCGCGCCGACGGACGACGACAGCGAGTAGCGATCCCGGCGCAGATCCCCGGGATCACCGCGGGAGTTGTCAGACCCGGGACTTAGCGTGCGCTCGTGGATCTGCGGCTCCGCCCCCTCGACGACCGGCTCGTCGATCGCCTCGCCTCGGCGCTGCGGGTGCGGCCCGCCACGGCGCGCTGCCTGGTCGCCCGCGGGGTCGCCGAGCCGGGGGACGCCAAGGGCTTCATCGATCCGCGCCTGGCCGCGCTCCGGCCACCGGCGGGCCTCGCCGGCTTCGCGCGCGCGGTGAGCCGGATCGCTGACGCGATCGATCGCGGCGAGCGCATCGGCGTGTTCGGCGACTACGACGTCGACGGCGTCACGACGGCGGCGCTCCTGACCAGCTTTCTGCGCGCGGCCGGGGCGTCCGTCGACGTCGCGGTCGCGCAGCGGGACGCGGGCTACGGCTTCTCGCCGGCGGCCGCCGCGGACTTCGCGCTGCGCGGCTGCCGCCTCGTCGTCACCGGGGACTGCGGCACCAACGATCACGAGGCGATCGCGGCGGCGGCGGCGCGCGGCGTCGAGGTCATCGTCGTCGATCACCACGCCGTCCCGCCGGCGGACGCGCCGCACCCGGCGCTCGCGCTCGTGAACCCGCACCGCGCCGACTCGACGTTCCCGTTCCGCGGCATGGCCTCGGTCGGGCTCGCGTTCTACGTGGCGGCCGCCGTGCGCACCGAGCTCCGCGAGCGCGGGTACTTCCGCGCGCGCCGCGAGCCGGACGTGCGCGATCTGCTCGATCTGGTCGCGCTCGGCACGATCGCCGACCTCGTCCCGCTCACCGCGGAGAACCGGATCCTGACGTCGCTCGGGCTGCGGCGGCTGCAGGCGCGCGCGCGGCCGGGGATCGCGGCCCTGCTCGAGGTGGCCGGCGTCGGGGCCGACCGCGAGGTCGACGCCCGCACGATCTCGTGGAAGCTCGCGCCGCGGATCAACGCGCCGGGCCGGCTCGGCGCCGCGGAGCCCTCGCTGTCCCTGCTCCTCGCCGATCGCGACACGGCGCCCGCGCGCGCCCGCGTCCTCGAGGAGGCGAACGCCGCGCGCCGCGCGCTGCAGGACCGCGTGATGGCGGAGGCGCTCGAGCAGGTGGGGGAGGATCCCGGCCCGGCGATCGTCCTGTGCGGCGAGGGCTGGCCGTCGGGGATCGTCGGCATCGTCGCGGCCAAGCTCGTCGATCGGTACCAGCGCCCGGCGTTCGTCGTCGGGATCGATCCGGAGACCGGGATCGGCCGCGGCTCGGCCCGCACGGCCGGCAACATCGATCTCTACAGCGCGCTCGACGAGGCGGCGCGCTCGCACCACTGCCTCGAGCGGTTCGGGGGCCACGCCGCCGCGGCCGGGTTCACGGTGACCCGCGCGGCGGTCCCGGCGCTGGTCGAGGCGCTCGGCGGCGCCTGCGCCCGGCTGGCGGCCGGCTCGGGGCCGATCCCGGCGCAGCGGCTGTTCGACGCCGAGGTCGGGCTCGTCGAGGTGGACGAGCGGCTCGCGCAGGAGCTCGCGGGCCTGGGGCCGTTCGGGCAGGAGAACCCGCCGCCGGTGCTCGTGACGCGCAACGCGCGGGTCACGGCGCTGCGCCGTGTCGGCGACGGCTCGCACGTGAAGCTCACCGTCGAGGACGATCGCGCGGCGTCGCGCAGCGCGATCGGCTTTGGCCTCGGCGATCGGCTGGGCGCGCTCGGCATCGAGGTCGGCGCGCGCCTCGATCTGGCGTTCCTGCCCACGGTGTCGACGTGGCAGGGGCGCCGCAGCGCGGAGCTCGAGCTGGCCGACGTGGTGCCCGCGCCCTGATCCGGCAGGCGCTGGCGCGCGCGGCGCCGCCGCGGTATCTCAGTCGGCGATGTCCGACGACGAGCCGGTGCCGCATATCCCGCGCTCGCGCGCGTTCAAGCTGTCGATGGCGCAGCTCGTGCGGATCGCGCTGATCGCCACGATGCTGGTGCTGGTGATCGTCATCCGGCGGCCGTGCTCCGACTCGGTCTCGAAGTTCGTCACCGACTTCGACAACCAGGGGTCGGCGGCGCCGCAGATGCCGCGGCCGGGGGCCGTGGAGCCGCCGAGCGAGCGCGGCAGCGCCGGAGATTACGAGCTGCTCCGGCCGGGCATGACGGAGGCCGAGATCAAGGCCGCGATCGAGCGCTCGCGCGCGAAGGCCGCCGCGGAGCGCGCCCGGCTCGGCAGCGGCAGCGGCAGCGGCGGCGGCGGCAGCGGCGGCGGCAGCGGCGGCGGCAGCAACGCACCGCCCCCCTGAGCGCTACCTCACTTCCAGAGCACGGCGTGCGAGAGGCACGGCATCTGCGTGCGCCGCTGCCCGACGGCCTCGCCGTCGAGCGTGGCCATGACGACGCCGTCGCCCGTCGCCTGCTCGCCGGCGATCGTGCCCCACGGATCGATCACCATCGTGTGGCCGAAGCTCTGCCGCTTCTCGTTGTGCTGGCCCCACTGCGCGGCCGCCACGACCCAGACCTGGTTCTCGATGGCGCGCGCGCGCAGGAGGATGTGCCAGTGCGCCGCTCCAGTGTGGGCCGTGAACGCGGCCGGCACGAGCAGCACCTCGGCGCCGCGATCCTTGACCAGCCGGCGGTACAGCTCCGGGAAGCGCACGTCGTAGCAGATCGACATCCCGACCTTCGCGCCGCCGATGTCGGCGACGACGAGCTCCTCGCCCGCGCGCGTCGCGTCCGACTCGCGCAGCACCGCGCCGCCCGGGATGTCGACGTCGAACAGGTGGATCTTGCGGTAGCGCGCCGTGATCGCGCCGCGCGGATCCATGACGAGCGCGGTGTTGTAGGCCCGCTTCGGATCGCCGGGCACGAGCTCGGGGATCCCGCCGCCGACGATCCAGAGGTTGTGCCGCGTCGCCAGGTCGCGCAGCGTGTCGAGGATCGGCCCGCTCCCCTCGAGCGCCTCGGCGTGGGGCATCTTGTCGCCCTCGCCGCGGCCGATGAACGCGAAGCACTCGGGGAGCACCGCGAGCTGCGCGCCCTCGGCGGCCGCGCGCTCGACCAGCGCGCGGCAGGTCGCCAGGTTGGCCGGCAGGTCCGGCGTCGAGCAGATCTGGACCGCGCCTACACGAAGTTGCCAGGAGGCCATCCGCACCATCTACCACGGCGCGGGTCCGCGCCGGCCGTCATCCCCCGGCGCCACGGCGCGGGTCCGCGCCGGCCGTGACCGTCACAGGCCCGGCCGCAGCCAAAACGGAGGAAGCTCCGCTTCGTACGCCGATACGGATCAGATTCTCCCGCGGCCGCGGGGCGGAACGCCCCGCGAGCGCGCCTCGGCGCCTCGAGGCCGGGCGCCGCGCGGCCGGGCGCCGCGCCCCCCGCCGGCCGGGCAGCCCCTCTCCGAGGAGAATCGCGTGGGTTTCGCCCGGGATGAGGGCGCTTGCGATCTCCTCCGAGCCGCCTGCGCCCGCTCGGCCGCGCCCGCTTGCACGAAGCACTTGCCCGGATCTACGGCCGATGGTACCGATCCGCCAGCTTTATCGCTCTGCGGTGGGGTGGCCCGTTCGGCCACCTTTTTTTTCGCCTCGTTACTCGCTTCGTTACTCGCTTCGTTACTCGCCTCGTTACCCAAGCTTCGCACCCGCTCCCGACCATGTCCCGTAACCCGCTCCATGACCGCCTGGTCTCGATCGTCGAGCCCGTCTGCAAGGCAGCCGGCTTCGAGCTGATCGAGCTGCGCTTCCTGCTCGAGCAGGGCGGCTGGGTGCTGCGCGTCTGCGTGGACCTGCCGATCGATCCGGCGGTACCGCCGTCGGAGATCGCGGCGGACCGCGTCGATCTCGAAGGCTGCGAGGGCCTCTCGCGCGAGCTGTCGGCGGTGCTCGACGTCGCCGATCCGATCCCGCAGGCGTACTCGCTCGAGGTCGGCTCGCCGGGCATCGATCGCCCGCTGCGGACGGCCGAGCACTTCGCGTACTTCGCCGGCACCGAGGCGAAGATCCAGCTCGCCGTGCCACTCCAGACGGCGGGCGGCGAGCGCCGCAACTTCCGCGGGGTCCTCCGGGGCGTCGCCGGGGAGCCTGGCGCCGAGACCGTCTCGATCGAGGTCGACGGGCAGCTGTTCCAGCTCCCGCTCGCCGACATCGAGCAGACGCGGCTCGTCCCGGACTGGGACGCCGTGATGAAGGGCCAAAGCGGCCTCGGCGCGCGGGCGAATCAGCCCGTCAAGCCGGGCCACCGCCCGTCGCAGAAGCCCGCGCCCGGAGCGCACAAGATGGACAAGACCAAGCAAGCCCTCAAGCAGGGCCACAAGCACGGCCAGACGAAGAACTAGGACGGATCGAAGGGATTAGCGCCATGGAAGCCAAACTGGACATGGTCCTCGAGCAGGTAGGCCGGGACAAGAACATCGACAAGAGCGTGCTCATCAACGCGCTCGAGCAGGCCATCCTGACCGCCGCGAAGCGGACGTTCGGCGTCAACCGCGAGATGGAGGCCAAGTTCAACCCCGAGACCGGCTCGGTGGATCTGTTCCTGATCGTCAACGTCGTCGAGGACGACGACGCGATCGAGGGCCGCGAGATCACGGTGGCGCAGGCGCACAAGGCGGGCCTCGAGGCCGAGCTCGGCGACGAGCTCCTGTTCCAGGTCTTCTACCGCGCCGAGGACGAGGAGCGCGCGCGCGAGCAGGACGAGAAGTTCGGCGAGCTCATCGATCTCAGGAACGCGAGCAAGAAGTTCGGCCGGATCGCCGCGCAGACGGCGAAGCAGGTCATCTACCAGCGCGTCCGCGAGGCCGAGCGCGACAACGTCTACAACGAGTTCAAGGACCGGAAGGGCGAGATCATCTCGGGCATCGTGCGGCGCTTCGAGCGCGGCGCGCTGGTCGTCGACGTCGGCAAGGCCGAGGCCGTGCTGCCGATGCGCGAGCAGGTGCCGCGCGAGAGCTACCGCGTCGGCGACTCGATCAAGGCGTACTGCCTCGACATCGATCGCAACGCGCGCGGCCCGCAGGTCATCCTGTCGCGCACGCACAAGGGCCTGCTCGAGAAGCTGTTCGAGCAGGAGGTGCCGGAGATCTACGAGAAGATCGTCCGCATCGAGAGCTCGGCGCGCGAGCCGGGCGCGCGCGCCAAGATCGCCGTGTCGTCGCGCGACCGCGACGTCGATCCGGTCGGCGCGTGCGTCGGCATGAAGGGCAGCCGCGTGCAGGCGGTCGTCCAGGAGCTGCGCGGCGAGAAGATCGACATCGTGCCGTACGACGACGACCCGGCGCGCTTCGTGTGCAACGCGATCGCGCCCGCCGAGGTCTCGCGCGTCATCATCGACGCCGAGGGCCACCGCATGGAGCTGATCGTCCCCGACGACAAGCTCTCGCTCGCGATCGGCAAGAAGGGCCAGAACGTGCGGCTCGCGTCGCAGCTCACCGGCTGGCGCATCGACATCCACTCCGAGTCGAAGATCTACGAGCTCGAGCGCCGCGCGAAGGAGCAGATCTCGGCCGCGATCGACGGCGCGGGCTTCGACACGGCCCTCGCCGACACGCTGTTCAAGCTGGGCTGGCGCTCGGTCGCCGAGCTCGGCCGCGCGGCGATCGAGGAGCTGGCCGGCCTGCCGGGCGTCGGCGGCGAGGGCGCGCGCCGGATCATCGAGGCGGCGCAGGCGTACATGGCGACCGGCGGCCGCCGCCGCGACGACGCGCGCAAGGAGGCCGAGCGCCGCGCGCGGCTGTCGGGCAACGATCAGCTGCTCGAGCTGGATGGGGTGGACGACGACGTCCTCAACCTGCTCGCGCAGGCCAACATCCACTCTCCGGAGGACCTCATCAAGACCCCGATCGAGTCGCTCGCGACCCAGACCGGGATCGACATGGGAGATCTCGCCCGGCTCCGCCAGCGCGCCATCAGCTGGCTCTCGGAGGTTTCCTCCTGAGCGGGGTGATCGCCGATGGGGCGGGCGGGGCAGGCGGAGTGCGCCGCCGGGAGCCGATGCGGACCTGCACCGGCTGCCGGACCGTCGTGCCGCAGCGCGAGCTCGTCCGTGTTGCGGTCGACGGCGCGCGCCTGGTCCTCGACCGGGAGCGCCGGCGCGCGGGGCGAGGCGCCTACGTCCATCCGCGCACGTCCTGCGTGACCGTGGCGGGGCTCGCAAGGAGCTTGCGGCGCAAGGTGACGCCGCAGGACGTGCAACGAATCGTCACCCAATTGGGTGACTTGTCAGGTCCCGAAGACATTTCGAAGAACCACGACGAAGATCGCGATGATCTGGGGAAAAACGCCCCTGGCCTTACAGGTGCAATCACTGTAGAAACTCCCCCACGGATCAAGGCGAAGGATGACCGGAGCGAAGATGCGCGTGTATGAGATAGCCAAAGAGGTCGGCATCCCGAACAAGGACCTCATTGCCAAGATCCGCGCCCTCGGTCTCGAGGTGAACAACCATATGTCGTCGCTCGATGCAGATGACGTGGCTCGCATCAAGCGCTCCCTCGAGAAGGAGAAGCAGGCGGTCGCACAGCCGCAGCAGACGCAGAAGCTGTCCACCGGCACGGTGCTCCGCCGCCGCTCGTCGGGGCAGTCCGCCGAGTCCGACGATCGCTCCGCCGAGCGGCCGCCCGTCGCGCCGCCCTCGCAGCCGCCGTCCGGCGGGCCGGTGCTCCGCCGCCGCGTCGAGGAGTCGTCGGGCGCGCCGTCACCGCAGCCGCAGCAACGTGCGGTGCCCACGTCCGCGCCGGTCGCCGCGCGCCCGCAGCCCGCGCCCGTCGCGCGCCCGTCCGCGTCGCCCGCCGTCGAGCGCCCCGCCGCGGTGTCGCCCACCGCCCCTGCGCGCACGGCACCGGTGGTGCCCGCGGCCGAGCGTCCCGCAGCCCCGGCGCCCGCGGCCGAGGCGCGGCCCGTCGAGCGTCCGGTCGAGCGCGCCGTCGAGCGCCCGGTCGAGCGCGCCGTCGAGCGCGCCGTCGAGCGTCCGGTCGAGCGTCCCGTCGAGGCCGCCTCCGAGCGTCCGGTCGAGCGTCCGATCGAGCGCGCCGAGCCGACCGCCGAGCGTCCGGCTGCGTCCGTCGAGCGCCCCGCCGCCGCGGCCGCCGCGTCCGTCGAGCGCCCCGCCGCGCCCGTCGAGCGTCCGTCCGCGCCCGTCGAGCGTCCGTCCGCGCCCATCGAGCGTCCCGCCGCCGCGGCTCAGCCGGCCGCGCCGTCGCCCGCGGCTCAGCCCGCGCCGGAGCGTCCGGCCGTCGCTGAGCGTCCGGCCGTCGCTGAGCGCTCCGCCACCGAGCGCCCGGCCGCCGAGCGCTCCGCCGCCGAGCGTCCCGCCGCCGAGCGTCCCGTCGCCGAGCGTTCCGCCGAGCGAGCCGCCGCGGCGCCGCGGCCCGCGCAGCAGCCCACCGCCCGTCCGGCTCCGGCGGCCGCCGCGTCGCAGCAGCCCGCGCCGGCCGGCGATCGCCCGAAGTCGCGCGTCATCGTGAACGGCCCGCAGATCGTCAGCCGCGACGGCACGCCGCCGCAGCCCGAGCGCGCCGCGACGCGCGCGTCCGACCAGCCGCCGCCGTCGACGCCGCTGCCGCCGCGCGTGGTCTCGCCGCGCTCGTCGGCACACTCCCAGGCCGAGTCGCCGCGCACCGTCCAGGACGTCGCGGGATCGGCGCGCAGCCGCTTCGAGCTGGAGCTCGAGCGGGCCCGCGCCCGCACCGCCGAGAAGCCGAACTCGCCGCCGACCGAGGCCGCGCCGGCGCCCGCGCCGCCGCCGCCGGTGACGCGCGATCCGGCGCGCCCTGCCGTCGGCACGGTCATCTCGCTGCCGCCCCGCATCAAGATCACCGAGCGCGCGCCGATGGGCGGGCGCCCGGCGCCGGGCCCGCAGCCCGTCAACCCGATCCGCGGTCGGTTCGCGCAGCAGCAGCAGCGCGGCGGCCCCCGCGGGCCCGGCGGACGCCCCGGCGGACCCGGCGGGCGCCCCGGCCAGAACGACTTCGGTCGCAAGAAGCTGCCCCTCGGCAAGAAGGGCAAGCAGACGCTGCTCACCACGCCCGCCGAGCACAAGCGCGTGATCCGGATCGAGGACACGATCATGATCGCGGACCTCGCGCGCAGCATGGGCATCAAGGCCCCCGAGGTGCTGAAGAAGCTCTGGGGCATGGGCATGACCGGCGTGAACATCAACGCGTCGATCGACTTCGACACCGCCCAGATCCTCGCGAGCGAGTTCGGCTACGAGGTCCAGAACGTCGCGTTCAAGGAGGAGGACGTCTTCGCCCAGAAGGGCGACGAGCCGGACCAGCTCGCGCACCGGTCGCCGGTCGTCACCGTCATGGGCCACGTCGACCACGGCAAGACGTCGCTGCTCGACGCGATCCGCAAGTCGCGCGTCGCGGCGGGCGAGGCCGGCGGTATCACGCAGCACGTCGCCGCTTACAAGGTCCAGGCGGCCGGCCACGGCGACATCGTGTTCCTCGACACGCCGGGCCACGAGGCGTTCACCGAGATGCGCGCGCGCGGCGCGCAGGCCACCGACATCGTCGTCCTGGTCGTCGCCGCGAACGACGGCGTCATGCCGCAGACGCTCGAGGCGCTCGCGCACGCCAAGGACGCGGGCGTCACGATCATCGTCGCGGTCAACAAGGTCGATCTGCCGGACGCGCAGCCGGACCGCGTGCGCCAGCAGCTCGCCGATCACGGCCTCATTCCCGAGGAGTGGGGCGGCGAGACGATCTACGTCAACGTCTCGGCGCTCAAGAACCAGCACATCGACAAGCTGCTCGAGTCGATCGCGGTCTCGGCCGAGATGCTCGAGCTGCGCGCGAACGCCGACAAGTCGGCGTCCGGCGTCGTGATCGAGGCGCGCCTCGATCGCAACCGCGGCCCGATGGCCACGATCCTCATCCAGGAGGGCACGCTGCGCGTCGGCGACATCCTCGTCGCCGGCCGCACGTTCGGCAAGGTGCGCGCGATGCTCGACGATCGCGGCCAGTCCCTCGAGGAGGCGGGCCCGTCGACGCCGATCGAGGTGCTCGGCCTCGACGGCGTCCCGGAGGCCGGCGATCAGGTCAACGCCGCCGAGGACGACAAGGTCGCCAAGCAGGTCGTCGAGCACCGCCGCCAGCAGGAGCGCAAGCGCGAGCTGTCGTCGAAGTCGCGCATCTCGCTCGAGAACCTGATGGAGCGCAACTCCGAGGGTGCCACCAAGGAGCTCAAGATCGTCCTCAAGGCGGACGTCCAGGGCTCGGCCGAGGCGCTCAAGGCCGCGCTGTCGAAGCTGTCGACCGAGAAGGTCAAGGTCAACGTCATCGGCGCCGCCGTCGGCGGCATCACCGAGAGCGACGTCAACCTGGCCAAGGCGGGCGGCGCGATCATCGTCGGGTTCCACGTCCGTCCCGCCGGCAAGAGCGCGAAGCTCGCCGAGCAGGAGGGTGTCGACATCAAGCTGTACGACATCATCTACGACGCGCTCGACGAGGTGAAGGCGGCGATGGCCGGCCTGCTCGCGCCGATCAAGCGCGAGGTCGCG
>Ga0247790_10000257_pt1 | contig 24316 bp, 16 predicted proteins | sample UWRJS171409R4_FD_179913 | JGI IMG/M metagenome (GOLD analysis project Ga0247790, IMG submission 179913) | Soil microbial communities from Arlington Agricultural Research Station in Wisconsin, United States - UWRJ-S171-409R-4 | ecosystem: Environmental > Terrestrial > Soil > Agricultural land... | reverse complement strand
GAGGGCGCGCGCATCCGCATCGGCGACGTCGACAAGGGCAAGGCGCCCGCGAAGCTCGACATCGACGCCGGGCAGCACACGATCACGCTGACCGTGGGCGGCAAGCAGGTGCTGCAGGACATCATCGAGGTGGAGCCAGACCAGGAGGTCGTCGTCCGTGGCAAGGAGGTCTCGACCGGTCCGACCGGCGGCGGCGGCAGTGGCGGTGGCGGCGACGGCGGCGGCGGCGGCGATGGCGGTGGTGAGAGCGGCGGCGGCGGCGAGAACGGCGGCGGCGGTGGCGGCGGCGAGAACGGCGGCGATGGCCCCGACGTCCAGAAGGAGGTCCCCGCGCCTCGGGCGCCGCGCGGCAAGCTCGTCGCGGTCGCCGGACTGATCGACATCGGGTTCCGCAGCTTCACCTACGAGAACGCGATGAACGACAACAACCCGGCCACCGCGGATCTGTCCAACGAGAACGAGGGCGGTCAGGTCATCGCCGGCCCGATGATCGAGGTGTGGCCCGGCAACCTCGCCGGCGTCCGCGCGCTGCGCGGCCTCGCGCTCGTGTTCCGCATCCAGTTCCCGCTCAACAAGCAGCCGGTCGTCGGCGCGCAGCTCATGGGGACGACGACGACGTTCTGGCAGAGCCTCGAGGTCAGCGCGCGCCACCGCTGGACGTTCACGAAGTTCGCGCTCGACGCCAACGCCGGCTTCGTGCGCGATCAGCACCAGTTCAACACGAACAACACGAGCAACCTGGACCTGGTCCCCGACGCCGACTACCGCGCGATCAAGCTCGGCGTGCGCGGCGCGCTCCTCGTCGGCACGATCGAGCCGTACCTCGCCGTCGAGAACCGCATCGTCATATCGGGCGGCGACATCATCGAGAAGCGGTTCTCGCTCGGCGCGAGCGCCAGCGGCCTGCGCGGCGCCCTCGGCGCGACCGCGAAGCTCGGCCCCCTCCAGGCGCGCCTCGAGGCGTCGCTCACTCGCTACTCCTGGACCTTCAAGTACGACACGGGCGACATGTTCAAGGCCGACGGCGCGAGCGACTCGATCAAGATGATCTCGGCCGGCATCGGCTACGCCTACTGATCGCGCGCTCGGTCATGACGCGCCGCGCCTCTCCTTTATATAGAGCTGCGGGCGCGGCAAGCGCCGGCTCGGTGCGCATCCAGCGCAGTTGATGCACGCGCCGCCATTTCTCCACAGTGACCTATATACGCACATGTTTGCCGCGTGGAACTGTGCGCGAGCACATCTGGGCGCGCTGGTACGCGAACTGCCTGAATCAGCTCGTACATGACGCTCGAGCCTCATCACTCTGCTCAAAATAGGAAGATCTCACCATACATATCTGCGACAGATCGAGCGCAGGAGCACACTGGCTAAGGTATCAAGGCTACACAGAATAAGCGCTCCTACCATGTACAACACCTCGTATAATGTAGTTCTTAGTAGGGGCTTCGCGCTCATCTCGCTGCTCGCTGTGCCCTCTTGCGTCGACAGCGTCGAGGAGGGGTCGGCCATGGCGGCAACTGGCTCGGCGCGATGTCCGACGTGACGGCGAGCCAGCGCCTCGAGACAAACAGAGGCCTCGCGCCGGACGCGGGCTGCAGCGCCGAGCTCCTCGGCGGCACGAAGCTCTAGCCAGCGCGCGAAGCTCCGACGCTGCTCACTCATCGAACATCGAACATCGAACATCGAACGAGCGCGAGCTCGGCGCGAGTGACCCGATCACGATGATCTGGGCCAGCATTGGTTACGCGTACTGCTCACATTACGCCGCGTCCTCCACGCCAATGAAGATCGCTAGTCAGTAAATGCTGTAGTGCGCGCTCTTCATTATATACTATGAATACACCACAGAAATAGGAGACTCTCACCATATACAACTTTTATTTATCATCGTGATCGACATAAGCTGATTAGATGGCGATCAACCTCTCCGACCTGTACAAGACCTCGCTCCACATCGTGCTCACCGCGTGCCTCGCGCTCGCCGTGCCCTCCTGCGTCGACAGCGGCGAGGAGACCGACACTGCCGAGAGCGCGCTCCTCCTCTCGTGCGCCTGTCCCGCAGAGACACCGGCCATCCTCGCGCCACCGCTCAATCAGAACCTCGCGTTCGTGCTCGACGCGACCGGCGTCCAGCAGTACGCGTGCAAGGCCACCGCGACGGGCGCGGCGTGGTCGCTCGTGGCGCCCGCGGCAGATCTCCTCAAGAACGATGCCGTGGTCGGCACACACTACGCGGGACCGACGTGGGAGTACAACGACGGCAGCACCGTGGTCGGCGCGAAGGCTCAGAGCGCGACGGTCGACTCCACGGCGATCCCGTGGCTCCTGCTCTCGGTGGTCAGCAACAGCGGCCCCTGGCTCAGCACGATGTCCAACGTGACCGCGATCCAGCGCCTCGAGACCACCGGCGGCCTCGCGCCGTCCGCGGGCTGCACCGCCGAGCTCCTCGGCGGCATCGTGGAAGTGCCGTACACGGCGAAGTATTACTTCTACCGCACAAACAACCTCCTGCCGCAGCTCAACACGCGCTGCGGCGCGAACTAAGGGCGCGCCCGCCCGCGGCTCACTCGTCGGCTCACTCGTCGATCGAGCGCGAGTTCGTCTCCTTCATCGGCCACATGAGGAAGAGGCCGATCACGCCGTAGACCATGGCGTAGTAAGCCAGCGTCATCGGGTTGTCCGTCTCCCTGATCAGCGAGGCCGCGACGAACGGCGCCACGCCACCGGAGAGCGCGAGCGTGACGCTGTAGCCGAAGCTCATCGAGGTGACGCGCGTGCGAAGCGGGAAGATCTCGACGAGCATCGCGCCCTGGAGGCCGAGCGCCATACCGAGCGGCAGCGCCATCAAGACCTGGCCGAACATGAACTCGAGCGGCGAGCCGGACATCATGATGGGCATCGCGACGTAGATCGCCGCCATCGTCGCGACCGTCAGCGCCAACATCATCCGGCGGCGGCCGACGCGATCCGACATCCAGCCGCCGAGCACCTTCGCCAGCAGCACGGCGAACAGGCTCAGCGTGTTCACGAGCTGGAACGAGGCGCTCTTCGCGCCGAGCAGCACCTTGAGCCGCTCGACCGCGAACGTGAACGTGAGGTAATAGGCCGCGTTCGTCATGCCCACGATGCCGAACGTCTGCACGATCGGGCGCCAGTCGCCGAGGAGCGAGGTCCCGATCGGCGCGCGGGCCGCCGCCGCCTTCTGGCCCTGCTCGGACTCGTGGATGCCCCTGCGCAGGAACCAGCCTGCGATGACGAACACGACGCTGCCGATGAACGGGATGCGCCAACCCCAATCTGCGGCCTCCTGGGCGGTGAGCACCGCGTCGACGAGCAGCGACGTGGCCGAGCCGAGGATGAACCCGAGCGTGGTCCCCGCCGCGGTGGAGCTGCTCACGAGCCCGCGGAGGGCCCGCGGCGCCAGCTCGGTCGTGTACACCATCGAGCCGGTGAACTCGCCGCCGAGCGAGAAGCCCTGGACGACGCGCATCAGCACCAGGAGCGCCGGCGCCAGGGCGCCGATCGTCTCGTGCGTCGGCAGGATACCGATCCCGAGCGTGGCGACGCCCATGAGCGCGATCGACAGCGTGAGCAGCGCGCGGCGCCCGATCCGATCTCCGATGACGCCGAGGATGAGGCTCCCGGCCGGGCGCGCCAAGAACCCGATCGCGAACACCGCGAACGCCTTGATCTGCTCCGCCGCCGGATCGTCCCCTGGGAAGAACTGCTTGCCGATCGCGCTGGAGAAGTAGCCGAACACCGCGAAGTCGAACCACTCGAGGACGTTGCCGATGAGGCCAGCCATCGCGGTGCGCAGGGGCGACTGGCGTGAAGCGGTCGGTGCGTGTTGAGCCACGGCGCGCATCCTAGCCCGCGCGCCCTCGCCACGCTACGACGCCACGGCCCGCCGCGATCTATGAAACATATGCATGTATCTGGATGCGTGATTGGGAGTCGATCTCCGACGGATCAGGAGTCAGCAAAACGAGGTGTCACCAATCCACCTGTGAAGCCGAGCTTGCTAGGCTGACCCGACTCGCACGCAGCGCGCAGAGATGCCGAGTCAATGAGGACCGACGCGAACAAGGTCAGCAAGGTCAGTCTGGAGGCGATCCGGAATCTGCTCTCCGGCGCCCATTCGTTCGATCTCGTGGTCGGCGACGTGAGCGTGTCCTGCACTGTATCGGCCCTGGCGGAGGTGCCGTGGCCGGCGGTGCTCGAGGCGCTCGCGCTCGCGACCGATGATCCGGTATGGCCGGCGGGTGTGAGCGTCGGCTGCACCTGGCCCGGGGGCCAGTGTCGCCTCCTCGTGGACCTCTTTTACTGGGCCACAGGGAAGTACCTGCACGACCTCTGCGTCCGCGTCCGGACGGAGCGGCGAGAAGTCATCTTCATCAACGTGGCCAAGGCGCTCAAGCGCGCCGAGGCGGGCAGCGCGGCCAAGCTCAAGGCGCGGTTCTTCGCCACGAAGCGCAAGGCGCACCTCTCCGCTGGGACCGCAGAGCGGCTGAACACCGGGATGCGTGATGTGCTGCGAGACTCCAGGCTCCCGATCATCAGCAACAGCGTCGCGGAGCTCTGCGAGGTCGAGGCTCCGAGCGGCGCGCTCCTGCCCTCTGCACAGGTCGCGTTCCGCCGGCTGATCCACCTCGCGCTGCTCAAGCTCGAGTTCATCGATCGCCGGGGCGCGCGGGAGCGCGGCACGCCCCTGCTCGAGCTCGCGAGGTGGCTCACGCCAGACGATCTCGTGGCGACGGCGGCCCACGAGGAGGAGGCGCTCGGCGCGGAGGACGAAGAGGACGCGGAGGACGAGGAGGATGAGCTGGAGCTGGACGAGGAGGCGGACGAGCGAGCGGTGGCCGAGCTGGCGAAGACCTGGGAGCTCGCCAGCGCCTGCTCCGGCTCCGCCCGGCTCCCGCTCAACCTGATCCTCTACGGCCCTCCCGGGACCGGCAAGACCCACTACCTCACGCAGGAGCTGATGCCGAGGTTCCGGCGCACGGCAGCGCCGGCGCGCGGCGATCACGCATTCGTCACGTTCCACCAGGCGTACGGCTACGAGGACTTCATCGAGGGCATCCGGCCGGTCATCGATGAGCTCGGCGGCGAGGGCGGGCGCGCGCTCGCGTACCGGCTCGAGGACGGCGTGTTCCTGCAGGCCGTTCAGGCGGCGCTGGCGCTCGCCGGCTACCACGGGACCTTCGATCGGCTCTGCGCGCTGGCTCCCGAGCAGCGCGCGGCGCTGCTCGGCGGCGCTCCCCCGTACGCCCTGTTCATCGACGAGATCAACCGCGGCAACGTGGCGCGCATCTTCGGCGAGCTGATCACACTCCTCGAGGCCGACAAGCGCCTCGGCAGGGAGCACGAGCTCATCGTCAGGCTCCCGTACTCGAGGCGCGCCTTCGGCGTGCCGCCGAACCTCCACGTGATCGGGACGATGAACACCGCGGATCGCAGCATCGAGTCGCTCGACACCGCGCTCCGCAGGCGGTTCGAGTTCCAGGAGCTGCCGCCGGATCCGGATCGGCTCCAGTTCATGATCGAAGGAGACATCCACCCCGGGGAGCTCTTGCGGGCCATCAACCGCCGGCTCGAGAAGCTCTACGACCGAGACCACTGCATCGGCCACGCCTACTTCATGCAGCTGGCGGAGCGGCCCACCCTCGAGGGGCTCAAGCACGTATTCCGCAATCAGCTGATCCCGCTCCTCCAGGAGTACTTCTTCGGCGACTGGGGAAAGATCGGGCTCGTGCTCGGCAAGGACTTCATTCGCAGGCGAGCCCCGTCGTGGACCGACTTCGCGGACTTCGAGCACGAAGATCGCGACACCCTCGAGGCGAAGCCCACCTGGGAGCTGGCGGACATCGCCTCGCTGTCGAACGTGGCCTTCCAGCGGATCTACAAGCGTGTCGCGGATCATTGAGGTGTTCGAGCACGAGACGCTGCACGTCTCGGAGGACGAGCGCGGGCTCCGCCAGGCCGAGCTCGACGCGCTCGTCCGGTGGAGCGACGCGCACGGCGGCCAGGTCTTCGACGTCGGGCACCGCCGGATCAAGCTGCGGAGCTTCGTCGGATACCTCGAGGTCGGAGATCTGGCGATCGCGATCCTGCCGAAGGCCGATCGCGGCGCGCCAGGCTCGCCTCAGGTGTGGCGCGCCGGCCTGCTCGAGATGATCTGCGTCGCGCTCGGCCTCCGGATCGAGCGCACGACCGCCGCCGCGCAACAGCTCGCGCGGCTCCGGCTGCTCGATCTGATCGCGCTCGGGTTCATCGCCGAGCTCGAGCCGCTCATGCACAGCGGCCTCGCGAAGGGGTACCAGCGCGTCGCCGCGAACGGCGCCGTGTTCCGCGGGCGGCTCGCGATCGCCGATCACATCCGCGACAACGCCGCCCGCGCCGATCGCTTCTTCGTCGAGCACCCGACCTACGATCACGACATCGCGATCAATCGCGTGCTCGCGGCGGCGCTCCACACGCTCGCCGGGCGTGCGCTCTCGCCGCACGCCCGAAGCGGCGTCGCGGCGTGCCTCGCCCGGCTGCCCGAGGTCCGGCACACCGGCGTGACGCGCGAGCTGCTCGAGCGTATCCGGCTCACCCGCTCGACGCAGCGGTACCACGCGGCGCTCGTGTACGCGCGCATGATCCTGGAGCACCAGGGTCCCCAGCTCCGGGCCGGCCCCCGGAGGGTGTTCGCCCTGCTCTTCGACATGAACGCCCTGTGGGAGCGCTACGTCGCCGCGCTGTTCCGCCGGACCAGGGTCCCCGGCGTCGCCGTCACGACGCAGGAGCGCCACCTGTTCTGGCGCTCCCCCGACGACGCCGGCCGCCACGTGCGCCCCGACATCGTCGTACGCGCGGCGCCGCGGAGCGGCCGGGGCCAGCCGCTCCTCGTGATCGACACGAAGTGGAAGGTGCCGGCGCACGGCCGAGCCTCCGACGAGGATCTGAAGCAGATGTTCGTCTATAACGAGCTCCTCGCGGGCGCCCGCGCGGTGCTGCTCTACCCGGCGACCGCGGAGTCAGCGGCGGTGCGCGGCACGTACGCCGGCAAGGGCCACACCTGCGAGCAGCTGTACCTCGGGCTCCTCGACGCCCAGGCGGGCTGGAGCACCGCCGCGCTCTCTGCCCAGATCCGGGCCTTGCTCGAAGACGCGCGCGCCGCCGCCGCTCTCGAGGAAGACGCCAGTAGGAACCATGGTAGGCTCATTTGCGCCCCCACCTCCCCGGGCGAGTGAGCGGTAGGTTCAGCGTGTTCGACCCTGGCACTGATGAAGCGCGCCTCGACGGGTGGGCCGAACGGCTCGCCCAAGATCTCACTGGGAAAATCTCTCAGGGTCGTCTTTGGCTGCAGGGTGGCACCGGCACGGGCCGCCATTCGATCGTTCAGCGGTTGAGCCGCAAGCACGGTGTTCTGTCCATCGAGATCCCTCCTCTCTCCGATCTCGATGCGGCGTTGCACGCCCTGGTTCAAGGAGCGCTGCACGGCGGCTGTCTACCGGAGATCATCGCCCACCCCAGGCAACCGATGTTGGAGCAAGCCTCCGTCGTGGGCTGCAAGCTCGCGGAGCGAGGGTGCTTGCTCGCGGTCATACTTCCGATCTCGTGGTCCGATCGACGCGAGATCGAGAACATCCGGGTCTCTCGAGAGCGTGTCGCAGAGATCCTCAAGGGGCTCGCGACCAACGAGTCACTGCGCATCTTGGTGGTCACGGGAGACGACAAGATTCCTCCTGAGGGGTTCGAGCAGGCGCCGGTGCACAAGCTAGAGGTGCCGAGGGTCCGCGCCGAACAGATCCAGTCGAAGGTGCTGGAAGGCCGCTTTCGTCGAGCCGCCGAGCACGTCGCGGGCTGGATGGCCAAGAACCAGATCACGTACACCCCTCTCGAGACACGGCTCCATGTCGGGATCGTCGCCCTGGGAGGCAGGCCCGCCCACGCCGCGCTGGAGGGGCTGGCGTCCCGTCTGGCCGGTGCCCTCGAGTCGCGCCCTGCCCTGGCCCACGCGGTTCAGCGGCTCCTGATCGCGCGCCGGCCGCTTCCGCTGGATGAGGTGCGCAAGCTCTCCGGGGTCGATGAAGAGTACTTGCCACTCCTGACCTCGTGCATCGGCTATGGACGCGAGCAAGTGAGAGTCCCCGAACGCACGCGTCAGATCTTGATGACGCACTTCCGTCGCGCGGCCAATCCCGCTCCTCCAGACGAGCAAGCAACGCATGCCGAGCTGGCGCGCTACTACGAGAACCTCGATGGAGAGGTAGCTCCGAGCCACCTGAATGCGGACCGCGCCATCGCCTGGCTCGAGAAGGTGCATCACCTTGCCTGGGGAGGAGAAGCAACCCGACAGAGCTGGGAGGCCCAGCGACACCTGGGCCGTGAGCAGATCTGGGAGCGCGCTCGACACCTCAGCCTCGTGCGGAGGCGATACGACGAAGCAGCGCGGCTATATCGCAGGTGCATCGAGGATTTTGGCGAGGATAGCTATTCGCTCCACTACGAGGCATTCAACCTCGAACGCGCGCACGGCCCGAAACGGCTCGTGCGCGACGGCTACGCAGCGGCCGTCGCGATGGACAAGGACAATCCATGGTGGAACGCGCGATGGACCACGTTCCTCATCGCCAACGGTACGCTGGCCGAGGCCGAGCACGCCTGGCGAGAGGCCCTGAGATACGTCGATCCAACCGGCGACCGGATGGCTGCGTCTCCATGGCTCGCGCTTCACTTGCACCAGTGGGTATGCCGGCAGTGGTTGGCGCTCGGGTATGTCCAAGAAGCCCGGAGCGTCCTGGACGAGATCTATCCACGCTGGCTCGACTCCGAGCACGATCTATCGGCTCTGCGTTCGCTCGTCGAAGATCACGAAGAGGGTCTACGGCTCGGGGAGTCGGTCTATCCGGCCGAGGTGCCGCAGCACGAGCGCTGGCAGAAGCCCCGCGTGCTCGATGCTCGCAACGCGGACAAGCACGAGCTCCGGCGGTGGTGGCCCGGGCGCGTGCTCGATGCTCACCCGACCGAGGTAGTCGCTGTCATCGCAGACACACAGACCAGGCTTGCACAGCAAGTGACCTTCACCGATCGAGAGTGGCGAGACGCTGCGAACCAACCTGCAGAAGATGCCGAGGGCTTCTTCGAGCTCGGGGAATACGCAGGCGGAGCGCGGATCGTGCGGCGTACGCAGGCGCTGGCGTCGTCGCTCCTCGATGTGGAGTATGAGAGGCTCGTCAACGATCTGAGGTCCTGACGTTGCTGTTGCATCCTGCAGCGCTGCACGATCTTGGAACTCTCGATCGGGCACTGTTGTACGTCTTCGTCGCGGGCCCGGGCAACGGCGAAGGTCTGGCGGTCGCGCTCCCCCACACGGGGTGGCTCGTCGTCGATGGGTGCCACGTCGCAGATGAGAAACTCCCGCTGCTCGAGATCCTGGAGACGTGGCGCGACCCAGCCGAGGCCGTGGACTGCCTCGCGCTCACCCATCCCCATCGGGACCACGCCGCAGGGATTCGAAGGCTCATCGAGGAGACGCGCCCTCGATACGTGGCGCTGAGCGCTCCACCTTCGAACCCCACGCGCGCCTTTGCCGTGGCCGATGATCCTCGCCAGGTCACACCCACGACCGGTCGCCAGCGTATCAGCCGGGCCGTCGATGCGCTGCGCGCGATTCGTCGGTACTGGGAGGAGTGCCCGCAGAGCGAGCTCTGCCTCGTCGATGGGGAAGTGATTCCAACATCGTCGTCGCGCGTGACCGTGAAGGTTTGCGCGCCCCAGCTCGACCACCTCGAAGAGGCGCTCGAACGCGCCGCGCGGTCGAAGCAGCTCGCGGAGCGGCCTAACGAGATCAGCGCCGTGATCGAGGTGACGTTCGGCGCGACCCGGCTCGTACTGGGGAGTGATCTGCCTGCCATCGACTATGCCGGCAAGCCCATACGGGGAGGATGGGCCGACGTCCTCTCGAGATATGTCGAGCTCGGCCAGCACAAAGGTCTGAAGCTCCCCCATCATGGCTCGCGGTACGCGTTTCATCCCGACTTGCACACCGAGGGGCAAGATCGCGCCTGGTGGATCGCCCCCTTCAACCAAGGCCAGCGCCTTCCGCCCATGGATGCCGACGGTATTCCAGGACTGGTCTCACGCAACAAGCAAGTGCTCATGACGTCACTGCCTCGCTCCCGTGAAGAGCAGGAGCCGCTCGCTGCACCGGCGGTGTTCTCCATCGCCGATCTTCCGGCATTGTTCTCACCCGCTAACGCGGCGGCGCCGTCGGCAATGTCGAGCTCTCCCGGAGACCTCGAGCCGCTGGATCCGATCTGGTGTGTTGCTTTCGACGACAGGAACGCGATCGCCGGCGCCTGGCGCGGGCGGTATGCGTTGTCTCTCGTCGAATGAGGGCGGCGGACGAACGACTGATCGTTCAGGCGATGCGCGGCAGCGACCAGAGCGCGCCGAGATCGAGCTCGATCGCGTCGAACGGCGCAGCGCGGACCGCCGTGTCGCCCTGGTAGATCCTCACCTCGCGCCAGCGCCTGGTCTCGGTATCGAGCGCGTATACCTCGAGGCGCTTGTCGATCGGATCGAGCAGCCAGGCGTGGAGCACGCCATGCTCGGCGTAGTAAGGGAGCTTCTCGTCGCGATCGAGCTTCTCGATCGAGCGCGACAGCACCTCGCACACCCAGTCGGGCGCGAGCGTGAAGCAGGCCGTGTCCGGAAGCCGCGGCATGCGCTCGACACGCCACCCGGCGAGATCGGGAATGACCGGCTCTTTCGGGACGAGCTGCAGCTCGGGCTTGTCGATGATCCACCACCCGCCGGGTCCCTCACGGGCGCGCTGGAACGGCCCCCCGAGCTCGGCGCCGAGCACCGAGGCCGCGTCCGCGTATCGCGGTGCCAGGAGCGGCATGACATAGAGCGTCCCGTTCACGATCTCGGCGTGCTGGTGATCGGGCACCCGGAGGTACGCCTCGTACAGCTCGTCCCGCGGATCGCGCGCCGGTTGCACTATGGGAGGAGCCTAGCATCGCGTCGCTCGCCCGACGCGAAACGCCGAGGACGGGGATCACGGCCGGCCGGGCGGCGGCGCGCGGCGCGGGCCAGAGGCGCGCGTGCGGAGCTCGTACTCGTGGACCTCGTCGTCGAGGCGATCCTGCGGGCCGCGCGCGTCGGAGATCACGTTCTTGGCCATCTCCATCGCCCGGCGCCGATCCTGATCGCGGAGCCGCGAGAGCGGCAGCCAGAGCTCGCGGAGCTGCGCGAAGCGATCCTTGTGCTGGACCAGCACCTCGATGTCGGCCGGGTTCAGGCTGCCGTGCGAGAGATCGAGCACCACGAGCTGGCGCGCGAGCGGCGCACCGACGAGCTCGCGCACGATCGAGCCGGCGTACGGCGCCCGCCGGAGCTTTAGGTGCGTGAGCGCGGGCAGATCCGTACGCTGGAGCAGCGGGCGCAGGTCCTCGAACGTCGCCAGATCGGCGCCCCGGCCGCCGAAGCGGAGCTCGAGGCGCTCGAGGTGCGGCAGCGCCGCGCGCGCGACCGCGCGGACGCAGCTGCCGGAGAGCTCGGCGGCGGCGAGCCGCGCGCGCCGGAGCTGGGGCAGGCGCAGCTCGCCGAGCTCGAAGCCGCGCCCGGTCAGGCTCAGGCGCTCGAGCCGCGCGAGCGGCGCCCACAGCGCCGAGAGATCGCCGAGATCGACGAGCGCGTGCAGCTCGAGCTCGCGCAGGGACCGCGGCGCGGACGCCTCGAGGAGATCGATGACCGCCGGGCCCTCCCCTTCGGTCTTCACGATCAGCTCGCGCAGGAACCGCCCCGACGGGTGGCGGAGCAGCTCGCCGACGAACGGCGCGGCGGGGCGCTCGGGCGCCTCGGTGAGCTCGCCGCGGGCGATGAAGCCGTGGCGCCAGATCAAGGGCGGCGCGGTCGGATCGGCGGGATCGGCGACGAGCCGCGCGAGCGGGCCGAGGAGCGCGGCGGCGTGCTTCTTCAGGAGCTTGCCGAGCGCGAGCTGCGCGGGCGGCTTCTTGCGCGGATCCGCCGCGTGCTGCGCCTCGGCGGCGAGCGACAGCGCGATCAGCTCGCCCCGCAGCTCGCCGCGCCGCTGCAGCCAGTCCCCGTAGACGGAGTAGGCGGCGGGATCGTCGGGATCGTCATCGATCGCGGTCTCGAGCGAAGCGCCGGAGTCATCCGCCATGCTGGCCACAGCATGGCATCCGGGCGGCGCCCTGGCGGCCGCGCGGGCACGATTGTCAGACCGGCGCGGCACCCTGCCTGCCCTCATGGAAGGCTCGGCTGCGCGCTCGGTCCTGCGCGAGGTCTTCGGCCACGCCGCGTTCCGGGTGGGCCAGGAGACGGCGGTCGACGCCGTGCTCGCCGGCCGCGACGCGATCGTGCTCCTGCCGACGGGGGCCGGGAAGTCCTTGTGCTACCAGGTGCCGGCGGTGGTGCTCGCCCGGGGGCAGCGCACGACGCTCGTGGTGTCGCCGCTGATCGCGCTCATGAACGATCAGGTGGCGGCGCTGGCGGGGCGCGGGATCGCCGCGGCGGCGCTCCACAGCCACCAGGACGAGGACGCGCGGCGCGCCGCGATCGGCGCGCTCATGCGCGGCGAGCTGGCGCTGCTCTACGTCTCGCCGGAGCGCGCCGTGCTCGATGGCTTCCGGCGGCTGCTCGCGCGCGCGCCGATCGGCCTCCTCGCGATCGACGAGGCGCACTGCGTGAGCCAGTGGGGCCACGACTTCCGGCCGGAGTACCTGCGGCTCGCCGAGCTCCGCGAGGTCATCGCCGCGCCGGTCATCGCGCTCACCGCGACGGCGACCCCGCGCGTCCTCGCCGAGCTCGCGGCGTCGCTCGGGCTGCGCGATCCGGCGACCGTCCGCGGCGACTTCGCGCGGCCGAACCTCGCGTTCGAGGTCAGCCACCTGTCGCGCGACGAGGCGCGGCTCGAGGCCACGATCGAGGCGCTCGAGCGCGCCGGGCTGCGCCAGCGCCACGGCAGCGGGCGCGGCATCGTGTACTGCGCCACGCGCAAGAAGTCCGAGGCGGTCGCGGCGGCGCTGCGCTCGGCGGGCTTCGCGGTGGGCCACTACCACGCGGGCCGCACGGCGCTGGCGCGCGAGCGCGCGCACGAGGCGTTCGGCGTGGGCCGCACGCGCGTCCTGTGCGCGACGAGCGCGTTCGGCATGGGCATCGACTTCCCGGACGTCCGCGCGATCGTCCACTTCCAGGCGCCGGGCAGCCTCGAGGCGTACTACCAGGAGGCGGGCCGCGCCGGCCGCGACGGCCTGCCGGGGCACTGCCTCCTGCTCTACGGGCCGGGCGACATCGTCACGCAGCGCCGGCTGCACGAGCTCGAGGGCGGCTCCGCGCTCCTCGCGCGGCGCCGCGAGGAGGCGCTCGAGGCGGTCACCGCGTACGCGTTCGCCGGGCGCTGCCGGCAGCAGCTCCTGTGCGCGCACTTCACCGGCGCGGACGAGCACGCGCCGTGTGGCCGGTGCGACGTGTGCGTCGACCCGGAGCGGGCGCGCGCCCGGAGCGCGCCGCGGCCGGATCCGGAGGTCGCAGCGCTGCCCCCGGCCGCCCGCCAGATCATCGTCGACGCGGTCGGCGCGCTCGAGCGCAGCATCGGCAAGGTCAACCTCGCGCGGGCGCTGCGCGGCAGCCGCGCCAAGGCGATGACGGCGCACGGCCTCCTGCACCTGCCGCAGCACGGCCTCCTGGTGGACGCGAGCGAGGCATCGATCCTCGCGGCGATCGACGAGCTCGTGCAGGAGCGCCGGCTGGTCCGCCGCGGGCGCAAGTACCCGACGCTCGCGCTGCCCGGCGCCAGCGCCGCGCGCGCCGCCCGCACGCGCGGCGCGGACAGTCCGGCGGCCGGACAGCGCCGCGCCGCGGGCCGGGGGCGCCGCCTGCCGCGCACCACCGACGTCCAGCTCGAGCTGGATCGCTACCGCAAGCGCATGGCGCGCAAGCTCCGCTGGAAGTCGTACATGGTGCTGCAGCGCGCGACGATCCTCGCGATCGATCAGCAGCGGCCGGCCTCGCACGCAGACCTCGCCCGGATCCCGGGCCTCGGCCCGGCGAAGATCGCGCGGTTCGGCGACGACATCCTCGCCGTCGTGCGGCGCTACCCGCGCCCGGACTAAGATCTCGCGTGACGCCGGCGTGAGCGCAGCCGTAGCGCCGTCAGGGCGACGAACCAGCCGACTCTCGGCGTTGTCGTGAGAGATCCTGCGGAGCGTTGACATTGTCATGTCCGTGGACCAGCCTGTAGCTCAGGCGCAAACCCATGAAAACTATGGATCCGGCACGCATCGGAGAGCGGCTCCGCGTGGCTCGAACCGCCATGGGACTGACCCAGGAACAAGCCGCTGAGTCCGTCGGCATGGCCCGCACGACGCTCGTCGCGATCGAGAAGGGCGATCGCGAGGCGCGCCCCGAGGAGCTGATCGCGCTGGCCAAGCGCTACGAGGTGAGCGTCCATTCGCTGCTCCGTTCCAGCGCCGTGAAGGTCGAGATCGTGGGACGGCTTCGCAAGAAGGGCCGGACGCCGGAGGGCGACCGCGACGCCATCGCCGCGCTCGGCGTCCTGCACGATGTGGCCGCAGCGTACGTCGAGCTCGAGCGGCGGCTCGACAAGGTCAGCTTCGTCGACTATCCCCCGGAGCGGAGGATCGGCCGCGGACGCATAGCCCAGCAAGCCGAGGAGGTAGCCGCCGAGCTGCGCGCCAGGCTCGGGCTCGGGCTCGGGCCGATCACCGATCTCGAGAGCATCTTGGAGCTGGAGATGGGCGTACGGATCTTCGTGCGGCCCTTGCCGCCGTCGGTCGCCGGCGCGTACGCATATGACCCGGAGATCGGCGCGTGCGTCGCCTTGAACAAGCTGCATTCGCATGGCCGCCGACGCTGGACGCTCGCACGTGAGCTCTCGCACTTCATGACGGCGCGCTACGAGCCGAGCGTGATGATGGCCGATGCGACGAGGGAGGGCCCCGACGATGTGTTCGCGGATGCGTTTGCCGCGGCGTTCCTCATGCCCAGCGCGACGGTACGGCGGATCTTCGAGGAGTACGTCGGCGAAACCGGCACGTTCGCCGCGCGGCACCTGATCCTGGGCGCGCGTCGTCTCGGCGTATCGCTAGAGGACTTCGGTCGGCGGCTGGAGGGCCTCGAGCTATTGCCCCACGGGACCTTCGACGCGCTGAAGGAGCGTGGTCTCGATGACAAGGCTGTACAGCGGGTGCTCGGCCAACAGGAAGATCAGATCGGCCTCGAAGGGACGCGCCTCTTGTTGCTCGCCGCTGAGGCGAGCGAGCAGGGACTCTATAGCGAAGGCCAGCTCGCGGACATGCTGGTCCTCGATCGCGTCGAGCTACGACGTGCGATCGACGCATTTTCGTCGCTGGAATCGATCGATGCCCCGCTCGAGGCCCGTGCCTGATGGCCGACGGGATCGTCCTCGATGCCAGCATCGTGATCAACGTGCTGGGCTGTGGGGCTGCAGCTTCAGTGCTGCAGGCGATTCCAGGTATGTGCCTCGTCCCCGACGTCACGTCGCGGGAGATCTTCCGCGATCCGTTGGCACCCGGAGGCGGCGCAAATCCACTCGATCCGCTCGTCGCGGCCGGGTTGATCGAGCGTGTCGGGCTGACGCCCGCAACCATGGAGACGTTCATCGAGCTGGTCGGAGCCGCACCGCCGAACGATCTCGGCGATGGAGAGGCAGCGGCGATCGCGCTCGCTCGCGAGCGCGGCTTGCCGATCGCCCTCGACGACACGAAGGCACGCCGGATCGTCCGTGAACGGTTCCACGGCCTCCCGCTTCGATCGAGCGTCGACCTGTTCGCGCTGCCGAGCGTGGCAGTCGCGTTGGGTGACGCGCTCGCCGACGCCGTGTTCTCTGCGCTGATCCACGCGCGGATGCGCGTGTTGCCGGAGAACGACGCTTGGGTGCGGCTCCTGCTCGGTGAGCGTGCCGAGCTGTGTCCGAGCCTCAAGAAGCGCAAACGGTAGGCGCGCGGGCGCGTCTCCGGCGATGGCCGGCACGGCCGTGCCAGGCGGCGCGGCGGCGGTGATACCTTCGTCGGCGATGTGGACTCGACGCGTCGTCGTGCTGCTGGGCCTTCTGGCCTGCTCGGGCAAGCCGGGTCCGGCGCAGAGCGGGCCGGGAGCTCCGCAGCCGCCGGGCGGCGCGGGCGCGACCGCAGCCACGGACGGCCGCGGCGCGGGCGCCGGGGGCGCGGCAGGCGGCACCAGCGGCGCCGCGGGCGCGGCCGCCGGCACGGGCGCGGCAGGCGCGGGCGCGGCCGCCGGCTCCAGCTCCGGCGCCGGTCCGGCGATCCCGGGCCTGCCGCCGGGCGCGCAGGCCGTGAAGGTCACGCTCGCCGAGGTCGGCCTCGAGGCGTCCTCGCTCGATCGCACCGCGGATCCGTGCGTCGACTTCTACCAGTTCGCGTGCGGCGGCTGGCTGCAGAACCACCCGATCCCGGCGGACCGGCCAGGGTGGAGCCGGTTCGCCGAGATCCAGGAGAAGAACCAGGCCGCGCTGCGCGGGCTGCTCGAGGAGGCGGCGAAGGGGATCGGCGCCGACGCGGGGACCAAGCGGCTCGGTGACTTCTACGCGGCGTGCATGGACGAGGCCGCGATCGGCAAGGCCGGCACGGCCGCGCTCGCGCCGCTCCTCGATCGCGTGGCGAAGATCAAGGACGCCCGGTCGTGGCTGGCCGCGCTCGCCGAGCTGCACAAGCTCGGGCGCTGGGTCGTGTGGCGCGTGCGGATCGACGCCGACCTCAAGGAGTCGTCGACGAACATCGTCTACCTCGACGCCGCGGGGCTGGGCCTGCCGGACCGCGACTACTACGCGCGGCCCGACTTGAAGACCAAGGTCGACATGTACCGCGCGCACGTCGCGCGGACGCTCGCGCTCACCGGCACGCCGCCGGCGCGCGCGGAGGCGGCGGCCGCCGACGTCGTCGCGATCGAGGGCGAGCTCGCGAAGCTGATGAAGTCCCGGGCCGAGCAGCGCGATCTGCCGGCGATGTACAACCCGATCGAGCAGGCGGCCCTCGCGCGCCAGGCGAAGTCGATCGACTGGAAGGCGTACTGGAAGGCGCTCGGCGCCGAGCCGACGAAGCAGCTCGTGCTCGGCACCCCGAAATTCTTCGCCCAGCTCGACACGCTGCGCGCCGCGTTCAAGTGGCCGCAGTGGGCGAGCTACTTCACCTATCACCTCGTCCACGGCGCCTCGCTCGCGCTGCCCAGGCCGTTCGACGACGAGGCGTTCGAGCTCGTGAAGGCGGTGCGCGGGATCGAGCGGCCGGAGGAGCGCGCCCGGCGGTGCATCGCCGCGACGCGCGACGCGCTCGGCGAGCTGCTCGGCGCGAAGTACATCGAGAAGCACTTCGCGCCCCAGACGCGCCAGACGGCGTCGCGCATGATGGACGCGATCGCCGAGGTGATGCACACCGAGCTCGGCAAGGTCGACTGGATGACCGACGCCGCGCGCCAGCTCGCGCAGGGCAAGCTCACGCGCATGGTCCGCATGACGGGTCATCCGGACCCCGACCGCTGGCGGACGTACGAGTACGAGGTCCGGCGCGACGACTTCCTCGGCACCACGCTGCGCGCCGCCGCGTTCGAGACCCGCTACCAGCTCGCCAAAGCAGGCCGGCCCGCCGATCGCAACGAGTGGCGGCTGCAGGTCTACGACAGCGACGCGTGGTACGAGCCGACCGCGAACCACGTCGAGCTGCCGGCCGGCATCCTGCAGCCGCCGTTCTTCGGCCCCGACCGCGCGATCGCCGCGAACCTCGGCGGCATCGGCATGATGATCGGCCACGAGCTGACGCACGGCTTCGACGATCAGGGCGCGCGGTTCGACGGCACCGGCAACCTCGCGAGCTGGTGGGACAAGCAGGACGAGCGGCGGTTCGAGGAGCGCGGCGCGTGCGTCGCCGACCTGTACTCCTCGTTCGAGGCGGCGCCGGGCGCGTTCGTGAACGGCAAGCTCACGCTCGGCGAGAACATCGCCGATCTGGGCGGCGTAAAAGTCGCGTTCGGCGCGTACCGCGCGATGCGCCGGGACGCCGCGAAGGTGTACGTCGCCGATGGCTTCACCGAGGATCAGCAGTTCTTCCTCGCGGTGGGCCAGGCGTGGTGCAGCCGCGATCGGCCGGACGACGTCCAGCGGCGCCTCTACGCCGACGTGCACGCGCCGCCGAAGTTCCGCGTCTACGGGGCGCTCCGCAACCTGAAGGCATTCGCCGAGGCCTTCAGCTGCGCGCCGGGCACGCCGATGAGCCCGGCCAAGACCTGCTCGGTGTGGTGATCGATATGCGCCGTGCTGTTGTTGTCTCTGTTGCTGTTGCCGCCTCCATCACCGCCTGGCTCGGAGGTGGCTGCAAGAGCCCGCCGCCGGCGAAGCCCTTGCCCGACCTGGCCGAGACGCCGCCGGTGGGCGAGCTGCCCGCGCCCGCCCCCGCACCGGCGGCGCGGCCTCCGGCGCTCCCGCCGGAGCCGGAGGTGCCGGTGTGCAAGGCGTCGCTCGCGGCCGCGAAGGCGCAGCGCGAGGCGCTGCTCGGCGCCGCGGCCGCGCGCGCGGCCGACACGCTCGAGACGTTCAACGAGCTGACGCGCTTCGTCGCGAACGCCGCGGCGATGTCGTCGCTCCTCGCCGCGGTGCACCCGGACGCGAAGCTCCGCGACGCCGCGCGCGCGTGCGAGCAGGAGGTGCAGACGTTCGTGTCGGCGCTGCTCCTCGATCGGCGGATCTACGGCGCGATCGTGGCCGCCGACACGAGCAAGCTCGATGCGGCCGGCAAGCGGTTCGTGGCGGTCACGCTGCGCGACTACCGGCGCGCCGGCGTCACGCTCGACGACGCCGCGCGCGCGCGCGTCCTGGCGATCGACGAGGAGACCACGAAGGTCGGCCAGCAGATCCAGAAGAACATCGACGAGGACACGCGCGCGATCGAGATCACCGATCCGAAGCGGCTCGCCGGGCTGCCCGCCGACTGGATCGCCGCGCACCCGGCGGTGGCCGGCAAGATCCGCGTCACCACCGACTACCCCGACTACATCCCGTTCATCACGTACGCCGACGACGACGCGCTCCGCAAGGAGCTCTACATCAAGTTCCGCAGCCGCGGCGATCGAGGCACCGGGGAGAACACCGGGGAGAGCAACGAGGCGCTGATCGGGCGGCTGCTCGCGCTGCGCGCCGAGAAGGCGAAGCTGCTCGGCTTCAAGGACTGGGCGGACTACCAGAGCGACGACAAGATGCTGCGCGGCGGCAAGGCGGCGGCGCAGTTCATCGAGCGGATCGCCGCGCTCGCGCGGCCGCGCGCCGCGCGCGACTACGCCGAGCTGCTCGCGCAGGCCAAGGCGCAAGACCCCAAGGCGACGGCCGTCGCCGACTGGCAGAAGGCGTACCTCGAGACGAAGGTGAAGAAGGCCAAGTACGCGGTCGACGCGACGGAGGTGCGCAAGTACTTCGTCTACGACAAGGTGCTCGCCGGCCTGCTCGACATCACGTCGCAGATCTACGACGTCACGTACCAGCCGGCCACCGATCCGCGGACGTGGCACCCCGAGGTCGCGGTCTACGACGTCACGCGCAAGGGACAAAAGCTCGGCCGGATCTTCCTCGACATGCACCCGCGGCCCGACAAGTACAAGCACGCCGCGCAGTTCTCGGTGCAGGACGGCGTGCTCGGCAAGCAGCTCCCCGAGGGCGCGCTCGTCTGCAACTTCCCGCGGCCGGATCCGGCGAGCGGCGCGCCAGCGCTGATGGAGCACGGCGACGTCGTGACGATGTTCCACGAGTTCGGCCACCTCCTGCACCACGTGCTCGGCGGCCACCAGCGGTGGGTCCGCCAGAGCGGCGTCGCGACGGAGCACGACTTCGTGGAGGCGCCGTCGCAGATGTTCGAGGAGTGGGGCTGGAGCCACGAGACGCTCGCGCGGTTCGCGCGGCACCACGAGACGGGCGCGGTGATCCCCAAGGAGCTCGTCGCCAAGATGCGCCGCGCCGAGAAGTTCGGCCTCGGCCTCCAGACGCTGCAGCAGATGTTCTACGCGGCGATCTCGCTGGGCTTCCACCAGGCCGATCCGGCGAAGCTCGATCAGCTCGCGATGGTGAAGGCGCTGCAGAAGCAGTACACGCCGTTCGCCTACGTCGAGGGGACGAAGTTCCACACCTCGTTTGGGCACCTCGTGGGCTACTCGTCCATGTACTACACGTACATGTGGTCACTCGTGATCGCGAAAGACCTGCTCACGCCGTTCGAGAAGACAGGCCTCCTCGCGACGGATGTGACGTATCGCTACCGCGACGCGATCCTCGTCGCGGGCGGCACGAAGGACGCCGCGGATCTCGTGAAAGACTTCCTCGGGAGGAAGTACGACTTCAAAGCGTTCGAGCGGTACCTCAGCACCGACTGACGATCCTCGAACGATCCTCGAACGATCCTTGATCCGAGCGCTCCATCCGGAAGAGGCTGTCCGCCCCGGGGCCGGACTTGGCCGGAGAAGCCGGATCGAGAGGAGTTGCTCCAGATGATGAGATTCCCGCGTTCGATGATCGTTTGTTGCGCGCTCGGCGCGCTCGGCATGATCGGGTGTGTCGACGAGCCCGCTGATGCCTCTGACGCAGCAGGCGAGCGCTCGGCGCCCGCCGCGGCGCGGCCCGAGGTGCGCGAGGCGCGCGAGGTGCGCGAGGACTGCGAGGGCGGCGCCGGCCCGTGCGTGAAGAGCGGCGTCGTCGTGAGCGAGCCCGGCGCGGCGGCGCAGGGCGACGTGGCCTCCGCGCTGCCCGCGAGGTACCCGTTCTGGGTCCTGCAGCTGAACCTCTGCAACAGCGGGTTCGCGGGCTGCTACAAGAACGGCCAGTCGATCCCCGAGGGCCAGGCGGTCATCCAGAGCAACGCGCCCGACGTCGTGACGCTGAACGAGATCTGCGAGAACGACGTCCCGCAGCTCGCCGCGACGCTCGCCAACGTCTACAGCGGGAGCACCGTGGTGTGGGCTTTCAAGGCCGCGGTCGATCGGCGGACCAACGCCGCCTACAAGTGCAAGAACGGGCAGGGCTACGGCATCGGGCTCCTGGCCCATATCCCCGGGACGTATTCCGGACACACCACGTACAGCGGCGTCTACGCGAGTCAGGATACGGGCTCGAACGAGATGCGAGTGTGGCTATGCCTGTCCGCGACGGGCAATTACTACGGCTGCACGACGCACCTCGCGACCGTCGGCTCGGTCGCGCTCAATCAGTGCAAGTACCTGATGAACACCGCGATCCCGTCGGTCCGCACGTCGGGCGGGGGCTACCGGCCGACGGTGATGGGCGGCGATCTGAACCTCAAGTACAACTGGATCCCGGACGCGCAGGACTGCGTGCCCTCCGGCAACTTCCGCAAGGGCGACGGCGACGTCCAGCACATCATCGCGACGACCGACTTCACGTTCAGCTCGAGCAAGAAGATCTCGATGACGTATACCGATCACCCCGGCTGGTTCGTCGCTCTGACGGCGCCGTAGCGCGGCGCCGTAGCGCAGCGCAGCGCAGCGGCAGCTACTGGCCGCGCTGGCCGACCTGCGACTGATGCGCGACCGACGCCCACTCGATGCGCTGCGGCGTCGCGAGGCCGAGCGTCACGATCGCCGTCGAGAGCTGGACCTTCATCGAGCGCTGGTACGCCTGCGCGGCGCGCAGCCGCTCCTCCGTCAAGATGCCCTGCGCGACGAGGTACTCGCCGAAGCCGGGGAGCTCGCGGATCGCGCTGCGCGCCATCGGCCGCTGCCCCAGCCGCGGCGCGGGCTTCGCGGGCGGCGTGTTCGTGAAGGCGCGGCCGCGGATCGTGGCCAGCTCGCCCAGCTTCGGCGTGACGAGCGGGATCACCTCCTGGGAAGACAGCTCCTCGGTCACCTCACGCCGCTCGATCCGCGGCGGCGGCGTCGAGCGCGCCTGGCTCGGCGCGCGATTCGAGAGCTCCGGCAGCGGCAGCGGATCGGGCGTCGGCGCCGGCCGCCGCGTCCAGCGGGCCTCGGGCTGCTCCGCGCCCCGCGCGAACGGCTTCGTCGGGCGCTCGTCGTAGAAATCGTTCGACTCGGCGTGGCCGGCGCCCGTCGGCTGGCGCGTGCCGCGCGCGAAGCGCGGCTGGTGGTCCCGCGCATGGTGCTGCGCGGGGGACTGCGCGGGCGCAGAGGGAAAACGACCAGCCGCGGTAGCGGGTGCCGGGAGTTTTTGTGCTACCGCGGCTGGTCGAAGCGAAGCATCGGCGACGAGCAGCCAGTCGGCGGCCTCTCGATCACCGGGGTCGAGGCGGAGCGCCTCGCGGAAGAAGAGGATGGCGGGCTCGTTCTCGTCGCGCTTGGCGGCGAGCACACCGAGCAGGCGGTACGCGATCGCGCACCGCGAATCGATGCGGATGATGTCGCGGAGGTCGGCCTGCGCCTCGAGGTCGCGCCGCAGCGCCACGTGCGAGCGCGCGCGGAGGAGCAGGAGCGGGACGCACTCCGGCTCGTCGTCCAGCGCGTCCGTGCACAGCGCCACGACGCTCGGGTAATGCCGCCCCTCGAACAGCTCGGAGGCGGTCGCGATGACTCCTCGATCCACGCTGTCAGTACGAGCAAGCGTCAGGCCAGGATCGGTCAGGAGCAACTACCTGGAACCACGGATGTCACACGTGCCCCCGATCGGGGCCTTTGCTCCCCCGCGGGGCCCGCGCTCCCCGATCGCCCACGGCTCACATCGATCGCTCTCCTCCCGCCGCGCCCGCCTCATCCTGCGCGCGGGCCCGCGCCCCGGCCTGCGCCCCGGCCCGCCCCGGCCCGCGCCCGCCTGGCACCACCGGGAGCCCACCTTCATACTCGAGCCGTGCGCCGACGGTGGCCCCACGTCTCGATTTCCCTCGCGCTCGCGCTCGCGCTGGCCGCGAGCGCGCTGGGCGCGGGCACCGCCGCCGACGCCCAGCCCGGCGACGAGCCGCCCCGCGCACGCACGCCTGGCCGCCCCGGCCTGTGGCGCCGGATCGTCGATCCGAACGGCGACGAGGTCCGGACGCTGGTCGCCAAGGCGCGGGCCTCGATGCTCCGCGCCGACGAGGCGCGCAACGGCGACGAGGAGTGGGCGCTCGAGCAACGCGCGCGCTTCTACCGCGACGCGTACAACCTCCTCGCCTACGCGCGCAAGCGCGCGCCCGAGAACGTCGACGCCCTCGCCGCGTTCGCGCGCGCCGCCGAGGAGCTCGGCCGCACCGCCGAGGCCATCGAGGCGCTCGAGCGCGCCGCCAAGCTCACCAGCCCCGAGCGCGCGCCGATCGAGGTGGTGGCCCGCCTCGGCGCGCTGCACCTCCGCGCCGGCGACACCGAGCGCGCGCTCCGCTGGCTGCGCCTCGCGCAGGGCCCAGTGCCGCTCCACGGCAACGCGCTCGAGCAGGCGTACGCCGTCATCCACTACGCCACCGTGCTCGCCGCGCGCGGCGACGTGGCGGCCGCGATCCACGCGATCGCGGCCGCGCTGCCCGAGCGCTCGCGCAGCCAAGTCTCGCACGAGACGACAATCCTCACGTTCGCGCTCGCGGTGCTCTTCGATCGGGACGAGCAGCGCGCCGCGGCGTTCGAGGTGCTCGAGCACATGCAGTCGACGCTCGGCGCGCAGTACCGGCCGCAGATCCAGCTCGAGCTCGCGCGGATGCGCTTTCTGCCCCCCGAGGATCTGCACTACTACCGGGCCCTCCTCTACGAGTCGTTCAACCAGTACGCCGAGGCCCGCGCCGAGTGGGCGCTCTACGCGGCGGCCGGCCCGCCGACGTACCGCGGCCGGGCGCTCGACCATATCCAGGCGATCGACGCACAACGCCGCGCAACCGCTGGCGCGAAACCGCCACAACAACCCGCGCCAGCGAGCGCGATCCCTCGTAGACTTCCCGTACCATGAGCCGCGCGCCCCTTGTCGCCGCGCTTGTCGCCGCGCTTGCCGCCGCGCTTGTCGTCGCGAGCCTGTCCCAGGCCGCCGCGGACGGCAAGCGTCCGGACGTCTGGCAGCGCGCGCTCGATCCGGCGCGGAGCGATGCCGCGCGCGAGACCTACCAGCGCGAGCTGCGCGAGGGCGACGATCACGTCACCCAGGCCGGGATCCGCTCGAGCTCGGCGTCGGCGATCCGCGAGCAGGTGCAGCGCGCGATCGAGGCGTACCGCCGGGCGGCCGCCGCGCAGCCAGAGGCCGCCGAGCCGTACTTCCGGATCGGCATGGTGCTGTGGTCGTTCTACCTGCAGAGCTGCCAGCACGATCCGCGCATCGGCCTCACTCCGTCGCCGCTCGCCGACT
>Ga0247790_10000256_pt1 | contig 24391 bp, 18 predicted proteins | sample UWRJS171409R4_FD_179913 | JGI IMG/M metagenome (GOLD analysis project Ga0247790, IMG submission 179913) | Soil microbial communities from Arlington Agricultural Research Station in Wisconsin, United States - UWRJ-S171-409R-4 | ecosystem: Environmental > Terrestrial > Soil > Agricultural land... | reverse complement strand
AGGAGTTACGTCAACATACGGCGGGGACGAATCGGGACGAACCCGAACTCGCCCTTCTTGTGTCCGCGATCCGGTCAGCCGGCCGCCTGCAATTTTGAGGCCTAGTAGTGCTTGTTTTAGGTCTAGTCTAGATCGTGCTCGCAACTGCCTTTCGGTATATCGCCTGGCCTCGCGTGAGGCGACGAGCTACACAGCGATCTTCCGAATCAGGGCTTGTACGAGTCGGGTGTGCTCGGCCTCGACGCCCAGGTCGAACAGGACCGACTCCGATTCTATGCGGGGACGGCGCCGCTGCTCGAGAGCGAGGAACTCGTCGCTCTCGTTCATGCCATGGCCGACGACTCTCTGCCGCGGGCTGAGGAAGCGGAACGGCGTCGCGCGGAGGCGGCCCGGCTCCGCGCGGAGGCCGAGCGCCGCCGCGATGAGGCGGCGCAGGAGGTCGCGCGATTGCGCGCTGAGCTCGAGCGGCTCAAGCGGTGAGCCATTCGTCGTCTCAGCGCAGGTCGGTGCCCGCGAGAGCGCGGTTTCGCCTGTCAGGGCAGCTTGCGGGCTCACGCAGCGATCTCGGATGCGGAAAGTCGAGGACCGGACTGTCCAGGTGCTTGCCTCGACCGCAGGCGCCCCCTAGGCTGATGCTGGCCGATGGTCCACAACCCGCACGACGCGCTGGTCAAGTCACTGCTCGCGCACCCCGCGCACGCCCGCGGCGTGTTGCAGTCCGTGATACCGGCGCCGCTCGTCGAGGCGGTGGACTGGACAGATCTCACGTTGCGCCCAGGGAACTACGTTGATGTCGCGTTGCGCGAGCAGTTTACGGATCTGCTCTACTCCGCGACGTGGCGCGGTGGTGACGAGGTGCTCGTCTACTTTTTGTTTGAGCATCAGTCCGCGCCTCTGATGGCGCCGAACGACGGCCTGATGGCCTACCGGCTCCTGCGTTACCAGGTCCAGATCTGGGAGCGCTGGCGTGCGGATCATCCGGCCGAGCGGAAGCTCCCGATGATCCTCCCGATCGTCATGTATCACGGCGCGACGCCTTGGCCCGATCCGATGAACTTCGACGCGCTGCTCGCGGTACCGCCGAGCATGCGACCAACAGTCGAGCCGCACCTGATCCGATTCGCGTACGTGCTCCACGATCTTTCGAAGATCTCTGACGACGAGCTGCACCGAGGCGCGCAGCTCACCGGCCTGGCCAAGCTGGTCACCTTGCTGCTCAAGCACGGACGGACGCGGGCGGACCTTCTGCAGATCCTCGGCCGGTGGGTCGACGTGATGCGCGAGGTGGTGCGGGCCGCGAACGGGCTGGACGCGTTGGCGCGAGTGGTGCGCTATATTCTCGAAGTCAACGAGCACGTCAGGCCGGAGGCGCTGCAAGCGTTGCTCGAGAGCGAGATCGGACCCGAAGCCAAGGACACCATCGTGACCGCAGCACAGCGATACATCGAGCAAGGCCGCCAGGAAGGCCGTCAGGAAGGCGAATCCGCCGTGCTGCTGCGCTTGGTGCGGCAGCGTTTTGGCGACGCCGTGGACCCCCATATCGAGCGCCGCATCGCGACGGCATCCATCGAGCAACTCGACGCCTGGACCGCGCGTATCCTCTCGGCCGCAACGCTCAGCGAGCTGCTAGCCGACTGATTCAGAGGACAGGCGGGCGGCTCCGCGCGTCGCTCTGGTAAGCGTTGTGCGTCGTCGCCGACGGAGCTGTCGCCGGCCGTCATAAGGCGGGCGAATATGGTGAGAATCTTGAGATTCTCTTCAGTTAACGGGTGGAGATAAGGGGGATCGAACCCCTGACCTCGTGAATGCCATTCACGCGCTCTCCCAGCTGAGCTATATCCCCGTTGCGAGAAGCAGGTTTCTACTGGCGGACCTCATGGCTGTCAAGGGCCGGCTTGGCGAGCCGGCAGGACGGGAGGAAGGAGGACGGTAGACGGGAGGAAGGAGGCGGCCAGGCAGGCGGAAACTTGGGCTGATCGACGCCGGGCGGGCGTCAGCGGTCGTCGTCGGTGGGGGGCTTGGGCGGGACGTCGTCGGGGTGCATGTAGTCGGCGAGATCTGCGTCGTCGTCGAACTGGATGCCGCCCTTGCGGTGCGGGCCGGGGACGGGCCGGCGCGCGTCGCGGGCAGAGCGGGCGTCGCGCGGGTCGCGGGCGTCGGCCGCGTCGGGCGGGGGCTCGTCGTCGGGGAGCGTGGGGCGCCAGACGCGCGGCGGGGGCGCGGACCGGGGCGGCGCCGCGTGGGCGCCGGAGCGGGAGCCGGAGCCGGGACCGGAGCGATCGCCGCCCCGGATGGCGGAGACGGTGCCGTCATCGCGGGCGGCGGCAGAGCGGCGGCCGCGGTCGTAGTCGTCGTCGGTGGCGCGGCGACCTCGATCGTAGCCATCGTCGGCGGCGCGGTCGCGGTCGCGGTCCCGGCCGCGGCCGCGGTCCCGGTCGTAGCCATCGTCGGCGGCGCCCCGGCGGCCCCGGTCTCGGTCATCGTCGTAGTCGTCGCCGCCAGCTCGACGGCGGCCGCGATCGTAGCCGTCATCACGGTCGTCATCGTGGCGAGGGCGCGCAGGGGGGCGGGCGTCGAAGCGGCCGCGGGTGGGAGGCTGTGCGATCCGGTCGTCGGGATCCGACGGAGCGGCGGCGTCCAGATCGTCGAGGAGCTGGATGATATCGCGCGCCTCGGGGAGCTCGGCGAGATCGATCTCGCCGCGGCGGATCAGCTCCAGGACGAGCTCGCCGAGGGAGGCGAGGGCGTCCTGGCGCCGGCGGTGCGAGCGGGCCTCGTCGAAGCGAGAGCGGGCGCCGCGCGAGATGGCGTCGCGGACCACCCCGGCTTGCTCGAGGGTCGTGCGGAGGAGCGTGCCGAGCGTGCCCCGGAGCTCGGGGGGGCGGAAGCCGCCGCGTCGCTGTCGAGCCATGGCAGGAACTTACATCGGCTTTCGGCGGCGAGCACTCTGAGCTACCGTCGAGGCGCCGTGAGGGAGAGAGGAATTGTAGCCGCCGGGCTGATCGCGCTGCTGGCCGCGTGCCCGCCGCCGCAGGTCCCGCCGGCCCCGATTCCGCCGGTGTCGGCGGGCAAGGTGCGGGTCCGGGTGTTCACCGAGCCAGCGCCGGTCCGCATCCTGGCGTCGGCGGGGAAGTTCGTGTTCGTGGGCACCGACAGCCACCTCGAGCGCTGGGACGACGGCGGCAGCGTGCTGCCGCTGTCGGCCGAGCACGGGCTGTCAGGGAACCAGATCGTCGCCCTGGCGGCGGATCCGGACCGGCGCTGGGTCTGGATCCTCACCGACGGCGGGCTCGGGTACTACGACGCGGGGAAGGAGATCTACCGCGAGCAGATCGCCCCGCCGTCGTCCCTGAGCATCGACTTCGCCGCGCTCGCCAAGGAAGGCGCGAGCCTCGCGTCGGCGAAAGACGGCGGCGTGTGGCTGGGCACCCACGCGGGCCTCCTCTACGTCTCGGCCAAGGGCGGCTGGACGGCCACGCCGATCAAGGATCCGATCCGCGCGATGGCGCGGGATCGCGGCGGGTGGCTGTGGCTCGCGGCCAAGGACGGGCTGGTCGCCCGCAAGCCGACGGGCGACACGATCCGCGTGGGCGCGGCGCAGGGCTGCGCGATCACCGATCCGCGGCTGCTCGTCGAGCTGCCGGACGATCGGCTGCTCGTGATCGGCAGCGACGAGGCGGGCCAGGAGCGGCTCGCGATCGGCAAGCAGCTGGCGTGGGCGACGTACCGCGCGCTGCCCGAGGTGAAGTGGGACGCGGCGGCGCCGCGCAAGAACGGCGCCGTCGTCATGGGCGGCGAGCGCATCTATCGCATCACCCCGAACGACGGCGGCGTGCGGCCGCTCTCGCGGGACGGCATGCGGCTCGTGCCGCTCGTGGCGGGCGCCCCGGCGGAGTGGCTGATCGATCCGCTCGACGTCGTGACGCCGCCGGGCGCGACCTCGATCGCGGCGGCCGACGATCTGCTCCTGATCGGCACGCGCGAGCTGGGGACGGCGCGGTACCGCGACGGTGACGCGCGCCCGCACGACTGGCTGCGCCGCCGGCAGATGTTCCGCGACGCGACGACGTTGTCGGTCGCGTGCGCCAAGGAGACGGACTGCTGGATCGCGACGGGCGCGCGCCAGGCGTGGCACTGGAACGGCGAGCGGTTCGTGGCGGGCGGGCCGGATCAGGTGGTCCTCGCCGTCGTGCGCGATCCGGCGGGAGCGATCTACGCGCTCCACCGCATGCTCACCGAGAGCGCGATCAAGCTGTCGAGGATCGACGGCACCACGTGGACGCTGGTCAAGAACGTCACGCTCGTGACCCCGGGCGCCCACGCCGAGACGAGCTTCGCGCGGTTCGCGTCGTCGGGCTCGCTCTGGGTCGGGCTCCGATACAAGGACGGCGAGGAGCGCCGCGCCTACGGCATCGCGATCATCGAGACGGCGACGGGCAAGGTCGCGTACCACCGCACCGAGAGCGCCGTCGACAAGAAGGTCAAGATGCTCCCGATCCCGGTCGGCGTCGTCGACGCCGACGTGCGCGGGGAGACGGCGTGGTTCGCCACGAACGAGGGCGTCGCCCGGCTCGCGCACGGCGAGGTCGAGGTGTGGAACGAGGCGACGGGCCTGCGCTCGGAGCTGGCGCGCGCGGTCGCGATCGCCGCGGACGGCACCGTGATCGTCGCGACGGGCGCGGGCGCGGGGCGCTGGGACGGCAAGGGCTGGGAGTTCCCGCTCGCGCTCCGGTTCGACATGAACGACGTCGTCGCGACGCGGAACGGTCAGATCTGGATGGCGACGGATCGCGGCATCGCGGCGTGGGACGGCCAGAAGGTCCGCCGCGTCGACATGCGGCGCGGGCTGGCGGAGAACAACATCCTCGACATCGCCGCGGATCAGTTCGATCGCATCTGGGCGCGCGGCGCGGGCTCGCTCACGCTGATCTCGCAGTGAGCGCTGCGGCGCGCCGCCGCGGGCGCGTTCGCTGATATCTTCGGCCGCGTGCGAGCGGTGCCGTTCTTCGCGGGCTGTCTGATCGCTGCGGCGACCGGCGCGGCGATCGCGCAGCCCGCGGAGCCGCCTGCGCCGCCGCCGCCCGCGGCAGACGCGCCGCCCGCGGAGCCGCCCGCGGAGCCGGCGGCAGACGCAGCGCCCGCGGAGCCGCCCGCGCCGCCGCAGCAGCCGCAGGCGCCGCGCGTCGACACGGGGTGGCAGCTCTACCACGAGGCGTTCGGCGCGCTGCTCGAGGGCAAGCGCGGGCGTGCCGCGCGCCTGGCCGCCAGGCTGCGGCGCGAGCACGCAGGGCACCCGGCGACGGCGCTGGTCGCGGCATCGCCGCTCGCGCTGGCGGGCTCGGGCGAGCAGCGGGAGGCGCCGCGCGAGGTGTCGACCCCGGGCGCGATCGCCGAACTGGCGCTGTTCCAGACGATGCACGGCATCGCGCTGGGGATCGAGGTGTGCGTCGCGCTCGAGTGCGACGATCCCCAGCCGTTCCTGGGCCTCTCCCTCCTGGGCGGCACGGCGGGCGCGCTCGTCTCGCTGCGGCTGCTCGGGCCGGTCACCTCGGGCCAGCGCGGGCTGTTCAACAGCGGCACCTCGTGGGGCGTGTTCAACGCGGTGATGGCGATGATCGCGATCGAGCCCGACGACGAGTCGGACTTCGCGGTGGGCCTGATCGCCGGGCAGACGGCCGGGCTGTTCGCCGGCGCGCTCCTGTTCAACAAACGTCCGACGGCCGGACAGGTGGGCCTCGCGACCTCGGGCGGCCAGTGGGCCGCGGTGCTCATGGGCCTCTCGTTGATCGCGGCGACCCAGGAGCCGAGCGCCGCCGAGCTGAGCCTGTCCCTGCTCGTCGCCGCCGACGTCGGCATCGTCATGGGCGCGTACCTGGGGCAGCTGCGGCCAGACATCAGCCGCGCGCAGACGTTCGCGATCGACGCGGGCGGTATCGTCGGCGGCGTCGCGGGCGGCGGGCTCGGGGTCCTCGTCACCGGCGCCATCGAGGATCGCTTCACCGCGGCGATGGCGGCGATCGGCGTGGCCGGCGGCCTCGCCGCGGCGACCTACTTCACGCGCAACTGGAACGAGTCCGAGGACGATGATGATCCACGCGGTCTGCGCGGTCCGCGCGGTCCGCGCGGTCCGCACGCCGTGCTCGTGCCGGCGGAGCAGGGGCGCGGCGGGCTCCTGGGCCTCGCGGGCACCTGGTAGCGATCCGCGCGGGCGATCAGAACGCCAGGCCGGCGGAGAAGCCGTAGCCGCGCGAGCGGCTGGGGCCCTCGATCACCGCGGGCGTGAGCTGGACGGCCGCGGGCTTGTCCCAGCTGCGCGTGGCGAGGAGCGCGAGCCCCAGGCCCGCGGTGGTGCCGAGGATCAGCGCCACGCCGCCATCGCTGTCGCTGTCGGCGGCGGCCGCGGCCAGCCCGCCGACCATCGTGCCGAGGACGCCGCCGACGTCGATGAGCAGCGTGCGCCCGCGGCTCACCTCGACGGCGCGCGAGACCACCGCGCCGAGGAGGAGCGCGACGTCGCCCCCGATGATCACGCCGCGCAGCGACGGCTCATCCAGATCGGCGGCGAGCTCCCCCCACAAGGTCAGCATGCTGCCCCAGAGCAGGAACGTGTTGGTGAGCGCGACGTCACCCTGCGTGGGCCGCCACAGCTGCCACAGCCCGATGCCGGCCGCGAGCCCGCCGAGCTGCATCGCGATCGAGAAGCCGGCCTCCTTCGAGGTCTCGGCGAAGCCGTCGTTGATGAGCAGCGCGTTCCACGCGCCCCACGTCTGCGCCGAGTTGTAGAGCTGCGCCTCGCCCTGCCGGACACCGCGCCGCGTCGCGAAGAGCGACGCCGCGAGCGCGCCGCCCATGGAGAGCGTGTACACGCCAGCGTACTCGCGATCGGTCGAGCAGTCGATCGCGGCGCACAGGTTCAGCGCGAGCGAGGCGCCGCCGAGCGTCGACCAGAACACGAGCTCGCTGCGCGCGACCCTGCTGATGGCGTCCGGATCGTCGCGCCGCGGCTCGAGCCGGCGCATCAGCGCGGCGGCGCGCGCGACGGCGGGGTGCCCGGGCCAGCTCGCCTCGAGCTGGCGGAGCCGCGACCGGGCGGTGTAGACGTCGCCAGCGGCGGCCTCGCGGAACGCGCGGTCGTACTCGGTCCAGCCGGGATCCAGATCGAAGCCGGGCGGCGGCTCGATCACATCGGGGAACCTGGGCGCGTCGGGGATCGTGGCCAGGGGCGCGCGCTGCGCGTGGGCCGTGCCCCCGTCGACGACGCCGAGGACGCCGAGGACGCCGAGGACGCCGGCGGCGACCGTGACCGCGATCGCGAGCTTTCCGGCCAGCACGCCCCGAGGCTATCAGAGCCGCGCGCGCGTTCGCGGCGCTGGCCATGTGGGCGCGGGCGTACACGCAGAGGACCGAAACTCCACCACATTCACGGTCGACCCAAAACTTGCCCGGCCCCGCCCGATCCGTAACGTCGAGCACTGTGTCCCGGGTCGCTGATATGCACATCCCTCCGGCGCTCCGCCGCTGGAGCGTGCGGCTCCTCCTCGCCATCGTGGTGGCGACGGTCATCGGCTACGTGCCGGGCCAGGTCCTGCGCCGCGATCCGCGGACGGGCAAGCTCCGCGAGCAGATCGACGCGCTCGACGCGGAGGCGCGCGCGCTCGCGGCGGGCAACGCGGCGCTGCGGCGCGAGGTCCGCGGCCTCGGCGCCGACATCGGCGCGATCGAGGAGCGGGCGCGCGCGGACCTCGGCATGGCCTACCCGGGCGAGATCGTGTTTCGCGTGGCGGGTGACCGTGGGAGGTGAGCGATGACGCTGCGAGCGATGACGCTGCCGAAGTTGCACCGCGCGCTGCGCCGCGCGGCGGTGGTCGCGTGGGGCGCCGCGCTCGGCGCGATCGCGTGCGCGGTCGTGGCGGTGGGCGGCGTCGACGGCGCGGCGCTCGCCGCGGGCGCGCCGAGCCTGCCGATGACGATGGTCGCGGTGGCGATCCTGGCGCTCGTGGGCGCGGCGGTGATCCGCCGCGTGCAGTTCGTCTCGCCGTCGGCGCGCGCGCAGCGGGCCTCGTTCTGGCTCGCGGCGGCGACGGACCTCGCGGATCTCGAGCTGGCGCTCTCGCTCGTGGCGGGCGCGCACGTGGTCATCGCGGTGACGGGCGGGCTCGCGTCGCCCGCGTACCCGATCGTGTACGGGATCGTCGCGTTCGCGATGACGGTGCTGGCGCGGCCGGGCGCGCTCGCGACCCTGGGCGCGGCGCTGCTCCTCGAGCTGGGGCTCCTCGCCCGCACGGGCGGCGGCGGGCCGGCGATCGCGGCGGCGGCGATCCACGTGCTGTGCATCGGCGGCGCGGCGGCGTCGCACGCGCTGCTCCTGCGGGGGCTCACGGCGCGCTACCGGCGGCGCCGCGCGGCGCGGCTCGAGGAGGAGCTGGCGGCGCTGCGCGACTCGGCGCGCGACTACCGGCTGATCGCGGCGCCGCTCGGGCCCAGCTCGCGCGCGGGGCGCAGCCGCGACGAGGAGGAGCGGTTGCTCGCGATCGGCGGCATCGGCATGATCAACGACGCGGCGAGCTGGGTCCTGGCCACGCTGAAGCGCTCGCTGGGCGCGCGCACGGTGGCGCTGCTCTGGCTCGACGACGACGGCGAGCGCGTGAAGCTCAAGGAGGTCGCGTCCGACGCCGACGACATCACCGAGACGCCGCGCCTCGCATCCGCGGGCATCCTCGGCGCGGTGATCCGCGATCGCAAGCCGATCCTGTGCGCCGCGACGAAGCCGAGCCAGCTGCCGTACTACAGCGGCGGCCGGGCGGGCGTGGCGCTGGTCGCGGTGCCGATCAGCGAGAGCGGCCACCTGCGCGGCGTGCTCGCGGCGGATCGTGACACGGCGTTCAGCGAGGCGGATCGCGATCTGCTCGCGGACGCGGGGGCGCAGGTCCTGCGCGTGGTCCAGGCGGAGCGCGTGTTCCGCGCGGTGGAGCGCGCGAAGTACGAGCACGAGCGGTTCTACCAGGCGGCGGCGATGCTCGGCCGCGCGCTCACGGTCGAGCAGGTGATGGAGACGGCGTTCGACGCGGCGGCGGCGATCGCCGACTACGACGTGGCGATCATCGCGCTCTACCAGAAGGACCGCGCGCGCCACCAGATCGCGGCGGTCCGGATCCGCCCGGGCGGCGAGGGGCTCGTCGATCCGAAGCAGCTCGAGGGCTTCGAGTTCAAGGACAACGCGGGCCTGGCCTCGATGGTCGTGAAGAACCGGCACTACCTGCCGGCGGGCGGCGAGCCGCGCGAGGTCTCGGCGCCGATCTACACGCGCAAGGTGAAGGTGGAGGACGCGCGCTCGCTCCTGGTCCTGCCGCTGCTCGCGCCCGACGAGCCGGTGGGCACGCTGACCCTGATCGCGCGGACGGAGAAGCGGTTCGGCAAGGATGTGCGCGAGATGCTCGCGGTGATCGCGAACCAGGTCGCGATCTCGCTCGAGAACGGCTTCCTCTACAAGAAGATGGAGACCATGGCCACGACGGACGGCCTGACGGGTCTCACGAACCACCGGACGTTCCAGGAGCGGTTCCTGGATCTGCTCGAGCGCGCGCAGCGCCACAACGGCAAGGTGGCGCTCCTGCTCTGCGACGTCGATCACTTCAAGAAGGTGAACGACGGCTACGGCCACCCGGTGGGCGACGAGGTCTTGCGCCGCGTCGCGCGCGTCCTCGCGGAGGTGCCGCGCAAGATCGACATCCCGGCGCGCTACGGCGGCGAGGAGTTCGCGGTCCTGCTCGACAACGTCGACGTGACGCAGGCCAAGGCGGTGGCGGAGCGCATCCGCGTCGAGATCAGCAAGGTCGTGGTCGACACGGAGAAGGGCCCGCTGTCGGTGACGGAGTCGATCGGCGTCGCGTGCTTCCCCGACGATGGGCGGGATCGCGCGACGCTCATCGAGCGTGCGGACATGGCGCTCTATCACGCCAAGCACACGGGCCGAAACCGCGTCGTGACGTGGGGCGAGGCGCAAGCGGCGAAGTCGAAGAAGGCGAGCTAGCTTTCGTGCCATCTTGCCGCGCGTGAGCGCTCGTGCGAAGCGGCCGCGCGGCCGGCCCGTGGTCGGCGACAAGCGGCGGCGCGTCCTCGACGCGGCGCTCCGCGTGTTCGCCGCCCGCGGGTACCACGGCACGTCGGTGCCGGAGGTGGCGGAGGCGGCGGGCGTCGGGACGGGGACGCTCTACCACTACTTCGAGCACAAGCAGGAGCTGGTCAACGAGGTGTACCGCGACGCGAAGCAGCGGCTGCGCGCCGCGCTGCTCGACGGGCTGGTGGACCCGGACGTGAGCGCGCCGGGGGCCGCGAAGGCGTGGTTCCTCGACGTGTGGCGGCGGATGGCGGCGTTCGCGGGGCGCGAGCCGGACGCGTTCCGGTTCCTCGAGATGCAGGATCACGCGCCGTACCTCGACGCGGAGAGCCGGCAGCTCGAGCTGGCGACGGTCGCGCCGCTCTACGGCGTGGGCCAGCGGCTGCACGAGCGCGCGGGCGGCGGGCGCGTCGACGTGGTGATCGCGGTCATGTGGGGCGCGCTCGTCGGGCTGGTGAAGGCGAGCCGGCTGGGCTACCTGCGGCTCGACGACGCGGCGCTCGCGGAGGCGGGCGAGACGTGCTGGCGCATGGTCGAGCCGGAGGCCCGCCGCGCGGCGGGATGAAGCGGCGGCGGCGACGCGGGAGCCGGCGCGGGGCAAAACTCCGCTACAATTCGCGGCCCGTGCCCGTGCCGGCGGAGGTCGGCTCAGCCGCCAACAACTACCAGATCCTCGGCCGCCTCGCGGTCGGCGGGATGGCGGAGATCTTCCTCGCGCGCGGTGAGAGCACGGCGGGCGTCGAGCGCCACTGCGTCCTCAAGCGGATCCTGCGCGAGCGCGCGACGGATCTGCACTTCGTCCGCATGTTCCTCGACGAGGCGCGCCTCGCCGCGCAGCTGAACCACCCGAACGTCGCGCAGGTCTACGACATCGGGAAGCTGGCGGACTCGTATTTCTTCACGATGGAATATGTCCACGGCGAGACGGTGCGCGCGGTGATCCAGCGCGCGCGCTCGCTGCGCCGCGAGATGCCGCTGGGCGCGGTCCTGACGATGGCGGCGGGCGCGGCGGCGGGGCTGCACCACGCGCACGAGCGGGTCGGCCTCGACGGGCGGCCGCTCGGCATCGTGCACCGCGACGTGTCGCCGTCGAACCTGATGGTCAGCTTCGAGGGCGGCGTGAAGGTCGTCGACTTCGGCGTGGCGAAGGCGGCGGACCGGGCGTCCGAGACGCGGTCGGGCACGGTGAAGGGCAAGATCAGCTACCTGTCGCCGGAGCAGTGCCGCAGCACGCAGGTGGATCGGCGGACGGATCTGTTCGCGCTGGGCATCGTCCTGTGGGAGATGCTGACGCTCGAGCGGCTGTACCGGCGGGCGAGCGACTTCGAGAACATGAACGCGATCGTGAACGAGCCGCCATCGCCGCCGTCGTCGCGCCAGCGCTCGGTGCCGCCGGAGCTCGACGCGATCGTGCTGCGGCTGCTCGCGAAGCGGCCGGAGGAGCGGTTCCAGACGGCCGACGAGGTGATCGGCGCGCTCGAGGACGCATCGGCCGCGACGGGGGCGATGATCTCGTCGTCGAGCCTGGGGCGCCTGATGCGCGAGATGTTCGGCCAGCGGCCGGAGCCGTGGCTCGAGATGGAGGCGCAGGACGTGCCCGAGGGCGTGACGGTGACGAGCGAGCCGATCCCGATGGAGCTGGGCTTTCAGCCCGCTGACTCGCTCGACCTCCAGCTCGCGGGGGTGCCGGATCTGGGCGCGGACCGCGCCGTGATGACGCAGGACGACGGCGTGTCGCTGCCGCCGGGGGCGGCCGCGCCGCGGTACGGGATGGCGGAGGCGCCGGCGACGGTGCCGGAGGTGCCGCCGGAGCTGGCGGGCCGGCGCACGGGGCCGGTCGAGCCGCAGGCGGTGCCGGGCTCGGGCGGGTACCCGACGGCGCGGGGCCGCCACGCGACGCCGCCGTCGGGCGCGCACGCGGTGTCGCGGTCGGGCGGGCACGCGATGGCGGGCGGCCGCCACGCGACGCCGCCGTCGGGCGCGCACGCGGTGCCGCGGTCGGGCGGGTACGCAGCGCCGGGCTCGGGCGGGCACGCGGCGCCGGGCTCGGGCGGGTACGCGGCGCCGGGCTCGGGCGGGCACGCGGCGCCGGGCTCGGGCGGGTACGCGGCGCCGCGCTCGGCGTCGGCGTCGGGCTCGGCTGCGGCCGCGGCGCCCAGCTCGGGTGGATATGTGGCGCTGCGCTCGCTGCCTTCGGCGGCGGCGGTGGTGGCGCTCGAGGGTCGTGCGGAGGAGCGGGCGGAGAAGCCGGCCCGCGGCTGGCCGATGCTCGCGGTGATCCTCGCGGCGATGGTGATCGGATCTCTGGCCGTGCTGCTCGTGATGAAGACGGGCGGCGGCAGCGCGCCAGGTGCGGACGAGGCGGCCGCGCCGGGGAGCGCGCCGGTGGCTGCGCAGGCGCCTGCTGCTGCGCCGGTGCCGGCGCCGACGCCGGCACCGAGCGTCGCGCCGATCGATGCAGACCCGGGCGCCGCCGCGGGCGAGCCGGCGGCGCCGGTGGACGCGCAGGCCGCTGGCTCCGCGGCGGGCACCGAGGTGGACGCTGGCGCGCCCGAGCCGCCGAAGCCGCCGATCGAAGCCGCGATGGACGGCCAGCGCTACGACGAGGTCGTCGCGATCTGCAGCAAGCGGTTCCCGCAGGAGCAGGCCGCGATCTGCGCGCTCGCGGCGTGCCACGCGCGCAGCGAGTCGAAGGCGCGCGCGTGGTTTTCGCGCGCGCCCGCGGGAGAGCGGCCGCGGCTGATCGGCCTGTGCCGCAGCCTCGGCATCGATCCGGTGTCGACGCGCCGCCCGGCGCCGCCGAAGCCGCCGACGTCCGAGGACGACAAGTGCGAGCGCAACCCGATGGCGTGTCAGCACTAGCCTTGCGCCACCCGCGGCGAGCGGCTCGCTTGACCGTCGCGGCGGGCTGGCCGATCCTGGCCGCGTGAAGCGGAGCCTTGCGATCGCGGTCGGGGGCCTCGCGCTCGCGGCCGCATCGGGCGCGGGCGCCCAGAGCGTGCCGGAGGCGACCCGCCTGTTCGACGAGGGCCGCGTCCTCGCCGATCAGGGCAAGTTCGCCGAGGCGTGCGAGCGCTTCGGCAAGAGCCACGAGCTCGAGCGCGCCGCGGGCACGATGCTGAACCTGGGCGACTGCGCCGAGCGCGCGGGCGACCTCCGCCGCGCGTGGCAGCTGTACGACGCCTCGGCGCGCGAGTACGAGCAGGCGGGCAAGGAGAAGAGCGCCCGGTTCGCGCGCAGCCGTGCGGACGCGCTCGCGCCGAAGCTCGCGACGGTGGTGGTCCGGCTGGCCGAGCCGCGCGCGGGCGGGCTGACGGTGCGGATCGGCGGGCGCGCGGTGCCGCCAGCGGCCGAGATCATCGAGCGGCTCTTGGCGGGCGAGGTCCCGATCGAGGTCGCCGCGGCGGGGCGCGCGCCGTTCGCGACGACGGCGCGCGCGGCTGTGGGCGGCGAGGTCGTCGTCCTGGTGCCGCCGCTGCGCGTGACCGGCGGCACCGCCCCGCCGGAGCCGCCGCCCGAGCGCGAGCCGCCGCGCGGGCCCCGGCAGCGGGGCCGCGTGCTCCTCGCGGGCGGCGCGGCCGGGCTCGGCGTGATCGCCCTGGGCGCAGCAGGCGCGCTCGCGGTCGCGGCGCGCTCGGCGTACGGCCAATACGAGGACGAACTCGCGGCGCGCGGGTGCACGGCGACCTGCAGCGCCGCCGACTACGCGATGGCCGCGCGCCACTTCGATCGGGCCGCGCTGCGCGCCGATCTCGCCACCGGCTTCGTGATCGGCGGCGGCGCGCTCGTCGCGGCGGGCGCGATCCTCTACGTCACCGCGCCGCGCGAGCGCGTGACGATCGCGCCGAGCGCGTCGGCGCACGCAGCAGGCGTCACAGCGTCGATCCGATTCTGAACGGCCGCCGTTTGACACAGCGCCGCTCGGGGGCGGAATGTCAGACCGTGGCGGTCAAGAATTACGTCCTGGACACCAACGTCCTCCTCCACGACGCACGCGCGCTGTACGCGTTCGCCGACAACAACGTGATCATCCCGATCTACGTGCTCGAGGAGATCGACACGTTCAAGAAGGACCAGAACGAGCTCGGGCGCAGCGCGCGCCAGGTCGCGCGCCTGCTCGATCGGCACCGCAACGAGGAGGGCGGGCTGTCGCACGCGCAGCCGATCGAGAGCGGCGGCACGGTCCGCGTCGCGCTGTCGAAGAGCCCGCCCAAGAACCCGAGCTACGACTCGCGCTCGATGGATCAGCGGATCCTCGAGATCGCGCTCGAGGTCCGCGATGCCGATCCGGCCGTCCCGACGATCCTCGTCACGAAGGACGTCAACATGCGGATCCGCGGCGACGCGCTGGGGCTCCACACGGTGGACTTCGAGCCGGAGCGGATCTCGATCGAGGAGCTCTACCCGGGCAACCGCGAGCTGATGGTGCCGGCGGGGACGGTCGAGCAGTTCTTCGCCGACGGCTCGATCGCCGTCGACGCGCCGGGGCTGCACGCGAACGAGTTCCTGACGCTCAAGGACGAGGGCGGCGGCAAGTCCGCGCTCACGCGCTGGGACAAGAACGCCGGCCGGGCGGTGCCGGTCAAGAAGCTGCGCGAGGGCGTGTGGGGCATCAAGCCGCGCAACCGCGAGCAGCACTTCGCGCTGGATCTTCTGCTCGACGACTCGATCAAGCTGGTGACGCTCGTCGGCAAGGCGGGCACGGGCAAGACGCTGCTCGCGATCGCTGCCGGCCTGCAGAAGGTCACCGAGGAGCAGGTGTTCTCGCGCCTGCTCGTGTCGCGCCCGATCTTCCCGCTGGGCCGCGACATCGGCTACTTGCCGGGCGACATCGAGGAGAAGCTGAACCCGTGGATGCAGCCGATCTACGACAACCTCGAGCTGCTCCTGGGGCTCAACAAGTCCGACAAGAAGGACGGCCGCAGCTACGCCGAGCTCGTGGACCTGGGCTTCGTCGAGATCGAGCCGCTCACGTACATCCGCGGCCGCTCGCTGCCGAACGTGTACATGATCGTCGACGAGGCGCAGAACCTGACGCCGCACGAGGTGAAGACGATCATCACGCGCGCCGGCGAGGGGACGAAGATCATCCTGACGGGCGATCCGTACCAGATCGATCACCCGTACCTGGACTCGTCGAACAACGGCCTCACGACGGTCGCCGAGCGGTTCAAGGAGGAGGCGATCGCCGGCCACGTGATCCTGACGAAGGGCGAGCGCTCGCCGCTCGCCGAGCTGGCGACGCAGATCCTGTAAGCTAGGCGCGTGGCCTCCGCGCGCTGCCTCCGTGGCCCGAGCTGGCGCGGCGGTGCCGCGAGCGCGGCGCGTGCGGCGATCGCGGCGGTCGCGGCGATCGCAGGGCTCGCGGTGATCGCGGCGGCCGCAGCGCCGGCCGCGGCGCAGCAGCCGGGCTGGGAGGTCCGCGTCCCCGAGCGCGTCGAGGTGGTGGCGGGCGAGGCGGGCGTCTTGCCGATCGCGATCGCCGTCGATCGCGGGCTCACCGTCTCGCGCGACGCGCCGGTGATCGTCGATCTGGCCGGCGCGGGGCTGGGGATCAAGAAGACGCGGCTCGGCCGGGCCGACGCGGTGGATCCGGGCGCCGACGCGCCGCGCTTCGCGGTGCCGCTGCGCCCGCCAGCGGCGGGAGACTTCGCCGTCAAGATCCGGATCAAGCTGTGGCTGTGCGGCGGGCGCGCCTGCCGGCCGCTCGACGTGCGGCGCGAGGCGCGGATCGCCGTCGCGGCGCCGTCATCGCCCGCGCCGCCGCCGCCGTCCCCGCCCGCGCCGCCGCCGCCGTAGTCAGGGCCGCCGCGGCCGCTGCCGGCGCCGCCGCACGAGGAGCGCGAGCACGCCGAGCCCCAGGCCGGTCGCCGCGTAGCCGGCGGAGCTACCGCCGCCGGTCTGGCAGCAGCCGGAGCCCTCGCCGACGCACTGGCCGAAGCGGTTGCAGAACGCGCCGCCGCAGTCGTCCTCGGTGACGCACTCGAACGTGCAGATGCTGGCCGTCCGGTCGCAGAACTGGCCGGGCGGGCACGTCACGCCGCCGCACGAGACGGGGTCGGGGCCGGGGCCGGGGCCCGGACCGGGTAAATTGAACGCCTGGATCCGCGCCTGGATGATCCAGTCGCCGCTCGCGCCGGCCTGCTGCGAGCGCTGCCAGCCGCCGCCCGCGCCAGCGCGCATCACGAAGTTCTCGTCGGAGGCGAGCGTGCCGTCGAGGTCGTGCCCGACCATCGGCGGGGCGCTCTCGTGAAGGACAAACCCGACGCGGAACTTGCTCGGCAGGCTCATGCCGGTGAACACCGAGATCACCTGCAGCCCATCGGTCGCGACCAGCGACGTGTCGAGGCTGAAGATCTCCGGCCCGGGCTCGACCGTCTCGGCGAAGTCCTCCCAGATCTTGATCGTCACCGGGTGGATCCCGAACGTCCCCGGCCCGCCGAACAGGACCTGGATGTCCTCGAGCTGCGCGAAGTCGGTGCCGGTGTCGAGCCGCGCAGCGATGATGTCGCCGGCCGCGAAGCCGGTCGGGAACGCGGCGGGCCCTCCGTTGTGGCCGTCGTTCCGGATCACGGTGGTGGGGGGGCTCTCGGCCCGGGCGGCCCCGGGGGCGGCGACCAGGGCGACCAGGGCGGCCAGGGACGCGGCTTTGGCCGCGGCAGTCGGTCCGGCTGCGGCCAGAGCCGCAGCAAGCAATTGGCGGGCGAGGTGCATGGGCGGGCCTCGGTCACGAGGGTGCCAGAGCCGGGCGGGGCAAAGCTATCGAATCGACTCGTGGATCGGCGCGGCCCCGCGCGCCGGCTCGCGGCGGGCGGTCGCCGCCGGGGCCGCCGCGCCCGGCCCCAGACACCAGATTTGCCTCGACCTTGGGCCCGAATCTCGGGCAGTTACCCTAGAACTTGCCGCCGCCTCGCGCGTCCACAGCTCGCATGCCCAGCCGCCTCCAGCACGTCGTCAGCTTCGGGATCCCGTCCACCGCCGCCGCGGCGACCGTCATCGTCGCGGCGCTCCTGTCTCCGCCGGGCCCCCGCCCCATGAGCCACGTGCCGGAGCTGGACATGGAGGGCCCGGGCCCGCTCGCCGTGCCGACCGAGACCGGCTCCCACGCGATCGACGTCGTGTTCGCCGTCGACACGACCGGCTCGATGTCGGGCCTCATCGAGGGCGCCAAGCGCACGGTCTGGTCGATCGCGACGCACATCCGGCAGGCCGATCCGAACGCGAACCTCCGCATCGGCCTCGTCGCGTACCGCGACACCAGCGACGACTACGTCACCCGGCCGTTCTCGCTGACGAGCGACCTCGACGCGGTCTACGCCGAGCTCACGACGTACGAGGCCGGCGGCGGCGGCGACCGGCCCGAGCACGTGGCGGCGGCGCTGCGCGACGCGCTCGGCATGCGGTGGCGCGCGGGCGCCAAGAAGCTGGTGTTCGTCGTCGGTGACGCGCCCCCGGCGGAGCGCGACGACACCCAGCCCTACGACGTGCTCGCGCGCGAGGCGGGCACCACCGGCGTCATCGTCAACACGATCCGCTGCGGCAGCGATCCCGGCACGGCGCTCGCGTTCCAGCGGCTCGCGTCGCTCGGCGGCGGCGAGTACTCGTCGATCGCGCAGGACGGCGGCGTGCAGCAGGTGGCGACGCCGTACGACGACCGGCTCGCCGAGCTGTCGGCGCGCATCGACAGCACGGCGGTGATCGCCGGCGACGAGGGCGCCCGCGCCGCGCACGCCGCCAAGATGGTGGCCGCAGACGCCGCTCCGGCCGCGGCGAAGGCGGATCGGGCGAGCTACTACGCGAAGAAGGCCAAGGGCGGCGCCGACGTGCGCGACACCGGCGACCTGGTCGGCGCGTACGCGACCGGCAAGCTCGAGGTGAACAAGGTGGCCCGGGGCGCGCTGCCCGCCGATCTGCGCGACAAGAGCGCGCCGGAGCTCGAGGCCGAGCTCGGGAAGCGCGCCGCGGAGCGCAAGCAGGCGCAGCAGGAGGTCGAGGACCTGACGCGCAAGCGCGACGCGTACCTGTCCGGGCGCACCGGCGGCGGCGGCTTCGACTCCGCCGTGAAAGCGACGGTCGAGAAGCAGATCAAGTAGCCGGCGCGTGCTATGTCCGCGCCGTGCAGTTCAGCGAGCTGGGGTTAGTCCCGGCCCTCCTGTCGGCGGTCGCCGCGGAGGGCTATGTCGATCCGACGCCGATTCAGGCGCGCGCCATCCCCCACGTGCTCGCAGGCCGCGACCTGCTCGGGCTCGCCCAGACGGGCACCGGCAAGACCGCGGCGTTCGCGCTGCCGATCCTCCAGCGGCTGGCGGAGAAGGCGCCGCCCCGCGGCACCCGGGCGGCGCGCCCGATCCGCTGCCTCGTGCTGACGCCGACGCGCGAGCTCGCCGCCCAGATCGGTGAGAGCTTCACCACGTACGGCCAGAAGCTCCAGCTCAAGAACACGGTGATCTTCGGAGGCGTCGGGGACGCGGCGCAGAAGCAGGTGCTCCGCGACGGGATCGACATCCTGGTGGCCACGCCGGGCCGGCTGCTCGATCTGTCGGGGCAGGGCCACCTCGATCTCAAGTCGCTCGAGGTGTTCGTCCTCGACGAGGCGGATCGCATGCTCGACATGGGCTTCATCCACGACGTGCGCCGCGTGATCGCGCTCTTGCCGCGCCACCGCCAGACGCTGTTCTTCTCGGCGACGATGCCGCGCGAGGCGCAGGAGCTCGCCGATCAGCTCTTGCACGATCCGGAGACGGTGGCGGTGGTCCCGCCGGCGACCACCGTGGAGAAGGTCGATCAGGAGGTCTACTTCGTCGAGAAGAACGACAAGCGCGCGCTCCTGGTCGACGTCCTGCGCGAGGCGGCGATGCGCCGCGTGCTCGTGTTCTCGCGCACCAAGCACGGCGCGAACCGGATCGCCGAGCACCTCGTGAAGCACCAGATCGACGCCGAGGCGATCCACGGCAACAAGTCGCAGAACGCCCGCGAGCGCGCGCTCGCCGGCTTCAAGAGCGGGCGCACGCGCGTCCTGGTCGCGACCGACATCGCGGCCCGCGGCATCGACATCGACGACGTCAGCCACGTCATCAACTTCGACATCCCCGAGGTGCCGGAGACGTACGTCCACCGGATCGGCCGCACCGCGCGCGCCGGTGCCACCGGGATGGCGCTGTCGTTCTGCGACGCCGACGAGCGCCTGGATCTGCGCGCGATCGAGAAGCTGACGCGGCAGCAGATCCCGGTCGTCGAGGGCCACCCGTACGAGTCGCGCGTGCCCATGACCGCGGCCTCGGCGCCGCGCCCGGCGCAGTCGCAGCAGCCGTCGCGCGCGCCGCATGATCGCGGTCACGGCGACCGCGGGCGGGGCGGGCGGCGGCGGGGCGGCGGCGGCGGCGGGGGCGGGCGCGGCGGGGGCGGCGGCGGCGGCGGCGGCGGCGGTCGCGGGGGCGGCGGCGGCGGCGGGGGCGGCGGGACCAATCGCGCGGGATGAGGTCGCGCGGCGCGCGGTTGACGAGTTTCACGGAGCAGCGCGCTGTCAGGAGATATAGCGCCGGGGAGCACCAGCCTCTCTGGTAGGCTCCGCCACCGTGCAAGCTCGCGCGCTGATCATCGCCGCTATCAGCGGCCTCCTTGCGGCCGCGAGCGGCGGCTGCTCCTCGCTCCTCGGGCTCGAGGATCCAAGCCCCGACTTCGGCGACGACTCGGGGCCGCGCACGCTGCTCTCGATCGCGATCAAGCCGGATCCGCTGGACATCCCGCTCGGCGTCACCGTGAAGCTCACCGCGATCGGCACCTTCGACGACGGCTCGGAGAGCGACGTCACCGCAGAGACCGAGTTCACGGCCGAGAGCGGCGGCGCGATCGAGGTCACCGATGGGTTCGCGAAGGCGCTCAGCCCGGGGGAGGCGATGGTGAACGCGATGATCGGCCGGATCTCCGGCAACACGCGCGCGCGGGTCCTCCCGGCGGCGCCGGATCACCTCGTGTTCACCCTCAACAGCTTCAAGCTCAAGCAGCTCCAGAGCGTGCGTCTCCGCGCGACGGCGGTGCTCACCGACGGCACGATGACGGACGCGACGGCGGGCACGGCCTTCGTGAGCGACACCCCGGCCGTGGCGACCCCCTCGACCACGACGCCAGGGCAGATCGACGCCGGCACGCAGGCCGGCATGGCGACGATCACGGCCAGCCTGCCCGGGGCGCGGTCCGCCAGCGTGACGATCAACGTGTCGACGAAGCCGTGCTTCCCGATGATCAACGAGTTCCAGGTCGCCGGTCAGACGGCGGGCGACGAGTGGGTCGAGATCCTGAACCCGTGCACGATGGCGTTCACCGTGACCGGCTGGACGCTCGCCTACCGCGGCGCCGGCACCGTCACCGGCGGGGACTCGAACGCGTTGGTGAATTTGACCGGCCAGCTCCAGCCGGGCGACATCAAGCTGTTCGCGGGCCCGGACTACGGCGGCGCGAACGACGGCACCATGTTGAACGGCCTGGGCGCGACTGGTGGCGCGATCGCGCTCCGCATGGGCGCGCTGAGCACGGGGATGATCGCCGACTCGCTGACCTACGGCGGGGCCGCGGTGACCCCGGGCCACCCGTTCACCGAGGGCACCTCCCCGCTGCCGGCGATAGCCGCCAGCCAGAGCGCGGCGCGGCTGCCGTACGACGGCCACGACGAGGACGCCGGCTCGGCTGACTTCATGCTCCTCACCACCACCCGGACGCCCCGCACGCGCAACGTGCCGTAGCGTTCCTGGGCGGCGCCAGCGGCGCCAGCGGCGCCTGCGCTACTTCCAGTCCCCGAGCGCGCCGCGCAGCTCGCCGAGCCGCGCCCGGGACAGCGTGCCGACGGACGCGATCACGAGGCGCTCGGGCGAGAGCACCTCGGTGGCCACCCGCACGACGTCGTCGACGCCGATCGTGGCCATCGCGTCGAGGCGCTGCGACAGCGACGGCGGCGGGTAGTACAGCGCCGTGCCGCCGAACCAGCCGGCCATGGCCGCGGCGTCGTCGATCGACGCGAGCGTCTCGTAGCGGTAGCGGACGCGCGCCTTGGCCAGCTCGTCGGCGGTGACCTCGCCGCGGCGCAGGCCGTCGAGCAGGAGCAGGAGCTCGCGGACGAGCGCGGGCACCTTGGCGTTGGCCGTGGCGCCGGTGATCTCGAACAGCGCGGCGTCGGCGAGCGGCTCGATCGCGGCGTGGATCGAGTACGCGAGCCCCTTCTGGTCGGCCAGCGTGTAATGGAGCCGGGTCGACATCCCGTCGTCGAGGACGCGCAGGAGCGCCACGAGCGCGATGTAGGCCGGATCGAGCTCCGGGATCGCCCGGAACAGGATGGCGAGCGACGTCTGGGACCCGGCGTCGGGGACGTGGCGCAGGCACGGCCGGCCGCCGGCCGGGACGGTGGGCGCGGCCACGACCTCGGCCCGGGCGCCCGCGGGCATCCCGGCGAGCGCCCGGCCGGCCGCCTCGACGACGGCCCCGTGGTCGACCGGGCCCGCGACGCACAGCGTCGCGTTGCGGGCGCCGTAGAACGCGGCGAAGTGGCGCCGGACGTCGTCGGTCGTGAACCGCTCGACGTTGTCGCGCGGGCCGATGATGCGCTGGCCGAGCGGGTGGTCGTCGAAGGCCAGGCCCCGGGCGATGTCGTCGGCGTTGATCTCGACGCCCTGCTCGTCGTAATCCTCGTTGATCTCCTCGAGGATCAGCCGCCGCTCGAGCTCGATGTCGGAGAACCGCGGTCGCACGAAGAGCTCGCCCAGGAGCTCGAGCGCCGCCGGGACGTGGGCCGGCTCGAGGGCGAGCTGGAACAGCGTGTAGTCCCGCCCGGTCTCGGCGTGGAGGGTCGAGCCCAGGTGCTCGATGGCCGTGTTCAGGGCCAGCGAGGTGGGGTGGCGCTCGGTGCCGCGGAACAGCATGTGCTCCACGAAGTGGGACAGCCCGTTGTCCCGCGGGACCTCGAACCGGGACCCCACCTTGATGAACAGCGCACACACCGCCGTGTGGAGGTGCGGGAGCGCCACCGTGGTGACGGCCAGGCCGTGGTCGAGCGTGGTGGTCTCGACGCGCGGATCGAAACCCCCGGCCTCGCCGGGGCGCGCGGCAACGCGGGGCGTTGCGGAGGGGCGATCAACGGTGGGGTTCAACGCCTGTGGCTTACCACGGCGGATCGGTGGTATCACCGGTGCCGGATCCGATGCTCCTCAAGAAGATCGTGATCGCCGAAGACGACGATGCCATCGCGCACATGGTCAACATGGCGCTGGGTGACGCGGGCTTTCTATGCCTGCGGGCTCGTGACGGCGACGAAGCACTGAAGCTGGTCAAGGCCCACGACCCCGACCTCCTCGTCCTCGATGTCATGATGCCGAGGGTGGACGGGCTCGAGGTCGCGCGCCGCCTCAAGGCGGACGTGATGTGGTCACGGACCCCGATCCTGATGCTGACCGCCCTCGCGACGGTCGAGAACCAGGTGCAGGGGCTCGATGCCGGGGCCGACGCCTACATGCCCAAGCCGTTCGACCTCCGCGAGATGGGGGCGCGCGTCCGGGCGTTGATCCGCGCCGCGCGCCGCGAGCGCGATCGCAACCCGACGACGAACTTGCCGGGCTCGCGCGCGATCGACGAGGCGATCGAGCAGGCGCTCAAGAGCGGCAAGCTGACGACGGTCATCCACACCGACGTCCTCAACTTCGACGCGTACGCCGACACGATCGGCATCGCGCGATCCGAGGAGACGGTGCGGAGCCTCGGGCAGTTCCTGCTCGAGTCGGCGCGCGGGGCCTCGAGCGGCGGCGCGTTCATCGGCCACATCGGCGGCTCGGACTTCATCACCGTCCTCGCGCCGGAGCACGCCGAGACGTTCCTGGCGCACGCCGAGCAGGGGTTCGAAGCCAAGCGGAGCTCGTTCCCGGACGACGCCAGCTCGCTGTGTCTGGTGGGCGCGATCGCGAACACCGAGGGCCTCACGCTGAACGGCGGCGCCGACGAGCTCGGTCGCCGGCTGGGCAAGGCGATGAAGCAGGCCAAGGCGGCCGGCCAGACCGGTCATGTCGTCTGGTCGAAAGCCTGACGACACCGATCCCGCCATCGCGGCGACGGAGCCGGAGCCGCTAGAGATCGCGCCGGTGGGCGCGGAGGGGAGCGCCGCCGCGGCGCAGGCGCGGGGGCCGCGGCCGATCCGGCCGGGCGACGTGCTCGGCCGCTACGAGATCGGCGACGAGCTGGGCGAGGGCGGCATGGCGACGGTGTTTCGCGCCCGCGATCGCGAGCTGCGGCGCGACGTCGCGGTGAAGGTGCTGTTCCCGCACCTGGCGCGCCGCGCCGAGGTGGTGCGCCGGTTCCACCGCGAGGCGCGCGCGGCGGCCGGGCTCGAGCACGCGAACATCTTGCGGATCTACGACGTCGGCGGGAACGAGCCGTCGAGCGATCCCGGCGCCCGGGGGGAGCTCGATCCGCCGTACATCGTGATGGAGCTGATCCGCGGCCGGACGCTGCTCCAGGAGGTCGAGCAGCGCGGGCCGCTCCTCGCCGAGCTCGTGGCGTGCATCGGCGCCCTGCTCGCGGACGCGCTCGTCGCGGCGCACGCGGCTGGCATCATCCACCGCGACATCAAGCCGTCGAACGTGCTGCTCGCGCAGGGCGGGCGGCTCCTGCTCGCCGACTTCGGCGTCGCGCGCCTCGAGACCGAGGACTCGCTCGTCACGCGCACCGGCGCGCTGCTCGGCACGCCCGCGTACATGAGCCCGGAGCAGGCGAGCGGCGACACCGCCACGGCGCGGAGCGATCTGTACTCGCTCGGCGCGACGCTCTACCAGCTCTCGACGGGCCACCTGCCGTACAGCGGCAGCCCCGCGAAGGTGATGGCCGCCGTCGCGGCCGGGCAGCTCGTCGCGCCGGTGCGGCGCCGCGCCTCGGTAGGGCCGGAGCTGTCGGCGGCGATCGAGCACATGATGGCGGTCGAGATCGACGCGCGGCCCCGGAGCGCCGCCGCGGTGGCCGCCGAGCTGCGCCGGATCGCGGCGGACGGCGGGCTCGGCGATCCAGCCGAGGAGCTCGCCGCCTACGGCGCCGATCCGGAGGGCTTTCTGCGCGCGCGGGCGCCGCTCGTCGTCGCGGCGATCCGGCGGGCGGCCGCGCGGGCGATCGAGGAGCAGCGGCTGCCGCGCGCGCTGGCGCTGGCGGATCGGGCGAGCGCGCTCCTGCCGGACGATCCGGAGGTCGCCGCGCTCGTCGAGCGGGTGACCGAGGGCGGGCGCGCGCGGAGCCGGCGCCGCGCGGTCG
>Ga0247790_10000255_pt1 | contig 24414 bp, 17 predicted proteins | sample UWRJS171409R4_FD_179913 | JGI IMG/M metagenome (GOLD analysis project Ga0247790, IMG submission 179913) | Soil microbial communities from Arlington Agricultural Research Station in Wisconsin, United States - UWRJ-S171-409R-4 | ecosystem: Environmental > Terrestrial > Soil > Agricultural land... | reverse complement strand
AGTTGTCGTCGCCGCCGCCGCCGCCGCCGCCGCCGCCGCCGCCGTTGCCGTGGGCGCCGTTGCCGCCGTTGCCGCCGGCCGCGGGGACGTACGTGGCGCCGCTGAACACGCCCAGCGCCCCGCCGCCGCCGCCATTGCTGCCGGCCACGCCTGCTGCGCCGTTGGCGCCGGGCTGGCCGTCGCAGTTGGAGCCGCCGCCGCAGGGCGCGCCGATGCCGCCGGCCGTGCCGCCCACGCCGCTCCCGCCGGCGAGCCCGTGGTTGTCGGCGTGGCCGGGCTGGCCGCCGACGCCGCCGGATCGCCCGCACGTCGAGGTACCGCCAGCGCCGCCGAGCGGCCGGCTGCAGGTGGAGCACAAGAAGGTGGAGTCCTCGCAGCCGGGCTTGCCGTGGGCGCCGCTCGTGCCGGCCGCGCCGGCCGCGCCGACGGTGCCATCCATGCCGGGCGCGCCGGCGCCCGACTCGACGAGCATGTTGCGCAGCTCGACGAGCTGCGAGCTCGTCACGAGGACGCCGACCGAGCTGCCGCTCGTCGTCCCGGCACCAGCGCTGCGCACGATCACGTTCTCGAGCCGGGTCGGCAGCGTGATCCCGTCGAAGCGCACCGCGGTGACGCCGCCGGTGATCGTGACGGTGTGGCCGGCCGTCGAGTACGCGCCGCGCTGCCAGTCGACGTCGTAGCCGCCGAACACCGAGACCCCGTTCGCCATGGTGAGCCCGCCGCTGTACGTGCCGCTCTGCACGTAGACGTGCGGCCGGCCGATCGCGGCGGCGCGCTGGACGCCGAACGTGATCGTCTGGCACGGGACGTCGTAGTCGAGGCCGCACGTCGCCGCGTTGACGCCGCCCTGCGCGACGAAGATCGCGCGCTCCCGATCCCCATCGAGGCCGTCGCAGTTCGTGTCCTCGTACGCGCCGTCCGGATCGTCACTCGGCGACGGCGGCTCGCAGGTGCTCCAGCCGCTCGAGCCGCCGCACGTCTGCGTGCCGACGCAGACGCTCCACGGCGTCGTGATGTTGCACGCCCGCGTCGTGCCGGGGTTGTCCGCGGTGCAGTCGCACGCGTCGCTCTCCGCCATGCACTGCTTGTAGATCACGCCCTCGATCGTGACGTCATTGCACGTGTAGCCGGTCGGACAGGCGATGGTCTCGCAGCTGCGCGCGCAGGCCCGAGTGCCGTCGGGGTACGGCACGCACTTGTCCATGCCGATCTCCATGCACTCGGTGTCCCGCGTGCACGCCATGCAGAGCTGGGTCGACGTCGGCACGCACACGGGCGTGACCTGGCCCGGCGTCACGACACCGTCGACGCCGAGGCAGTCGTACGTGTCCGGGCACGCGGGCGGGCACAGCCTCGTGCACCGCCCCGACGTCCCGACGGGGAGGCAGATGTCGCTCTGGCACTCGCTGTCGCTCTGGCACTCCTTGCCGAAGGCCCGCTTCGGCGGCCCGTCGACCCCGGCGTCCACGACGGCGAGGTCCTGCGTCGTCGTGCTGCTGCCCGACGAGCAAGCTGCCACGAGCGCGGCACAGAGCGCGGCACAGAGCGCGACACAGAGGACCGAACGACGAGGATGCACCATCGCGCGAGAGCATATCCGCGTTCCGAGGGGCCCGAGCGGCCATGGCGACTCCAAGCTCGGCCGAACCGCTTCGCGTCGAGCCCAGGCTCCTGCGAGATTATCTGCCGGCCGGCACCGCCTCTGGCGTGTGACACGCCGCATCGCGGCGAGGACGCCCGGGCGCGCCGCGGCGAACGCGCTACGTGAGCTGGACCGAGCGGCGCGTCAAGGAGCCGTTCCACCAGTAGCCGGTGATCGGGAACGTCACGGCCGCGTCGGGCGCGGCGCCGACGGAGACGAGCACCGGCGCGAAGTGCTCGTGCGTCGGCAGCGCCTCGCGCACACCGGGCGCCTTCGCGCGGTAGTCGATGAGCGCGTCGTGATCGCCGCGCGCGAGGACGTCCGCGATCCACGCGTCGAAGTCGCGCGCCCACGCCGGAGGCTCGGGCGCGCGCGGCGCGCGCAGGTTGTGCGTCAAAAAGCCGCTGCCGATGAGCAGCACGCCCTCGTCGCGGAGCGGCGCGAGGACGCGGCCGAGCGCGAACAGCTCGCGCGGATCCTCGCTGGGCAGCGAGATCTGCAGCACCGGGACGTCGGCGGCGGGGTACATGGCCATGAGCGGGATGTACGCGCCGTGATCGAGGCCGCGCTCCGGCGCGTCGACGACGGGATGCCCCGCGGCGCGCGTGAGCTCGCGGATCCGCTGCGCGACATCGGGCGCGCCGGGCGCCGGGTACGCGAGCTCGTAGAAGCGCGCGGGGAACCCGTAGAAGTCGTAGATCAGCGGCACGGGCCGCACCGCGCCGATGGAGAGCGGCGCGGCCTCCCAGTGCGCCGACACGACGACGACCGCGCGCGGGCGCGGCAGCGCGGCCGCCCAGTCGGCCAGCTCGCGCATCCAGCCGGCGTCGTCGAGCAAGGGCGGCGCGCCGTGCGCCTGGAACAGGACGGGGAGCTTCGTGGTCGTCACGGCGCCGCGATCGGAGTCAGCCATCCGTGCAGGCTTGGGCCACGGGCCGGGCCGGACAAGGGCGCCGTTTCGAACAGACCTTCGCGCGCGGCGCGGCCGGGCTTAGCGCTCGATCAGATCGGGGGCATCGGCGGGCTTGAGAGCCTTGCGCTTGCGCTTGCCGCCGGACAGCCGCGGCGGTCGCGGCTCCCGCGGCGGCCGCGGCCCCCGCGTGTGCCGGTTGCCGATCCAGCCCTTGTAGTGGAACAGGAACACGATCCCGCCGGCGACGACGGTCATGAGCACGAGCGCGAACGGGTAGCCATAGAACCAGTCGAGCTCCGGCATGTTGTACGGACTCACCTCGCCCTTGAAGTTCATGCCGTAGACGCCAGCGATGAACGACAGCGGCAGCATCACCGTCGACGTCAAGGTCAGCGCCTTCATGATCTCGTTCATCCGGTTCGACTGCACCGAGAGGTACGCGTCGAGCGCGGACGTCACCAGATCGCGGTAGCCCTCGGTGATGTCCTGCACGCGCAGGAAGTGATCGTAGACGTCGCGGTAGAACGGCAGCGCCTCGGGCGGGATCTCGTCGTACTCGCCGCGCGAGAGCTTCAAGAGGATCTCGCGCTGATGGAGGCTCGTCCGGCGCAGCATCTGCAGCATGCGCTTGAAGCCCAGGATGCGCTCGAGCACGTGCTTGCCGCGCGGCGTACCGGCCTGATCGATGACGTCGTTCTCGAGCTGATCGATCTCGGCGTCGAGCTGATCGACCACCGGCAAGTAGCGATCGACGACCCGATCGAGCACCGCGTGCGCCATCCATGCGACGCCCTTGCCGAGCATGCGCGGCGCGTGCTCGAGCGCGGTGCCGACGTCGTCGGCGACCAGGCCGTCGCGATCGTGCGTGACGAGCCAGTTCGGGCCGATCACGACGTCGATCTCCACGAGCTCGAGCTTGTCGCGGCGCGCCGAGCCGATGCCGTGGACGACCACGTAGAGGTAGCCCGGGTAGTCGTCGATCTTGGGGTGCGAGCCCTGGTGCCAGATGTCCTCGACCGTCAGCGGGTGGATCTTGAGCGTCTCGGCCAGGAGGACGTCGGCGTCGTGGGACTGCCGCTCGAGCTCGATCCAGATCTTCTTGCCGCTCTCGATCGCCTCGCGGATCTCGGTGATGTTCGTCGTGGCGTGGATGGTGTCGTGGTCGAGGAGGATCCGCGCCTGCACACGATCTCATACCGCGATCCATTGGCGTTCGCGACGGCGTGCTAGTGTTCTGGTCTATGCGCTCGCTCCTCTCGCTCGGCGCCGCCGCCGGGCTCGCCGCTGGCGTCGCCGGGTGCCCGAGTGGCGGCGGTGGCGGCACCAAGGTGCCCACCGGGCCGACCCCGCCGCTGCCTCCTGTCGAAAGCAAGCTCGAGCTGCCCGCCATCCCGGCCAAGCTCGACCTGGTCACCGTCGCGCCGCTCGACGGCAACACCCCCGACAAGCGGTCGCCGATCCTCGACATCATGAAGGCGGAGAACGACCGCCAGATGGCCGCCCTGCGGGCGCAGAAGGATCCGGCGCACTACCTCGCGTACCAGCTCGTCGAGCAGCGGATCGTGAGCCTCGAGGCCGACGGCGGCGCGCTGATCTCCGACAGCGACGAGACCGCGCGCAACCTCGACGTCGAGGTGCGCGTCGGCGAGCCGGAGCTCGACAGCACGCGCGACCTCGCCGACGACTCGAACGGCCTGAACGCGCCGCTCACCCGGCGCGGCATCGTCCCGTTCGGCGAGGACAAGCAGGCGCTCACGAACGCGCTGTGGCTCGAGACGGATCGGCGCTACCGCGAGGCCGCCAGCGCGCTCGGCTACGTGCGCCAGGACCAGGCGACGCTCAAGAAGGGCGCGGACGTGCCGGACTTCTCCGCGGCGCCCGCGGAGGTCTACGTCGGGCAGCCCGCCAAGCTCGAGTTCAACAAGGAGAAGTGGATCGAGCGCCTGCGGCGGTGCTCCGCCAAGGTGCTCTCCGGCCAGGCCACGCGCGGGCAGTGCCAGGTCCTGTTCCAGCTCAACACGACGTACTTCGTGAACAGCGAGGGCACGCTGCTGCAGCAGTCGTGGACGAACGCGCAGCTCTCGGTCTCCGTCGGCGTCAAGGCCGACGACGGCATGAACCTGGCGCGGCTCGAGCAGCGGTTCGGCCGCACGCCCGCGGACCTGCCGAGCGACGCCGAGGTCGACAAGATGATCGCGGCGGTCACGGGCGACCTCGACGCGCTCCACGACGCGCCGCTCGCCGAGCCGTACGTCGGCCCGGCGATCCTCGAGGGCCGCGCGTCCGGCGTGTTCTTCCACGAGGTGTTCGGCCACCGCATCGAGGGCCACCGCCAGAAGGACAAGACGGGCGGCCAGACGTTCGCGTCGTACGTCGGCAAGGACATCGCGCCCGAGTGGCTGAGCGTCTTCGACGACGCGCAGATCACGACGCTGAACGGCGTGCAGCTGAACGGCTTCTACCGGTTCGACGACGAGGGCGTGCGCGCCCGCAAGGTCAACCTGATCGACAAGGGCAAGCTCGTCGGGTTCGACATGGGCAGAAACCCGATCAAGGGCTTCCCGCAGTCGAACGGCCACGGCCGGCGCTCGCCCGGCCTGCCGCCAGTGGCGCGCCAGGGCAACCTGGTCGTCGCCGTCGAGAAGAGCGTGCCGCGCGCGGATCTCGAGAAGCTCCTGCTCGAGGAGATCAAGCGCCAGAAGCGGCCGTTCGGCATGATCTTCACCGACATCAGCGGCGGGTTCACGAACACGTCGGCGTTCGCGCCGCAGGCGTTCAAGGTGAACCCGGTCATGGCATACCGGCTCTACCCCGACGGCAAGAAGGAGCTCGTGCGCGGCATCGACATCACCGGCACGCCGCTGATCGCGCTGCAGAAGATCCGCGCGGCGAGCCGCGAGATCGAGACGTTCAACGGCGTGTGCGGCGCGGAGAGCGGCTGGGTGCCGGTGTCCGCGTCGGCGCCGAGCCTGCTCGTCGAGACGCTCGAGATCGAGAAGGGCTACATCCCGCCGGACCGCCCGCCGGTGCTCAACCCCCCGTCGATCACGAAGCAGGTGGCGCCATGAGCCGCGCGCGGTCCGCCAGGTCCCCGAAGTCCCCGATGTCGCCGGTCTCCCGTGCCGTGCTGCTCCTCGCCGCGGGCGGCGCCGTGCTGTCCGGGCCTTCGTCTGCCGCGCCCGCCAGGCCGGACGGAAAGCCCGACGCGGGCGCCAAGGCCGCGCCGGTCGGCCCGCCGTCGAAGGCCGTCACCGACGAGATCGTCGAGGCGATCACCGACGAGATGCGGCGCGCCACGAAGGCGCTCCAGATCCCGGGCGCGCCGAAGCCGTACCACATTGCCTACAAGATCACCGAGGTCGACGTCAACGACTGCGCCGCCAGCCTCGGCCAGGCGACCAGCAGGCGCAACCGCCACTTCGTGAACCTCGAGGCGCGCGTGCGCGTGTCGCCCGACAACACGCCGGCGTTCGACAACAGCAACTTCGTCGTGCCGCAGGCCGACGAGCTCGACGGCGTCTCGACGTTCAACCTGCCGCTCGAGGCGACGCCGCGGATCGCGCGGCGCGCCGCCTGGCTCGTCACCGATCAGGCGTACAAGGAGGCGCTGATCCAGCTCCGCGCAAAGATGGAGGCGCGCCGCGCCGGCAGCTCGTCGCGCCCCGCCGACGTGCCGTCGTGGACGACGGAGAAGCCGGTCGTCAGCGACCAGCCGGTGCTCGTCGCGCCGCTCGAGACGCTCGACGAGCTCGAGGCCCGCGCGAAGGTGCTGTCGGCCCTGTTCCGCGATCAGCCTGTGCTCCGCGACTCGCGCGTCTCCGTCACGAGCTACCTCGAGCGCCGCTGGTACATCACGACCGAGGGCACGATCGTCACCGACACGCGCCGCGCGAGCGGCGTCCTGATCGCCGCGAGCGGCCAGGCGGACGACGGCCAGCCGCTCGGCCAGTACTTCCTGCGCTACGGCCACACGGCGAAGGACCTGCCCGGCGACGACGAGCTCAAGGCGGAGGCCAGAAAGCTCGTCGAGACGGTCGGCGCGCTCGTCAAGGCGCCGGTCATGGATCGCTACTCCGGGCCGGTCATGTTCGAGGGCGAGGGCGCGGTCGGCCTCATCCGCTTCACGCTCGCGCCGCACCTGGGCGGCACGCCGGTGCCCGAGGGCCTGCCGCCGCAGGAGGCCAAGACGTTCGGCGGCGCGCTGACCGACAAGGTCGGCCTGCGCGTGACGTCGCCGAACCTCTCGATCGTCGACGATCCGACCGCGAAGGTCGGCGGCGGCAAGGCGCTGATCGGCGGCTACAAGATGGACGACGAGGGCATGACCGCCCAGCGCGTCGAGGTGATCAAGGACGGCACGCTGAAGACGCTCCTCACCACGCGGACCCCGGCGCACAAGACGAGCCGATCGAACGGCCACGCCCGGCGCACCGCCGACGGCGGCGCGTTCCACGGCAGCGCCACGAACCTGTTCGTGGTCGGCACGGGCGGCGTCCCGCGCCGCGCGCTCGAGCAGAAGCTCATCGCCGCCGCGCGCGCCGAGGGCCTGCGGTACGGCCTCCTGATCAAGCGGCTCGACGACGCGGCGATCACCGCGGCGCCCGAGTTCTCGCGCCGCGAGCTCGTGCAGATGATCAAGAGCACCGATCAGTCGCTGCCGCCGCCGGCGATCCTCGCCTACCGCGTCTACCCCGACGGCAAGCGCGAGCTCGTGCGCGGCGTCCAGATGGCCGAGGTGCCGATCCGCGCGTGGCGCGACGTGATCGGCGTCAGCAAGGAGCTGACGACGTACAACTTCCTCGCGGCGAACGAGAGCCAGCTCCAGCTCCGCCTGACCAACGGCATCGACGACGGCTTCGTGCCGTCCGGCGGCATCGAGAGCGCCATCATCACGCCCGATCTGCTGCTGAAGGAGATCGACGTCCACGGCGCGAAGCTCGAGCGTCCCAAGCCGCTCCTGCCGAAGCCCGCCGCCCCCATCGCCCCCGCCCCCCCCCGGTGACGGCCGGCGCCGCGAGGCTGGGGTAGGCCCCGATGCCGCCAGCAGGCCTCGTGGCCCGCGTGCACGGCGTCGAGCCGCGGAGCCGGGCGAACGGCCCGGGCGCGCGGTTCGTCGTCTGGCTGCAGGGCTGCACGCTCGGCTGCCCCGGCTGCTTCAACCCCGGCACGCACGATCCGGCCGGCGGCCGCGAGGTCCCCGTCGCCGAGCTCGCCGCCCAGCTCGCCGCGACGCCCGGCATCGAGGGCCTCTCGCTCTCCGGCGGCGAGCCGCTCCAGCAGCCCGCCGCCGCGGCCGCGCTGCTCGACGCCGCGCGCGCCCTCGGCCTCTCGACGCTCGCCTTCTCCGGCTACACGGAGGACGAGATCCGCGCGCGGGTCGGCGGCCCCGAGGTCCTCGCCCGCCTCGACGTCCTGATCGACGGCCGCTACGTCTCCGGCGAGCGCCTCGCCACGGGCCTGCGCGGCTCGGCGAACCAGCGCATCCGCCTCCTGACCGAGCGCTACCAGCTCGCCGACGTCGAGGCCACGCCGGTGGCCGAGATCCGCATCGGCCCCACCGGCGAGCTCGTGCTGACGGGCGTTGATCCGCTCAAGCTGCCCCGCCGCCGCTGACTCAGCTCACGACGCCGTAGACGTTCTTGTTGTCGCGCTGGATCTCGATCGAGTCGCGGAGCTGCTCGAAGAGCTGGCGCGAGGCGGGCAAGCCGAAGATCTCGAGGTGCTGCGTGGTCGCGTCCTGGGCGAACAGCTCGATGTGGGCGATGCCGAGGATGCGATCGACGAAGTTCTGCTTGTAGACGATGTCGCGGCAGCGCCAGAGGTGCAGGACGTCGATCTGCTTCGAGAAGATGCCGCGCTCGGTCTCGATCGCCGAGCTCGTGACGCGGAACTTGATCGACCTGCGGTACAAGGTCACGCCGAACATGAAGATCGCGGCGCAGGCCACCGGGATCGCCACGTTGAGGAGCTTCGTCTCGAGCGACGCGTTCACGCCGACCCACAGGCTCAGGATCGCGATCAGCGCGGCGGCCCCGAAGCCCGCGAGCACGTAGTAGCCGAGGAACGCCTTCCAGGACGGCACGCCCTCGTACAGGAGCCTGCGCGAGTCCTTGCCCTCGGGCTTCGTGGCGCGCACGAAGGGCGGCGCCGCCGCGGGCTCAGCGGGCGCGGCCGGGGCCGGGGCCGCGCCACCGGCTGCCGCACCGGCACCGGCACCAGCGCCAGCGCCAGCCGGCGCGCCGTTCAGGAACGAGTTGCAGTAGCGACACTTGATCGCCTCGTCCTGGATCTCCTCGGCGCAGAAGGGGCATTTCTTCATGATCGAGCCTCGCGCAGCGAGCGCTACATCCGGTAGCCGAGGCCGATCATGAAGTCCAGCGCCTGGATCGACTTGATGTCGTCGCGGAGGCCCGAGGCGGGCGGGCTGTACGAGAACGCGATCGGCACGACCGTCGCGACGACGTTCGGCGTGATCGCGTAGTCGGCGGAGACGGCGACGCGGACGTGGAACATCGGCAGCGCGCCCGACGTCGGCTGGAAGCTCGTGAACGGGCTCTCGCCGATGCCGTTGAACCACTGCACGCCGAGGCCCACGTCGCCGCGGAGGCCGAGCTTGGGGATCAGGGTGTACGTCGCGCCAGCGTTGGCGACGAGGCCGATCAGCTGCGCCGTCTTGCTCGCCATCATCTGGCCCTCGTACGGGACCGGCGTGAACGTGAAGCCAGCGCCGAGCTCAAGCACCAGCTTGTCGAGCGCGATCGGGTAGCCGCCGATCAGCGCGCCCGTCGCCTGGAGCGGCACGTTCAGATCGCCCGCGGAGATCTTCGCGCCGCCGCCGACGAGCCGCACCGAGACGACGCGCGGCGGCGCCTCCGCCGTCTTGGTCACCTTCACGTCGTCAGTGTCGTCGGTGTCGTCCGTGCCGTCGTCCTTCCCGTCGCCCTTCCCGTTGCCCTTGTCGGAGACGTCCGGCCCCTTGTTGCTCGGATCCCCCTTCCCGTTGTTCTTCGTGTCCGAAGGATCGTCGGGCTTGAGGTTATCGGGCGGCTTGTTCTTGATCGCCTCCTGCTGGCGCGCGCAGTCCTCGAGCTCCTTGATGCGCGCCTCGATCTCGGCGCGCTTCTTCGGATCGAGCGGCTTGCTCTTGTCGGAGTCGCGCAGCGCGAGGAACCGCTTGTAGAAGAACTGCGCGTTGCTGCAGTCCTTCGCGTACCGGTACGACTGGGCGATGTTGTAGAGGTACGCCGACTTCTTGCTGTCGACGGTCTCGAGCGAGAACGCCTTCTTGAACGCCTCGATCGCGTCGGTGAAGTTGCCCAGGTTGTATTGCGTCTCGCCCTCCTTGTACCACTCCTCGGCGGTCTTCGGCTGCGCCGACGCGAGCGCCGGGACGAGCGCCGGGACGAGAAACAACGCGAACAACAGGCACGTGATCCGTTTCATCGTGTCGCACCCCTCAGTCAGGTCTCATCAGGTCGCTGTCACTGCTCCCCGGTCCCGGCCTCCCGCCGGAGCCACGGCTCCCCGAACCGCGTCGCGGATCGGGGGGCGGCACCGGCACCTTCTTCTTGGGCTTCAGCGTGAAAGCGCTCTCGCGATCTTCCTCCGGCACGAGCGGGACCTCGAGGTCCTCGTAGGTCGCGAGCCGGAGCACGACCTTGACTCGCTTGCTGCTGCGCGGCAGCGAGAACGGCTGCGGCGTGCGCTCCGGCAGCTCGACGCCATCGACGAAGATCCGCGCACCGGGCGGCTTGGTCGTCAGCGTGATCTTCGCCATCTCGGGGAGCGTCGGCGTCGGCGTCGGCGTCGGCGTCGGGCCGCTGCCGCTGTCCGTGCCCGTGCCCGTGCCCGCGGTCTGGCTCCCGCTGCCGGCGGTCTGGTTGCTGCCCGGATCGGTGCCCGCGGCCTGGCTGCCCGAGCCCACCGGCTCGGGCGCGGACCCGGCGCTGCCGGTGCTGCTGCCGCTGCCGGTCTCGGCGATCTGGCTGCCGCTACCGCCCACGGCCGGGACGCTGGGGCCGCTCTTGCTGACCACGACGACGACCGCGGCGGCGGCCGCCGCGACCACGAGGCCGCTCAGGATCAAGAGGCCCTTCTTGGCGCCGGAGGGGCGCACCTCGCCGGCCGACGCGCCGAGCGTCGTCGGCACCGGCGTCGTGTAGCCGCCGACGGTCGAGATCGAGCCGGGCAGCGGCGTCGCCACCATGATCGGGCCCGGCGTCAGCCGCGCCGACGACGGCAGCGGCGCGGCCGACGGCATGAGCTGCCGCTGCCCGAAGCCGACGATGCCGCCGTGCGCCTCGACGTACCCGACCGGGTCCGCCATCGCGTGCATCATCTCGTCCATCGTCGGGTAGCGGAGATCGGCCCGCTTCTCGAGCGCCTTCATGACGACCGCCTCGAGGTGCGGGTTCATCATGCGGTACTGCGACGGCGGCACCGGGGGCTGCGTCAGGTGCTGGACGAGGACCTCGCCGTAGCCCTCGCCCACGAAGGGCACCCGCCCGGTGAGCATCTCGTAGAGGACGATGCCGAGCGCGTAGATGTCCGTGCGGTGATCGATGTTGCCGCGGCCCTCGCACTGCTCCGGGGACATGTACGCCGGCGTCCCCATCACGATGCCGGTGCGCGTGCGCCGCGAGCCCGGCTGGTCGTTGGTCAGCTTGGCGATGCCGAAGTCGAGCAGCTTCACGAAGTCGCGCTCGCGACCCCGCTGCATGAGGATGATGTTGTCGGGCTTGAGATCGCGGTGGACGATCCCGCACTTGTGCGACGCCGCGAGCGCGTCGGCGACCTGGAGCGCGATTCCGAGCGCCCGCTCGGGCGGCAGCGGCGCCTCGGACCGGATCGCCTGCGAGAGCGTGAGCCCCCCGAGGTACTCCATGATGAAGTACACGAGCTGCTCGCGGTTCGGGCCGGCCTGGATGATGCCGAAGTCGACGATGTCGACGATGTTCGGGTGGCCGATGTCGTTGACCGCCTTGGCCTCGTTGAAGAAGCGGGCGGCGATCTCCTGGTTCGTGGAGAACTCGTTGTGCAGGACCTTGAGCGCCACCTTCTTGCCGATCGAAGGGTGCTCGGCCAGGTAGACCGCACCCATGCCGCCCTCGCCCAACTTCTGGGTCACCAGATAGTTGCCGATGGTCTGGCCGATGAGGAGGTCTGGCTGCTGGGTCCCGTACTGGGGGTCCATGCGTACTCCGCGAGGCGGTTATCTTAGCGCACAACCCCCAGGAAAGTCGCGAACGGCCGAGCCCCGTGTCAGGATGTTCTCGTGCGCGCCTTCACCGTCGTGATCGCCCTCTGGGTGCTCGCGGGGACCACTTTCGCGGAGGATCTCCCGGAGATCCATTCGAAAGCGATGGTCGTCCTGGACGCCGAGACCGGCGCCGAGATCCACGGCAAGGCCGCCGACGAGATCCGCCCGATCGCGTCGACGACCAAGATCTTCGTCGCGATGGTGGTCCGCAAGCGCAACCTTTCGCTCGATGACTGGACGCAGATCACACGGGTCGACGTCGCCGCCGCCCGGGGCGGCGCGCGGACCCGGCTCGGCGTCCGGGAGTCGTTCCGAAACCGTGATCTTTTGCGCGCCATGCTGATCTCCTCCGACAACCGGGCCCCCACCGCGCTCGGCCGCGCCGTCGGGCTCGATCCGCAGGCGCTCGTCGCCGCCATGAACAAGCTGGCGAAGGAGCTGGGCCTCGCCAAGACGCGCTTCGTCGATCCGACCGGCCTGCGCGGCAACCAGTCGACGGCGCGCGAGATGGCGCTCGCCCTGCGCGTCGCGCTCGACGACAAGGTGCTGCGCGACATCATGGGCACCCCGGAGGCGACGATCATCTCGAAAGATCGCTCGCTGCGCGTCGACTACCACACGACGAACGTGCCGCTCGCCGCGAGCAAGTACCGCATCACCGGCGGCAAGACCGGGTTCACGACGCCGGCGGGCTACTGCTACATCACGGGCGCCGAGCTCGCCGGCCGCAAGGTCGTGCTCGCGTTCTTCGGCGCGCCGGGCAAGATGTCGCGGTTCGAGGACTTCAACCGGGTCGCCGCGTGGCTCGAGCGCGGCGCCCCAGGCGCGCGGCTCGCAGGCAGCACAGACAGCGCGGGCCAGCGGCCGAAGCGGGAGCCGGCGTCCGAGGACGCCCCGCCCCGGCGGCGCGAGCGCGCGCGCGTCGCGCACCCGTGAGCCCGGGCGCCGGGCGCCGGGCCAGGGCCGGGCGTGGCATGCTCGGCCGGTGAGCCCGAACCGCCGCGAGCTCCTGGGCGTCCTCGGCACCGCGTCCGCGTCGACGCTCCTGTGGGCGCTCGGCTGCACGGGCCCGGCGCGGCGGCCGCGCGCGGCGGCGCGCCCCCGCGGCGAGGTCCGGACCTGGCTCCGCGACGCGGTCGCGCGGCTCGCCGCGGTGTTTCCGGCGGTCCACGTGCTCGCGGTGTCGCGGCAGCGGACGAGCGCCGCCGTCGACGTCATCGGCACCGGCGTCGCGCGCGAGCGCCGCGACGGCGCCGTGCTCGCGGTCCGCGATCCGAAGGGCCGGTGGCACGAGCAGGCGACGAGCGAGCTGACGCAGGCCGGCATCGACGTCGCGGTGCGCGCGCTCGCCGGCGGCCCCGCGTCCCGGCGGGCCTCGCTCTCCCTCGGCGCGCCGCCGCCGCCGCCCGACGAGCCGGCCGCGCTCGACGACCGCGCGCTCGGCGACCGCTGCGAGCAGATCACGCAGCTCGACGAGAAGCTCTCCAGCCGGATCGTCTACGCCGCGGCGCTCGTCGACGTCGACGACGCGCGCGTGTGGTCGATCTCGCCCGCGCACGACCGCGAGCAGCGCCTGGTCCGCGTCCGCGAGCAGGCGCTGCGCGCCGCGTGGAACGGCACGCGCCCGGTCACCGCGCTCGCCGAGCGCGGCTGGATCGGCGGCATCGACGATCAGGCGCTCGGCCGCGAAGCGGTCGAGCAGGCGACCGAGGACGCGCTGCGGCTCATGACGCCGGGCGCGTTCGAGGACGGCGAGCGCGTCGTCCTGCTCGATCCGACGGTGGCGGCCAGCCTCGTCGACGCCGCCGTCCGCGCGCTGTGGACGAGCGCCGCGGCGCGCCGGCCCGAGGTCCGGCGCCGCGCGGCTCCGGGCGGGCCGGGCGCTCCCGCGCTGCCCGCGTTCCTCTCGATCACCGACGACCCGACGGCGCCCGGCGCCTACGGCGGCTTCCAGTTCGACGACGAGGGCGTCCCGGCGGCGCCGATCGTGCTCGTCGACGGCGGCCGCCCGGTCGGCGTGCTCGCGGACCGCGCCGCCGGCGGCCCGGAGGGGCGCGGCGGGCGCGGCGGGCGCGGCCGGCGCCCCGGCCATGTCGGCGCCGTCGAGCCCGCGCCGTCGCACCTGAAGCTCGCGGCCGGACCGTTCGACCACGCCGAGCTGCGCGGCGAGGGCCTGACGCTCGAGGGCGCGCTCGGGGCGTCGGTCGATCCGGGCACCGGCCGCGTGGTCATCGGCTGCGCCCGCGCGCGCGAGCAGAAGGGCGGCGAGCCCACCGGGCGCATCCACGCCGACGTCGAGCTCACCGGCGATCTCTCGGCGCTGCTCGGCAACGTGACCGGCCTCGGCAAGGACGCGCTCGCGGTGCCGTACCGCGACGAGCGCGCCGGCGAGCCGTGCTGGCGCTCGGCCGAGGCGCCGCACGTGCGCACGCGCGGCCTCGTGCGCGCCCGGCGGAGGCGCGCGTGATCACCCGGCGCGAGCTGGTGCGCGCCCTCGGGCGCCGCAAGGTGAGCGACTGGATCGTCGCCGAGCACGCGCAGGAGCTGGCGCTCGCCGACGAGGCGCGCGGCCTCGAGCGCCGCGAGGCGCGCACGCGCACCACGCTGATCGTGCACCAGGACGTGCCCCAGGGCCGCGGCACGGCGCGCCTCGAGCTGACCGCGCAGGAGGGCAGCGCGGCCGACGTCGTCGATCAGGCCGTCGCGCTCGCGCTGACGGCCGTCGCGCCGAGCTGGAAGAGCGTCGCGCCGGCCGCGCCCGCGAAGGTCGCGATGCTCGATCCCGCGCTCGAGTCCGCCGATCTCGCCGAGGCGGCCGCCGCGATCCTCGGGCGCCTGCGCCGGCCCGCCGGCGCGGCCGTGACCGCGAGCATCGAGGTGCTGCGCGAGCAGGTCGCCGTGCAGTCGAGCGCGGGCCTCGCCGCGCGCTGGACGGCGAGCCACCTCCACGCCGAGGCGCTCATCACCACGGGCGAGCGGAGCCTCCAGCTCGCCCGCGACGCGCGGCGCGCCGCCGACCTCGGGCTCGACGCGGCGCTCGCCGCCGCGGCGGTGGACCTCGCGTTCCTCGGCGCCGCCGGCCCGCCCGCGCCGGGCCCGTGCGCGCTCGTGCTCGCGGCCGACGCGATGCTGCACGGCGAGGGCCTGGGCGTGTGGGCCCCGTTCGCGGCGCAGGCCGACGCCGCGCTCGCCCGCCGCGGGCTCACCCGCTACCAGCCCGGCGCGCCGATCGCGCCGGGCGCCGACCGCGTCGGCGAGCCGCTCGGCATCGCGAGCAACGGCGCGCTCGACTTCGCCACGCGCTCGGCGCCCGTCGGCGACGAGGGCGACGCGATCCGGCAGTTCACGCTCGTCGAGCGCGGCGTCTGCACGGGCCTCGGCCTGTCGCCGCACGAGGCGGCGCGGCGCGGCCGCGATCCGAACGGCGGCGTGCGCAACCTCGTCATCGCGCCCGGCACGTGGGACGAGGCCGCCCCGGAGCAACCGGCCAGCAGCGCGTCCCGGACGATCCGTACGATCGAAGTGCGCCGGCTGCAGAGCCTCGCGATCGATCCGTACACCGGCGAGGCCAGCCTCGAGCTCCTGCTCGCGATCGAGCACGCGGGCGGCGCGAAGCGGCCGCTCACCGGCGGCACCGTGTCCCTCGATCTGGTCGCCGCGCTCGCCCGCGCCCGCCGGAGCGCCACGCGGATCCGGCGCGGCCCGTACGTCGGACCCGCGGCCGTGCGGATCGAGGACGCCGAGCTGATCTGATGCTGATCTGATATCGTCGCCGCGCATGGAGGCCGTCCTGGCGCGGTTCGGCAGCCCGCTCTACGTCTATGACGCCGACGCCGTCCGCGCGGCGTACGCGCGGTTCTCCGCCGCGTTCACGTACCGGCCGCTCGAGCTCCACTACGCGATCGTCTGCAACAAGAACCGGTACCTCGTGCGGCTGCTCGCGTCGCTCGGCGCCGGCATCCACGCGAACACGCCGGGGGACGCGTTCGCCGCGATGGCGGCCGGCATCCCGGCCGAGCGCATCGTGTACAGCGGGACGAACCTCGGCGAGGCCGACCTCCGCTTCCTGCTCGAGCGCAAGATCCGCATGAACCTCGACTCGCTCGATCAGCTCCGCGATCGCGCGCGGCTCGGCCGCCCCGGCGACCGGCGCGACGTCGGGCTGCGCTTCCTGATCGACGACGACGATCACCCGAACCGGATCGGCGTCACGCGCGGCGAGCTCGGCGAGGCGCTCGCGATCGCGGCCGGCGCGGGGCTCGCGATCACCGGCCTCCACATGTACGCCGGCACCAACACGCGGCGCGCCGGCCGGTTCGTGCAGTGCCTCGATCGGCTGCTCGAGGCCGCCGCGGCGCTGCCGGACCTCGCGTGGATCGACATCGGCGGCGGGTTCGGCCTGGCCTACACCGAGGGCGAGCCGGAGCTGCCGCTCGAGGAGCTCGGGCGCGAGGTGTCGGCGCGCGTCGGCGCCTTCGCCGTAGCGCGCGCGGGCAGCGGTCGCCCGCCGCTCGAGCTCGTCGTCGAGCCCGGGCGCTACCTCGTCGGCGCGTCGGGCAGCCTGCTCGTCACGGTCGTCTCGGTGAAGACGCGCGGCGGCCGGCGCTACGTCGGCGTCGACAGCACCGTCGGCAACCTCGTGGTGCCGAGCGTCTACCACACGCGGCACCGCGTCTGCGTGATCGGCGAGAAGGCCGCCGCCCCGCCGCTCGACGTCCCGACCGACGTCTGCGGCAACACCACGCACTCGCGCGACTACCTCGGCCGGAACCTGCGGCTGCCCGCGCTCGAGCCCGGCGACGTCCTGCGCCTGTGCGACGTCGGCGCGTACGGCTACGCCATGTCGAGCCACTTCCTGAACCGGCCGCGCCCCGCCGAGGTCGTGCTCGACGGCGGCGCCGCCCACCTCACGACGCGGCGCGAGACGTTCGCGGACCTCGTGGCGACGCAGGTCGACCCGTGAGCGGCATCTGCGGCTGGGTCGGCGCGCCCGAGGCTGCCGGCGAGGACACGCTCGAGCGCATGCTCGGCGCGATCGCCTACCGCGGCGACACTTCGGCGCGCGCGCGCGCGACCGCGGCCGGCGCGACGCTCGGCTACCGCTTCTGGCGCGGCCGGCCCGGCAAGTCGGCCGGCATCGAGCGCGACGGGGCGCGCCTCGCCGCGTGCGCCGGCACGTTCGCGCCCGCCGTCCCCTCGCCCGCGCGCGCCGTCCTCGAGCGCACCGCGGCGAGCCCGCCCGCGCTCGGCGACGCCGACGGCGCGTTCGCGTTCGCCGTCTACGACGAGGCGCGCGAGGAGCTCGTGCTCGGCCGCGATCCGTTCGGCGTGCGCTCGCTGTATTACGCCGAGCACGGCGGCCGGCTCTACTTCGCGACCGAGCTCAAGCAGCTGCTCGCGATCCCGACCTTGCCCGTCGAGATCGATCACGCCGCGATCCACAAGTACCTGACGTTCTCGTTCGTCCCCGGCGAGGCCGTGCCCGTGCGCGGCGTCCGGCGCGTCCTGCCCGGGCACCTCCTGCGCTACCGCCGGGGCGCGCTCGCGAGCGAGCCGTACTTCCAGCTCACCGAGTCGATCGACGACGAGCTGCGCGAGCTCTCCGCCGCCGCCCGCCGCGTGCGCCGCCTCGGCAAGGAGGCCGTCGCGCGGCGGCTGAACGGCGAGGGCGAGGTCGGCCTGTTTCTGTCCGGCGGGCTCGACTCCTCCGTCGTCGGGCTGTGGCTCAAGGAGGCCGGCGCGAAGGTGCGCGCGCTGAGCCTCGACTTCGGCGAGCACGGCGTCGAGCGCGAGCAGGCGCGCGAGGTCGCCGCGGCGCTCGACCTGCCGCTCGAGCTCGTGCCCGTCACCGGCGAGGCGATCCGCGACGTGTTCTGGGACGTCGTGACGAAGCTCGATCTGCCGTTCGGCGACGCCGTGACCGCGCCGCAGTACCTGCTCGGCCGGGCCGCGAAGACGGCCGGTCTCACCGCCGTGTTCAACGGCGAGGGCGGCGATCAGCTGTTCGGCGGCTGGACGAGCAAGCCGATGATCGCCGCCGAGCTGTTCGGCCACCTCTACGAGCACCAGGAGGAGGAGAGCCGCGAGGAGACGTACCTGCGCTCGTACCACCGCTTCTACGGCCTCGAGGACGCGCTCTACAGCGACGACTTCAAGGCGGCCGTCGGCGGGCCCGGGCAGCGCCGCGCGCACCTGGCGCCGTACCTCGGCGAGGCGGGCGCGGGGGCGTTCCTGAACCGTGTCCGGCTGGCGGACATCTCGCTCAAGGGCTCGCAGAACATCTTGCCGCGCGCCGAGCGGATGACCAACGCGTTCGGCCTCGACGTGCGCGTCCCGCTGTTCGATCGCCGGCTCGCCGAGGCGTCGTTCCGGATCCCGCCGGAGCTCAAGCTCCACGGCGCGTGCGAGAAGTACGTGCTGAAGGTGGCCGTGAAGCACCGGCTGCCCGAGGACATCGTGTGGCGCAGGAAGTACGGCATGAGCGTCCCGGCGACCGACTACGCGCTCGGCCCGCTCGAGCCGCTGCTCGAGGAGCTGCTCGGCGAGCGCGCGCTCGCGGCGCGCGGCATGTTCCGGCCCGCGTACGTGCGGCAGCTGCGCGAGGGCCATGACGTCCCGAGCGAGCACCGCAAGCGCCGGCTCGGCGAGCGGCTGTGGGCGCTCGCGATGCTCGAGGGCTGGCTCCGCGTCTTCATCGATCGCAGAGGGAAGCCGTGAGGCAGAGGAGCAAGCCATGAACCGAGCCGGTCCGGAGGAGCGGCAGCGAAGGACCGCGCGAGGTTGCGTGAACCGAGCCGGTCCGGAGGAGCGGCAGCGAAGGACCGCGCGAGGTTGCCAATGAAGTGCATCCGCTGCCATGGCGACTGCAAGTACCCCGAGCGGTCGGACGGGCGCTGCCCCTACTGCAAGGGCGAGTTCGCGTTCGAGCCGCGCACCGGCGCCCCGATCACCGACACCGGCTTCAAGACCGCGATCGACGCCGTCTCCTCGATGGGGACCGTGCGCTTCCTGCCCGATCACGTCTACTACGAGATCGCGCGGCGCAAGCGCAGCCGGGGCGTCGCGCGCAACGCGCTCTACGGGCTCGGCGCGGCCGGGCTGCTCCTCGCGCTGGCAAACCCCATCGGGCTCCTGCTCGCGTCCTTCGGCGCCGTCACCGGCACGCTCCTGTGGCCGACCTCGGAGGCCAAGCTCTCGCGCCTCGCGTTCGACGAGCTGTGGAAGCGCTGGATCAAGGTGCACGGCGAGCCCGCCGGGCTCATCAAGCGCAGCCAGCGCGCGCCCGCCACGCCGTACCGCGGCCCCACCGACATCCCGAGCTACTCGTTCGATCGCGCCGTGATCTGCGACCGGCCGCAGACCGTCGACGTCCTGCTCGCGAACAACTTCCACTTCGAGAACAACTGCGCCGTCCTGTCGGTCGACGGCTACCCGCCGCACGCGTTCGACACCGTGCGGCAGATGCTGACGAACAACCCGCGCCTCGTCGTGTACGTGCTGCACGACGCGACGTACACCGGCTGCAACCTCGCGTACCGGCTCGCCAGCGATCCGAAGTGGTTCCGCGGCCGCGCGCGCGTCGTCGAGGTCGGCCTGCGCCCCGCGCACGCGAGGAAGCTCCGCGGCGTCTGGCAGCCGCCCGACCTGACGACGGCCGGGTCCGGCGGCACCACGGAGCTCGAGCGCCGGTGGCTCGAGCGCCACTCGCTCGAGCTCGCGTCGATCCGGCCCGAGCAGGTCGTCAAGCGCCTCTACGCCGTGATCGTCGCCGAGGCCGCCCTCGTGCACGCGAGCCAGTACGTCGACGTCGAGCCCGGCGTCGACTACTACGTGCACCCCGGCTCGTTCCAGCGCGAGGCCAAGGCCGCCGACGGCGGCGTCGACAGCTTCGGCTGACGCATGGGAATCGGCCCCGTCCCGACGCTCGTCCCCCGGCCCGGCCCGTCGTTCGGCGCGCGCGATCTCGCCGCGCGCCCTCCCGGCGCGCACCGCATCGCGGGGGCGACCGGCGCGCTCGCCCTCGACCGCGAGCGCCGGCTGCGCACGCTCCTCGGCGAGAGCGCGCGGATCCTCGACGCGCGGCGCCCCGGCGCGCTCGTCGCGGACGCCGACGGCTGCCAGCTCGACGGCGCGCCCGTCGCGTCCGAGGCGGCGCTCCTCGGCGCCGTCCGCGCCGGCCGGCTCGCGGCGCTCGAGGGCGCGTTCGCGCTCGCGTGGACCGACGACGCCGGCGCGCTCCACCTCGCGCGCGATCCGATCGGGCACCGCACGCTGTACTACGCGCTGCACCAGGGGCGGCTCGTGTTCGCGTCCCGGCTGCGCGCGCTCGCCGAGGCGTTCGAGCTGCCGCGCCGGATCGATCTGCGCTCGGTCGCCGCGTTCCTGTCGTACGCGTACGTCCCCGGGCGCGCGACGATGATCGAGGGCATCTTCGAGGTGCTCCCCGGCGAGATCGTCTCGCTCGACGCCGACGGCCAGCTCGCGCGCGCGCCGTTCTGGGAGCTGCCCGCCGATCCGCCGCCGATCTCCGACGAGGCCGAGCTGCGGGCCCTCCTGCGCGCCGAGCTCGAGCGCGTGATCGGCGGCATGCTCCCCGCCGGCGTGCCCGTGTGCGCGTCGCTCTCGGGCGGGATCGACTCGAGCCTCGTCGTGGCGATCGCCCGCCGCCTGCACGCGCCGCCCGTGCGCACGTTCTCGATCGCGTTCGGCGGCGAGCACCGAAACGAGCTGCCATTCAGCTCGCTCGTCGCGGCGCACACCGGCACCGAGCACCGCATCGTCGAGCTCTCCCCCGCGGCGATCGCGGCGCACCTCGACGACACGATCGGGCGGATGGACAAGCCGAACGGCGATCCGCTCACCGTGCCGAACGCGCTCCTGTTCCGCGAGATGAGCGCGCACGGCGCCGTGGCGCTCAACGGCGAGGGCGGCGACCCGTGCTTCGGCGGGCCGAAGAACATCCCGATGCTGCTCGCCGAGCTCTACGGCGACGGCGGCGACGGCGGCGACGCCGCCGACCCCGCGTACGCGCGCGAGCGCAGCTACCTCCGCGCGCACGCCAAGTGCTACGACGACCTCGCCGCGATGCTGACGCCCGACGCGTACGCGGCCGCCTGCACGCCGCCGCTCGAGCACGACCTCGCGCCGTGGTTCCGCGACCCGGCGCGCCCGAGCTTCGTCGGCACGCTGATGGCGATCAACGTCCGGTTCAAGGGCGGCCACCACATCTTGCCGAAGGTCGACGCGCTGTCGGCGCCGTTCGGCGTCCTGCCGCGCTCGCCGCTGTTCTCCCGCCCCATCGTCGAGCTCGCGTTCCGGATCCCGGCCACGCTCAAGCTCGCCGGCGCCGTCGAGAAGTACCTGCTCAAGGAGTCGGTGCGCGACCTCCTGCCCGACGAGATCGTCGATCGCCCCAAGAGCGGCATGCTCGTCCCCGTCGAGGGCTGGTTCCAGGGCCCGCTCGTCGCCGAGGCGCGCGCCCGCGTGCTCGACGGCCTGGGCGCCCTCCCGCTCTTCCGCCGCCCGATGCTCGAGCAGCTGCTCGCCGGCAAGCGGCTCGGCCTGCGCCCGCGCCGCGGCGTGAAGCTCTGGCTGCTCATCACGCTCGAGGCGCACCTGCGCCTGCTCGGCCTCCGCGCGTAGCCCGCCGCAGCGGCGGCGCCGTCGACACCCACAAGGACGGCGCCCGAGCCAGTTCCCCAGCGCATGTTTCGCATTCGGGAGGCCAGCTGGCGCGCTATCACCTCCGGGTCTCGATTCAGCGCGCCCGCTGGTTCGACATCCACGGTGCTCAGGCCCGCCGGACAAACGATCAGCCGCGCATCCGGCAGGTCAGCAGCAATGAAGTTCGGCCCCTGAGGGATCACCGAACCACTCACAAGTAACATCAGCGGCATCCCAACCAGCGAATGGGTTCTTGGTGGACTTGGACTTGGTCTTGGCATTGACCGCGGTCTCGCCCATGGTTTGGGACGTTTCGTTCTAACGCTACGCTCGGCCGTCGGCGTGATACACGAGCCGTGTGCTGCCGACCGACTCCGCGCTCGACCTGGCGGCCCGCCTGCGGCGGCGGGAGCTGTCGTCGGTCGAGCTCGTGCGCCACTGCCTCGGCGAGATCCGCCGCGCGAACCCGGACCTCGGCGCGTTCGTCGACGTCTCCGAGCCGCGGGCGCTGCGCGAGGCGCGGCGGGCGGACGAGCGGCTCGCGCGCGGCGACCGGGCGCCGTTCCTCGGCGTGCCGACCGGCATCAAGGACCACGAGCACGTGCGCGGCTACTTCACGCGGATGGGCTCGCGCGCGTTCCGCTGGCTGTACGCGCCCGTCGACGGCTTCACCGCGCGCGCGTGCCGGCGCGCCGGGTTCGTGCTGCTCGGCAAGCTCGCGACCTCGGAGCTCACGATCCTGCCGATCATCGACGATCCGCCCGCGCGCAACCCGCATGACCGCGAGCGCTACGCCGGCGGCTCGTCGGGCGGCTCGGGCGCCGCCGTCGCCGCGAACATGATCCCGATCGCGCCCGGCTCCGACGGTGGCGGATCGATCCGGATCCCGGCCTCGTTCTGCGGCCTCGTCGGCTGGAAGACCAGCCGCGGCGCGCTGCCCAACCCGTACGGCGTGCTCGATCCGGCCGGGATCAGCGTCTCGGGGCCGCTCGCGCGCACCGCCCGCGACGCCGCCGCGCTCGGCGACGTGCTCGCCGGCGGGACCGGCCGCTTCGCGGACGCCTGCGACGACCGCGTGCCGCCGCTGCGCGTGCGCGTGCTCACCCAATCGCCGCTCGTCGACGTCGATCCAGAAGTCGCCGCCGCCACCACCGCCGTCGCGCGCCGGCTCGAGGCGGCCGGCCACACCGTCGACGAAGCGCCGCCGGTGGACGGATCGATCGACGAGTTCATCCCGATCATGGCGCGCCTCGTGGGCCAGATCCCGCTCGTCTTCGGGATGGCGCGCCGGATGCAATCGTCGACCTTGTGGCTCCACGGCGTCGGCCGCACCGTCTCGCGGCAGGCGTGCATCGCCGCCGGCGAGCGGCTCGCGCAGCGCGTGCTCGCCTGGTTCGGCGACGCGGACGTCGCCGTCACGCCGACGGTCGGCACGCTCCCGCCGCGCGTCGGCGCGTACGCCGGCCTCGGCGGCGAGGCCACGTTCCGCGCGGCCGCGCAGCTCGGCGCGTTCACGGCGCCGTTCAACGTCTCCGGCCAGCCGGCGATCTCGATCCCCGCGGCCCGCTCGCGCGCCGGGCTGCCCATCGGCGTCCAGCTCGTCGGCCGCCACGGCGCAGATCGCCTGCTGCTCGCGCTCGCCGAGTCGCTCATTGCGTCATAGCGGTCGCGTGCCCCGGCCGGTTGGTCGCGCGCGTGCGCCACGCGTCGACGTTCGCCCACTTCTTGAGGTCGAACCCGAGGTACGTCGCGTACTCGACGAACGACGCGACGTGCACGTCGACGAGCGAGAACTTGTCACCGACGAGCCACTCCTTGCCGGCGAGCGCGTCGTTGAGCACGCCGAAGGACTGCTCGGCGGCGGCGCGCGCCGCCTCCGCGGCCTTCGCGTTGTGCTGCTCCGCCGGGATGCGCTCCGAGGACGAGTAGGCGAGGCGGTTCATCGCGCCGCCGAGCGTGACGTTCGCCCACACGATCCACGAGGTCGCCTGGCCGCGCTGCACGCCCGCGGCCGGGAACAGGCCCTTCTCGACGCCGAACGTCTCGCCGAGGTAGATCGCGATCGCCGCCGACTCGAAGATCGGCGTGCCGTCGTGCACGATCACCGGCACGGCGCCGTTGGGGTTGATCTTCAGGAAGTCGGGCTTCTTCGTGTCACCGGCCTGGATGCTGAGCTTCACCTTCTCGTACGGGATCCCGAGCTCCTCGAGGGCCCAGTGGGTGACGACGGCGGTGGACATCGGCGAGTAGTAAAAGACGAGGCTCATGGTCGTATCCTTGTTTCCGTGTTCGGGTTGCTTGGTTCGCGCAGGGTGAATCGCAGAGGGAGGTGACAGCTCGCTGTCAGGTTTCAGCCAGCAGCGGCCGGACATTACCTCCGGGGGGGCCGGCCGCCGCATGGTTACCCCGCCGAAGCAGCTTCGACGAGGGGGAGACCGGGCGAATCCGGCCGGGAGTCATGCCCTGTCGTGCCCGGTCGCGCCCGGTCGCGCCCGGTCGCCGCGTCAAAACGGCCGCGCCGCAGCGCTGGCCCGGCGCGGCCGTAGTACTCCTCTCGCATGGAGACCGTGGCCCACCGGATCTGCCCGCTCTGCGAGGCGTGCTGCGGCCTGTCGCTCGGCATCGAGGGCGGCCGCGTGACCAGCATCCGCGGCCACGACGCGGACGTCCTCTCCGAGGGCTTCCTCTGCCCCAAGGGCGCGGCGCTGCGCGAGCTGCACGAGGATCCCGATCGGCTGCGCGCGCCGCTCGTGCGCCGCGGCGACGACTTCGTCGAGGTCACGTGGGACGAGGCGTTCGCCGAGATCGAGCGCCGGCTGCCGCCGCTCCTCGCGCGCGGCGGCAGCGACGCCGCCGGGATCGTGATCGGCAACCCGGCCGCGCACAAGATCGGCCTGCTCCTCTACACGGCGCGCCTCGGCCGCGCCCTCGGCACGC
>Ga0247790_10000254_pt1 | contig 24436 bp, 25 predicted proteins | sample UWRJS171409R4_FD_179913 | JGI IMG/M metagenome (GOLD analysis project Ga0247790, IMG submission 179913) | Soil microbial communities from Arlington Agricultural Research Station in Wisconsin, United States - UWRJ-S171-409R-4 | ecosystem: Environmental > Terrestrial > Soil > Agricultural land... | reverse complement strand
GAGCCGATCCTGCGGCACGGTGAACAGCACGGCGGCGGGATCGACGGCGGTGATGACGACGAGCCCGGTCGGATCGCTGGCCTTGACGAGGTTGCCGGCGTCGACGAGCCGGACGCCAGCGAGGCCGTCGAGCGGCGACTTCACCTGCGCGTAGTCGAGCTGGAGCTGCGCGCTCTCGACCTGGGCGAGATCGATCTTGACGGCGCCCTCGAGCGCGCCGAGCTGGCCGGCGATCTCGTCGACCTGCTGCTGCGCCACGAGCTGCTGCGCGCGCAGGCCCTCGTACCGCTCGAGGTTCTTCTTCGCGGTCGCGACCTGCGCCTGGTCGCGCGCGAGCGCGCCCTGCGCCTGGTGGAGCTGGACGAGGAACGGGCGCGGATCGATCTGCGCGAGGACGTCGCCGCGCCTCACGGGCTGGCCCTCGGCGAAGAGCACCTTGTCGAGTCGGCCATCGACCTGCGGGCGCACGGTCACCTGCTGGAAGGCAGCGACGGTGCCGAGGCCCTCGAGCCAGATCGGGACGTCCTTCTGCTCGACGGTGGCGGTCTGCACGGGGACGACGCGATCGGCGGGCCCGCCGCCCGCGCCGCCGCCCCCGCGCGCGCCGCCGCCACCGCCACCGCCGCCACCGCCCCGCGCGCGCTCGGCGACCTGCGAGTCCTTCGCAGCGGCGGGCGTGCCGCTGCCTCTGCGAGAGAGCCACCAGCCGATCGCGCCGACCACCGCCAGCGCGATGACGACACGGATCACGGTGGCTTGGGCCCGAGTCGTCATGAGACAGCTAGGACTTCGGATACCACGGCTCGCCGAGCATCGGTCTGCAAGTCCCTGTGAAGCATTGTGAACGCGTGCTGCGTGCGCGATGCGCCTAGGCTCGTCGCTCATTGCCAGCGCGCGCACAGGCCGCATATTCGCTAGGCGATGCGTACCTGGCTCCTCGCGGTGGCGGCGCTCGCCGGGTGCGGCGGATCGAGCGCGCCCGTCCCGAAGACGGAGCAGGAGCTGGGTCGCGCGCTGTTCCTCGATCCGGCGCTGTCGGAGCCCGCGGGGCAGGCGTGCGCCGACTGCCACGCGCCGGAGATGGCGTTCAGCGATCCGGAGGACGAGCGCTCGTCGGCGGGCGTGCACCGCGACCGCTTCGGCATCCGCAACGCGCAGACGGCGATGTACGCGAGCTTCGCGCCGCCGCTGCGCCGAGACGCCGCGGGGCGCTACACGGGCGGGCTGTTCTGGGACGGGCGCGCGAACACGCTGGGCGACCAGGCGGCGCTGCCACTCCTGAACCCGCTCGAGATGAACAACCCGAGCAAGGAGCGCGTCGTCGAGAAGGTGCGCCGCGGCCACGCGCGCGCGTTCCGCAACCTCTACGGCCGCGACGCGCTGGGCGACGTGGAGACCGGCTTCGCGAACGTCGCCCGCGCGCTGGCGGCGTTCGAGGGCACACCGGCGTTCGCGCCGTTCTCGTCGCGCTACGACCGCTACCTCGCGGGGCAGGCCACGCTGACGGCGCAGGAGAAGCGCGGGCTCGCGGTCTTCGAGGATCCGGCGCGCGGCAACTGCGCGAGCTGCCACCCGAGCCGGCCGCGCGACGGTGGAGCGCCGCCGCTGTTCACCGACTTCTCGTACGCGAACCTGGGCATCCCGAAGTGGAAGAACAGCGCGTTCTACCACCTGCCCTCGGAGCTGAACCCCGAGGGCCAGGACTTCGTCGACCGCGGGCTCGGCAAGACGACAAACGACCCGGCGCAGGACGGCAAGTTCCGCGTCCCGACGCTGCGCAACGTCGCGCGCACGTTCCCGTACGGCCACAACGGCTACTTCCAGACGCTGCGCGAGGTGCTCGAGTTCCTGGTCTCGCGGAAGATCGTGCCGTGCGGTCAGGTCGCGGAGCCGAGCTGCACGGCGGCCGAGGTACCGGCGAACGTGGAGCCCTGGGTGGGCCACCTCCCCCTGACGGGTGAAGACATCAACGATCTCCTCGCTTTCCTCGAGACGCTCTCGGACGCGCCCTGAGCACCGCGGGCCGGGGCCCCGTGATAGGGTCCGGTCCGACCGCGCCGCCCTATCACGGCGCACAGGAGACGCTCGATGATGAATCACTGGCGAAGGATCATGCTGGCGCTTGCCCTGGGAGTGGCCGTGACTGGCGCGGCTGCCTGCTCCAAGAAGGAGGACAAGGCGGCCAAGGAGAAGATGGAGGCCGACAAGAAGGCCGCCGAGGCGAAGGCCGAGGCCGACAAGAAGGCCGCCGAGATGAAGGCCGCCGACGAGAAGGCCGCCGCCGACAAGAAGATGGCGGACGAGAAGGCGGCCGCCGAGCGGACCGAGGCGAAGAAGAAGCTCCAGGCGGACTACGAGGCGGCCGAGCGCAAGGCGACCGCCCTCAAGGAGAAGGCGGCCAAGGTGAAGGGCGCGGCGAAGAAGAACGTCGACGCGGCCCAGGCGGAGCTCGACAAGCGCTGGGAGGCGCTCAAGGCGGACATGGCCGCGCTCGATCCGGCCAAGGGCGACACGTGGGACGCCACGAAGAAGAAGGTCGAGGACGGCACGGCCGAGGCGAACAAGGCGATCGACGCCCTCGAGGCAGCGATCAAGGGGAAGTGATCGCGCTCCAGGAAATGGCTGCGGCGAAATAGCGAGGAGGCACCCATGGCAGAGTACGAGCACAACTCCAAGAAGTTCGGCTACATCGATCTCGACGACCTGGAGGGCGTGCAGAACGCGCTCGCCAAGCTCGGCTTCAACCCGGGCACGGCCGACGGCGTCGATGGGCCCAACACGCAGAAGGCCGTCCGCGCGTTCCAGGCGCACAAGTCGATCGGGATCGACGGCAAGGTCGGTCCCGAGACGCGCCAGGCGCTGGTGGAAGAGCTCGACGAGCGCTCGAGCGAAGGCTAGCCGCAGGCTACGCAGGCTACGCAGGCGCGCCGCAAGCGCGCCCGCGCCGCCCTGGCTAGCGCCCGCGGGCGCCGAGGTGCCGCGCGAGGCGATCGAGCTGCGCGCGGCGCGCCGCCTGCTGCGCGCGCGCGTCGTACTCGGCGGGCGCGAGCCGGCGGCCGAGGACGCCCTCGACGGCGAGCTGCGTCCACGCGCGCACGTACGGTAGCTCGTCGTCCATGCCGCGGGAGAGCTCGCGCAGCGCGGCGCGGCCAAGCGGGCTCCGCGCATAGGCGGCGGCCGCGATCAACCGGATGCCGGCGGTGGGACTGGCGAGCCAGAGGGCGCCGCTGGGGGTGTCGAGATCGAGCGGGCCCGCGATGCCGGCGGGATCGATCTGCACGCCATGGCGCGCGGCGAGCCCCGCGAGCGTCCAGCCGAGCGAGCGATCGAGGTGGCAGAGGTTGCACGCGTTCGGCGCGGGGCCGAGCATCGCCGGATTCGTCGGTGACGAGATCCGGTGGGACCGCACGTAGCGATCGATCCCCATGACGGCGCGGGGCATGTGGCAGTCGAGGCAGGTGACGGCGCCGTGGCCCGAGCCGGCGTGCGCGCGGGCGCGGGCGGGCTCGGCGAGGGGCGCGTGGCAGCCGGTGCACGCGGCGAGCGCGCGGGGCTCGGAGGCGCCGCCGCCGTGCGGATCGTGGCAGTCGATGCACCGGATGGCAGTGCACGGCGCGGCGGCCAGATCGAGGCTCTCGCTGGAGTTGCGGAGCGCGGCGCCATCGGGGAAGCGCGGCGACGGCCCGGAGTGGCACTGCGCGCAGACGGCGCCGACGATCGCCGGATCGCGCCGCTCGCGCGCGAAGTCCGACGGGACGGGCGCGCCGGGCCGCGCGGCGGCGCCGACGGGGACGAACGTCATCCGCGCGCCAGCGGCGTGCGCGCGCCCGCCGAGGTGGCAGCTCTCGCAGCTGATGCCGGCGGTGACCTGGCGCTCGACGGGGAGCCGCTCGCCGCCAGGCGCCGACGCGAAGTGCTGCTCGAGCCCGTGCCCGACGGGCCGCGGCCGCGACGCGCGCGCGACGCGCAGCTCGAACGGGTACGTGCTGTGGCACCACGGGCAGCGCTCGGCCCACGGCTCGCGGACGGGCGCGTAGAGGGCGGACGCGTCCTCCGCGAGCCACGGATCGAAGTACGGCTGCGGGAACCAGCCGCCGCGCACGGGCCAGAAGCCCATGGGCAGCCGCACCTCGTCGCCGGGGCCGTCCCCCGGGCCGTCACCCGAGCCGTTGATCTCGATGCCGACGTACTCCTGCAGGCCGCGCGAGCCGATCGTCCGCGTCACGCGGTAGCGGACCTCGCGACCGTCGCGGGCGAGCGTCATCACGGGCGCGCCGCCCTCGCGGGTGAAGCGCGCCTCGCCGCCGGCGTACGGCAGCGTCGTGGCGAAGTCGCCGATCACGGCACCGGCATCGGCATCGGCACCGGCATCGGCGCCGGCATCGACGCGCCGGTTCATCGAGGCATGAAGGCTCCGCTGCCAGCGCGCGTGCTGCTCGGGGTGGCACTCGCCGCACGCGGCGGGCCCGATGTAGTCGCGCGCGGCGATGTTCGAGTCCGCGGGCAGCTGCGTCGGCGTGCGCGTCCGCGGCGCTGGCGCCGACGCGGCATCCTCGCGGCCGCAGCCCACCACGATGAGCACGGCGAGCGCCAGGAGACCGCGTCTCATACGATCTCGCTACCTCACGAGCGCGCGATCCGCCAGACCGCGGGCCTCCCAGCGCGCGCGCCACGCCTCCGCCGTCTCCTCGCCCGCGAGGTACTTGGCGACCTCCCGGAACGGCTCTGCTGCCTCCTCATCGGCCTCCTCATCGGCCTCCTCGCCGGCCGCCTCGCCTCGCACCAGGCGCACCGGCTCGCCCGGCCCCGTCATCGGCGAGAACCCCTCGTCCATCAGCCGCAGCGCGATCGCCTGGCCCACCACCTGCGCCCACCACGCGCGCAGCTCGTCGTCGGTGCCCACGTTGGCCCGCTCGCGGCCGAACGCGCGGACCGCCCGCGCGTAGATCTCCTTGGGGTCCACCGGCACCTCCGCGAGGACGATCCCCTCGAGCGCACCCGCCACCGCGCCGACGTCCTCCCGCCAGATCTTGGCCCACTCGGCGGCGGTGTCCTCCCACGCGATCGCCTCGAGCCGCGGCTCCATGCGCGACGTCACGTCGGCCGCCTCGATCGCCTCCGCGTCGCGCAAGAGCTCGATCGCGCGGCGCGGGTCCGCGGGTCGGGTCGGGCCCTCCACCGCCTGCGCCGCCTCGATCCGCTGGCGCAGCGGCGGGTGGGAATCGTACGGATCGCCGCTGCCCTGCTCCAGCTCGTGCGCCACCGCCTCGTCGAGCAGCTTGCTCAGCCGCTCGTTCGCGAGGAACCGCGAGAACCCCTCGCCGATCGCCGGCAGCTTGCCGCGCGCGACCAGCGGCACCACCTCGCCGTTGATGTACGCCGAGTGCGCGAGCGCGGCCGCGTGCGTCTTCTTGAGCCCGTCGATCAGCGCGCGCTGGCCTTCGGCGCGCACCGCCACCGCGTCGGCGCTGTACTCCTGCGCGCGGCTGATCGCCTGCGAGATGCGCAGGAACCCGATCAGGAACCACCGGAACGGCGCCTGCACCGCCGCGAACAGCAGCATGATCCAGTGGTCGCCCGACGCGCGCACGCGCTGCAGGTTCACCACCGTCCGCGCGAGCGCGCCGCGCGTCTTGTAGATCCACGGCCCGAGGCGCGTGTCGCCGCCGTAGAAGTGGCCCATCTCGTGCGCGAGCACGGCGCGTAGCTCGTCGACCTGCAGCGCGCGCAGGAGCGGCGTCCCGACCCCCATCACGCGGCGGCTACCGAACCCCATCAGACCACCGCGCTGCGCGACGAAGGCATTCACCTCCGACACCACGTAGACGTGCGCCGGCATCTGCTGACCGGTCGCCGCCGCGATCGCGCGGATCTCGGCGAACAGCGCCGGCTGCTCATGCTCGCTGATCTCGGGGCCGGGCGGCTCGAAGCGATCGAACCGCGGCAGCACCGACCAGATCACCACCGCGGCCGCAGCAAAACACGCGGCCCCGATCATCCCCATCATGACGAAGCCGCGGCCACGGATCGACGGCAGCAGCTCGAACAGCTTCAGGCCGATCCACGCAAGCGCGGCGACTCCCGCCGCCGCGAGCGCGTAGAACAGCACCATCAGCGCGATCGCGAGCACGGCCCGCACCGCCAGCGACGACCCTGCCTGCACCCGCCATGCGTATCATGGATCGCACCGATCGCGCCGATCGCGCCGATCGCGCCGCGCCGATCGCGCCGCGCCGGCCCGATCCACGCGCGCCGGCCAGGCGAGGAAATTCGTACGGTATCAAGCCCGGCGAGCTCGACGCGTACCCCGACGCGGCGTCAGAACAGGCGGCCCTGGGCGCCGCCCTGGCCGCCGGACGGCGCCTTGCTCGGCGCGACGAGGCCCATGTGCTGGAAGCCAGCGGCCGTGGCGACGCGGCCGCGCGGTGTGCGCGCGATGAAGCCGACCTGGAGCAGGAACGGCTCGACGACCTCCTCGAGCGTGCCGCGCTCCTCGGACAGGGACGCCGCGACGGCCTCGATGCCGACCGGGCCGCCGTCGAACCGCTCGCAGATGACGGACAGGTACGCGCGATCGAGCGCGTCGAGGCCGGCGTGGTCGACGGCGAGCCGATCGAGCGACGAGGCGGCGATGTCGCCGTCGATCGCGCCGTCGCGCTCGACGGCGGCGAAGTCGCGCACGCGGCGCAGGAGCCGGTTCGCGATGCGCGGCGTGCCGCGGGCGCGGCGCGCGATCTCGGTGGCGCCCTCGGCATCGATCTTGACGCCGATCAGCTGCGCGGAGCGCCGCACGATCGCGACCATGTCGGGGAGCTCGTAGTAGCGGAGCTGCCAGTGGAAGCCGAACCGATCGAGCAGCGGCGCCGAGAGCAGGCCCATGCGCGTGGTCGCGCCGAGCAGCGTGAAGCGCGGCAGCTGCATCGTGACGGCCTTGGCGTGCGGGCCCTCGCCGATGAACAGATCGAACCGGAAGTCCTCCATCGCCGGGTAGAGGTTCTCCTCGACGACCGGCGCGAGGCGGTGGATCTCGTCGATGAACAGCGCGTCGCCCTCGCCGAGCGACGTGAGCAGCGACGCGAGCATGCCCTTGTGATCGATCGCGGGGCCGGAGCTGACGTGCAGGTTCACGCCGAGCTCGTTCGCGATCACGTGCGCGAGCGTGGTCTTGCCGAGGCCCGGCGGCCCGGCGAACAGGAAGTGATCGAGCGTCCAGCCGTTCTGCTTGGCGGCGCGCACCGAGACCTTCAGGTTGTCGATCAGCTCGCGCTGGCCGATGTACTCGTCGAAGTTGCGCGGGCGGAGCGCCGCCTGCCACACCTTCTCGCTGGAGCGCTCGGCCGCGGCCACCTCGCGCGGGGCCTCGACGACCGGGGCGTCGTGGTGCTTTTTCCGCGTCATCGGGTCACCTCGGCATGCTCCGCAGCGCCTGCCGGAGCAAGCTCTCGATGCTCGTGTCGTCGGTGACGACGAGGTCCGCCACGGCCGTATCCGCCTCGACGGGGCGCCAGCCCATCCCGACGAGCGCGCCCGCGACCTCGTCGAGCATCGGGTGCCGGCTCGGGGCCGCGCGCCGCGGCGCCCCGGCCGGGAGCGCGGCGGGCCGCACGCCGCCCTCGGCGTTCCACGTAAGGACGAGCTCGGTGCACTTCTCGTGCAGCTCGACGACGAGCAGCTCCGCGGTCTTCTTGCCGACGCCCCGGATCTTTGTCAGGCCCGGCACGTCCTGGCGCCCGATCAGCGCGGCCAGATCGCGCGGGCCGGCGCCCGAGAGGATCGCGATCGCGGTGCTCGGGCCGACGTTCTTCACGGTGATCAGCAGATCGAACAGCGTGCGCTCCTGGTGATCGTAGAAGCCGTACAGCGCGATCTCCGTCTCGCGCACCTGCGTGTAGACCTTGAGCGTCACGCGCGAGCCGTGCTCCGGCAGCGCCGCCTGCGTGAACGCCGAGCACTTGACCTCGTACCCGACGCCGCTGCAGTCGACGACGATCTGATCGCCGTCGCGGAGCAGCGTGCCCTCGAGCCGGGCGATCACGGCCGCGCCCTCACGACCGCGCTCGTCAGCCGCACCGCGCGCGGCTCCAGCGCGCGGCCATGAGTGATCGCCACGGCGAGCGCGTCCGTCGCGTCGGCGCGCGGCAGGCTGCGCAGCCCGATCAGGGCCTGCACCATCCGCGCGATCTGGTCCTTGTCGGCGCGGCCCGAGCCGGAGACCGCCTTCTTCACGCTGGCCGGCGGGTACGACGCGACCGAGAGCCCCGAGAGCCCGACGACGGCGAGCGCCATCCCGCGCGCCTGCGCCAGCGCGAGCGCCGACCGCACGTTCTGGTGGCTGAACACGTCCTCGACGGCGACGATCTCGGGCGCCAGCTCGGCGATCACCTCGCGGAGCCCGCGCGCGATCTCGCCGAGGCGCTGCTCCATCGGCCGCCCCTCCGGCGCGGTCAGGACGCCGCACTCGACGTACGCCAGCTCGCCGCCGCGCTGGTCGATGACACCGTAGCCGCAGATCCGGCTACCGGGGTCGAGGCCTAGGATGCGCACGGGCCCACCCTACCCCGAGGGTCCGACACCCGGCGCCGGCCCCGGTAAGATCCGCGCGATGAGCACGCCCCCCGACTCGTACCGCGTCGTCGTCAACGACGAGGAGCAGTACTCGATCTGGCCCGCGGATCGCGAGCTGCCGCTGGGCTGGCGCGACGCCGGCAAGCAGGGCACCCGCGACGAGTGCCTCGCGCATATCGAGGAGGTCTGGACGGACATGCGCCCGCTGAGCCTGCGCAAGCAGATGGAGGCGGACGCGGCGAAGGCGAAGGGCAACTAGCCTGGTCGGCGGCCCAAAACTTGACACCTGCTCCTCACGCACGAACATCGCCAAGATGAGCGCTGCCGAGGCTACTGAGATCGTAGCGGCCGAGATCTCCGAGCTGCTGACGTGGGCCGAGATCTGCGCGCGTCATCCCGACGAGTGGGTGTGCTTGGTGGAGATGGATTTCATCCATTCGAACGGCCCCGAGGTTCGTACCGCGCGCGTCATCGGCCACGGCAAGACGCGGGGCGCGCCGGTCGAGCAGGCGCGCCCGTGGCGGGATCACTACGACGTGATCGGTCATTTTTACACTGGCCGCATCACCGTTCGGCAACCCCGCCCGGTCGTCATCCTCGATGAAGAGACGCGAGACCTCCTTCGTTACCGACGGTGATCTGATCATCGTCAAGGCGTTCCTCACGTTCCTCACAGGTCCGAGGGAGGCTGCGGTCGGGCGCTTCGTGCTCGATACCGAAGCGGCGTTCAAGACCATGACGCCCGAGCGCAGGCACCCTCCAACTTGAATTCGCCGAGAGTCGCCCCCGTCGCATCGATGGAGGGCGGGGGCGAATCTCATGCGCGGCTTGAGCGTTGCAGCGAGGACTGGCGCTCACGGCGGCGCGAGCTGAGGGCCGAACCCAGCGCACCGAGCGTGCCTATCAGCAGTGCGAGCACGCCGCCGGTGAGCAGGCGCAACCCGTGCCACCGGCGGATCTCCTCGGCCCAGAACGAATCCAGGGCGGGCGCGTCGTCGATCTCGACGGAGCCCAGGTTCTCGTAGGCGAGCGTGCGTGTCGCGGCGGCGTGCTTGAGGTAGCCGTGGCCGCCGCAGTGGCGGTGATAGACGTCCAGTCGCCCATCACCGTCCACGTCGAAGAGGAAAATGTAGGGCTCGTCGCAGAGCAGGTCCATGCTCCCTGCCAGGGACTCGACGACGCGTCCGCTGCGCACGAAGTCGTGGACGATGGCCTGCCCCTCGCGACGCCGCACGATCTCGTACCGATCGCCGTCCCAGGTCACCGCCTCCGGCTCCCAGTGCGTGTACGCGGTGCAGCCGGCCCAGATCGCCGACACGCCGGCGAGCGCGACCAGACCGAACAGCGCGAACCTCCGGCGACTCACACGACCAACGTTATCGGATCAGGCGTCGCCGAGGGAGCTCACACCATCGAGCCGGCGAGCCAGTCGGCAAGCAGGTCGACGGAGAACCGCATCGTGTTCGCCCGGCGCAGGCGCTCGGAGAGCGTCTTCACGGCCTGGACGAGCAGGACCGACGCGGCGCTGGGGTCCTCCGAGATCAGGCGGCGCAGGGCTATAGCTCTCGATCTCCTGGCCGCGATCCATGGCGATGGCTGGTCCGGGCAGCCGCTCGGCTCAGCGCCGCCTCGACCAGTAGCCGGGACGACGGCTGGTATGAGCGAGCGCGAGGATCACGATCTCTTCGCGAGTGATCTGATACGGGAGCGTGAACGGGAACCGATCGAAGACGTAGACGCGCCGGTCGGGGCGGTTTCGCCATTGCGCCGCCACGAGAGGAAATCGGAGGATCAGCGAGAATGCGTCGTCGAGCTCGTCCTCGAGCTCGGCCCCGAGACCTGGGTGGCGCGACTCGTAGTAGTCAACCTCGTGATCGATCTCCGCGACTGCGAGCCGATGGAGCCTGAGGTTCATCGGCCCGCGCGAGCAGCTCTGCGCCGCTGGACGTGAGCGCGGTATTCCGCGAGCGTGATGGTCTCGGCGGTCCCCGCGTCGACCTCCGCGCCACGCCGGTCGATCTCAGCGTCCCACGCTTCGCCGGCACCGACCTCGGGCTCGGCATCGAGGCTGCGGATCAGCTCGAGAGCCAGCCGCGCGCGCTCCTCTGCTGGGAGTCTGAGCAGCTCCGTGAGCATCTCGGCCGTCGCCATGACGTCCAGTCTAGCGGATCGGAAACGGGCTGGTGAGCCACGACTTGCCTAGACCATCGAGCCGGCGAGCCAGTCGGCGAGCCGGTCGACGGAGGACAGCATCGTGTTCGCCCGGCGCAGGCGCTCGGAGAGCGTCTTCACGACCTGGACGAGCAGGACCGACGCGGCGCTGGGATCCTCGGAGATGAGGCGCCGCAGGGCGTCGTGCGGCAGGCGGAACAGGAACGCCGCCGACATCGCGGTCACGGTGGCCGAGCGCGGGGCGGGCTCGACGAGCGACATCTCGCCGAAGAAGTCGTTGGCCGAGAGCGTCGCGAAGGTCTGCGGCCCGCGGTGGACCACGACGTCACCGGAGAGGACCAGGAACAGCGCGTCCCCGAGGCTCCCCTCGACGACGATGTCCTCGCCGGGGCTGTAGCTCTCGACCTCGCCCATCTGCCTCAGCTGGACGAGCTGAGCCTCGGAGAGGTGCCGGAGCAGCGGGTGCTGCTCGAGGAGGGACGGGGCCGTGGGCACGCCGCGGCAGTATCGCCCGGAACACGTGCGGCGGGCAGCGCCGGGGCTGATTTGCTACCGTCGCGCCGATGAGCAAACGGCAATCGGCACGGGGCGGCCTCGCCTGCGCGCTCGTCCTCTGGACCGCGGGCGCCGCGGGGACCGCGCGCGCGCAGGGCGTGGATCGCCGCTACGTCGAGGAGCCGACGGGCGGCATCGCGCTGCCGACGGCGCCGCTCGCGGGCGAGCTCGACGGGCGCGCCGTCGCCACGAACCCGGGCGGGCTGCCGCTCGTGCGCGGGACGGAGCTCGCGCTGGCGCTCTCGGTCGAGGACCCGGACGTCGCCACGAGCGCGGGTCAGGGCTTCGGCGCGTTCGTCGCGATGTCGGGCGGCGGCGGGCTCCTGCCGCGGTTCGGCCTGGGCCTCGGGCTCGAGTGGCTGCGCCCGTCGCGCTCGCAGCTGGATCCGGATCCGGGCGAGCCGTTCCGCTTCACGCTGGGGCTGGGCGCCGCCGTGGGCCGGAGCAGCGGCATCGGCGCCTCGTGGCACCACCTGAGCGGCGGCGCCGCGGCGGGCACGGAGGCGTTCGACCTCGGCGCCTCCACGCGCTGGGGCAACTGGCTCGCGCTGGGCGCCGCCCTGCGCGACGTCAGCACGGGCTCGGTCGCGGGCGCGCCGGTGCAGCGGCGCTACGAGCTCGAGGCCGCCGTGCGCCCGCTGGGGACGGATCGGCTCGAGGTCGCGGCGGGAGGCCGGCTGGGCGAGACGCGCCTCGACGTCGACGGCTGGGGGCGGCTGTCGGCGCGCGTGGCCCGCGGCGTGTTCGCGCACGCGGCGATCGAGACGCGCGCGCTGCACGGCTTCGAGGACTCGGCGACGGGGACGCGCGAGATCGAGGGCCGCGACGTGCGCGCCACGCTGGGCCTCGAGCTGTCGTTCGGCACGGCGGGCGTCGCGATGCTGGGCACGGGCCTGCGCGACGACCGCGGCGGCCGGCACCTCCTGGGCGGGCAGCTCGCGGTGCGCCTGAGCTCCCTGGGCCCGGCCTCGGTCCTGCCCCCGCCGCAGCACCTCGAGCGGATCGAGCTGTCGGGCACGATCGACATCCGCGAGGTCACGTCCCACGTCGCGCGGCTGCGCGCGATCGCCCGCGATCCGACGGCGGCGGGCGTCGTCGTCACGTTCGATGACGCGACGAGCGGCTGGGCGACGCTGCAGGAGCTGCGCGACGAGCTGCTCGCGCTCCGCAAGGCGGGCAAGAAGGTGTTCGCGTACCTGGTCTCGGCCACGGGGCGCGACTACTTCGTCGCGTCCGCCGCGGACAAGATCTACATGGATCCGGCGGGCGCGCTGCGGCTCGTCGGGATCGCGGGCACGACGCTGTACCTCCGGGGCCTGTTCGATCAGGTGGGCGTCGCGCCGCAGTTCGAGAAGATCGCCGAGTACAAGAGCGCGCCGGAGCAGCTCATCGAGCGCGGCCCGACGGAGCCGGCGGCGCGCATGATGAACGAGCTGTACGACAGCATCTGGGAGCAGTGGCTGGCGCAGGTCGCGGCGGCGCGCCGGATCGACAAGGAGGCGCTGCGCGCGCTGGTCGATCGGGGGCCGTACACGGCGGGCGACGTCGCGGCGGATCAGAAGCTCATCGACGCGGTCGCGACGCCGGAGAAGATCTCCGAGCTGATCGCGAAGGAGCTGGGCGGGCCGCTCCCGCTCGCGCGGCCGCCGCGCGCGCGCCCGGATCGCTGGCAGCGCCCGGGCATCGCGATCATCTACGTCGACGGCGACATCATCGACGGCAAGTCGCGCACGGTGCCGCTCCTGGGGCAGCAGCGCGCGGGCAGCGAGTCGCTGGTGGCGGCGATCGCGGCGGCGCGAGCGAGCGAGCGCGTGGGCGCGATCATCCTGCGGATCGACTCACCGGGCGGCAGCGCGCTGGCGTCCGAGCTGATCGCGCGCGAGGTGTTCGCCACGCGCGGCGCCAAGCCGATCCTGTGCTCGATGGGCGACGTGGCGGCGTCGGGCGGCTACTTCGTGGCGGCGGGCTGCGAGACGATCTTCGCCGAGCCGATGACGATCACGGGCTCGATCGGCATCTTCTACGGCAAGTTCGACGTCTCGGGCCTCCTCGGCCGGCTGGGCATCACGACGGATACGTACAAGCGCGGCAAGCGCGCCGACGTGGAGAGCTACTTCCGGCCGTACACCGAGGAGGAGCGCGGGGTCCTCCTCGACAAGCTCAAGTACATGTACGGCCGCTTCGTGGGCGCGGTGGCCGAGGGCCGCCGCATGAAGAAGGAGGAGGTCGACGCGGTGGGCCGCGGGCACGTGTGGAGCGGCGAGCGGGCGCGCCAGGTGCGGCTGGTCGATCGCTTCGGCGGGCTGGGCGACGCGATCGATCTCGCGAAGGAGCGGATGGGGCTCTCGCGCGGCACGCAGGTCCAGCTCTACGAGCTGCCGGGCACCCCGGAGAGCTTGCTCGGCCGGGTCGGCAAGCTGATCGGCGTCCGCGCCGACGCCGCGCCCGCGGCCTCGCTCGAGGATCTGCCGGTGCTGCGCGACCTCGTGCGGGGCCTCGCGCCCTCGCTGCTCGTCGCGCCGGCGGCGCCGCAGGCGCGGCTGCCGTTCGAGCTCACCTGGGAGTAGCCGCGGGCGGCGGCGCCGTCAAGGCGGCGGCCGCGTCGACGCCGGCATCTGGTACGGCCGGCACGGCCGGCACGGCCGGCGCGGCCGGCGCGACCGTGGTGTACGGCGACGGCGGGATCACGAGCTCGATCTTCTCCGTAGACGCCGACGGCGGATCGTACGCGCAGTACCCGAGCGCGAGGTTGATCGCGCCGATCAGGAGCATGCCGCCGGTGACCGGCAGCCAGTACCTGCGGTGCTTGCGCGAGAACGGCGCGGCGCGATCCTTGGACACGCCGAACGTCTAGCACGCCTCCGAGGCTGTGACGGACGGTGTAACGTCGCATCCGTGAACCGCTGGCGCCGCTACTGGTTCGCGGCGGGAGGGCGCTACTCCCTGGCGGTCACGCGCATCGCGGTCGCGGCCAGCGTGCTGCTCTCGCTGTGGCGCCTGATGGGGGATCGACCGCTCGCCGCGCCGCCGGAGATCTACCGGCCGGTCGGGATCTGGATGCTGCTCGGCCAAACCCCGCCGCCAGAGCTCCTCGTCGACGCGCTGTGGGTGCTCGCGTGGGGCGGCGCGGCCGCGATGCTCCTGGGCCTCTGCGCGCGCGCCGCGACGGCGGTCAGCGCCATCGCCGGGGTCGCGCTCGCGGCGCTGTCGTACTCCGGCAAGCTGTCGTGGTCGCACCAGTACAACGTGGTGTTCCTCGCGAACCTCGCGCTCCTGGGCGGGCGCACCGGCGACGCGCTGTCGCTCGACGCCCTGCTCCGCCGCCGCCGCGGGCTCCCGCCGCGCGACGTGCCGCGCGGCTACCAGTGGTCGGTGCGGCTCGCGGTGCTCGCGGTGTCGCTGATGTTCGTCGGCGCCGCGCTGTACAAGATCGCGAGCGGCCACGTCACGCTGCGCTGGGCGCTCTCCGACAACCTGCGCAACCACCTCGTGCTCCGCTACGACATGAGCGGCCTCGATCGGCCGCCGCTCGTCGCGTGGCTGCTCGAGGAGGTCTGGCGCTACCGCATGGCCGCGCTCGTGAACCTGGTCTCGCAGCTCGCGCCGCTCCTCGCGATCGCGTCCCCGCACCGGCGGATCCTGCGCGCGATCGCCGGCGTGTTCTTCGTGCTCGAGATCCTGGGCCTGGGGCTCGTGATGGAGCTGTGGAACCTGTCCTGGCTGCCGCTCGCGGCGGTCTTCATCGACTGGGATCGGGCGCCGGGCCGGGCCGAGGCCGAGACCGGGGCCCAGGCCAAAGCCTGGCCGTCGCGCGGCGTCCAGCTGTTCGTGATCGCGTTCGTCGCCTACGAGGCCGTGCTGTCGCTGCTCCCGGGCATCGATCAGAGGCTCGGCACGTACCCGTTCTCGCGGTTCCCGATGTTCGCGGCGATCCGCGCGGCAGCGCCCTACGATCAGCACCTGCCGTACGTCGTCGTCGGCGATCACTACGAGGTGATCAGCGACGAGCCGATCGATCACGTCATCCAGGGCTGGCTCGATCACCACAACCGCAACCTCTACCGGGCGCGCGATCCGGAGGCGTTGCGCGCGCGGCTCGGCCAGGTGCTCGCCCGCGCGCAGGAGCGCTACGTCGGCTCGCACATCCGCGGCCTGCGCCACTACGTGGCCCTGTACACCGTGCCGCCGTACCCGGAGCCCGCGCGGCTGGTCCGCCGCTCGCTCGCGATCACCGGCGAGCTTTTGCCCGACGGCACGTTCCGCTCGCTGCTCGGCCGCATGACGGGCACGACCGTCGAGCTCCGGCCGCAGAACCTCGACGCCCGCGCCGCGCGCCTGGTCGCGTTCACGGAGGATCGCCCGGAGCCGCGCGCGCTCCGCGGCACCCGCACGGGCGACACGTTCGTCGTCGAGGGCGCGGGCGAGGTCGAGGGCGCCCTGGTGTACGTGGCGGCGGAGCTCGACGGCCAGCGCTGGCTCGTCGCGCGGCGGCGCTAGCGACCGAGCAGCGCCGCGAGCTCGCGCGGCAGCGGCGCCTCGGCGGTGACGGTGCCGCCGTCGGGGTGCGGGAACGTGACGCGCGCGGCGTGGAGCGCGTGCCGCGGCAGCACGAAGCGCGCCGCGAGGTCGGGCACCCAGCCCACGTCGCAGTAGCGGATGAACGCGTCATCGCCGTGCGCGTACAGCTTGTCGCCGACGATCGGGTACCCGACGGCGGCGAGGTGCGCGCGGATCTGGTGCTGGCGGCCGGTGACGAGCAGGCAGCGGACGAGCGCATACTCCCCGGCGCGCTCGAGCACGCTGGCCCGCGTGAGGGCGGGCAGCCCGCCGGGGCCGGGGAGCATGCGGACGTGCGGCAGGCGCGTCGGATCGCCGGGCTGCGCGAGCCGCAGCGGGACGTCGATCGCGATCTCGCCCTCCCACGGCGGGTGGCCGTGGACGACGGCGAGGTACTCCTTGCGCACGGCCTGCTTCGTCGCGAACGCCTGCTTGACGACGACGGCCGCGCCGCGATCGCGCGCGACGACGAGGCAGCCGGACGTCTCGCGATCGAGCCGGTGCGCGATCTGCAGCTCGGGCTCGTCGGGGAACCGCTCCGCGAGCACGCGCGTCAGCGTGTTGAAGTAGAACTTCGCCGACGCGTGCACGGGGAGCAGCGCGGGCTTGTCGACGACGAGGAGCCGCGCGTCGGCGTGGAGCAGCGTGAACGTGCGCGGGCACGGCGGCTCGGCGCGCGCGGGCCGGCGGATCATGAACCGATCGCCGGCCCCGACGATCGTCGCGGGCTTGAGCCGCGGCCCGGCCGGGGGCACGCGCCAAAGCTGCGTCGCGATCACGTCCTGGATCTTCGTGCGCGACAGCCGCGGGATCTGCGTCTTCACGAAGTGATCGAGCCGGAGACCGGCCAGCTCCGGCGGGACGCTCAGGTGGCGCTCGATGAGGCGCGGCGTCCCGTCGGGCAAGAGGTGCGAGGCCAGGCCCCAGTCGATCGACGGATCGGCGCCGGGCGGCAGCTCGTACACAGCCCGGGCGCGCCTACCGTCGGCCTCGGCGCCGGCCTCGCCGCCGGCCTCGCCGCCGTCCTCGCCACCGTCGTCGCCGTCGTCGGCGTCATCACCGTCGTCACCGCCGTCGCCGCCGCCGTCGTAGCTCGCGCCGCCCGCGCGGCTACTCGTCGTCGGACTCGTCGACACCGGCGGCCTCGATGTCGTACTTCTTCATCAGCTTCCGGAAGTACTTGCGATCGATGTCGGCGGCCCGCGCGGCGTGCGAGATGTTGCCGCTGTGGCGCCGGAGCAGCTGGAGGATGTAGTCCCGCTCGAACGCGGCGACCCAGCGCTCCTTGGCGTCCTTGAACGTGACGCCCTCGGCGAGCAGCTCCTCGGGCGGCGTGGGCGTCGGCGCGCTCGCGCTCATCGGCACGATGGGGTGGCCGCCGCTGCCCCCGGCGCCAGCGCGCCGCGCCTGGCCGATGCCGCCGAGCCGGCCGCCCGGCGGCGCCTTCGCCGCGCGCACGTAGTCGGGCAGATCCGCGAGCTGCAGGAGCTGGCTGTCGCAGAACGAGACGGCGCGCTCGATCACGTTGACGAGCTCGCGCACGTTGCCGGGCCAGGGGTACGTCTGCAGCGCGACGACGGCGTCGCGCGCCACGGCAGTGACCCGCGGCTCGCCGCTGCCGAGCTTGTTGTACGCGCCGGTCTCGAGGAAGTGGTTGACGAGGAGCGGGATGTCGTCGGCGCGCTCGCGCAGCGCGGGCAGGTGCAGCCGCACGACGCTCAGGCGGTAGAACAGGTCCTGGCGGAACCGCCCGGCGCGCACCTCCTCCTCGAGGTTGCGGTTCGTGGCGGCGATGATGCGGACGTCCACCTTCGCCGCCTTCGTCGAGCCGACGCGCCGGACCTCGCGCTGCTCGAGCGCGCGCAGGAGCTTGGGCTGCAGATCGAGCGGCAGCTCGCCGAGCTCGTCGAGGAACAGCGTGCCGCCGTCCGCCTGCTCGAACAGGCCCTGGCGCGTCATCATCGCGCCCGTGAAGCTGCCCTTCTCGTGGCCGAACAGCTCGCTCTCGATCAGGTTCGGCGGCACGGCGCCGCAGTCGAACACGACCAGATCGTTCTTCTGGCGCGGCGACAGCGAGTGGATCGCCTGCGCGACCACCTCCTTGCCGGTGCCGGTCTCGCCGTCGATCACCACGGTGGTGGCGGTCGGCGCGATCTTCTCGATGATCGCGTAGATCTCGCGCATCCGCGCGTTGCCGCCGATCAGCCCGGCGCAGCGGTCGCTGCGCGACGGGACGATCTCGACCTCCTCCTCGAGCGCGTTGAACCGGAGCTGGCTCTGGCCGACCGAGACGATCGAGCCGGGCTTCAGGAACGCCTCCCGGACGCGGACCTTGTTGACGAACGTACCGTTCGTCGACCGCTGATCGAGGAGCACGTACCCGCTGTCCTCCTGGACGATCTTGCAGTGGTAGCGAGACACCGTGTCGTCGGACAGGACGACGTCGTTGTCATCCATCGATCCGATCCGGATCTCCTCCTTGTCGAACGCCCACTCCTGCGTCCCGTCGTCGATCGACTGGAGCGTGCACCGGCGCAGGTGCAGCGTCGGTCCCCGATCGAGGTACGAGACCTTGGTCGGCGGGACGAAGTCGGGGAACTTCTTCATGGCACCGGGGGCGGGGCATGCATCATAGCCTCAAACCCCGGGACGTGCGCTCCTAGCGGCGGCTGACGACCTCGGGGCGCTTCGTGCGCTGCTCGCTGAAGAGCGCGTTGTCGCGCTCGCTCCACACGGCGCGCAGGGCCTGCTTGCGATCGAGCGACGCGGTCGCGACCGCGGCGGGCGACTGCTCGGTGGCGTACATGACGACGCGGCGGGAGAGCGGGTCGAGCGGGGCCCGCGCGGCGACCTCGCCGTAGACGACGAGGACGATGCGGCTCGCGGGCACGCCGAGGCTGATCAGGTGACTGCGCGCGATCGCCGCGCGGCGCGTGGCGAGATCCTCGTTGTAGACCTGGAAGCCGGAGCTGTCGGTGTAGCCCTCGAGGACGATCTGGTATCTGGGGTGGGTCTTGAGCCACGCGGCGACCGAGGCGAGCTGCTGCTGCGCGGCGGACGTCAGCGCGTGGGAGTCGAAGGCGAACAGGATGTCGTCCTGCGGACCGATGTCGCGGACGCCGGAGCTGGCCGCGAGCGCGCGCGGCCGCGGACTGGGCGTGACGAAGTCAGGGCCCGCCGCCGCCGGCGCGGCGATCGCGGCGAGCAGGATGGTGGCTAGCAGCGTCTTCATGATGATTCTCCTGAGGAGGAGAGCAGCACTCGTCGTGCCAGCGCGCCCGAGGCACGGCGCTGCGCACGCTGCGCCTCGGGCGCATGCGGAGGGCGCGCACGGCGCGAGGTGGCGCGCAGGCTCCGGGCATGTGGCCTGCACCACTCAGGGATATGCCTGTTGCGCGCGCGCCGCGTCGAGATCCACGCGAGTTTCCGGGTGCCGAGCGCTTCCTGCCGGCGGTGCACGAGCTGCCGGTCCTGCGCGAGGCGGTGCAGGCGTGCCACGGCTGCCCGCTGTATCGCCACGCGACCCAGGCGGTGTTCGGCGAAGGTGCGCCGGACGCGCGCGTGGTGCTCGTCGGCGAGGTGCCGGGCGATCGGGAGGACCTCGAGGGCGCGCCGTTCGTCGGGCCCGCGGGGCGGCTGCTCGACGACGCGCTCGCCGCGGCCGGGATCGCACGCCGCGACGTCTACGTCACGAACGCCGTGAAGCACTTCAAGTTCACGCGCCGCGGCAAGCGCCGGATCCACGACAAGCCAGATCGCTACGAGATCGCCGCGTGCAAGCCGTGGCTCGCGGAGGAGCTCTTGCTGGTGCGGCCCGAGATCCTCGTGCTCCTCGGTGCCACGGCGGCGCAGGCGCTGCTCGGCTCGCGCTTCCGCGTCACGCAGGCGCGCGGCAGGGCGATCCCGAGCGAGGAGGCGGCGGGCCTCCTCGCGGCGACGACGGGAGACCGCGCGGTCCCGCCCCCGCGCTGGACGTTCGCCACGGTGCACCCGGCGTCGGTCCTGCGCGCGCCGGATCCGGCCATGCGCGAGGAGGCGCGCGCCGCGTTCTTCGCCGATCTGCGGCAGGTCGGCGCCTACGTCCGTGCGCTGTGAGCGGCGGCAGCGATGGCGCGGCCGCGGCGGCGGCGACGGCGGCGGCGCACGATGACGACCGCGCCGGCCGCGGCTCCGAGGATCGCCAGCGCGCCGGCGACCGCGGCGCCGCGGCGGACACCGGCGACGCCGCGACCGCCGCGACCGGCACCGCACGCCCCGTCTGTGAGGACGAGCGCCTGATCGCCGGCGGTGAACGAGAGCGCGAGCCCGTCATCGGACAGCGGGCCGCCGGGCCCCGTGAAGCGGAAGCTGCCGCTCGCATCGGCGCGATCGCCGACCCGCGCGCGCTGGATCCGGACGCCGGGGCTGTCCTCGATCCGGACCTCGGTCTCCCCGGGCCGCGGCACCCGGAACCGATCGAACAGCCGGAGCTCGTGGGAGCCGCGAGCGGACGGCAGGCAGAGGCTCGCCACGAGGTCCACCGAGAGCGCGCCGGCGGCGACCCGCGGCGTGCTCATGCCGACCGAGATCGCCGTCCACGCGATCGGCTGCTGGACGCCGTCGACGGAGACGTCGAGCGCCGCCGCGATCTCGGTGCCGAGCTTGGCCCCGAACACCTGGCCCTCCCGCTCGCTGATCGAGCCGTCGCCATCGGTGTCGAGCGTCGGCCGGAGCCGCGCGCCGGGCACCTCGCCGTAGAAGACGACGTAGGCGAGCCGGACCCGATCGCCGAGCGGCGTCAGCTTGAGGTAGCGGTTGTTGTCGTCGACCGAAGGCGCGACATGGGCGAACGCCGAGGACGCGAACGCCGAGGACAGCGCCGCGGCGCCGCCGAGCGTGATCGCGAACACGAGCCCTCGGCGCATGGCGGCATCCTGCCATGACTGCAAAGGCGTTGACCGGCCAGATCCGCCGTGGTCAAGTGCGCGCGATGCGGAAGACCGTCGCGATGATCTTCGGTTCGTGCGCGTGGCTCGCCGCCGCCTGCGGCGGCGAAGGGGCGAGCCCATTCGAGATCAAGCCCGAGTGCAAGGGCGACGCCGTCGTCGCGTACCAGGGCATGCAGCCGCAGGTGATCTCGAAGCTCTCGATCGGCTCGCGCGAGGACGGCTTCGACTTCAACGGCGACGGCGAGCCCGACAACAAGCTCGCGGCCGCGGCGAGCATCGCGCAGGGCGCGATCGACGACGCGCTCGGAAACTACGAGATCGTGATCCCGCTCGAGTTCTTCGATCTGACGGCCGCGGCCGCCGACTCGTGCGTCAAGTTCGCCGTCTACCTGGGTGACTACGTCAAGGACGGGGACGGCGACGGCTCCGATCCGCTCGTCAAGAACGGCGACTGCAACGACAAGGATCCGGCGATCAAGCGCGGCGCCGCCGAGATCGGCAGCAACCGCAAGGACGACGACTGCGACGGCCTCGCCGACGAGGACGCGCAGGACAACCCGTCGAACAACCCGGCGGACATGGACGGCGACGGCCAGAGCCTCGCGGACGGCGACTGCGACGACACGAACGCCGCCGTGAAGAAGGGCGTCCCCGAGGTGTGCGGCGACGGGCTCGACAACGACTGCGACGGCACGGCCGACCGCACGGGCGGCGCGGTGGCCACGGCGTGCAGCCCGTTCGACCCGGCGAGCCTCCAGGACATCCCGCTCGATCCGCTGTCGTTCGTCGACGGCCAGCCGGTGGTCGTGTTCCACGACGGCACGATCGAGAAGCGGGACGGCGTGATGCTCCTCCACGCCGGGCCGTCCCTGTTCAGCGTCAGCGTGCCGGTCATCGACGACGTCAGCCTCGATCTCCGCATCTCCGGCGCCACGATCGAGGCCGAGGTCACCGAGGAGGCGGGCGCGATCGTCCTTAAGCACGCGCGGCTCGGCGGCGTGATCGATGCGGTCACCGCCGACACGATCCGCGGCCTCGACGTCGACGTGATCGGGCTGACGCCGGAGAACTCGCTGCTCGACGCGACGTTCGCGAACCTGCTCGGGCAGATCCTCTCGCTGCCGAAGGCGGGCGGGAAGGTCGACGCGAAGTACCCGGGCTGCCGCACGCCCGACATCGACGTCGACCGCGACGGCCTCGAGGCGTTCTGCGACTCGAACCCGGGCGACACCAACAAGTCCGTCGACGTCTGCATCGACGGCGATGGCACCGAGCTCACCGACGTGCTCGACGCCGACGGCAAGGTGGTCATGAGCTGCACCGAGGCGATGGTGGGCGGGAGCCGCCGCTTCGTCGACGGCATCTCCGTCGCGCTGACCTTCGACACCTCGCCGATCAAGGCGATCACCCCCCCGCGGTGAGCGCGCCGGAGGCGGTCGGCGCGCCGCGGCTCGTCCTGGCATCCGCGTCGCCCCGTCGGCGCGAGCTGCTCGAGCGCGTCGGCTACGTGCTCGATGTCCGCCCGGCGGACATCGACGAGACGGAGGGCCCCGGCGAGGATCCGGCGGCGTACGTCGCGCGGGTCGCGCGCGGCAAGGCGGACGCGGTGGCCCGCCCGCCGGGCGCCTGGGTGCTCGCCGCCGACACCACGGTGACGATCGACGGCGCGATCCTCGGCAAGGCGGCGACCGACGCGGAGGCGGCGGCCATGCTGCGCCGGCTGTCGGGCCGCGTGCACCAGGTGATGACGGCGTTCACGATCGACGGCGGCGCGCGGCGGCGCGATCAGGTGGTGACGTCCGACGTCCTCATGGTCGAGCTCGACGAGGCGACGGTGCAGGACTACGTGGCGAGCGGCGACTGGCGCGGCAAGGCGGGCGCGTACGCGATCCAGGGCGTGGCGGCGGCGCTGGTCCGCGAGGTGCGGGGCTCGGTCACGAACGTGATCGGGCTGCCGCTGGCCGAGGTGATCGCCGCGCTGCGCGAGCTGGGCGGGCCGTTGCCCCGGCTGGCGGCGGCGCGCGCGGCCCCCTGAGATCAAGACGTGTCGATAAATCGACCCGTCTTTGTCGATCGGCTTGCCGGCGAAGACGCCGGCTGCGCCTGTACGGAGCAGATCGCCCCTCGAAGACTCGGGGCTCAGTCCTCGATGCCGTCGTTCTCGGGCAGCTTGAGCGCCCGGTTCGCCGCGGCGATCTTCTTCGTCGCCGTGGCCTTGGCCTCGCCGGTCAGCGTCCTGCGCAGGCTGATGAAGAGGTCCTTCGCGCGCCGGAAGTCACCCTGCTTGGAGAGCGCGTCACCGTAGAGGAACCTCGCGTCCGTCTTGTGCGTGCCCGGCTGCTGCGCCGAGCGGATCGCGAGCTGGATGGCGCCGTCGGTGTCGTTCGTGTTGAGCGAGACCCACGCCTGCTGGTACAGGCCGAGGCCGGCGTAGCCTGCGATCTTCTCGAGCTTCTTGTAGACGGTGCGCGCGCCCTCCCAGTCGCCGCTCTTCTCGAGCAGCTTGCCTTGCTTGAGCAGCCCGCTCGGATCGTTGTCGGCGGCGGGCGGTGGCGGCGGCGGCGGCGGCGGCGGCAGCGGCAGCGGGCCGCCGGGCCGCTTGATGAGCCCGGGCCGGTTGCCGGGGTTCTGCGTCTGGACCGGACCACCGGGCTTCTTGCCGCCCGAGCCGACGTCCGGCCCGGCCGAGCCGTCGCCGGTGGGCTTGCCGCTGCCGCTGCCGGTCGGCGTCAGCTCGTCCGGCTCCATCTCGATCTCGGGATCGATCTCCGGCGCGGTCTCACCGACGCGGGGCCCCGGCGGCGTCGCCTCGTCGATCTTCGAGGGGGCCTCCCCGCCGCGCTCGCCGAGCGCGACGTAGAGCAGCGCGCCGACGCCGCCAAACAGGACCACCGCGAGCAGGATCCAGCCGAACGCGCCGAGGCCGCCGCGCCGGAGCGTTGGCGCCGGCGGGTACGTCAGATCGACGACCTGCTGCGCGTTGATGAGCGCCAGCGGCGACGGCATGCGCATGCTCGACGCGGGCGACGGCTCGGACCCGATACGCCCGACCAGGCTCGGGTGCTGGCCGGTCGTCGTCGCCACCCCGACGCGCCCGGCCAGGCTCGGGTGCTGGCCGGTCGTCGTCGCCGCCGGGCCCGACGAGAACATCTCGCTCGGCATCACCGTCAGCCCGCTGTGCGACCCGGCGCGCGGCAGGCTGGTGATCGGCGACGCCTGGCCGCGGACGATCGCGGCGTCGTCGAGGTTGCGCATCGAGATGCCGGGGTTCAGCGTCGCGACGACGTTGGGGTCCGTCGTCATGCCGAGGATCTGCGCGACCGCGACGGCGCGGCCGGCGAGGCACTTGTTGAGCTCGTACTCGAGCGCCTCCATGGTCTGCGGGCGCGCGTCCGGTTCGCGCGCCATCGCGGTCATCACGAGCTCGGAGACCTGCTGCGGGAGATCGCCGCGCACCATGCTCGGCGGCGTCGGATCGACGGTCGCCTTCTTGGTGAGGATCTCCATGAAGTTGTTGCCGCTGTACGGCGGCACGCCCGTCACCATCTCGTACATGATCGCGCCGAGCGCGTAGACGTCGCAGCGCGAGTCGGCGGGGCGGCCAGCGGCCTGCTCGGGCGCCATGTACTCGGGCGTGCCCATCGCCATGCCGGGGCTCG
>Ga0247790_10000253_pt1 | contig 24470 bp, 20 predicted proteins | sample UWRJS171409R4_FD_179913 | JGI IMG/M metagenome (GOLD analysis project Ga0247790, IMG submission 179913) | Soil microbial communities from Arlington Agricultural Research Station in Wisconsin, United States - UWRJ-S171-409R-4 | ecosystem: Environmental > Terrestrial > Soil > Agricultural land... | reverse complement strand
ACCTCGGAGCGCACGATATAGCCGCGCTCCTCCGCAGCGGCTGTGCGGGTGACGGTCCAGCCCACTCGCAGCGCAGAGGAGTAACCGATCGAGTCGGCCACGTTCGGCACCACGGTCGTCATCACCGCCCCGGTATCCAAGATGAGCTGGACCTTGGCGCGACCGGTCGGGCCGACAACGACGGCGTCTACGCCGATCAGGTCACCGACGAGATCGAACGAGGTCTCGACTCTCATTAACGATCTCGATGCGGGGCGTTTGCAGGGGATGTCCCCAGGTATGCACGACCGTGGTATCGGGCTTCGACGTGCCGAGCCGATCGAGCGCCGCCACGATCGAACGATCGTGACTGATGAGGAGCGCAGAGCGGATCGAACCATCCAGCTCGTGATCGATATCGAGCAGGCACACCCACTCGTTGGGGTACTGCTGGCAGATTTCGGCCCACGACAACGCCGACGAAGTTGCAGCCAAGCTCTGCGCGCTCATCGTTTCATCCTCGATGGGTTGCAGACGTTGTCAAGTTTTTGGACCAGTGGAGGCGCGAGGTTACACCGGCGCTGGTCAGGGCTTGGACTTCGAACGCGGCCGAGCGCCGTCCTCGTCGAGTGCGCGGTCGGCCGCCGCATTGAGCTCGTCGCGTGCCCAGACGGTGAGACCTCGCTCGTGCTTGTCGGCTGCATGTTGCCACTTCGCGCGTTCGCTGGTGGTGACGCGGATGCCCAGCGTACTTGATGCCTCACCGTCTCGGGGTCGACGACCGACCGGGCCGAACGGCCATCCGGTGCCGCGCGCGAGCGCAGAGTCGACTTCCTCGAGCTGGCGCTTCGGACCGCTGAAGCCTGTTCGCTTCAACCATCCTCGTCGATGCGCCGGCCACATCATGAGCACGCCGTGCTCATCCTCGCCGATCCAGTGGTCGGGGTGCTCCTTCGAGCGATAGAGCTTCCTCCGAGCATCGGCCATCGGGGCGGTGAGCCTAACCCCGCGATGCGAAAGGAACAAATGTTAGCGCAATGCTGCACGTCAGATCGTTGCACGAAATCAGATTGACGATTACGCAGTGCACCGAATACAGTTGCCGAGCGTTGATTTCACGGACGCCGAAGGGAGCCACCGATGTCATCGCCGACGACGCGCTGCACGCCACACCCGCACGGCTCGCATCCCGGTGGCGCCCCTGAGGCCGACCCGCGCCCTCACGTCGCGGCACTCCTCGAGCTCGGCGGCCTCGGATGGTACGTCACCGAGATCCGGCCCGACCGCGACGCTCCGGTGCTCTGGCGCGTGACGATCAAGCGCTATGACGGGTTCGCGTCGATCAGCGTAGAGGATGCGGACCCCGACGATGCGCTCGACGAGTTGCTCCGCTACGCGTGTGTCGATGCGGCCGGCCCAAAGGAGCCGTGAGGCCCCCCCGCAACGAGTGCGAGGACGGCGACCATCCAGCGCGGCACCACGTCCGTGCTTATTACCGGCTCGACGCCGACCGACGTGCTTGAGGCCTGCTCCGCTCAACCGAGGCTCGAGACCGCCCGTTAGCTGCTCGGGCCGATTGACGGTTATGCGTACGACACCCAATCGCTCGGCGAACTCTTCCTGTGTGTCACCGCAGCTTGCGGAGGTAGCGGACCTCGGCCGGATCGAGATCCGGCCGTTACAGGATACCGGTCAGCGGGCCATGTGGCGGATCAGCTCATCATGGGCTCGGCACGGCGCTCGCGGTCCTCGCCTCCCCCTGCGGCGGGCTCCGCACTCGACGCGGCGAGCTCCGGGGTGTGGGTCGGGACCTCGAGTGAGCTCAGCACGGCCACCACGACGTCGGCGTTCGCGTCGTCGGCGCGGTCGTGCATCACCCGCAGCTGGGCGGTGGCTTGCTCGCGCTGCTCGCGCGTGGCCTGATCATCGGCGAGGGTCGCCTGGGCCTGCTCGATCCGCGCGCGGTAGGCCTCGAGCACCGACTGGGACCTCGCGCGTAGCGCGGCCGGGATCCGATCGCCGTAGGTAGCGAGGTTGTTCGCCAGCTGGGCGGCCAGCTGCCGCGCATCTGTCACCTCGGCGAGCGCGTGGTCCGCGGGCGGCAGCGTCGTCGGCGCGGGCTGCAGCTGCTCGTGACCGTGCGATAGCTCGGCCTGCGTGACGCCGTGCGCGGTGGTCGCCGGCGCGGCTGGCCGCGGCCCGTCCGTCTGCCGGAGTTGATCGCTGCCGTCGACCAGCTCCGCGCGGGTCACGCCATGCGCGGTGGTCGCCGGCGCGGCAGGCTGCGGCCCGTCGGTCTGCCGGAGCTGGTTGCGGCCGTGCACCAGCTGCTGGGCTGTGATCCCGGAGGCAGCCGCATTGCCGTCGGCGACCGTCGACTTGCCCAGGACCCGGCGCTCGGCCTTGAGCTTGTCGTCGTACGGGCGGCTGAGCTCGGCGGTGACCGGCTTGACGACCCCCGGGATGAGCTTGATGGTGTCCTTCTCGACCTGGCTCTGGCCCGTCGCCTGGCGGTTCGCGTCGGTGACGGCCATGGTCAACGCGAAGTCCTCGACCCAGGCGCGCAGCCGGATCATCGCCTCCTGATCGAGCTGCAGCTTCTTGGGATCGGCATCCATCGCGGCTGCGCTCGCCGTGGTGATCGCCTCGCGGACGGCCGTGTTGATGGCCCACTTCATCCCGGCGCTCGCGAATAGCGAGCTGGCGTCCTTCTTGCCCTTCAGCCCGGCGGCTGCCTCGGCATGCGCGTTGAGGCCAGTGGGGCCGCCGAGGCCCGCCGTCATGAGCGAGGTCACCATGAGGTCCATCGTGATGCTGCTGATCGTCTCGACCGCGTTGAACTTGTCGCCCTCGAGCGCGCGCTTGAGACCGGCCCGGAGCGTCCCGGCGGCGAGCGCCTTGGCCAGGGCAATGCCGATCTGCGGCGCGAACGCCAGCCCGCCAGTGCCGAACGTGGCGCCCGTGATCGTGATTGCACTCAGGATGGTGACCACCGTGGTCGCGATCTCATTGGCGCGCTTCTTCACGGCCTGGGCCGCCTTCATCCGGTCGGCGTGCTCTTCGCGCGTCTTCTCGATCTTGGATACCTGATTGTCATTGACCTCCGCGCGCGCGGCTTCCTGATCGTCGGCCGCTTCGATCGCGCCGTGCGCGCTGCGCAGCCGGCCGGCCAGCAGGTTGCGCGACTCCTTGCTCTCGGCGGACTTGGCGGAGATGCCAATCCCCATGAACTGGTTCCACTGCGCGCCGGTGTCTTCCATCCGCTGCTGATCGAGCGCTGCGATGCCGCGGGTCCGCTCCGCCGCGTGGCCGTCGGCGTGCATGCCCGAGACGAGCATGGCCGCGCGGAACGCCGGATCGTCGCTCATCGCCTTGCCGAGCTTCTCGCGCAGCTTGGTCAGCACTTCGACCACCTTGTCGCGCGGCAATAGGCTGCGCAGCTGCGCGTGGACCTCGGGATCTATGTCGACGACGAACGCGCGCAGCTGGGCGTCGAGGTGAGCCAGCGCTTGATCGCGCTCGTCACCGGGGGGCTCGGCTGCGCGCTGCGTCCGCTCGGCCTGCAGCGCCCGCCAGCTCGCCACGTTGGACCACTCCTCGAGCAGCTCGTTGCCGCGCGCGTCTTCGACCGCGCGCACGATGTCGCTCGGCCGCGCGTTGGTGCCCTTGAGCCGCTTGAGGCTCATGACACCAAACGTCGCCGCGGTGATCCGCTCGGTGGCGGTGACCGCGCGGCCGCTGCGCAGCGCCTCGTAGCCGGCGGGATCCTCGCGCTCGAGCTGCGTGCGCTGATCGGCGCTGAGCCCGGCCAACACCGCGCCGGTGAACTCGACCACCGCCATCGGCGCAAGCCCGCGCGGCAGCTCGGGCTTGCGACCCTCGTCGCCCGGCGGCAGCGCGGCGCGGCGTTGCGCGGCGTAGTAGGCGCGGGTCGCGACCGAGAGCACCTTGTCCTCGTGCTTGGCCAGCCCGTGCTTGGCCAGCTCGCGCTGGAGCAACGCGGTCCAGTGCGCGGGCGCGAGCTCGGCCTCGTTGCTCCCCCGCTCGCGCGCTTCCTTGCCACTCAGCCCGTCGGGGTTGGCGGTCTCGCTCGCGGGGGCGTGGCCGAGCACCGCGGTGATCTGCTCCCACACGGGCGCATCGCAGCGCGCCTGCAAGGCCGCCATCAGCGTGGTGTCGTCGCGGACCTGCAGGTACTCCTGATTGGCCAGCTGGCCGACGAGTCGAAATGCCTGCTTGGAGAACTGCAGCGCCGGGCCGCCGAACGCCAAGCGGCGCAGCTTCTGGTACGTGCTGTGGTAGCGGCTCGAGTTGGGCGCCGCCGCGGCCTGGAACGACGCCATCACCCGATCGGCGACCTTCTCGTCCATGCCGGCGCCGATCAAGCGCGCGCGGATCGAGCTCATCGCCGCGCGACGCACCGCCTCGCGCTGCTCGGCTGTCGAGTCTTCGGCATCGAAGATCTCGCGATCTTCGGGCGTCATCTGCTGGCGCAGGTAGACGGCCCGCTGCTCGTCATCGAGATCCTCGATCTTGCCCTTGAGCGTCGACCAGCGCTGGGGCTTGAGCGTGTGATTGGAGTCGGTCTTCCGCGTGATATAGGCGTCGAGCTCGGCGGTCTTGAGCCCGGCGTCCTTGGCGGTCTCGTCCCGCTTCTCGCGCCGCTTGGTCGCTTCGCTCTCTTGCTCTTCGGCCGTCTGGGGCTCGGCGTCGGCGTCCGGGCTGGACGGCGCCTCGGGTCCGAGCAGGTCGTCGGACACCGGCGCGGCACCGCGGGCGACCGCGAGCAGGTACGTCCGATCGGGTTGGCTCAGCCGCGCCAGCGGGTTCGTCGCGGCCGCCTGACTGGCGAGGGCGAGCTCGAACGGGCTGCCGGGCGCCACCGCCTGCTCGCGGACCTCCGGCTCGTTGCGCTTGGCCCACGTTGCGAGGTCGGCGATCAGCTTGCCGCGCTCCAGGCCGCGGCCGGGTTGCTGGCGGTGGCGGACGATCGCCACCAGCTCGGCGTTCTTGGCCTCGTTGAGCGCCTGCTTGCTGCCCTGCTCGGCCGCTTCGGCGGTGGCAAGCGCCTCCGGATCGCCGGCCTCGCGCGCGGTGGTGACGGCCTCGGTGGCCTGGTCGTGCGCCTCCTGCTTGCCTGCCACCTCGATCACGGCCTTGACCCGCGACGAGGTCTCCAGGTGGCGGCGCAGCATGGCGTCGCCGAGCGCCGTGCTGACCTCGGCGGGCTCGGCCGCGCGGAGGAGCCGCAGGACCTCGGCCCAGTCGCTCTTGGTGTGGGTGACGAGCCCCGAGGCCATCGCCAGCCGGCTGCCCAGGCCAGGCTCGCCGCGCTCGAGCACGTCGAGCAGGTATCGGCGCATGAACACCTGCCCGCCAAACACGCTCGTGATGGTGTCCCCGAGCGACATGCCGGCGAGCTCTTGATACGCGGCCGCGAGCTGCGCGGACTGCTCGCCCATCAGCCACGGTGCGATGAGCTCGAAGTTGTGGTGGTTGCCCACGCCGGTGCGAAGCACGCGATGGAGCTGCTCGGCGCGCTGCTGCGCATCCGCGCTGATCAGCGCGACGTTGGCAGCCTGGGCGTGGCTGCCGCCGGCCCGGTGGTGGCCGTCCTCGCCGTTGCCGATCGCCAGACGCGCCTTGACCACGTCCATGCGGCTCGCGGGGCCGGGCAGCGTCTGCTTGCCAGGCTCGCTCGCCGAGGTGCGCATTCCGCCCGGCGCCATGGCGCTCGCGGGGCCGACCAGCGTCTGCTTGCCAGGCCCGAGTAGCGAGCGGGTCGAGACGTCATTGACCGCGCTGCGCGCTCCAGGCTGCGATGAACGCCGACCACCTGAGAACATAGAGCCGCTATCGTGCAAGCGATAGGCCGCCAAAATTCGTATATAAACGTCTGATTACTCTATGTTTATGGTGCCATCAGGGGGGCATTCCCCCCCAAGTTGGGTGACTCAGTACGAGGCGATCGTCGGCCGCACGCTGGCCGGCACGTCGAGCAGTCGAGCTCCTCGGCCACCGCCGTCGGAAGGACTGCGCGCAGCGTGCCCTCGGCGGGCTCGGGCTTGCTGAATCGGATTTACGAGCGCGCGTCGTGCGGATTGGGATCATCTACGATACGAGCCAGCGTAGGAGCCTCGCACGACAGCGGCGAGATCTCGCGCCGGTGACAGGACAGGAGTGGTGAATCGACTCGAGTATTGAGAAATAACATCTTTGATCCGACGGGGACTCACGGGCGGCGGCGGCGGTCACGGGAGCTGGACGAGCAGCGGCGTGCGATATGGCCACGCGTGGATCGCGGAGGGGCCGGCGCCGAGGGAGCCGTGGAAGCTCCAGCCCCAGCCGAACGCCTGATCGCCGCGCAGCGCGAAGCCCTGCAGCGCGCCGACCGCGACGTCCAGGACGCTCGCGATGCCGAGCACGGGCGAGGACGGCGCGGGTTGATCCTCCGTCTCGGCGATGCCGAGGTTGCCGTTGCCGTTCTGGCCCCAGCCGAGGAGCTGGCCGCGCGCGTTCTCGTAGAAGCCCTGGTTGCCGTTCGCGTAGACGGCGCGCGCGTCCGCGACGCCGCCGATCTGCACGGGCGACAGCACGTCGCCGGTGCTGGCGTTGATCTGGTTGCTCCCGTTGAGTCCCCACGCGTACACGGTGCCGTCGGAGATCGCGGCGAGGACGTGATCGCGGCCGCTCGCGATCATCACGACGCCGACGAGGCCGGGGACGAGCGCGGGCGTCGGCGCGGCCTGCGAGGCTGGCGAGGCGGTGCCATTGCCGAGGTTGCCGTACTGGTTGCGCCCCCACGCGTAGACGCGGCCGTCGGCGGTGAGCGCGTACGAGCTCTGCGCCGAGGCGAGCACCTGCACGATGTTCGCGGGCAGGCCGATGACCTGCGTCGGTACGGCGCGGCTGGCCCCCGCGCCGGAGGTGCCGTCGCCGAGCTGGCCGACGCTGTTCAGGCCGCAGCTCCACACCGAGCCGTCAGAGCGGAGGATCAGCACGTGATCGTAGCCACGGGCGATCGCGATCGCCGTGGTGCCGGGCGCGCCGAACTCGTCGACGCGGTGCGGGAGCTTGCGGTCGAGCGTGTCGCCGAGGCAGAGCATGCCGTTGCCGCCGTCGCCCCAGCTCCACACGCGCCCGGCGGAGTCGAGCGCGGTCGCCGCGTTCTGGTTGAACGAGAGCGACGTGAACGCGATCCCGAGCGACGCGAACGGCACGCCGCCGCCGGTGGGCGCGGGCGGCGACGCGCTCGGCGAGAAGGCGTCGATCGCGACCGGCGTGTACGGCGTGGCGGGCGACGGGAACACGGACGGGACCGCGCCGGCGATCGCGGCGCAGCTCGCGCGCTCGGGGCTCCCGGCGGTATAGGCGCCATCGCACACGAGGCTCGCCTTGCAGGCGCTGCTCGCCGGCGTGCCGGCGCCGTACGCGGCATCACAGGCGGTGGCGAGGTTCGCCGTCGAGCTGGTCTTGCAGTTTGCGGGGGCGCCTGCGCCGGCCGCGTCGCACACGGCGTCGCGGAGGGTGCGCGTGGCCGCCCGGCACGCCATGGCCTCGGGCGAGTCCGGCGGCGTCGGCGTCACGAAGCCGGGGTTCAGGCAGATCGCGTCGATCGCGGTGATCGTCGTCGCCTTGCACCACGCGACGTCGCGCGGCGCGGCCTGCGTGCGATCGCAGAGCGTGGTGCGGCTCTCGTAGCTTATGTAGTCGAGGCCGGTCTGCCCGACGTTGTTGCGGCCCCAGGTGTAGATCCGGCCGCCGCGGATCGCGCCGCCGTGGGCGCCGCCCGACGCGAGCCGCTGGCCATAGTAGATGCGGTGCTGGGTCGTGCGTGCGTTGCCGGAGCTGTCCGCCGCGCGGACGACGACCTCGTTCATCGCGGGAGAAAGCTCGATCGCGGCGCGGTAGCTGCCGTCGGCCTCGACGGACGCGGCGACGGTCTGCGCGCCGACGGTGATCGAGACGGAGGCGACGCTCGACGGATCGCGGGCGGTCCCGCGGACGAGCACGCGGCGCGTGCGCACGGCCTGGCCGTCGCGCGGGAAGTCGATCGTCACGTCCGGCGCGAGCTCGTCGATGATGGGAGGCGCGGGCGGGAGAGCGACGATGTTGTCGCCGCACGCGGCGGCGAGCGCGGCGAGCGCGGCGAGCGCGAGGGCGAGGCGCAGGGCCGGTGCGCGTGCAGGGCGCGAGGCGAGGCGTTGCATCGGGCGATGGTGTACCGGACCCAAAATTGACCCTGCAATTCAAATTTTCGATAGGCTGGCTCGTGTCGTCTGCGCGCCGCCGCTCGCCGGTATCGGCTATTACCCCGCTCGGGCTCGGGCTCGGGCTCGGGCTCGCGCTCGCGCTCGGGTGCGGATGCGGCGGCGCCGCTGATGGTCCCGCCGACGCGGCGTTCGACGCCGCGCCGATGCGCGAGCCGCTTCCGGATCCTGTGGCTATCGCGGGGCCATTGACGATCACGGCGTGGGGCGCGCAGCCGTTCCTCACGCCGGCCGCGATCGACGAGGTGCTGCAGACCAGCTTCTCGATCGGCCGCGAGCTCTTCGTCGCGGACTGGCGCGTCGCGCCCGACGCGACCCGCCCCAACATCGACGGCCTCGGACCGCTGCTGCACGCGGCGTCGTGCCTCGCGTGCCACCCGGCGAGCGGCCGCCCTGCGTCGCTCGTCGACGGTGGCGGCGTCGACGCGGGCCTCCTGTTCCGCCTCGCGCGCGCGGACGGTGCGGGCGGTGCGCGGGGCCCCGATCCGATCTTCGGCGGGCAGCTGCAGCCGTCCGCGATCGCGGGCGTCGCCCCGGAGGCGGCGATCACGTTCACCCGCCCGGAGCCGCCGCCGGCGGGCATCTCGGCGGTATCGGCGCGGCCGGTGTTCGCGTTCGCGGTGAACCCGGCCTACGGCGCGCTCGATCCGGAGACGCGCGCGAGCCCGCGCTTGTCGCCGCAGCTCGCCGGCATGGGGCTACTCGAGGCGGTCGACGCTGCGTCGATCCTCGCGCTCGAGGATCCGCTCGACGCCGACGGCGATGGCATCTCGGGGCGCGCGGCGCGGCTCCCGGGCGGCGCCGTCGGCCGCTTCGGGTGGAAGGCGGTGCAGCCGACGCTGCGCGGGCAATCGGCCGCCGCGTTCGCCGGCGATCTGGGCATCACGTCGCCGGATCGGGCCGATGACTGCACGCCGGCCCAGGTGGCGTGCACCGGCGCGCCGAGCGGCGGCGCCCCCGAGGTGGCCGCCGTCGATGTCGAGGCGGTGGGCACGTTCGCGCGCTACCTCGGCGTGCCCGCCGCGCGCCGCGCCAACGCCGATCCGGTCATCGCGCGCGGCCACGAGCTGTTCGTCGCCGCGCGCTGTGCGGGCTGTCATCGCAGCAAGCTCGTGACCGGAGCGGCGGCCGCGGCGCCGGTGCTCGCGGGGGTCGGCTTCTATCCGTACACGGATCTCCTCTTGCACGACATGGGGCCGGAGCTCGCCGACGCGATCGGCGAGGGCGATGCGGCGGCGGGCGAGTGGCGCACTCCGCCCTTGTGGGGGCTCGGGCTCGTGGCCGCCCAGCCGACCGCGCGGTTCCTCCACGATGGACGCGCCGCGACGATCGCCGACGCGATCCGCTGGCACGGCGGCGAGGCCGAGGCGGCGCGCGGCGCGTTCGCTGCGCTGTCGCCGGCTGACGCCGCGGCGCTGCTCGCGTTCGTCGAGTCGCTCTAGTGCCAGCGCCGGTCGCACAGAGCACCTCTCCGTGGGCGTGAGCTGTATTCGCGATCCGAGGCCGCACACAAGCGCCGATTGGGCTTCGCTTCTTCGCTTCCTCTCGGCCTCCACAACCAGAACATCACGCTGCACCTGAAGGACATCTTCGCCGAGGGCGAGCTCGCCGAGGCGGCAACTTGTAAGCCGTATTTACAAGTTCGCGAGGAGGGGAGCCGTCAGGTCAAGCGGACCCTGCGCCACTACAACCTCGACGCGATCCTCGCCGTCGGCTTCCGCGTCCGAAGCCACCGCGGCACGCAGTTCCGACAGTGGGCGATGGCCCGCCTCGGTGAGTACCTGGTGAAGGGCTTCACCATGGACGACGAACGAAGCCAGCGGTGCCGCGAGGCAAGAAGGAGAAGAAGCGATGACCTGCGGGCTCACCGATGCGCTGCGCAGCGAGATCGTCCACGACGGCGTCTAACTCACGTCGACCTGCACGTATCGGACGAGCTCCGCGACCGCGGAGTCGGGATCCGCTGCATGGGAGATGGCCATGGTCATGGTCTTGTCGTAACGCTCGATCGCCACGCGCCAGAGCACAACCGAATCGGCGCAGCGCGGCCGGAGCTCGACCACATGCCAGCCCATGGCTTCGAGCGTGACGACGTCGCGCTCGAGCGAGCGCTCGTGCTGGGCTTGCGCGGCGGCGGACGGCTCCGCAGGGAGCGCCGGGGGCGGCGCGGCCGGGCTGTGCCGCCGGGGAATGTGACTCCGGCCCGGGCCATGCGGCCCGGACAACTTCCTCGATAGTGACACTCTGGACTCCCTTCCCTGATCGTGGATGTGTGGGGTGGCGCCGTGAGCGCCGCGCGGCCGGGCGACCTGCTGGGTCACGACCGCGTGATAGGTCGCCTCGACGAGCCCGGCACTGCAGTGCCGCTGGCGCGGCCTGTTGCCCGGCTGGGCCACGTCAGCGCTCCTCCGCTGCGTTCGCAGTGGTGCAGCCGCCGAGCGCCGTCGAATGCGCCTCCGCCGTCCCCGTCGTCTTGCGCGTGTTCGCCTCGCGGAACATGGGCCAACCATATTTTTGGTTCTCGAAATCGTCAATTGAATTTCGATTTTCATTTTTGGTTAGCCCAAATTGTTTTGATTGACCGAATCGCCAAGCGGAGTTAGCTTCCATTCTTGATGCGGCTCTATCGCTCGAAGGACCACCCCGACCACTGGATCGGGGAGGACGAGCATGGGGTGCTGATGCTCTGGCCGGCGCGACCGCGCGGGTGGTCGAAGCGCACCGGCTACAGCGGCGCAAAACGACAGCTCGAGGAGGTCGAGCCCGCGCTTGGGCGCGGCACTGGGTGGCCAGGCAGCCCTGTTGGGCGTCGGCCACGCGGAGTCCGAGCCGCTGACACGCAGCTAGGGATCCGTGCGACACGCGAGGAACGCGCTGATTGGCAGCGCGCCGCGGATGACCATGGGCTCAAGCTCGCGGAGTGGGCGCGCGACGAGCTCAATGCCGCGGCGGCTCGAGCGCGATCGAAGAGTAAGCCGTGAGTCCCTTTGGGGGACGGGCATGAGTCACGCGAGGTCGAGCTTTGCTTTACCCCTCGGCCCCCACAATCATGCCTTCACGATGATCAAATTGTCGGATGCGTCGAACAGCGTGACCTTCATTCAAGCCCGCTGAAGAGAGGGCGCGATGCTTGGATCGGTCCAGTAAAGAAGTGCGCAATCTCACCGTACCGTGACCACATGGGTCGCGCCTGGGCCAGCGGCTCTCTGCGCGTCTTGCCGTGACCTGCTACCCGGGCGGAGCGAAAGTCTTTGTCGTCCTCATCGATCCAGTCGACTTCGACGAGTACGACCCATTCGTTCGGATAACGCGCGCAAATCTCCTGCCAGGTCAGCGGCTCCGAGAGCGCTGCTTCGAGGCGGGGCTGATCTTCGACCATCTTCGTGAGCCTGCGCAGCGTGCATGTTCTCGTCAAGTTTTTGGCAGCGGGTGCCAGCGGCCTGGAGCGGGCGCCCGATAGCTGCCGCGGCCCTCGACGCCGGGTAGCCCGCGCATCGGACCATGGGGGCGCCGCTCACGCGCCCCCGTCCTTCGCATCAACCGCCGCGTAGCGAGCGAGCTCCTCGAGCGCGGCATCGGGATCGGTCGCATCGAGCGCGGTGATCGACACAGCCCTGTCGTAGCGCTCGATCTCCACACGCCACAGTGCCGACGCATCGCGAGCGGGCCGGATCTCGGTCACGTACCAGCCGAGCACGCCGAGCGCGGTGAGCGTGGCAACGTGCGGGCGCACCTCCCGATCTGGCTCGACAGCATCGCGCCCGACGAGGGCTGCGCGGACCGCGCGGACCCTGTTCCTGCATGCGCTCGAGAGGCAAGTGAGCGCGCGAGCAGCACAGCGGCGGGTGGCATGAGGACCGCACGAGCGGCGCAGGTTGTCGGACTTCCTCGACAGTGACATCGGGTGGCTCCATTCCCGGGTCCGTGAAGACCGGACCGTGCCGGCACCCTACTATTTCATTTCATGAAAATAAATGCCGTTTCATAAAATGAATACCTAATGAGTTCACGGGGTTAGGTTGCTCCTTCCGTTCAGCGGATTTAGGCTCGCGGAGGATGCGCCTCTTCCGCTCGCGAGATCTGCCCGGCCGATGGATCGGCGAGGATAAGCACGGCGGTCTCGTACACTGGCCGGCGGAGCCGGATGGCTGGGCGCAGCGCACGCCGTACACCGGGCCCAAACGCGCCCTGGAAGAAGTCGATCCGGTGCTCGCGCGCGGCACCGGGTGGCCGGGCGCTGGTCGCGGTCGACCGCGGCGGCATCCAGCGCAAGTCAAGACATTCGGAATCCGGTCGACCGTCGACGAGATCGCAGAGTGGAAGGAGTGCGCCAAGGAGGAGCACAAGCAACCCAGCGTGTGGGCACGCGACGAGCTGAACGCCGCCGCGAAACGCGCGCGCTCGAAGCGCAAGCCCTGAACCTCGTCGAGTCGCAGCGCGCTGGTGATGGCGAATGATGGCGCTCGATTCAGGTCAGAGTGCGCGGCGGGGAGATGAGCCTCTCTCTGTGAACGACGGCCAGCGAGTCATACTTTCCGACTCCCGCTTTGGTCTGGCGAGTGCTTCGCCTCTCAGCGGCGGCGGCGCCTGAGGTAGATGACGCCAGCCAGCGCAGCGGCGGCGGCGACGGCGACGAAGATGACGGTGCGGCCGAGCGCGCGGGGCTTGGGCGCGAACATCGAGGGGGACGCGACGGTGCCGCCAGCGGGGTTCGCGCTCGCGAAGGAGTACGAGGTCCAGAAGCTCTCCCAGTCCGCGTCGGGGCAGCCAGCGCATCGGACCATGTGGACGAGCCGGATCAGCCACACACCGCGGCGATCGATCGCGACGCGGATCCGGCCGGCCACGTCGGTGGTGTAGCTCGCGCCTCGGATGTCGGCGCCATTGCGCGAGAACGCCTCTACCCACGCGTTCGCCAGGGGCTGGCCCTCGAAGCGGACGAGCACGGGGAGCGTGGCCCCGGGCTCGACGAAGACGGGGTTCGCCTCCGGTAGGATCTCGATCCGCTGCCCCGCGCTGGCGGCGTAGGTCTCGTCGCGCGCCGGGCCGAGCTGGATCAGCGTCTTCAGATACCGGCTGTATCGCTCGCGCCCTGGCTTGTTCGACTCGCCCAGGCGAGCCCGCTCGGCGATCACCGCGCGGAGCCCCTCATGCTCGAGGTAGCGCTCGAACTTGCGGGCCTCGAGCTCGATGCGCGATGGGCTGCGATCGGCGACGACGAGGTGGCCGCCCGCGCCGCGGATCGGCAGGCGCAGGAGCGGCTGCGCGCCCTCCACAGCCGAGCCGAGGAGATCGTCAATCTGGCCGGTGTGGAGATGCGCGAGCCGCGGGAACCGTGCCCGCTCGAAGCGCTTGGCGTCCTCCGCCAGGAAGTCCTCGCCGACGAAGAGCGAGACGGTGACCTCGCGATCGCCGTCGACGACGAGCTCCAACGGGACCATCCAGTAATCGTGCGCGTCCGCGCGCAGCGCGACGGCGAGGATGGCCGCCGCGGTCAGGACACGAGCCACACGAGCCGCGGTCGAAGGCGATGCATGCACGCGGCGGAGCATCGCACGCCCGCGCCGGACCGCCGCATGCAGGTCGCGGCGTCGGGCGACACTCGGCGAATTCAAGATGGCGGTGACGGCGGGGGCTGCTGCTCGTCGGCGAGGCGCTGCAGCAGCGCCACCACGGCGTGGCGATCCTCGTAGCGGAGGCCCCGGGTCTCGATCCGGGGCAGGACCCGGACCGTGACCTGTCCGGGACGCGGACGCAGGTAGCCGAACGCGAGCGCGGCGTGGCTGCCCTCGATCCAGACGGGCACGATGGCTGCCTGCGCGGCGATCGCCAGCACGACGGGGCCCTTCTTGAAGGCACCGGGCCGGCCGTCCTTCGAACGGCGGCCCTCGATGGAGATCCAGATATCGCCACCGCGCTCGAGGTGCGTCTGGGCGCGCTCGAGCGCGCGCCGGGCCTGAGCGGGCCACTGGCGGATGATCGGGATTCCGAAAGCGGCGGTCATCCAGCCGAGCCCGGGGAGCAGCAGGAACTCGAGGTTGATGATCGCGCGGAAGGGACCGGGGAGAGCCGCGACGCCGACGGGGCCATCGAGGAGGCTGGTCTGATCGAGCAGCACGAAGACGCGACCTGTGGGGGCGCCCGGGCCGCCGAAGGCACTGCGGGCGTCCTGGCCGGTGCCAGCGGCCTCGAGCGGCGCGCTGGCATCCTCCACCCGCACCTCGACGCCGAAGCAGTCGAGGAACCAGCGCGCCCAGCGGCGAAGGGCCGCAAAGCTGGCGTCGCGATCGAGCAGGGCGAGGGCGGTGATGGCCGGCGCCGCGAGCAGCGTCGCGCCGCCGACGAGGAGGACCTGGCGCGCACTCGCGGGGCGTGGAGACGACATCGCGACTCGATGAGAATCGCAGGCTGGGCGCCAGACGCGGGCTCGACTTATCACGAAAAGACGAGGGACCGTGCGTGCTTCCGACGGGCAGATCTGCACGTGATCACACAAGGTTGCCTACCATCTACATTCCGACTAGCCTACCGAGATCGTGGCAGTGCCCTGGACGCTCCTCCGCTGGGAGGTTGAGTACTTGGAGCATGTTCTGGGTGGACGAACCCATCCGCTTGTTCTCCGGTGCTCGCAGACCGGCGTCAACCCCCACCCGGTGGGACGAAGCCTCGTGGTGAAGGACTGGGGCTTCCCGAGATCACGCAACTTGGATTGGTCTGCGAGCTATTCGGGAACATGTTGGCTCGCGAGCTCGGGGTGGTGACTGCTACGCCAGCGCTGGTCGAAATCGACGCGGATACGGCGACGGCCCTCAACGTGGCGCTCGCCGCAGAAGGGTTGAGCATCAAGCCTGGCCTCGCAGTTGGCACGACGTACCTCCGCGGTCTGTTGCCAGTGATCGGGGCATTACCCGACGAGGCGGCTGCTGAATCACCGACGCTGTTCGGCTTCGACCTGGCAGTACAGAACCCAGACCGTCGTATCGACAACCCAAACTGCGCACTGCACGAGAACCATCTACTCGCGTACGATTTTGAGATGTGCTTCAGCGTCCTCATGACGGTGGGCGCGACCCACGCCGCGTGGGAAGTCACCAGGCACGGACTTGCGGCACGGCACGTCATGTATCCCCGCCTCCACAAGCGAAGCCCATCCTGGTCTGCGTTGCTTGCAGCGTTGCAGACACTTGATGCGAATAAGCTCGACGCGCTGATCGGGCAGCTACCGGCTTCTTGGCAACAGGACATGCACGCTGTGCGTGCTCACGTCTTGGCTCTATGCGGAGCGCTGCCCAAGTTTGAAGGCGAACTCCAGGAGTGTGTCGCATGACAAAGGCCCGAGTTCCCTACACGTATTGTATTCTTCGCTACATCCATGATCCGGCGGCCGGAGAGGCTCTCAACGTAGGCGTACTCGCTTTCGCACCGACGGAGCCGTGGATTGAGTGTCGGCTCGAGCAACGCTACGCACGACTCTCGTCGACATTTCGCGATTTCAACGGTCATCAGTATCGCGCAGTCACGCGTCGGACGCTGGGGGCGATCGAAGCGTTCAAGGTGCGTTGGCGCGATTCGTTGCCCACTATCGACGCGATCCCCAAGACCGTGGAGGGAGTTTTTCGCCTGCTGTTTCCAGATCCAGGACTGAGCTTTCAACGTGGGGAGATGCGTGCTGGCCTTGCCCGTGACCTGGACTCTGCAATCGCAGATATTTTCGATCGGATGGTCGCATCGCAACATCCCGACGGCCCTGACGCCCGCCGCACCGACGCGCAGGTCTGGGCGACCGTCCAGACGACCTTGGAGCAACTCGGGGTGCTCGACGCTCTTCAGCCGAAGAAGTTCTCATCTCCATCCTTCAGCATCGAATTCGACTACGCGTGGAAGAATGCCGAGTGGCACGTAATTCAGCCGTTGTCGATGGATTACCGCCAGAGCGACAGTCTGCAGCGGGCCGCTACACTCTGGCTTGGAAATGCCACCGCACTGAAGGACCAAGAGGAGCTGGGCGAGCTCGCCATCGTGCTGGGGGCGCCTCAATCGTCCGCTCAGCGAGCTGCGTATTCGCGAGCAAAGGATCTCCTACACAAGATGCCAATCACGCATCGACTCGTTGAGGAGGATGAAGCAACGGACTTCGCGAGGGAGGTCGCCGTGATGATTCGCGAACATGATCTGCTCGACGAGACTTAGCCACGCTGCTGTTACCATCATCCGGTGGAAGCGCTCGCCCTGGTCCTGGTGCTCGGCGGGATCGCCGCGGGGGCGACCTGGTACTGGTCGGCGACCGCCCGGCTCCGGCGGGCGCTGCGGCGGGCGAAGCGCGTGTCGATCGCAGATGCCCCCGAGGGCGCGGTGGTGCGCCTCGACGGACGGGTCCTCGAGGGCGAGACGCTGGAGGCGCCGCTGACGGGCCGGCGCTGCGTGTACTACGTCGCGATCGTCGAGGAGTTCGAGGCGGGGAGCACGCCGGATAGCTGGCGCGAGCTCACGCGCGAGGCCCGAGGAGTGCAGTTCACGATCGAGGACGGCACCGGCCGCGCGATCGTCGATCCGGAGGGCGCGCGCGTCGACGTCGACCTCGACCGCACCGCGAGCTCGGGCGCCCTGGAGGAGCCCACCGCAGCGCAGGCAGCCTTCCTCGAGCGCCGGGGCGTGAAGCTCACGGGCTGGAGCTCCAACAGGACGCTGCGTTACCGCGAGGGCGTGTTCGAGGTGGGGGAACCGATCGCGGTCATGTGCCGGCCGATGCGAGAGCCGGATCCGGGCGCCGCGTCGCGCGAGGTCGGCTACCGCGAGGCGCCGAGCACCCGGCTGCGCGTCGGCGGCTCGGCCCGCCATCCGATCCTGCTCAGCGACGCGCGCGAGCTCTCGCAATAGTCATCTCGGCTGGGGGGTGAGCTATCGTCTCACGCATGAGTGGACGCACGATCGTGGTCCTCGCGCTCGCCGGGGTTGCGTGTGGCGCGCCTGCGCCGGCTCCGCGTGCGCCGGCAGCGTCGCCATCGGCGGCAGCGCCGGCCGTCGGGCCGGGACCCGCGGCAGCGCCGGCCGTCGAGCCGGGCCCCGCGCCCGCGCTGCCGCCGCCGCCGCCGCCGCCGCCGCCGCCGCCGCCGCCGCTCCCGATCGCGTGGATCAAGGGCGCCCCGACGTCGGGCTTCCCCGAGGCGGTCACGGTGCGAGACGACGGATCGATCGTGATCGGCGGGCACGGGCAGCCGACGGGCTGGACCAAGCGCCCGACGACGACCCGCACGGCCGCGTATGTGGCGTGGCTCGACGCGCGCGGCAACGCGACGCGGGTGATCGAGCTCGAGGCCAAGAGCGCCGTGATGGACTCGGTGCTCGCGCTGCCCGACGGATCGACGATCGCGTGCGGCAGCTACGAGCAGACGCTCCGCGTCGCCGGCAAGCGGGTCGCGACCGCGGTCGGGAGCTACGACGCGTTCGTGCTCGCGTTCGATCCGGGCGGCAAGCTGCGGTGGACCACGAGCGCGGGCGGCCCGGGCTACGACTCGTGCGCCGACCTCGCGCGGCTGCCGAGCGGCCGGATCGCGCTCGTCGGGACGGCGAGCGAGGGCGCGAAGCTGGGCGCGCTGTCACCGCGCACGTTCGGCGGCCGCGACGCGTTCATGGCGCTGCTCGACGCGGCGACGGGCGAGATCTTGACGGCTGCAGTGGGCGGCAGCTCGGACGACGACGAGGCGCGCTCGGTCGCGGTCGCAGGCGACGCGATCTACGCCACGGGCTCGTTCGGAGGTGACGCCACGTTCGGGCCGCGCACGCTCGCGCTGCCGCGCAAGATCCCGCGGCAGACGGCGAACCCATCGAACGCGTTCGTCGTGCGCTACACGCAGCGGGGCGACGTCGAGTGGGCGGCGGCGTTCGGCGGCGCGGACATGTTCGACCGCGGCTGGTCGATCGCCGCGCTGGCGGACGGCGGGGCCGCGGTGGCGGGCGATCACGAGGACCACCTGTTCGTCGCGCGCTACGCGGCGACGGGCGAGCAGCGCTGGGTGCGCGGCGCGCGCGGCCACAGCACGGCGCGCGCGATCCTCGCGCTGCCGGGCGACGAGCTCCTGGTCGCCGCGTTCCACGGCTACCCGCGGCTCCCGCGCGAGGTCACGCTCGCGGGCACCACGCGCACAGTCGCGCTGTCCGCGCAGGGCTCGCCGACGGTGATCGCGCGCTACTCGGGCAGCGGCGAGCTGCTCGCGGTGGGCCAGCTGGTCGGCGAGCAGCCGCACCGCAACGGCGAGCGCAACGGCGGCGAGGTCGAGATCGAGGACATGGCCCGCTCGGGCGCGGGCCGGATCGTGCTGGCGGGCCGCGTGTGGTTCGGCGGGGTCGTCGAGCCGGGCGATCTGTTCGCGCCGACGGCCGCGCGCATGGCCCGCGATCACGAGACCACGGTGATCGCCATTGATCCGCCGCCGTGACCGCATTGCTGCGGACTCGAGATCTCGAGATCTCGAGATCTCGAGATCTGCAGACCGGAGTTACTATCAGGCCGAGTGCACGGCGATCGAGACTGCGAGCGCGAGCAGGAATAGCACCACGATCAGCGGGATCTTCCAGCTGAGGTCGCTGCCAGCGGCGGTCTGGCAGTGCATGCACGCCTTCTCGCTGCTGGGCGTCTGCTTCGCGCAGTGGCCGCAGATCCGGCGCGGCGCCTGCGGATCGCGCTGGCACTGCTGGCAGCGCGGCGAGATCGCCGGCGCGCCGCAGAACGGGCACGGGAAGGCGGGCGCCGCAGGAGTCATCACGCGGCCTGCTGGGCCTGCGGCAGCGCGGCCGCGATCGCCATCGCGTGCTGGCGATTGTTCGCCATGCCCATGCGGTGGAACTTGGCGTAGAACGGCCGCTGCGGATCGTTGATCGTGATGTGCGTGAACAGCCCGCCGGTCGAGGTCTTCGACGGCGGCAGCTGGGCGCGGTTGTACTCGGTGATCTCTTGCACGGCGGCCTTGCCGCCCTTGACCCGCAAGATCAGCAAGCGGTGCGACGTCAGCCCGACGACATACTCCTTCGTGAGCAGCGCGACGGCGATCAGCCCGGGCAACACCGCGAGCAGGACGAGCAGGATGATCAGGCCCATCGACGGCTGCCGCACGCCGTAGGCCCAGTGCTGGAGCTGCTCGCCTGGATGCAATTGCTTGCCGAGCACCTCGGTGACGATCGGATCTTTGTAACGTGCCATTCGACGCTTGTACCACCGCTGACCGCGCGGCTGCGCACACCCCGTCGGCTACGAGCGATGCGCGGTGACGCGGCGCGTCTCTCCTTTATATGGCGCCCCGAGAGGGCGAATCCGGCCTACTCCGGAGTGAGGACGAGCACTCCGGAGTCGGAGGTGGCGGGGAGCGGCCGCTCGATCACCCGGAAGCCGTCGGTCAGCGGGAGCTCGGAGACGGGGTAGAGCCGCCGCGGGCGGGCGTGCTCGGGGAGCGCGGCGACGGCGGCGGCGACGGCGGCGGCATCGAGCGTCGCGCCGGGGTGAAGCTGGACGGCGGCGATGGGCACGGCGGCCCCGGGGTGCGCGGGATCGGGCGCGGCGGAGACGGCGCAGAGCGCCACGCCGGGCACCTCGTAGAGCGCGTCCTCGATCCGCATCGCGGAGACGGCCCCGTGACGCGTGCGGATCATCCGGCTGTGGCGATCGACGAGCCAGTGATCGCCATCGACATCGACCTCGAAGAAGTCGCCGGTGATGAACCACAGATCGCCGGGCGCGAACGCCCCGCCGAGCAGGCGCCGGGGATCGATGTGGTCCACCCCGGCGGCGTCGCGCACGGAGAGGCGCGCGACGAGCATGCCGGGCTCGCCAGGCGGCGCGAGCTGCAGGCGGCCGGCGGCGTCGCGCACGAAGTCGTCGGTCGCGAAGCTCCACGCGGCGATGGCCACGTCGGGCGACCCGGGCAACGGGCGCCCGACGGAGCCGATCTTCTTGCCGCGCGCGTTCGCGAGCACGGTGCTGGCCTCGGTCGACGCATAGAGCTCGAGCACGCCGACGGGCCCGAACCGCTCGACGAGCCGGCGCCACACGTCGCGCCGAAGGCCGCTGCCGGCGAACAGCCGCACGGGGTTGTTCTTCTCACCGACAACGGGCGACGCGTCGACCAGGCTGCGGCACATCTCGCCGGCGTAGTAGACGACGGTCACGCCGTAGCGGCGGACCTCGTCCCAGAACGTCTGCGGCTCGAAGCGGGACGCGAGCGCGAGACGCGCCCCGCCGACGAGCGCGCTGCCGGTGGCGACGAGCGTGCCGGACGGGTGGTGCAGCGGCAGGCAAGAGTAGACGGTGTCGCGCGTCGTGAGCGTGGCGGCCGCGGCGGCGCCGAGCGCGGAGTACGCCCAGCGCCGGTTCGAGATGCGCGTCTTGCGCGGCGGCGCGTGCCGCCCCGACGAGACGAAGATCATCGCGAGATCGCGCGCGCGGCCGGGATCGGGCCGGTACCACGCGGGGAGCGGGACGGACGCGGGGTCGATCGCCTCCATGTCGATCACGCCGGGCGGCAACACGCGGGCCTGCCCGGGCGCCCACGGCACCTCGCCGACACCGCCGAGCACGAGCACGGGGAGGGAGCCGGGGAGCGAATCGGGGAGAGAGTCGGCGGCGGCGCGCGCGCGGGCGGCGGAGTCGGGATCGACGATGAGCGCCTCGGCGCCGCCGAGGCGGAGCGCGCCGGGCAGGACGGCGTCGGGCGTCTCGGGCGAGAGCAGCACGGAGACGGCGCCGAGCCGGTTCAGCGCCGCGGTGATGGTCAGGTGGCTGGGGCGCGACTTCATCATCACGCCGACCTTCTGCGCGGGCCGGATCCCGGACGCGATGAGGCCGCGGACGACGGCGTCCACGCGCCGGTTCGCGTCGGCGTACGAGAACGCCCGGCCGCGGAACAGGAAGAACGTGCGATCGGGGATGCGGCGCGCCTGATCGGCGAGCGCGCGGCCGAGCGAGATCAGCGAGTCGTCCTGGAGGTTGCGGAGACGCGTGATGCGCGGGACCTGCCAGCGCGCGTTGTCGAGGTAGTCGCCGAGATCGTCGGCCCACTCGCCGAGCTGATCGAGCGCGGCGCGCGCGGTCTTCTCGAGGAGCTCCTTCGCGAGCTCGAGGCTGTCGCCGGCAGCCTCGGCATCGGCTTCGGCCTCGGCTTCAGCGGCTTCGGCTTCGGCGGCCTCGGCTTCGGCGGGCGCGGGCGCGGGCGCCGCGTCCGGCGCCCGGACATCGAGCGCGAGCTGCGGCGGCGGCCCGCCGCCCTCGCGCCAGCGGATCCACTCGACGACGCTGGGCCACGTCGCGGTGAGCGCGGTCGACCCGACGACGAGCCCGAAGTGGCCGGCCTTCACGGTGACCTCGTACATGGCGGCGGCCCGGGGCGCGGCGCGGCGGATCCCGCGCACGGCGGCGGGGCGGCCCATCTGATCGCGGCTGCCGAGGAAGTACAGGATCGGGCACGCAAGGTCGGCGAGCGTGACGGTGTGGCCGTCGATCACGAAGCCGCCGGACTTCATCCGGTTGCCGACGATCAGCTCGTCGACGAACTGGCGGAACGCAGGGCCGGGCCACGCGACGAAGCCACCGCCGCCGAGGAACAGCCGCTTGGCCTCGCGCTTCTCGAGCGCCTCGCGGTCGTGCAGGTTGCGCACGAAGTCGACGAGCTGCCCGACCTCCTTGCGCGCCGACAGGACCTTGAAGCCGGTCGACGTGAGCACGCCGGGCAGGCCCTCGATCCGCGCGAGCGGCCACGCGATCGCCGCGCGCAGGCCGGCGACGACCCGCTCGGTGATGCCCTCGTCGAGCCGCATGGTGCGGTGCAGATCGACGGGGCTGCCGATCCCGATCACCGACGCGAGCCCGGCGGAGCGGCGGAACGCGGCGGCCTGGTAGCAGAACATGCCGCCCTGCGAGTAGCCGGCGAGGTGGACGTCGTGGCGGGTGGCCTGCCGCACGCGCTCGATCGCGCCGGCGACGGCGCGCACGTGATCGTCGAGCGTGCGCTGCATGCCGCCGGGCGCGTCCTCGGGCGCGCCGAAATCGACGAGCCACACGTCCACGCCAGCGCCGAGGAGGTACGCGACGGCGCTGGTGTCGGGCGAGATGTCGTAGACCTCGGACGCCACCATGAGCGGCGGCACGAGCAGGAGCGGCGCGCGGAGCGGCCGGACGGCGGCGGGGTCTGGCTGGTAGTGGCGCAGGCGTGCGACGGCGTCCTCGTGCACGACCTCGAACGGCGCGCCGTACGGCGACGTCAGCCGGCCGGCACGCGCGATCTCGAGCGCGTTCTGCCACGCGAGCCCGAGCCGGCGCAGCCGGCGCGCCCAGCGGACCTGGCGGCGACGGCGGCGGCCGGGCGCGGGGGTCATCCGGGGTCGCCGGCGAGCCGGTAGCCGACGCCGCGCTTGCTCTCGATCAGGTCGTCGGCCTGGACGTTGGCGAGCTTGCGGCGGACGCGGTGCACGAGCTCGCGGACGTTCTCGCTGTCGGCTTGCACCGAGCGGAACGACAGCGCGTCGGCGATCTCGTGCCAGGCGACGTAGGCGAGCTCGGGATCGGTGACGGTGCGGCGCCGCTCGACCAGGAGCTGGAGCAGGCCGAACTCCATCGCGGCGAGCTCGATCGAGGTCTCGCCGATGCGGAGGACGCCGCCGTCGACGCGCTGGCGCAGATCGAGGTTGTTGCCCCGCGGCGACGTGACCTTGGCGCTGAACACGAGCTCGTCGCGCCGGGTGGGCGCGGTCCGACCAGAGCCGCGGGGCGGCTCGCTCTTGGGCAGCGCCTCGGGCCAGAAGTAGAACTTCACGTCGCCGAGCCGGATCGTCGCGCCGCTGGTGAGCTCCTGCTCGGTGATGCGCGCGCCCTCGACCTCGGTGCCGTTGCGGCTCGAGTTATCGACGATGTGCCACTTGCCGTCCCCGAATTTCATCGAGGCGTGCTCGCTGGACACCGACGCGTGCAGGACCGCGACGTCGACGCGTGGATCGCGGCCGATCTTGCTGCCATCCCCGATCGCGTGAGCGATGCCCCACGCGTCGACGAGCGAGGCGATAGGGTTTGGGACGCGCGAGAAGATCTGCTCGCTCGTGATCCCGGGGGATGCGATGGCGACGCCGTGCGCGGTGCACAGAACGCCGATCGACCTTGGGGAGGAACACAGTAAGCACGCCACCATGCGGAGGTGACGATCACCCGGTTAGAGGGTTCTATGCAAGGACGGGGCTACCACGTTCCGCCAGTCATGAGGCCGATCTGCCCCTGCTCTCCGACGAAGGGTAGGTAGCTCGTCGTCCTCGCGGCAGGACCGGCGGGAGCGCGCGGGGCCCCGTACGTAGGGTCGGGCGCCGAGTCGCGGGTCATCACGATGCCGAGGCCGAAGCCGCCCCACAGGCCGGCGGTCATCGCGCCGGTGATGAGGTCGCCGTTGAACGACTCGTCGGCGCCGCGCTTGGTGACGAGGCCGGGGATCATTCCGCCGACGAGCGCGCCGATGGCGGTCGCGGCGAGCACGATCCGCGCGCGGCGCGGCGACCAGTCGAGGCGCGGCGCGAGCAGCGCGCCGCCGATGATGCCGGCGTCGATGCCGAGCGCGAGGATGCCGTTCTCCCAGTTGTCGTACTGGCCGTTGCGGCTGCCGGCGATCCCGACGAGCGACGCGGTGGCGGTGCCGAGGAGCAGCGTGTTGCCGAGGAAGGTGCTCTGGCCGGAGGTCAGGTCCGCGGCCTGGCCATAGAGGAAGCCGCCGCCGGCCCCGAGCGCGCTGCCGACGAAGAGCAGGCCGATCACGTCCGCGGCGTCGTACGCCTCGGTGGGCCGGATGAGGAGCGCGCCGTTGGCCGCGCCGGCGAGGAGGCCGATCGTCGTCGCGTGCGCGGCGCCAGCGTCGACGGTGTACTTCTCGGTGAGCAGCCAGCCGAGCGCGCCGCCGCCGCCGATGCCGGCCAGCATGATCAGCGTGCCGGCGCCGCCGTTGTCGACGTTCTGCCGGATCAGGATGTCGATCGAGGCGAGCGCGCCGACGGCGGCGAAGTCGCCGATCACCTCGCCGTTGTGGAGCCGGCGGCTGGGCTGCGGATACGCGTACGGCGGCGGCGGCGGCTGGACCGGGTAGGGCGTGCCGTACGGCGGCTGCGGCTGGCCGGGCTGCGGATACGGCGGCTGCGGCTGGCCGGGCTGCGGATACGGCGGCTGCGGCTGGCCGGGCTGCGGATACGGCGGCTGCGGCTGGC